>Ga0182021_10000931_pt1 | contig 33134 bp, 25 predicted proteins | sample 612E3MmetaG_FD_120493 | JGI IMG/M metagenome (GOLD analysis project Ga0182021, IMG submission 120493) | Permafrost microbial communities from Stordalen Mire, Sweden - 612E3M metaG (Illumina Assembly) | ecosystem: Environmental > Terrestrial > Soil > Wetlands > Permafrost | place: Sweden... | reverse complement strand
TGAGATCAGCGGTTCGAATCCGCTTGGGGGTACTCCCGCTGTTTTTCGAAGAACGGTCTGGCTGGCGGCGTCCACACGATCTGCCTCACTTCCCGGTCGTCCACGAGGACCCGTTCGACCACGATCCGACAGAGTTCCTCCCGCCTCGCCGGTGAGGCCACTGCGATGGCCGAGGGCAACGCCAGGAGCTTGGTCCGGTAGGCGTCGAAAGTCCTGATCCGGTCCTCGTCGGGTAGTTGGGCCAGGGCGGCGTGGATCGAGTCGCGCTCGGTCTGGTATTCCCGATCGCTGATGTCACCCCAGCCATGCTGCTTCTTGAGCTGCTCCAGGCGAGTCTGAAGCCTCGATCGCTGGCGCCCGGCGGTAGCCGTTCCCGGGGTATCGAGCCGGTGGCGGAGTTCGCTTCGGGCCTCCTCGATGACCGAGTCGGGGAGTACCGCGGTGGCGATGGTGGTCATGACGGCACCCTCGACAAGATCCGCCGGGCAACGCCGAGCGTGGCAGCCCAGAGTGGGACAGCGGTAGTAGCGGATCTCGGTCCCTCTCTGGAGATGAGCCTCCCCCCGCATCCGCGTGCCACACCCGCAGTAGACCAGGCCTCGCAGGGTGTAGCTCCGGAAGGGCGCGGGCTTCTGCCCGGTCCGGGTCCGCGCCGCGATAGCCGCCAGGGTGCGCCGGTATTGCTCCTGGGACAGGATCGGCTCGTGGCGCCCGAGGCGTTCGTCGCGGCCTCGCTTCTCGACGACGTAGCCGAGATACATCCGACCTCGGCGGGCGATGTCCTTGACCGTTTCGCGGTTCCAGAGCCCCCGGTGCGGTACGCCCTCGCGGTTCATGAGATCGGCAACTTGCAGGAGCGACCGCGACTCGAGTTCATGCCAGACCCGACGCACGGCCTCGGCCTCCTCGGGCACGATCTCCAGGGTGCGGGGGTGGAGGAGCTTGCCAGCGCTGTCGCGACGGCTGGCGTAGCCGAAGGGATCGTGACCGCGGTGGCGGCCGTCCTCGAATAGCTGGCGCTGCATGCGGGTCATGCGCTCGGAGTCGAGATCGCGCTGCAGCTGGTTGGCCAGACACAGCTGGCCGAACATGTAGCGCCCTGTGGCACCGTCGAAGCGGGCGCCAGGCAGGTTGGCCACCAGCAATGGGATCTGGCGGCGCTCGAGTTCGTGGGCCAGATCGAGCATCAGGCGGGCGTTGCGAAAGAGCCGGGAGAGGTCGTAGACGATGATCCCGCTCACCTGCCCCGCCGCCACCGCGGCAAGAAGGGCCTGGTATCCGTCGCGCGCCGCGGTGTGGCCTGAGTTGTGGCCGCCGGAGTCGGAGATCACTCGAACGGCTGCCCCCGCCGGCAGGATTGCCCGACACGCCGCCTCTTGCATCTCGTCGCTGACGTCGGCCGCGGTTGCCTCTTTGTAGGAGCGGCGGACGTAGATGATGTGGGAAGCCATGGCCACATGAACGCTCTGAGTGCCCGCAAGAGCAAGGGCGCTCGTCATCGCGACGGCTCCTTATCTCTTGGGCCTTGGCCCAGCCGGATAGGCGGGCTCGCATCGGGTACCGGGGGCGCACTCGCGGCCTCTGAGGAGACCTCGGCCAGCCAGATCGCGAGTCGATGGAGGACATCCTGCTCGAGGGTAGAGTCGGCTCCGCGCGGCTCTGGCATCCGCGCTGAGAGCCCGAACGCCGCCGGTCCGCTCATCCCCGCACCGGGTCCTGGGCCGATGTAACACGTGTGGGGCCCGTAAAGACCATGTCGACCGATGGAGTGGTGCCCATGCCCACTCCCGTCGTTTTCGTGCGCCGGACCCGCCTCCACGCATTCACCCGACAACGTGTCGAGCACGTCCGTCGGTCGGCTCTCGCCCAGGACGGCAAGGGCTCGGCGCAGACAACGCAGACGGTGTTGTTCATGGCCTGGGCGTCCCAGTGACGGACGGGCCGGGTGCGGCAAGGAAGAACAGCGTTGCGCCAGGGTTGGAGGGACGGCGGTCGTACCGGCGCTGCGGCGCTGAAAGGTACTCCGGTCTGTGCGATGCGCAGTAGAGGAGCCCTGGTCTGAGTGCTTCCTCGCGGCAGCCACACCAGGCGGAGTCAGCTTCGCTCAGGTCGGGCGCTGGCCCCGGCGACTCTGCCTTCGCGGCCGCTTTCCCTGTCTCTTTGGCCTGGCGCGGCGGCAACGTACGAAGCTCGCCGAGCAGGTTCGTCGCGGTCCCGGTGCGCTCGAACGCCTCCCCTACGAACCGCAGGAAGTCTTCGCCGTGGACTCGATAGCAGGTGGCGACCAGGTTGCGCTTGGGCTGCCGGAGGACTACGTCGCCCGTCATCTGCTCGTAGCTGTGAACCAGATCATCGAGCTGTGAAGGGGTCGGCCGGGGATAGGCGAACTCCGGTGCAGCGGCCACCCGCGTTAGCGTCTCATCTCGAGTCCAGCGTCTCGTAGCAGTAGCACTGTTCTTCAAGGAAGAGGTGCTATCTAACGGTGCTACGCGCGCGAGCGCGTAGCTACGAGACTCGGACATGGTTGAGACCGATTGGCTGACTACGAGTCACTGCCGGCTCTAACGCTCTGCTGTAAGGCTGCGGCATCTGCCGTTGTAACGATTGTCCAACAGGTGTAGAGTCGTTACAGCAGATGGAGCGTTAGCGAACCGTGACGGCCAATGACAGGATCGACTGGGAGCTGGCCGGGCTCGACGAAGGCAAGCCGCCCGCAACGGTTGGCTGGCGCCGCCCAAAGCGGGTCCGCCTCGAAGGCGAGGAGCTGGTCTTCGAATGGCCCGACGAGCTGGTCTTCCACGCCCGAGCTGTGGCTGCCGCGCGCCTCGAGCCGTATCGCTGGTGGGAGTGGCGTGAGCAACGCGGGTTTCTCATGACGTTCGGCATGCAGGACGTCTACCCAAACCGCGCCATGCTGATCAGGTTTGCCGGCCTGTCGGACGCACCAGCCGAGAAGATCCGTCTGTTCGCCGAGCGCTTCGGAGCACTCCAGGAGCAGGTGGTTCGAGTCAGCGACTGGCCCGCGCCGCCGCTACTCCCAGACCGTCAGCCGCTCAGCCACTGGCGGCTGATCAGCGGGTCCTTCTCCCGGACTCTTGCCCTGGCCGCGAAACGGCGCACACCCCGGGAAGAGAACGAGATCACCTGGCACGTCAACGGGCACTTGTGGCAGGCAGGCATCGAGGACTTCTTGACGTTCGTCGACGGGCAGCCGCGCATCCTCCACTCGACTGGTGGCCTTTACGGTGGGCTCGCCGTCGAGCTCCTGTCGGCGGTCGCCAAGGTCGGGCTCCGGCTCTGCGTGGGGTGTGGCGCGCCAGTTGAAAGGGGCGGTCGCCGCTACTGCGCGGAATGTCGAGCGAATGGCGTGCCGGTAAGGAACCGACAGACCGAGTTCCGGAAGCGTCAGGCATCCAAGAAGGCGCCGCTCGGGACCCTCGACATAGACGCCGGCTAGGTCGGAACGCCTGCGCCAGCACCCCTCTCTGGCTTCGCTCACCGTCTTCCGATACGCCCGGTCACAGAGCGGAGCCCGACCCGAGTCCGACGATAGCGAACACGAGTTATCTGCCGCTTATCTCAAGCTGCCGGGCGCAGTTCACGCTCATGGCTCCCGTCCTTACCGGTGCTACAGGCCAAGCGCGCACGCGACCCCGTACCGGTGGGTACTACGCAGGTGCCCTCCCGCCGTTCACGCTCGCATGGAAGTCCGCGAAGCTACTAAGAAGTGAGGAACTGCTCATGACGGAACCTGTCGCACCGGTCTACCCGGCCCAACCAACCATCAACGTGAACGTGCAGGGCCCGGCGATCGTAATCGCCCCGCCGTCTGGGCCAGGCTTCGGCGTTCGGGTCGTCTGGTATGTCTTCATCGGCTGGTGGCTCACCGGTCTCGTGATCTCTGTCGCCTATCTCGCTGCGATCACCGTAATTGGCCTCCCACTCGCGTTCTACCTGTTCAACCGCATTCCTACATTCTTGACCTTGCGCGGTCGAACCAAGACCTATAGCGCCACGACCTCAGCTGACGGCAGCACGACCACTCTCAGCGCGGTCCACATCGCGCAGCGTCCGATGTGGCAGCGGGCCCTGTGGTTCGTATGCGTCGGCTGGTGGCTGGGCGCGATCTGGATGGGCACTGCCTATTTCCTCTGCCTCATCATCATCGGCCTCCCGATCGGCATCATGATGTTCGACCGCACCGGCGGCGTCATGACCCTGCTGCGTTACTAAGGCCTTGGGGCTTATGACGGGGCTCCTCTTTCGAGTGAGACCCCGTCAGACCCCGATCGCTTCGGCTACTTCTCGCCAGGCTCGATCCTCCTGCCCCTCGAGCCGGCGCAAGTACACGCTTGTAACCGCGAGCGACGAGTGGTCGAGGAACTGGCTCACCGACTCGATTGGCTCCCCGGCGTCCCGGCGCAGCTTGGCCGCGGTATGGCGCAGGACGTGGATGCCGGTCGGCGCCAGGCCAGCTGCCGCGAGGTAGCGGCGGAACCTCGCGTAGAACGTGCCGCTCGTGACTCCCACCGGTCTTGCCGCGGCTTGCCAGAGCGACTCGCCTGGGACCATCGACGCCAGGTCCTTACCGGCGTCGACTAGGGTCGTAACGATCGCCTCGTAGACGGGGCGGGGGAGTTCCCGCCGACCTCTCTTGCCGCCCTTGCCGCGGTAGGCGTAGAAGCAGGTCTCGCCTTCGAAACTGAGGTCGCCGGACCGCAGGCCAATAACCTCAGCCCGCCGGCGGCCGGTCAGGACCAGGGTCAGCAGGATTGCCCTGTCGCGCCGGCCTGCCAGGGTGTCGGGGACGACCGCCAGGAGCCGCCGCACCTCATCGGCGCTGTATCCACGGGCGACCGACTGGATAGCTCGTGGCCGCTCCACCGCGTCGCAAGGGTTGGCGACGACCAAGTCCATCCTGATCAGGAAGCGGTAGAACGAGGACAAGCAGGCGATCCTGGCTCCCACTGTCGTGGCCGACGGCGTCCGCCCCGACTTGCCGATGCCGTGGACGAAGGCAAGGACGTCCGCCGGCTTGACCCTCTCGGGCGTCTTGCCGAGATCGGCGAAGAACGGCCAGAGCATCCGGCTGTACGACTCGACGGTCCTCTTGGACCCTGAGCGGTTGCCCTTCTCGACCAGAAAGCCATACAAGGCTTGGTCCCAGGCAGATGGGTCGCCGCTGGTCAGGGCGGGGAGGGGTTGAGCGGTCATGGTGAGCCTCGGGTGTGGGATGGTCGCCCACATGACTCACTCAGCCGCGCCCGGAAAGCAACACCATGACCAAATAGCGGGGCTGATCCTGGGTGAACAGGGCCGCGCTTCGCGGTCGTCGTCCCTCTGGCGTGTCTGCAGTGTCTTCGGTGGTGACTTGCTGCCCTTACCCGCAGGTAGGAGAGCTGTGATACCGCAGGGACCACCCGGGTCGCGATGTTGGCGTACTGCCGACACGCGACCTCATGGGACTATCGGGTCCTATTCCCCAGCAGACGTCGAGTGGAACCTCCGGATCTAGGTGTGTGTCGCGTCGTACGCGAGTTACGAGGAACCGTCACCGTAATGCCACGCACGATTGACCCAAAGGACGGCGCCCGGGAAACGCTACGTCGGCGGGCTGCCGTGTCCGTCAAGTCGGCGTCCTCGGCCCCGAGAGCCCGTACAGCCAAGAGTGGCGCGATCGAACAAGAGGCCGTTGCGACGCAACAAGTCGAAGACGACGCGCTGATCTCAGCGTGGAAGGAGCGCGCTCGCGCCGACGCGACGACGGCGTTTCGGGCAATCGTTCGCGCCAACATCGAGATGGTGGAGTGCGGAAGCGGCACACCCGACGGTGCGGCCGCTGGGGCTCTCCTCATGTTCACTTCCAAGGGCGATACGGAGGACGTTGCGACGGGGCTCGGCTTCCTACTGGACCCTATCATCTACGATTACTGGCCCCCAGGCAGCGCCGCTAGTGGCTCCTTTGATGTCATGTCGGCGTACATCAATGCTTTCCTGGCGGCCTATGACGCAGCAGCCAAGGATTTCCGAAGGGCGCCAACCGTCGGGGACTTCCTTGGAGAGGTCGCTCCGGAGGAGGCCCGCTGGCGCAGAAGTCTTTATGCCTCCGGGTTGAAGGGGCTGGCCAACACTCCCGCGACCTCCCCACCTCACGCCGCAGACAAACCGCGGCTGGTCGTCTTCCAATACTGTGTGTCCCTGGGGATTGTCAGCTTCAAGCGGTCGTCAGGGGTCAAGGTGATCCTTCCTGGCGGGAGTCGCTTCCTTGCCGGGCTGCCATACACGCTGATCAGTATCTGCGCAGGCTGGTGGGGTATCCCTTGGGGACCCATCTGGACCCTCGAGGCGATCGGTCGCAACCTGCGCGGGGGCACAGACGTAACCGAACTCGTTACCAGCGGAGGACAGCCCGACAGGAGTGCTGGGCTCCCTGCGAGGGAGAAGGACTCCGCAGCCGCGGCAGAAACCTTTGAGACGAACCTTGCGGCTGGTGGCGAGCCTCCGCGCGGACAGGACAGCGCTACCGAGGCAGAGCGCGCAGCAGTGCTTGCCGTGGCTCTAGGGCAGCATTCCTACGAAGCGACCTGGGGCAAGCCCAGTCTGCCGCACCTAGTCAAGGCGTACAGCATGGGGATCGGGGACGGTGTCGCGGTCGCCCAGGAGCTGTATGCCGGGCACCCAGACCGACCCCGTGAGATCCTCAACGCCGCCCTTGCAGGGGACGATGTGGTGCCGGAGATCTTTCAGATGAAGCTAGACCGGTCCGACTATGTGTCGAGCGAGCAATTCATCGCCGCGTGTGAGCGATACGGAGGTGGATACTCTGTCGGCTTTATGGCTCTGACCTTACGGCGACTTGCCCCGTCGGCGTAGGTACTAGGCGCAGAGGCTCCGAGGGCGGCTTCGCACGATCGCGGCATCGTCCCGCGGGCGCCGATGCACCGGGTCAGTCGCTCCGCCAATCCGCGAGCAACGCTGCCGCGATCGCGAGCCCCCCGCCGATCGCCACGACGAATACCCCAACGCCGACCGATCCGATCACGGAGTTCAGTGTCTGGTTATGGACCTGGACAAACCCAAGGAGAGCGAGCCCAACCGCGGCCAGGCCGCCCAGAAAAGCGATTGCGCGAGTGCCCATCCCCAGCCCTCGGCCCTCGATTTGAGTCAGACCAGGCAAACCGACTACCAGGCCAATACCCAGGCAGAAGACTCCGGCGTTGCCAACCTGAAAGCCGTTGAACCCCACGCCCAGAAGAGTCTCCCAAGGCAGGATCGAGGCGGCGGCGATCAGCGCGCCGGCAAGGGCGACGGAGATGGCCCCGCCGCTCAGACCAGATCGCGCTATTGCAGAACCATGGCCGCAATGAGGGCAACTCACTGCCGTCACCGCAACTGCCCCTCCGCACATGGGACAAGCAGCAATTGCTGGTTGTCTCGGCGCCGGCACGGCAACCGTCGGGTTTGGCGGCGTGATCGGCATGGGCCGCGCGAAACGTGTGCCGCACCAGGAGCAAACGGCTGCTCCCGGAGCCACCCCGCCCCGGCATGACGGACAGGCGTACCACTGAGTCGCCACGTCTACCCCTTTCGCTCTGGACGCGCTCCGTCACTCTACGCTCATGGCAGCAGGCGGGAACGTGATTGCCGCGACTGTGGAACCCGGGCAGGGACAAACCTGGTACCAAGCGGAGGTCTCACTATCACCCGATCGTGCGCCGTCGGCGAGAGTCGGGAGTGAGGGCCAGCAGGCTCTTCGGTTGAACGTGCCGAGCGGCTTTGTCGGTCTGCTGCGGCGCGATGCCTACCGTAACCGATTGGCCCGGAGTGGACTACAGCTGCTACTCAGGATCAGCGCCCCCCGCCGTATTCGGTCGCCTAGGGCTGGCCAGGGAGCGACGTGAGACTCCCCGCAGCACTTCAAGCGCCATCTCGAGCGCTTCGCCAGCGAATTCACCCATGGCGGTGCTGAACGGATGCTTCTCGTATTTGTACAGATCGGTCAGCCCGACCAAGCGCACAACCTTTGTGTCCTTCCATCCAAACTCAGCGTTCAGGTACATTTCCACGCCGAATCGGCTCTTGGCCATATTCGCCATGTGCGGGGTCAAGTCATCTCGGAAGTACGCTCGCTCGCCAGCGATCCGGATCATCCACCCGCGTCCGATCGACGTGAGAGCATAGAACTTCTCGAGTTGGCGCCCGCATGGGTATCCGATGACTACTCTCGTGTCCCCATTCTGGATTGGCGTCAGTAATGCATCCAGATGGGCCGCCGAGAGACTGGTTAGGTCGGCGTCAACAAAAGCCACGATCGAATGATGTGCCCGCGAGAGCCCCTCGACCAAAGCGAAACCTTTGCCTCGGTTGGAGGGCAGTTGGACGAGGACAATTCGTTCCCCAAACGAGCGGAGGATGTCCGCCGTGCCGTCGGTTGATCCGTCGTCAACGCAGATCACTTCGCTTACCCGACTGCAGCCAAGTACGCTCTCCACGACATTGGCGACAGCGCAACGCTCGTTATATGCAGGAACGATCACAGAGACTCTTGGCACGGCATCATGCTCAATCCGCCGCTGGGTCCCGTTTCGGACGTCGTCGGCTGTCATAAGAACAGCTTGCCTCGAAGCGATCGCTGTGAAGCTCGGCGCTTCAATCCTATCGTACGGAGGTTCATCGGGTCGATCGCTCAGCCATGCGTGTTGCTCTGATTGGCGGCACGAGCCGGAGCTACCGAGGGTCGGCGGCCCGGCGGTCCTGCAGTCTCAAGAGCAAAGCGCCAGCCACCAGCGCGAGGATTGCCAGCAACGCGTCGAGGCCTGCAAGCGCCGCGTTGAAGAGATCCCGCGAGTTTGGCTCTGAGCCCAGGGTGTACAGAGCCCAAACGAAGAGCGCGAGCCCCATCATCACTGATGCGGCGCTTTCGAGAGCGGCGAGACTCGAGGTTCGACGGACCCAACCTCGTCTCCGAGTCCGGAGCGCCTCGAGCTCCTCCCACGCCAGTACTGGAGCGATCTTGAGCCCGTTGCGCCCTTTGAAGGTGTCAGGCACGCCATTACCAAGGATGCGACGCACGAAGTCCCCTTGATCTCGAAGGTAGTCGCCGGCTTGGAACGACTCGCCCACGATGCCGACACCCGCTATCTGGACCAGCGCAAGGGCGGCAACCAGGAGCAGCTCCACCGACACGTCAGTGGCGGCGTCCAGGCGTGCGCTGGCGACGACCGATAGGACCGCAGCGGCACCAATCACGGAGAAGGCTGACAGATTTGTCACGCGGCCGATCTGGAAATCGACGTGGCTTCGAATTGCCCCGTATTCGGCCAAAACAGCCTGAACAACGAGACTCTCAGCTTCGCTTGCAGCGACCTGTGCCCGCTGCTCCCGGTCGAGGATGCCATCGATCTCGCCGCCGCCTCGCTCGGCGTAGCCGCATTTCGCGCAAGTCCAATCAGTCAGATCGTGGACGAAGCTCGTGCTTACGCGGAACGGCCCTTGAGCACCGGGCACGACGACGCTGTCTGCGCGCACCACCCATTCCTTGTGCCGGCAAGAGGGACAGCGCGACAACGTCTCCATTCAACGCAGGATCACGGGTCCGATGTCCGTCCGGCCAGTGACAAATGGCCTATCTCAGTCCTCAGGTCCGGCCGTGCGCGCTCTCGCTGAAGCCGATCGGCCGACGCCATCCCCAATGGCGATACGCTCCGACGATGCCTCGCGCGGGCCGCCACACCATGACCACGTCGTGTCTGGCCGCGGCGGCCAGGCCGCTACTCGGGTCGCATTGCCGTTGTCAGGCGGTACGCACTTCGACGATGTCACTAGCGTCGTCCGGATCTGGCTGGATCGCCACCCGCCGCAGCGACCAGACTCCGAAAGCGTCCTGGTGGTCAGAGTTGGAGTTCCACTCGTACTCGTGGATTACGCTGCCGCCCAAGATGCTTCGACACTCCACTCGGACAAGCAGCCAATCGCCGGCATAGTACGGACCGAACTCCGCGTATGAGCGCTCTAGCTTCTCAACCTCGCCGAGCGCCCTGCGCTCCTCGATGATCTTTGGATCGACGGTCCGCCCAAGATTGCGGATCTCATTGCTCGGTAGGACACGCTCGTTTTGCTCAAGAGCGGCCAGCATCGGAAGTGGAATCGAGCGGGCGTGCACTCCCTGGGGCTGGTGCTGACCGTCCAGCAAGAGGATCGACGTCCGGACATCTAGCGCAGCGTTCCGGCTTACATTGTCCAAGGTGACGACCGTGTCGGTCAGCATGCCCTCGGCAGAAAGAACCGGGTTTGGGCGCCGAACGTCAATTAGCGGCACGGCCGCGAGCTGACCCTGGCGCCGCATTTCCTTGTATGAAGCCGCAGTAGCTCTTGCTTGGTCGACTGCTGCCTCCGCGGATACAGCGGCGGCATCCGCTGACTTCGCGGCGGCATCTGACGACGCCGCAGCCGCCTTCGATGAGTTGCCGGCAACCCTGGCGAGGAAGAACGTCAGCCCTACGATGGCGACGGCTGACAGTGCCTGGACTGCCGCTGCGGCTGTGGTGAGGTCCATCGAGCATTCCTCCCGACACCAGCAGGCCTCCCACGCCAGATGCGCAGAACGGCCGTGCCGAATTATGGCGACCGGCCAGGGCGTCAGGGCGCCTGCATGGTGACTCGCTTGGACCCAGACGCCAAGCCTACGGTTCCCGGCACCGCCGACGGTTCATGACAAGCCTACTGGAGTGGCGGGCGCCTCAGCTCTGTGACGAGATCGCACACATCGATCAGCAGAACCCCGGCGATCTCGAAGACCTCGACGAAGTCGAGCCGTCGCTCCCCGCGTTCGTACTTGGAGACGAACGACTGTGGCCGTCCGAGCTTCTGAGCCAGCTCGGCCTGGGTCAGGCTCCGCGCCTGACGGCCTGCGACCAGCCAGTCGCGCAGCCGTCGATAGGCCGGACTGAACACTGACCGAGTCACAGCTACTGCCACACATCGTGGCAGGCACGCTAATTCGAGGTTGGGAATATCCCAACTTGGGCTACGATTGCTGCCTCTTGATCGCTGGAGGGAGCGGGAACGTGGCTGATCTAGATGTCGCCTTGGTCACCGTGCGTGACCGAATCGCGAAGTACCAGCGCCAGAGCATCGGCGAGCAGGACACCAAGGCCGCACTGATCGTTCCAGTGCTGCGTGCGCTCGGTTGGGACACCGAAGACCTCGAGGACGTCAAGCTCGAATACAAGCGCCTCTCGAGCGACAACCCGGTTGACTACGCTCTGTTCCTCCTCCGCGAGCCACGCCTCTTCATCGAAGCCAAGGCCCTTGGCGTCCACATCGACGATCACAAGTGGACGAGCCAGATCCTCGCGTATGCGACTGTCGCCGGCGTCGAGTGGGTGGCCCTGACCGACGGCAACGAATGGCGCATCTACAACAGCCACGCCACCGTTCCCGTCGAGCAGAAGCTCTTCCGAGTCGTCCGCGTCGCCGATATCGAGACCCACCCCGACCAGACTTTGCGGCTGCTGGCGAAGGCCCAGATGGCGGACCACCTGATCGACGTCCTCTGGAAGTCGGACTTCGTAGATCGACAGGTCCGTGACGCCCTCGTCGGGCTCTTCGGACCCGAACCCGACCCCGGACTCGTCCGCCTCATCCGAGGCAAGACTGGGGCTCTTAGCCCGGCGGAGGTTCGTTCGAGCCTGGGTCGACTCCGAACGACATTCGACTTCCCGGTTGCTTCTGCACCGAGCGTACAGACAGTCGCTCTCACCAAGGAGACGAAGGCGGCTGCCAGCGAGCCCGCTCCGGGGCCTAAGCCGCCCGAAGGCAAGATGGGGGAGGGGACCCCTTGGCGGGGTGTCTCACTTGGGCAGCTCATTGGCAGTGGGCTATTGCGAGTGCCATTCGAGATCGAGCATCGCTTCCGGGGGACTAACCTCTCTGCTCGGATCGAAGAAGCAGAGCGGATCGTCTTCGCGGGCGCCGTATACGACTCGCTTTCGATGGCAGGTGGAATGGCAAGAACGTCGGTTGTTGGTCAGTATCCAGGGCGAGACTACCCACAGACGAATGGCTGGACGTTCTGGGAGTATCGCGGCCCCGACGGAAAGCTCCATCCACTCGACGACCTCCGCCGCGAACTGCACGAACACAAGGTTGTGAGCCTCGGGGACGTTCGCCGCACCGGCTAGCAGGTGAGCTCCGGCCGTTCACGCCTCGGGGCCCACTCCTGCGCGCGGCGTGTGACCATGTTCGCGTCCTGGAAGGCAACACGGCTGAGCCAGGGGGTCCTGGCAGGTGACGACTCGATGGCCTGGGGTCGCTACGCCGAAGCGGCAGCCGGCCTCGAGATGGTCCGCTCTTCCTCAGCGATGCCGCGAGCGAACTCGAGTACCTCCTCGCTCGCACCATTGTCTAGCAACGACTGGAGGACGTCAGCGTCCACGCGGCCGCGCTCAGACTCCTGGCAGACGATAACAACGTCCTCGAACCGAACAATGTGAGGTCTGCCTGTGCCCACTAGGGGTACGGCTCTGAAGACCTTAGCCATCTGATCGGGCCCCCAATGCAACCCTACTCAGGATATCGACGTAACCGATGATTACTTTATCCTCGCCTTTGCTCGTCATGCGGCTGAACTTCGCAGCGGGCGTGCGCTGATCGTCACAATCGATCGAAACGCAGCCAATCATAGTCCCTAGCTGGTCCTTAATGGGTATGGCCCAAACCGCCCAGTACGCCTCTGTGGCCCTGAAGTCTTCCCATGAGAGCCCCAGCCGAATCTCCTCGTCCAGAGCCTGGAACTCCAGTTTCGACAGGTTGTGGAGAGGAGCCAAGTCGGCGACAACCATGCACTTCTCGGCCCAGCAGCGGCCGACGCTTCCCTTCCCCGTTGTCCAGGACACGCCGGAGGGTGGACGGTTATGGAACTGAAAACTGCCCGCCATTTCTAATCCGGCGCCGATCTCCTTTGGGATTAGCCAGACACAGCAGCCGAGCGACATGGGGTTCAGTCGAGCGCCCTTCGCTACCGCGGACAGCATCGGCTTGAGCGTGCCCTCCAAGAGCTTCTGACTCTCGATTCGCTGGTTCTTGACCCGCTCCTTTCCAAGCAGTTCCGCGCGAGCCTCCGATCGCTCATCGAGGCTCCGGATGCGCAACGCGGAGCCAACGAAGGCAACTATCGAAAGACCGAAGAGCCCATTCGTGACCGTGTCGCCCTTCGCCCAGGGCTCTTCCAGCAGTCTGGCGCTTCCAATGACGGCATAGATGAGCCCCGCGGCGAAGAGAAGCCTGACACCTAGACGGGCGCCGAAGCGACGGACCCATCGAACGATAGGATGCCGGAGGAACCGAACAACCCTTTCCTCGAGTTCGTCCCTTGATCGCAGATCCAAGGTCCCCCCAATGTTGTCGCTAGGTCAAATCCAACTCTACTGCGACGGGTTGGCCTCTGCGGCCCGCTGGCGCAACACGATGCCGGCGATTCCGGAGCGCATTTGCTGAGTTGCCGTGCTTGAGCCGAGCGGTGCGGCTACGATCTGGTTGACTAGCACATCGAGCCGCTGCGTGGCGAGGGGAGCAGGAACGCCCAGATGGCAGACAAGCCGATCTCCTGGAACGAGATCCGCGAACGCGCGGTCAACTTCGTCGCCGAGTGGCGCGGCGAGACCAAGGAGAACGCCGAGGCCCAGACTTTCTGGAATGATTGGTTCGAGGTCTTTGGGATTCGACGACGTCGGTTCGTGCAGTTTGAGCGTAAGGCCCAGCGGCAGTCGACGGGAGGGCGCGGCAGGCTCGACGCATTCTGGGATGGCCAGATAGCCGTCGAGCACAAGTCGGCGGGTGAGTCGCTGGTAGAGGCAGAGGCTCAGGCGCTTGACTACCTGCAGTCCTTTGGGGAGACGTCCCAGCCCAGACTCGTCGTCACAAGCGACTTCGCGCGGTTCCGCGTTCTCGACCTGGAAACTGACACCGTGGCCGAGTTCGCGCTTGACGAGTTGCCGGAGCAAATCGAGCGATTCGGCTTCATCGCCGGCTACGAGTCTCGAACATTTCGTCCCGAGGATGGTGTAAACATCCAGGCCGCCGAGCTGATGGGCGGCCTGTACGACGATATCCAAGCCACCAGATACCCTTCCCACCGTCTCAAAGTCTTCCTAGTCCGTCTTATGTTCCTGTTCTTCGGTGATGACACGGGCATTTGGGAGAAGGGGCTCTTCCAGGAGTTCCTCGAGACGCGCACCTCCGAGGACGGTTCCGACACGGGGGCCCTCATGGGCCGCCTATTCAGCGTCCTCGATACCCCAGAGGCGGGGCGGACAACCACGCTAGACGAGGTGCTCGCTCGCTTTCCTTACGTCAATGGCGGACTCTTCCGTGAGCAGTTCGACCCGCCCGACTTCAACAGTCACCTCCGCGCCAGGATGATCGAATGCTCCGGGTTTGATTGGTCCAAGGTCAGCCCGGCGGTCTTCGGATCGATGTTCCAGTCCGTCATGGATGCCGATCAGAGGCGGGCAATCGGCGCCCACTACACCAGAGAACAGAACATTCTCAAGTTGATAGAGCCCCTGTTTCTCGATGAGCTAAGAGCAGAGTTCTCTACGTCGCAGCACAGCGCCCGGCGGCTCGAAGCCTTGCATGATCGGCTGGCTCGCTTGACGTTCTTCGACCCCGCGGCCGGGTGCGGGAACTTCCTAGAGGTGGCCTACCGGGAGCTGCGCAGGCTGGAGTTCGACATCCTCAAGCGACTGGCCGATCTGCGCGGGGCGTCGCAGCAGCATTTGGACATTGCCGGCTTCAGCGCGCTGTCGCGGGTGAACGTGGACCAGTTCTACGCGATCGAGCTTGAGGAATTCCCTGCTCTCATAGCGCGGACCGCGCTCTATCTAGTCGATCATCTGGAGAACATGCGGCTTTCGAAGCAGTTCGGCCAGTACTTCGCGCGCATCCCGTTGACCGTTCAGGCGCACGTTCGAGTCGGAAACGCGTTGGCGATCGACTGGGCGGCAGAAATCCTACCGGCCGCGCAGTGCTCATACGTCCTCGGGAACCCGCCGTTCGTAGGCAAGAAGGCGAGGTCCCCGGAGCAACAGGCAGACATGGAGCGGGTCTTCGGTCGCGGCGGTGGCTTCGGAACACTGGACTATGTCTGTGCCTGGTACCGCAAGACGGCCGACTACATCAGAGGGCACGACACGCGGGCTGCATTTGTGTCGACCAACTCGATCGTCGAAGGGGAACAGGTAGAGCCATTGTGGACCGGGCTCTTTGCACGGGGCATGGCGATCGACTTCGCGCATCGGACATTCAATTGGTCAAGCGATGCACGCGGTCGAGCTCACGTTCACGTAGTGATCATTGGCTTCAGCGACGGCGGCAAGCGCCCGGTGAAGCTTCTGTTCGATCACCCCGATCCCAACGGGGACGGCAGCGACACTCGGGTAGTGCAAGTCGGAAGCATCAGCCCCTACCTAGTCGATGGTCCGCCGACCATTGTGGAAAAGCGGCGGAGCCCTCTTGGGATCGCCCCGACCGCCAGGTTCGGCAACATGCCGAATGACGGGCAACATCTCATCCTGGAGGTGGCCGAGCGAGCGACGGTTCTTGCCACCGACCCTATCGCCGCGGGGTACGTGCGAGAGCTGATCTGCGCCGACGAGATGCTTGACGGGCGGAGCCGCTACTGCCTGTGGCTCCTAGCAGCAACGCCTCTGGAGATCAGCCAGTCGCCGGTCCTGCGCGAGCGGGTTTCTGCCACCCGCCAGTACCGAGTCAAGAGCAAGCGGCCGGCCACTGTTGCCCTTGCCTCCACCCCGGCCCTGTTCGGCGAGATCAGGCAGCCAGAAACTCGCTATCTGTGCCTTCCGAGGCATTCCGCCCAGTCGAGACGCTACATCCCGATGGCGTACTTCGAGCCCGAATGTATCGCCCACGACTCGACCATGACGATCGCTGACGCGTCTCTTTATCACTTCGGCGTACTCAATAGCGAGATGTTCATGACGTGGGTGCGCACCGTTGCAGGGCGCATCCGAAACGACTTCCGGCTCTCCACCGAACTCGTCTACAACGGGTTCCCGTGGCCGGATGCATCGGCGGCTCAAGTGGAGCAGGTTTCCCGCTTAGGCGAAGCCGTGCTAGCCACCCGAGCGGCGCATCCGGATGCGCCCTTGACCGTCCTCTATGACCGCGCCTCGATGCCGGCGGACCTGGCCCACGCACACTTGAACCTAGATCGCGCGGTAGAGGGCCTGTTCGTCCGGCGCCGTTTAGCAACAGAGCTTGAGCGCCAGAGCGTGTTGCTCGAACGGTATCGCTCGCTCCTTGGTCAGCTCGGCCTTGAGACAACGCCCGAACGCGCCCCAGCCCCGAGTAGGCGGCGGGCCCACTAGTCCGCACGGCCGGACTGGATCCTTTGGAAGTTCGTAGTCGGACCGCCCGGACACGATGAGCAGATCGTGGCGGATACTTGGTCGCGACGACAGACACCGATCCGGCGTGAGGATGGCGAGTTAGGGCTGAAGCAGCTCGGCCGAGTTCGTGTAGACGAGTTTCAGAGTAGTGCCCACCATGCTGCCCGTCTCGCCACCTGCCACGAGAATTCGGCCGTCATGGAGCAGAGTCGTCGTGAATTCAAACGGCCCTGCCGATGGCGCCTCCCCGACTGAACTGAACGTGCCGGTCTTCGGGTCGTATAGCTGGGCCGAAGTTCCTGCGACCACGACTGCGTCGCCGTCTGGCAGAGCAACGGCCTGTGTCGAACCCAGCGCACGAGTGTACCTGCCAGTGGTGGTGAAGGAGCCGGTGGTCGGATTGTAGAGTCCTGCGGTCCCAAGGCCCACCACGAGAACTCTGCCATCAGACAGCGTCGCCGCGGCCAGGCCCGACGGAGCCTTCGAGCTGACCGGCGAGAATTTCCCCGTGGCGGGGTCGTACAACTCAGCAGAGGCGAGCGTCGCTGAGCCGCTGGTGCCTCCCGCGATGAGGACGCGTCCGTCGGAGAGCAGTGAGGCTGTCGGCGATTGGCGGCCGGCCGACATCGATCCGGTCGCGCTGAACTTGCCAGTCTTTGGATCGTAGATCTCTGCCGACGAGGACATGTATGCCCCTCCGACGATCAGCACCCGCCCGTCCTGGAGCAATGTCGCCGACGAACTGCCTCGAACAAAGGCCATCCGGCCGGTCGATTTGAAGGTGCCCGTCGTTGGGTCGTAGAGTTCAGCTGACCCACTTCCCGCGACGAGAACGCGGCCGTCGGTGAGCAACGTGGCGGTATGAAAGGCGCGGCCAAAGGTCATCAAGCCCGTCGGGCTGAATGTGCCGGTCGTGGGGTCGAACAGCTCCGCACTTGCGTTGTTGTATCCCTGGACGCTCCTTCCCCCCGCGATCAGAACCCGGCCATCGGCGAGCAGTGTGGCAGTCGCGGCGCCGCGCGCGACTGTCATCGAGCCTGTCGGAGTGAAGCCAGAGATCGGGGTGGGCGAAGCAGTCGGAGCCGAAGTTGGAGTCGGGCTCGGACTGGTCGAAGGTGCCGCGGTAGAGCTGGCAATCGGAGATCCCGTGGAGGACGTTCCCGAGCAGGCCGCTAGTGATAGTGCCACGAGCAGCCCTAATGAGAACCGAGCGGCCGCCTTCGGGGCCAGCCCATTGCGCGCCAGTGCGTGAATGCGTCGGAGATCGTCCGCAACCGGCTCCCAACCAATGTCCACGCGGTAGATCCCTCTATCGGCCATGCAGGCGGGCCAGGACCAGTTTGTCCGGTGGCAGCCGGACTGCGGACACCCTGGGGCTAAGAATAGCGGCCGGGAGGCCAGCCTATCGGGCTTACGCCTCGGTCTATCGACGTGGACGTCGTACCTCGCCGTCTGTCACGATCCAGCGAGCGTGTGAGAAGCAGCAAGCTTGCACAGTCGCTGAGCGCCGGGCAGCGTGGTGATGGTGCGATGTAGCGAAGCGGCCCAGCATGAAAGGGTTCGCCTGCGGCTAGAGTCAACGGCATCCCTGCTGGGAGTAGGCGAGGCAGAGCACCAGTGAGCGACCATAGGCAAGATCCACGTCGATACCATTTCCTCGAGTCGGGGGCGCCCGAGGATCTAGTTGAGCTCATCGAGGAGGAGGCGCAGCGCGTCGCTGAGTACCTGAGCGAGCCGGGTCGGGGAGGGCTCCTCCTATGCGCTGCAGCGGTTGGCGCGTGGCAACGCGTCCTTGGAGGGGCAGGCTGGCAGGTCTTCTCCGAGGGCAAGCAGCTGCGCCAGCCCGGCTACACGATGCACGGCGGCTACCTGGTACCGGGTGGGTCTGAGCCTGCGGATCACCATTGGCTTGTGGTCGGACCTGAGATGACGCTCTTCGATCCAACCGCCGGCCAGTACGCCGAGTTCGGCCCGCCGGCACTGGAGCGCTACGTCGCCAGCGACGGACTCTCCTTCGTTGAGTCGCGGCGTCGAAGGCTAGGTTGAGTCCAAGCCAGAAGCAGATCATTCGGGGTACCTGGACCACGCACGAACAGGTCATCGTGCAGGGCGGACGCTCACAAGACCGACGAGAGGAACGGCGGCGTTAGCGGATTCACGATCCAGCCGAAACCACCTAGTTCAATCGGCGTAGACTACCCGGCAGTCCTGCTCGAACGGGCAGTTATGGGGATACGGGGAGGCCAGTTCGGGGTAGGGGACCGGCTCTTTCTGAGGGAGAGCCGCTGAGGAGGTTCTGGGCGCGATCGCCGCGCGCGAGGGCCCGAGGGGCTGGGGGTTGCCGCAATGTTCCTTCTGCGCAGGTTTGCACACTCACGTACCGCCCGCCGGGCCGGCTTGATCGCGACCTCACTTGTGCTCGTGGCTACGACTGTGCAAGTGGTGGCGCCTTTGCTCGCTGCCACGACCGCTGCGCCTGACCAGATCTCGGCCCCCGGGCCTTCAGCCGCATCGCTGGCGACCAAGCCAGCTCCGGCTGAAGTGGCCTCGCTGCGCACGATGTACAGCAACACCTGGGACAACCACGACGGAACGTTCACGGCCAAGATCGCGCCAGGCCCGATCAACTACCAGCCGAGCGCGGGGGCCACGTTTGCGCCCATCGATCTGACCCTTGCTCCGACCGGTTCGGCCGGTCGGGTGCGAGCCGCCAAAACCATCATGCCGGTCGAGGTCGGATCGCCCACCGACACCGCTGGTTTCCTGACCGTCGATACCGGCAAGGGCGTGATTGGACTGGCTCTCGCGCCCGGCGCCAAGGCCGGCGCCACGGCATCTAAGCCAACGCTGAACGGATCGGGGGCCAATGTCTCGGGTGTCTTGCCGGGCGTCGATCTCGAAGTCATCCCCGGTGTAGCCGGCGCCACGACTTTCTTCAAGTTCGCGAGTAAGCCCGCAAGCTCGAGCTTCACCCTCGCCCTCAACACCGGTGGCTTGACCGCAAGCCTGCAGGCCGACGGCTCGATTCTGCTGCTCGACGCCAAAGGCACGACTGTGGCGACCATGCCCCACCCGTACGCGGTCGATTCCAACATCGATCCCTGGTTGGGCTCGGGCCAGATGACTGAGTCCGTCGAGTATTCGCTGTCAACTGTCGGCTCGACGACTCTGCTGACGGTGACCATCGACCCGACCTGGCTCGCGAGTGCCGTCTATCCGATCTACGTCGACCCGACGGTGCTAGGCCCGCAGTACATCAGCGACAACTTCGTGACCTCCAAGTACCCGACGTACAACTACTCGGACTATGTGCGCCCCGACTCGCCTTACTACCACGAGCTGTGGTTGGGCATGGACCCGACGAACTCGGCCAACGTCGCCAATGTCTTCATCAAGTTCATTCTCGATCCGATTGCTAACACTACGGTCGACTCCGCGGTGATGCAGGTCTTCCCGTATCACCAGTACTACACCGCACCTCGGGCGACGACGACCTGGATCGATCGGTCCCTCGGCGGCTGGGCCAGGCTGACCTTGAATTGGAACAACCAGCCCTCTTCGACGCCGATCACCTCGGCCGGTCTCGTCGAGAACAAGACGGGCTACTTCAACGTCACCTCGACGGTCCAGGGTTGGGTGGCAGGCTCCCTGCCCAACTACGGCTTCAAGATCCATGAGAACGGGCACAACGGCTACTACTGGAAGCGCCTGATCGCTACCGAGCAGGGCGGCGCGAACGTCCCTCAAATGGTCGTCACGTATCACACCTCGCTGGCACGCAACCTGACTCCCACGGCCAGCGCATGGACGAGCAGCCGTGTGCTTGACTGGGACTTCTCCGATCAGGCGGGCATGACCCAGACGCAATACAGCGTCAAGGTAGCGACCAACTCGGCCTTCACGAGCCCCATCATCTCGACCGGCGCCGTGGCCGGTGTTGCCACCAACTACGCCATCCCGGGGTCGACCGCGCTAACCGATGGCACCACCTACTACTGGGAGGTCCAGGGCTTCAACGGCATCGGCTGGTCGGCTTGGGCCACCGGCTCGTTCCGCTGGGACGGCAGCGTACCTTCCTGGAGCGGCTTCACCGCGCCCGCCGCGCAGGTCGACCAATCGGCAAGTTCCTACAGCTTTGGCTGGACCGCAGCGGGCGGGGGAGCGGCGATCGCTAACTACGCCGTCCAGCTCCAGTCCGCGCCCATCAGTGCGAGCGCCAACGTCTGCGCATCCGCATGGGCCAACATCGGCACGCCTGTCACGGTCACGGCGACGACCTACGCGGCGACTGGCTTCAACCCTGGTACCTGCTATCGAGTCGGGGTCTCAGCCAAGGATGCCGCAGGCAACGTCGGCTCGGTCAATTATTCGAGCCCTGTCCTTCGGGACTCCAGCGCACCGAGGGCGCCGGTCGTGGTTGACGACGCGACGCTCGTGACAAACCCTTATGGCTCGGCCTACACGATCTACTTCCGGCCGTCGGGCCCGCGGACGATCACGTTGACCTCGACCGGCGCCGATTCCGAGTCGGGCATCGCATCTTCGACCTTCGGGGCTCTCTCGGCACCGACCGGTTGGACATACACGGCGGGAACCGTGAGCGGCAACTCCGCCTCCAAGACGATCGCCTGGACGGCGACCTCGACCCAGACGACCCTCTCGATCACGACGACCAACCGCGTCGGCGCGGCATCGCCGGCCACGACTCTGACCTTCGTACCTCTTATCGGAGCGACCGGCGACTTCGCGACCCCCGACGAAGGCACGACCGGAGTCATCAAGCCGAGCGCCTCGACCAGCGTGGCCTGGGTCGAGACCGCTGGCCTGTCGGGCATCAGCGCGCGTTCGCAGCAGCGCCAGGTCGAGCCAGTCGGCTCCGATGGCCTGTGCTCCGCCTCGTCATGGGCCAACGACGGCTCGCCGACGAGCTCGACATCGCCCCTGTCGGTGCCCGGCGGCAGCCTGAGCGCCGACAACTGCTATCGATGGCTCCTCACCCTGACCGACCCGACCGGGTCCAGCACTTTCAACTCAGGCGCGGTGCTGGTCGACAGCACGTCGCCAACAGCTTCGATCGCCTATCCCGACGCCGGGCGGCCGCTGGCGGGATCGTTTAGCGTGACCGGCGTGGGGACTGACACCCATCTCTCAAGCTATGCCCTCGACTACGGGGCTGGCAGCGCGCCGACCACCTGGACGACCATCACGGCCTCGCCCAACGGAGTCAGCCCGACGGGGCCGCTCGGTCTTTGGGCCTCAGGCACCCTGACGGGGGCGTACACCCTGCGCCTGACTGCCACCGACTTTGCCGGCAACTCGAGCGTCTCGACAGCACTCGTCTATCTCGACAACACGCAGCGCGGCGGCGACTCGTACAACACGGAAGTGCCGTTCGATTTGGGCGGAGGCTGGAACCTCGGGGTAAACGCCGCCAGCGGCGAGGCTTCCCTGACGCGTGATCTCTTCAGCATTCCTTCCTACGGCCCAGCGCAGGCGCTCTCGCTCGCCTACAACTCGGCCGACGCCGGACTCGGCGGCCAATTCGGGACAGGCTGGTCGAGCAACCTCACGCAGTACTTGACCTTCGAGTCCGGGTTCGTGGTCTGGCATCGCGCCGACGGGGGCCGTGTTCCCTTCGGCCAGATCAACGGGACCTGGACCGCTCTGGCCGGCCACTATGAGCGCATAGCCACGATCACCGGCGGCTACAAGATCACGAAGTCGGACCAGAGCAGCCTCACCTTCGATGGCTCGGGGCGCCTCGCCGCCATCGCCGACCGCTTCGGAGTGGCGCTTACCATGGTCTGGGGCACGACGAGCGCAACCGCCACCGACGCCTCGGGTCGCGTCACCAACATCGCGATCGACTCGACCAACCACCGCATCACCGCGGTCACCGACTCCGCAGGACGGGCCTGGGGTTTCGCCTACGCAGGCGCCAACCTGACCGGCATCACCGATCCGGCGTCCAAGGTGACGACGCTCACGTACAGCGCCGCTAACCAGCTGACCGGCATCAGCCGACAGCGCACGCCCGCCTCGGGTTCGGTCCAGACGATCGTCTGGGGCATCGGCTTCACCGGCGGTCAGGTGACGAGCGTGACCGACCCGATCGGCGGCGCGGTGACCCCGGTCGCCTCGAGTGCGTTCACCTATGGTGCGGGCACGAGCACAGTCAGAGTCCTTCGAGACGCCAGCAACCCCGGAGCCCCGGTCTTCAACACGAGCAACTACCTGTTCGACTCGCACGGCTGGGTCAGCTGGGCCGCCGACCCTGACGGCTGGGTCACGACCTCGACCTTCGACGCCAATGGCAACGAGACCGGTTCCAGCCGCCAGGTCAATGCTACGACTTGGGCGACGACGAGCACGGTCTTCGACGCCGCGGGTAACACCACCAGCGTCACCGACCCGATGGGAGCCGTGACGCTCGACACCTACAACGCGACCAACGATCTGTTGACCGAGACCAAGGCATCGGGCACCTCGATCGCGCAGCTGACGGCCTATGTCTACGACGCCGGCGGGCATACGTGCCGGAAGGTGGAGAACCCGACGGTCGATCCGTTGACCCTTGGTTGCTCTAGCACCCTCGGCGGTGCCGCTGACCTGAACATCGACACGCAGTACGCGTACAACGCTAACAACCAGATCCTCACGGACACCAATCCTCTCGGGACGGTCACCCTCTACGGCTACGACGGCGCCGGCAATCAGACCTCGGCCACTCGCAACTACGTCTCCGGCCAGACCGACGACAGCACCAGCATCGCGACAACCAAGACCTTCGACACGGGTACGGTGGCGGGCAGGGCTGGCCTCCCCGCCACTGAGACCGTGCCTATCACGACAGCCACTCCCGCGCTCAGCCGCACGACCACCTATACGTACGACGTCTTCGGGAACGTTCTGACCCAAACCCAGCCTGGCGATGCGTCGACCCCGAGCAGGAAGACCGTCGACGTGTACGACGAATTCGGAAACACGCTGGTCGACACTCAATACTCACCCGCGGACGCAGCGACCGCCGTGAGTATCGCAACCACGATCTACGACGCCCGAAACCGGGCCACGAGCGAGACGACGCAGACTTCCACCGCAACAACGACCACAGCGACGACCTACGACGTGGCTGGCGATGCCGTGGCCGTCGCGGCCGATGATGGGACGACGACGACCAAGGCGTTCGATGGCTTGGGGCAGGTTCTTTCGGAGCAGGCGTCGGGTTTGGACGCCACGACCCATTCGTACGATGGTCTCGGAGACGAGACCGGTACGGTCGCGCCTGCACCAGGCTCGGGAACCACCACGACGGGCCGGGTCTTCGATCTCGACGGCCAATCGACCTCAGAGACTGCCGACACAACTGGGACGCCGTCAACGACGAGCCATGTGATCGACCTCCTGGGTCGCGAGACGAGCTCGACCGATCCGGCCGGCTTGGTCACGACTACGACCTACGATGGCGCGGGTAGAGTCACCGAGGCTGTCGCGGGGACCCAGATCACCGACACGACCTACGACAAAGCCGGTAACGCCCTCACCGTCAGCGCTCCATACGTGAGCGGTCAGACGCCGACCATCTCCAAAACGATCTACGACGCCCTCGTTCGGGCGACAAGCAAGATCGCCAACTACATCTACGGGTCGTCAGATCCGACGGCCAACCTGACAACGGTCACTTTCTTCGACGCTGCAGGGGACGCGGTCGCGACCGTCGATCCAAAGGGGATCGTGACTCGCAGCATCTTCAACATGGCGGGCGAGGCGACCGAAACGATCGCCAACTGCACGGATTCGGGCACGACTCCGTCGCCCAACCCAGCTTCTTGCGCCGGCGCTGGCACACACGACGCCACTACCAACATCATCACCACCCAAACCTATGCGAGCAACGGGACCAAGCTGACCTCCACGAGCATTGTTGGGGGCCTAACTACGACGTCTGCTTACGATGGCGCCGGGCGCGTCCTGTCCTCGATCGTCGATCCGGGCTTAGCGCCTCATCTCAATCTTGAGACCGACTCAGCCTACGACGCCGCAGGCCGCCAGATCGCGACCAAGAGTCCAGCGGGCGTGGTCGCGATCACCGTGTTCGACCTTCAGGGCAGGACGCTGCAGACGATCGCCAACTGCACTGACGCGACCCCTGGTGCCCTGCCTGGCGCGACCTGGGCGAGTTGCGCTGGTGTCGGTACTCGCGATGGCACCTGGAACCAACTGACCTCCTACGCCTACGACGACGCCGGCAACAGGACCAGGCAAACCGCCCCCAACGGCACGGTAACGGCGTACGCCTATGACAACGACGGGCACACGGTGTCGGCTACGGTCAACTACGCGGCCGGCTACACCGGCACGGACCTGACCGTGAATGTCACGACCCGCTACTACTACGATGCCGACGGCCGGCGCATCGCGACCGCTGCGCCGATTGCGAACGGCTCGTATGCGATCACCCGCGACTTCTTCGACACGGCCGGCCGTCTGACGTCGGAGATAGCGAACTGCACGAGCACCGGCAGGACTCCTGATGCCAACCCTGCGACCTGCACGGGCGCGGGGGCACTCAACGCCGAGACCAACATCACCAAGTCCTATACGTACGACTCGGCAGGCAACAAACTGTCGGTCACGGCGCCCTCGCCTGCCAACGGCGCTTCGGGCACCGCGACTGTGACGACCCGCTACGCCTACGACGCGAACAATCGCTTGTGCCGAGTCCTCGAGAACGCGTCGGTCGACTTGCAGACCCTCGCCGACCCCTGCACGACAGTTGTCAGCGGGACGGCTACCTCGAATGTGTCCACGGCGTATGACTACGACTCGACGGGGCTCCTGTGGCACCAGTACGCCCCTTCCCCCGCAGGTACCACAACTTACGGCTACGACGCCCAGGGGCATCTGACAAGCCAGACCGACGCCGACGGCAACACCACTTTTTGGGCATACGACGTTTTGGGCAACAAGGCGACCGAGACCGACCCGGATACCGTCGGCGGTCCGACCATCTCATATGCCTACGACGCCGCAGAGCGCCTCTGCCGCCGTGTTGCGGCCAATCCCGGAGTCGTACTGCAGAGCCTGACCAATCCCTGCTCGGACGCTGTATCGGGCGCCATCGTCGACACTCGCTACGGACGCGACGCCGCAGGCAACGTCACGACGCTCACGGACGCTCTCGGCAATCGCACCATTGCCTCTACGTACGACCCGCTCAATCGTGCCCTGACCATCAGCGGCGACGCATCGGGTGATCCGTCTACCACTTATTCCTATGACTTCAGCTCACCGACACGCACCGATCCCTCAGGCTCCTACACTGCCACGCTGGACGCCTACGGGCGCGAGACTTCCCTGACCGATCCTCTCCATTCGTCGGGCAACCTGTTCGGTTGGACCTACTCGCCCTCGGGAGCCCTGGCGACCAGCTCGGATCCCACCGGCAACACCACGAGCTACACCTATGATCCGCTGAGCCGTGTGACGGCCAAGTCGACTACTGGAGCATCGGGCTGCGCCGACTGCGCCGTCTATGCCTTTGGCTACAACAACGCAGGCAACAACATCTCCAAGGTGAGCACCATCAGCGGAGACACCACCAATGGGACGACGGCTTACGCCTACGATCCGCTCTCGCGCCTGACAGGCTACACACCGCCGACAGCCACGGCTCAGACCTACGCCTGGAATGGCCAACCCGATCGGGCCTCGGTCAGGGTCGGCACCGGGACCCCCGTCACGACCACCTTCGATGCCGCTAGCCGACCGACTGTAGATAGCGCCGGCAATTCGTACACCTCGGACAAGGAGGGCAGGATCACGGGCCTGCCGGGCCAGACTCTTGTCTGGGATGCCCTCGGGCGTCTTGGTCAAGTCAAAGCCGTGCCGAGCGGCACGGTCCTCGCCACCTACACTTACGATGCGCTTGATCGCCTGCGCACGATCGCCGAGAGTGGGGTCACCACTCGCTTCCGCTACGTCGGACTCACGACAGCGGTCGCCCAGATCATCGACAACGCATCGGGCGCGGTCATCTCGAACCACGCGACCGATCTTTCAGGCCTAGAGTTGTATGACTTCAACCCAGGCGGCTCAGTCCAAGCCTATCTTGGGCGCAACTCCCATAGTGACGTGACCTGGACGTCGGGTTCCACCGGTGCTGTCACCTCCCACGCCGCCTACGATCCCTTCGGGAACCTTGTCTCCTCGTCGGGCTCCGTGCCGAGCACTCGCTGGCAGGGCAGCTACGTGGACAGTGTCACAGGCCTCTACTACGTCATCGCCCGGTGGTATGCGCCAAGCCTTGGCACCTTCCTCTCGGATGATCCCCTTACGGCAGCGCAAGCAGACCCGCAGTCGCGCGATCCCTACGCCTACGGCGCCGGAGACAGCATCGACAAGATGGACCCCTCCGGCCTTTGCTCCTATGGCGGGTGTGAGGCCGGTAGCGCGAGTGCATACCAGCTAGCTCAGCTGCGCGATCTTCAGCGGGCCCAGGAGCGCTATATCAAGCGCGTGAAATCCAAGCTGAAGTACCTCCATATCCTCGACTTCATCGTTGGTGAGATAAAGCAACACGCACAAGGTCGGTCCTTCAACGGATCGTGGATGGGGCCGTCGACGTGTCTGTTCTGCAATAACGAGACAACTGTGAATGTCATTCTTGGCGCGGTCACCCTTGCGTGGAACCCAGTCGTTGGAGCGAATGCGGCAACCCTGGCCAACTTCGCACGGCTGTTCCGCACAAATGGACGTTGGGATGACAAGAAGGTCCTGAGCCAACGTCCAAACCAGTACTTCAGACGGCCGTTGGGCGCCGTGAATTACACTCTCGTCCCTGGCGAAGGAGACTACGCACTGAGCTATACCGTCTGGGGCAACATCGACTTTGCATTCACCGCCCGGGCGTGGGGGATGAGCAGGGGTTTCGCCGAGGATGGCCTTACGGCCGCCGCATGGCTTGGCCTGGGTGGCGGCCCGAGCCTCGCATCCAACCGGGTGGCGCGGAACACAGGGTATCGACTATGGGATCTTGTCAAGGGACACCCGGAGCGGCTAACGAGCACCATCCTCAACAATGCCATACGCTGGGACTACTGGAATTATCGAAATACGGGGGCCGCGATTCTTGTGGACAGGCCCTTGAGGTGGAACTGGGATCTCGATTGACGACCTTTCGACGAGACACGAGAGTCGACTGTTTGACGCGTTGGCGAAGATCTTGCGCCGGGGCAGCGTCCCTCGAAGGTGATACCCGTCCAGGGGGGCCGACCGTGAGAATGCTATCCACGTACGTGGGTCTACTGTTGGGTGCGGCGTTGACTCTCAGCGGTTGCGCACTATTCGCGGGAAGAGCGCCGTCACCCGGTACTTTCAGCTACACCGGGTCTATGACCGTGTCGCGGTCCCGTCACACGGCGACCCTCCTGCAGGATGGCCGGGTGCTCGTTGCCGGCGGCTTCGACGCGGGCTCCAACGATCTGGCTTCCGCCGAGATCTACGATCCCAAGACCGGCACCTTCACCCCGACCGGGTCTATGTCCACTCCGCGGGAGTGGGACACTGCGACGCTCCTTCAAGACGGTGAGGTGCTGATTGCCGGAGGCGCCGTCAGCCCGGGCACACCCCTGGCCTCCGCGGAACTCTACGATCCCAAGACCGGCAAATTCCGAAAGACGGGCTCCATGACGACCCCGCGGATGACGCAGACGGCGACGTTGCTACAGGATGGCAGCGTTATGGTGACTGGCGGCATCGCCGATCAGGGGGGCCAAGATATCCTCACTCTGGCCGAGACGTACGATCCGCAGACGGGAACGTTTAGGCCCTTTGGGGCCACAGCCGCAAGGGTCGATCACACGGCCACGCTGCTTGATGACGGCCGGGTTTTGCTGTCCGGCGGCGGGACGGATGACAACGATGTTGGCTCGGCCGAGGTCTACGATCCGACCAAGAGGGCCTTTGCCCTCACTGGTTCGATGGCTGGGATCAGGTCTTTGCACACGGCCACGCTGCTGGCGGACGGACGGGTTCTCGTGGTCGGAGGCGAGACCAACAATGGCGGGTCTGATAGGACTGCTGAAATCTACGACCCCGCGACCGGTCATTTCAGTTCGACAGGATCGATGCATGACGTCCGGAGGTATCACGTCGCCGCGTTGCTCCCCAATGGTTTGGTGCTAGTGGCCGGCGGCGTCGACTCAAACGGGGCGGAAGATGTGCTCCTAAGCTCAGCTGAGCTCTACGATCCCAAGACCGGTGCTTTCTCAACGACCGGCCCAATGGAAACCGGCCGCGAATTCTTCACCGCCACCACCCTGGGCAACGGCGATGTTCTGGTGGTGGGTGGGTCAAGCCAGGCTTCGGCCGAACTCTATCGGCCCTAGGCCTGATCGAGCCGACTTACATCCGACAGCCAAGTCGACGATCCAGCGGCGGCACCGCCCACAATGGAGTCATGGTGGTGGCACGAATGCGCTGCTTCGTCCGATGCGGCCCGGCCCAGAGCTTTGCGCTGCGGGCGCTCCGTAGCGGAGGGCTAGAAGGGCAGATCTGCCTCGTCACTCGGTGCCTGAGGCTCGTCCACATCGACCAGTATTCCAAGGTTCGAGAGCACGATCGCTCGCAGGATCTCCAGCTGCTCGGGCGATACGGTTCCGAACTTGGACTTGAACGAATGCCTAGGAACCGGTTGGATCAGGTCCAGCATGACCGCACAATGGGACAGGCCGCCCTCACCTTCCGGAACGATGACCTGGTATCGGCTTGCCAGATCGTGACGCGATGACGTCGGCGCCGCCAGGATCGAAACCAACGACCCATCGGCACATCGCTCGGCGCCGTCGAGGACGACCATGGTCCGAGACGAGTGGAACTGGCGAGGAGACGCTCCCGTACGCTCATCGAGCCGGATGGCCTGATCCTCAACGATCCACACATCGCCGGGACTGAACTTCCTCGGGTCAAGCCCGGCTGTTCGCAGGGCCTCTTTCACGCGCGGCCATCTTGGGCTTCCATCGCCGCCTCTGTGGCGGCCTGGCGAAGAGTCTCTGTGTTAGCGAGGGTCAGCGCCTCCATCTCTTGGCGACCCTCTGGCGTACCGAGGCTCCGCTCTCGCACCGCGTCGGCAAGCCGGCGATACCGCCCCAATCCCTCACCGGGCTGGCCTAGGGCCTTAGAAAAGGGGATGGCAGTCCCGTCGAGCCGTTCGCCGTCAGCCTCCCACTTCCCAATCAACCGCATTGGCGCAGTCGCGTACGCGATCTTCACGACTTGCTCACGAGACAGCCCGCCATATTGGGCCAGGATCTCGTCAACGACCGCCCTCTCGTGCTCCCTCAGCTGAGGAGTGAAACGCCAGGTCTTGGTGGGCAGAGAGTGGTAGTCAGCGAACCGGTACCCAGTGGAATCGGAGTGCTCATCGACCACGATCTCTGCGCCATTCAGTTCGCCCGCCACGCGAGGCAGATCGCGCAGCATCGGCCCGTAGGTGTAGCGAACCCAGGAACCGGCGCTAAGAGTGGTGCCATACCGGCTGAAGTAGGCCAGGTCGATCAGGTACAGAAGCTTGGTGAGCTTGGTGCGACCCACACTGCCTAGCCTGTCCACTACGAGGAGCACAAGCTCATGAACACGAGTGGGTTCAAGGGCGTCTGTTGGGTGGTTCATCTGCTCTGGCATCGTACTCCGATCGGGAAGGCCCATTCGGGCGATACGTCGTTCGTCACGCCTCTTCGGAGGGGAACCACCTCGTAGCATACGCTCGGAGGCGGGGCAACTCGCAACTGACCCCGCGGCGGCCCGGCCCAATGCAACGATGATAAACGTGGCCGTGGTCGCAGCGCGGATTCGCCGTCGTCGCCGTCGCTTCGCCTTCATCGGGTTCCCTCAGTCGGAGCGATCGGCTTCGCCGTGACCGCCGGCGTTGTGACGTGCCGCCCGGCCTGACGCAGGGTGTCGAGATCCGCCGTGGGACAAGGCAAGCACTTTGCCCGCAGCCAGACAGTAGCGATATCGAACGCCCGCTGACCTTCTCCGAGCTTCTCCAACGCCGTGGACTTGGCTGGTTCGACGAGGTCGGCGACAAGCTCCGCGGTCCGACGTGACAGCGACTCGAGGTCCGGTCGCTCAGCCGCTGGTGCACCATCGATCTCAGCGAGCCGGACGGCTATCGCAGCGATCATCTCTGTGCTACGGACCTGTTCCTCCCAGGCTGCTGCCACGTCGGGGAAGAGCGCGCCGTGGCCATCGAGATAGCGTCGCTCGGCAATCGCTCGGGCCTCCTCCGCTGCATGGAGCTCGCCGACCCGGCAGGCCAGGAGGTCACGCAGTCTGGCCAGATGATCGGTGTCTGCGGCCTCCTCGGAAGTCGCAAGAGCGACGTGGGCGGTCAGGGCGGCATCGATGAGGGCCTCCCGATCGAGGAGTTCCCGAGTCGTCACGTAGATCCGCAGCACCAGTTCGAAGCGAAAGACGGTCTCGCGCAGGGCCGAGTTCACAGCTTTCCGAACCTGCTCCGCTGGTTTGCCACGCAGGCGAGCCTGTACTCCCTCGTTCGCCTCCCGACAAAGGCGGTCTATCGGCTGCTGATCGGCTGGCACATCGAGGAGCGAGCCGACGTAGGCCTCAAGACTCCCATAGGCATGTGCTTCGGCCAGCCAGCGCAGGACCAGCTGTGTAGGCGTGAGGGAGGTCTCGAGCTTTGCCAGGCGTCGTTCGGAAGTCATCGGGCCGTCTCGGCCGGGAAGGCGTCGCCCTCGGAAGTTGGCCGACGGTCGATGCTGGCCTCAAGAGCGGCCAGGCGTTCCTCGAACTCGCCAACCTTGAGCAGGTTCGTCGCAGCCACGGCCGTCGAGATCAGGGCCCGAAGCCTCGGGATGCCGTTGTCGAGGCCGATGCCGTCGGTAACCACGATGTCGAGGAGCCGCCGGATACCGGCCACGGTGTCCAGACCGGGCAGGTCGTAGGCGACCGCAATCGTGCCCTCCTTGCGCCGGCGCAGACCACCCAGGCGTCGCGCCTCGGCAGCCTCGGCCGCTCGCTCGGGATCGTGGGCGAAGCAATAGGGTCGCTCGTGCAACGGTGCCATGGCGCAGGGTTCGCCGTCGGTCTTGGCGTAGGCACAGCGGCGTCTGATTACCATCGCATTACCAATGGTTATCAACGACCGCCCCGAGATCGGTCGTCAGAGCGGCGTTGCCCACCATCTCGCCATAGCGTGTGGACCTAGCCATCGAGTCGCTCCGCGCTCAGCCCGCTGAACCGTTCCCAACGCCGCAGGGCCACCTCGACGTAGATCGGGTCGATCTCCATTGCATAGGCTCGGGTGCCCGTACGCTCGGCGGCGATCAGGGCGGTCCCCGAGCCGCAGAACGGCTCGTACAGCGCCTCGTCTGACTTGAGGTGGTTGCGGATCGGGGTCTCGAACAGGACCAGAGGCTTCTGAGTAGGGTGGTCGAGTCGTGGCTCAGCGGAGCCACCCATGATCATCTTGGGGCTCGGCGCGTGCCATACCGTTGCCTGATCCCTTGTACCGCGGAAGCGAACCTTGGCGCCCTTCCGCCGGACCACCCAGCAGGGCTCGTGACTCCAGTGATACCAGCTCCTCCCCATGGCGAAGAGCCCCTTATCCCAGATCACCTGGGACACGATCTCAAAGCCGATCCGCTCCAGACCCTCCGCCACCTCTGCCGCATGTACCCCGGCGTGCCAGATGTAGCCAATCTCAAGGCTGGGCACGAGTTCGAACGCCGCCGACCAGTCGACCCGTGTGTCGCCGCTGATGCTCGCGTTGCGTCCGCCCGCTCTGCGCCCACGAGCGCCACCGGGTGCGCCAGTGGCGTCGCCCGCGTCGGGCGCGCCATCGATCCGCATATACGCCTTCTCGGCCGGTCCGAGGGCGTTGTACACGCCGTCACGCCAGGAGGCGTCGTAACTGACCCCGTACGGTGGATCGGTCGTGAGCAGTCGCGGTTCCGCGCCATCGAGGAGTCGGGCCACGGCGTCAGCGTCGGTGGAGTCACCGCAGAGCAGCCTGTGATCGCCAAGGACCCACAGATCACCGGGCTTGCTCCGCGGGGAGCGGGTCGCCTCGGCAAGAGCCTCATCGAGATCGAAGCTCTCCACTCGCTCGCGCTTCTCGCGGGTCTCCAGACTCCGGAGCAGGTCCTTGATCTCGTCTTCCCCGAAGCCAGACAGCGATACGTCGACCTCGGGGCTCTCCTGTAGATCGGCCAGGAGCCGGGCTAGGAGCTGGTCGTCCCAGGACCCGGAGATCTTGTTTAGGGCGAGGTTGAGCAGACGGGCCTGCTCGACGCTCAGGTCGAGGTACGTCACGGGCACGGTTGCCAGACCAAGCCGCCGGGCGGCAAGGAGGCGCTGGTGACCACCGATGACGACTTGATCTTCCCGGCGGACTAGAACTGGCTGGACAAACCCGAACTGCCTGAGGCTCCGCTCCAGGGCGTCGAGCTCCTCGTCGGAGATCCGTCGGGGGTTGGCCGGGTCCGGACGCAGCAGATCGAGCGGGACCTGTTCGACCGTCAGCACGCCAGTGACCGTCGAGCCGCTCATGCTGCGAACCATGCAAGGACGTCGTCGTCTTCAGACAGCGGGCGGGTCCCCAAGCCCGCTTGGGGGTACCAGGCTCCGGCGCCCGCATCCGCGAAGTACGGCCTGGCCGGCGGCGTCCACGCGATCTGCCTCACTTCGCGGTCGTCCACG
>Ga0182021_10000930_pt1 | contig 33143 bp, 28 predicted proteins | sample 612E3MmetaG_FD_120493 | JGI IMG/M metagenome (GOLD analysis project Ga0182021, IMG submission 120493) | Permafrost microbial communities from Stordalen Mire, Sweden - 612E3M metaG (Illumina Assembly) | ecosystem: Environmental > Terrestrial > Soil > Wetlands > Permafrost | place: Sweden... | reverse complement strand
TTTCCTCCACCCTTGTAGAACTTGGTGAAGAATTCAACATAGTGCAAACGAATTGAGTGGAGTCCGCCACCCAGGATCCCCAGTGCCACGTTGAGCGCGTGCCCAAGAAGAAAGATCACGACACCGGCGATTACCATGATAATTCCAACAATTGAAAGATTGGCCAGACCAGGAGTTATGAACATCCCGATCGACATGAAGTTCACGACCATCGCGATAGCGACGGAAGAAAGACCGACCGCTACAAGACGAGTATATGAGAGCACGTGGCTGACGATGGTCGGTAATTCGATAATTTCCAGGATTGCGTCCCGGGCGATACACACGATACCGATAACGATGAGGACGATACCGATGATGTAGCCGATATTGATGCCGGGTCCGACAACGGGAAGGTGCCTCAGGTCGGGCATGAGCGGCAATACCGCATAGGACCAGATTGCAATAATGATCCCCCACATCACGGCGAGCCATCCGAAGTTTGCCATGACGGCCTTCATCCGGTGCTCGCCATGGTCCTGCCGGGCATGGTTAACCATCCCGAGTATGCGGCCAAGCGTGATGTGCAGGAGTCCTATCCAGATGGACAAGACCATCAGCTCAGGAATCGCCGCCCCATGTGCGCCTGCTTCTCCCCCTATATTCAGGTGGCGGGAAAAGATGAGTGGCTGCCACGGGAGTTCGAAACCAAAGAATTCTGCGAAAAGCAATCCGAAAACAATGCTCGAGATGCTCGCATTCCTCAATACGGTCAGGAATTGTCTCCCTTCATCCCCCTTGATGAACTTCCGCAGGCCAAAGCACATTGCGAGCAGGATCAGGCCGTACCCGACATCGCCAAGGATCAATCCGAAGAAGAGCGGGAACACGATGGCGAGCATCAGTGTCGGGTCGACTTCGGTATATCTCGGCCGGGAATAAACGTCCATAAGCAATTGTGCCGGTTTTGCAAATGACGGATTATTGTACTCGACGGGCACAGAATCATGCCTGGGATCTGCTGGCAGGACTGTAACGAATATCTTTCCGCCCGCCGCTTTTGTCAGATCAGCACTGATCCCATCAATATCATCTGTCGGCACCCATCCCTCGGCCACAAATGTCTGCCTCGTGGTGGCAAATCTCAGGGGTGCCTCCGTCTGCTCGACTTCCGCACGAAGAAGCTCCTCGCAGGCCGCGAGGAACCCGGTGTGTTTTTCCTTCAAACCGGCAAGTTTCGCATTTATACTGGTGACTTCCTGCGAGATCGCAGCAATCCTTCCGGTGTATTCTGTAACCTTTGTTTTCGCCGTTCCGGATTCACCGGGAACCTGGACTGCCTGGAATGATGCTTCCTGCAGTGCTTTCTCGACCTCGCTGCGCTTATCGGTTGGGACAACGGCTATGAAGAAGTTCCGCTCCTTGCCCTTCGCGAAGTATACTTCGGACGGGATCGAAATAGGAATATCCCGTACGACATGACCGGCAAAGACGGTGAAACCCTTGTATCCCCGTAAAAGTCCAAGTTCGACCGGCACATCTGCAAATGGCGTAAGTTCCGCGATCCTCTGCTCGAGATCTTTTGCCTCGGTCTCAAGTTTCGAGCGCTTTCCGGTCAGTTCTTCGACATCGCGTTCTATATCGGGAAGTTCCCGCTCGATCCTTGCCTTAAGTGAAGATCTCTTATCAAATCCCCGTGATTCGACATCTTCGGGGTTGACCGATATAGCACTCTGGATCGCCCGGATCTTGATGAGATCGACCGATGCTTCGTTCGCACCTGATAGCGGTGAGCCTATTTTAAAACCTTCGTAGCCCTCCGCTCCGGCCTCGACGAATTCCTCGATATGGAACAGGTGACGGCGGTAGAGTTCCGTAATTACAACAGGCAGCTGATCCCGTGAAGCAGCGATGAGCAGCTTGCTCATCCGTCTAGGCGCCAACATGCAGCTGCTCCTTAAACCGGACAACCAGCAACTGCACAGCTTTCGAAAGATTCTTCTGCCCTTTTTCTTTCAATGCTGCTGCCCGCTGGTTGCCGCTCTTGATGATTTCAGCATGCTTGAGTGCCGCCTGGTGCCGTGCTTCTTCCAGTTTCAGCTTTTTGTATTGTTCAGCGTTGCTCTGCGCCTTGGTGATCAGATTGTCCGATTCCAGCTCAGCCTGAGACCGATTATGCTTCTTCTCATCCTGAGCCTTGCTGATCATCGATAGATACTCTTCTTCTGTTTTCTTGATGTCTTTTAGGACCTCAGTCTTCATCCAACCCTCCTCTCACGGCAGTACAATAGTTGGTAAAAAAAACAATATATGTATTGTTATTTACTTTCAAACTCGGGATCTTTAACAGAAATTGAACTATTTTATTGGATCAAACAGGAAAATTCAGTTTTTGCATCATATTTTATATATCTCAGCTTAATGCCAGGATGCATGGGGGATATATCTACCCCTCCATCCCTGCCGATCAACGTCATACCGGACAATGCTTCACTTGAACAGATCAGGTGCTGATCCGGATGTGTCCCCCGTTGGATTGAACAACTGGTAAAAATTTCGGATGCGACTGAAACAACATACCTGATCCTGCGTGATCCGGGATGTTCCCTGGGAAGTACCAGCAAAGGTATATGGAATCGTCTTACAAGTTCTGCGAGCAGAAGAGCAGGTTCGACCGGCCCTCCTTCCGGAGCTGAAACAACAACCAAATCACCCACGCTGACCCCCTGACAGTATTCAGCGTTTGAAGTTTCAATGCACAGGCAAAAAGTTTCCGTTACCTTTGCAGCAAGCAAAAAAGAATGCGGGCTGCTGATGAGCAGCACCTCATCATCAAGATGGTAATTCATACCAGAGCCACATCGTCTGACTGGCAGCTGGGACAGATGGGTTTCTTACCAATACCTTTGAACCGTTCACCGCATTCATTGCAGCGGTAATCCTTTCCCTGCACCCGATCCGGCGGGATATCGATGTCAACGGGTCCACCAACAGTACACATATCCACATCACCTCACTACGAGATATGTGCGACATTATTTAATCCTATCTCATATCGGGGTTTCCACCATTTCTAAGATATTTATCCCGCTCTTTTTCATAGCAGGGAAATATCTGATATCTAATATCCAGGAAATTGATTTGCTACCCTTTGTGGTAAAAAGTATTTTTTCATGTAATCATATTTGAAATTGTTCAGATTGATATTCCCAGAATATTGAGTAAAACGAGAACACAGACACCGGGAAGTTTCCCGACCGCACAAATCAGAATTATCGCCAGGGTTTATCCGAGATCGGGCTGACCATCCATTGCATGACATGAAGTGAATTTTAGAAGAAGCAGCACGATATTCCCCAAAATGGTGTTTATGAGAGGAATCGTGAATTTTTTTACAAGATAGTAGACGATTACGATAATTGCCATGATAAGGAGTATTGCAATCAGCGGGTCACTCATGAGTTTTATCTAGTTACCGATGATACGTTGCTTGTCTATTCTTACCGACGGCAGAATCATCGACCCTATTGCCCGGGACTCTTTACTTAGCCCGGAGACAGTTTGGTGAAGATCAAATACATTTCCTGAAAGCATAGCACTTCTTATGGGGGTTTCAAACTCTCCACCCATCATCCAGAACGCATTGGAAAGTTCTACGGAAAAATCACCGCTCATTGGATTTGCCGTGTGCGCACCAACGATATTATGAACATACATTACCCGTTCATCAGCAACCTCATCCCTTTTCCCGTCAACAATAAAATTATGATGCCCTATTGAGGGTAAACCACCGAACCCCCCGCGTATTGCACTTGCAGTACTTGTTTTGCCGAAGCGATATGCGGTTTTGAGATCATATGCAAAGTTTTCTAAAATCCCTTCTTTTATAAAATCAACTTTTCTGGTGGGTGTACCCTCGGCATCCCACCTCACGCTCCCGTTCGCCATCTTCAAGAGCGGGTCATCATACATGGTTATATGAGGACCGGTGACAGGTTTACCAAGCGATTGTGCGAGTCTGGACCTCCCTGCATGAACATTCCGCCCACTCAGTGCAGGTATAAACACATTCCCGAGGAGTTCTCCATAGGCAAGAGGAGATAGGAGTACGTCATATTCACCCGTGGCGATCTCCTTCCCGTTATTTGATTCTGTTGCGAAGAATGTCGCCTTTTGGCCTACAGAGGCTGGATCAACCTTATCCAGGAAACATGAATGATCGAACTCATAACCGGTAGAATGTCCCTGAATCGCCTCCAGTGAAAGGGAAACACTCGTATATTTATTTGAATACCGGATTCCCCTGCTGTTTGCCAAGGTTACCACGGCAGAAGAAAGTGATGCGGAACCAGCTGCAACATCTGCCGGATGTTTCCCGGCTCCGTCAAGCATCTTTTCAATAAGATCGATCACTACATTTGGTTCGATTTTTAGCGAAGAATCAAAAGTAAGCAGTGCGCCGGGAAGATTTGCTGGTTCCGGAAGACCTTTCCACTCCTGAGGAGTCGCAAGTTTTCCACTGGCAACCGCAGCAGCCAGACATTCGCGCCACTGGTCGGGATTATTGGTGCTTGATGATCCTATTCTTCCTTTGTGAATGGTGCGGATCCCAAGGCCGTAATCCTCCGATGCTGTGGCAAGATTCACCTTCTTTTGTTTCAGCTCGGCAGAGACTGAGTTTCCCTGAACAAAATACACCTCGGTTTCATCCACGATTTTTTCCGCTTCCCGGAGTAATTGGTCAATCCACGCCACTGCCACCCACCACCGCGTCGTATAGAAGTAAATGTGGAGCCCCGTCGCTTACCGGAACACTCTGGCCTCCTTTCCCGCAATATCCCGGGCTCATGGTACGATCGTTACCACAAAGGATTATTTTGTGAAGTGTCGAGAGGATTTCTCCTGATAGCGAAACATCCCTTACCATGGATGTGCACTCCCCGTTTTTGACAAGGTAGCCATATTCTGCATTGAACTGGAATATCCCCCGCCCGGGATCGACTTGCCCCCCGCGGGAGCCTTTGAGAAAGATACCGTTTTTACATTCTTCAAAGATCTCCTGCTCTGTCGAATCACCGGCTTCAATGAATGTATTACTCATCCGGACAAGGGGCGGTTCACCCGGCATGGCACGGGCGTGACCTGCAACACCATTCCCCAGAGATGAAAGGGTCTCACGATTGTGAAGAAACGCATTAAATACCCCCTTTCTGATTATTTCTGTCCGGCATACTGCGACACCTTCAGCATCGACCGGATCAAAGCCGAATTCATGGATCCCGGGGTCGTCGACAATCGTCACATTATCATTTCCGATTTTCTGCCCGGTTTTTCCCTTCAGAACCGAGTTTCCTTCGTTTACCAGATCCCCTTCACTTGCGTGGCCAACTGCTTCATGGGCGAACACACCCGCTAATTCGGGGTCAAGCACCGCTCGCATTTTTCCGGCTTTTGCAGCGCCGGCATCAAGAAGTGCTACTGCGATTTCGGCAGATTTTTTTCCCAGTCGCTCCTGGTGACGGAGATTAAACCCGTGAATTGAATGCTCACGTTCATATCCCATCTGGACATTCCCGTTCCTTGAAGCGACTGCCATAACGTTAAATCCGGAACGACACATCTCGTAAGAATATTCATTTTCAGAACTGTCATTAAACAGGACATTTTCAATTTTTTCTATGAAATTTGCTCTCCTGTTTACCACAAGAGGATGAATGGCAGCCTGCTCTATTTCCGAAAGGAGCGAGGATTTTTCTTCAATGCTCACATCACGGGGATCTTCTCTCATGGGGGGCACAGAAAGAACACCACGGGGAACATCCCCGAGGACCACCGGTTCTTCGGTGATCCGGGCTAACCTGCACGCCGTGTCAAGCAAAGATTCAAATTTTTTTCCTGAACACGGAGTAAAATTATCGATCTGGAGTACTCCCCATCCGGTAGTACTCAGGACCCTGATAACTGCTTTATTAAAAAAAGAGGTGCCTGCAGATTCCACAACACCATTATCGATATCGATATGGGTAACCTGCCCGGTTACATGCCGTAGATCATAATATTGGATTTCAGGCATCGCGTTCAGGCCATCGTCTTGTTTATCGCTGGTATATCAGGGATTATTGCAGTCGACCTTATTGCCATCTTTTTAAGTTTGGTGAGGAATCCTTCGGCGTTTTCCGGGACAAGTGCATACTTCAGGACATCATCAAGAGTGTCCATAGGTAAGATGGTCACAAGTGATTTGTACCGCTCTTCAATCAATACATCGCCGATATTCATTCTGGGGATAAGTATTGTCCTGATTCCTGCTTTGGCGGCAGCTTCAATTTTATAGGTCACTCCGCCGACGGGGAGAACATCTCCCCTGACAGAGAGAGAACCAGTCATCGCAATGTCCTGCCGCACTGGAATCCCCTCAATTGCACTGATTACTGCCGTGGCAATAGTGATTGAGGCTGAATCTCCCTCTGCTCCATAGGTTCCGATAAACTGGATATGGACGTCATTGTTTTTGATATCTTTCCCGGTAAACTTTTTTATTAATGCGCTGACGTTCTTGATGGATTGCTGGGCTATCGATTCCTCGTCTTTGAGCCAGGGTTCCTGCCGCTTGCCCGAAACACCCGTGGCGATGATCTGGCCACTTTCGCCTTGGGCTGGAGTTACCTCTGCCATGATCGGAAGGACGGATCCCGCGTCATTCCCGGTCACTGCAAGACCGTTCACCCGTCCTACCCGGGTGCCTTCAACAATGGTCATCTCATATTCCCTGAGATGCTGAGTAACCTCATCAGAGACCTGATCCTCGATGGATCGTGCGGTCTTTTTTGCTGTTATAACATGGGCAGAAGTCGTCAGGCTTGCGTTTTCCTGCCGTGCAATATCCCCGGCTACACGGATCAGTCCACCCATATCGCGTAATTTTAAGGTCAGGTGTCCTTTCCGGTTCGATCTCCGCTTTGCTTCACGGATGATTTCGTCAATGGCGCTTTGATCGAAATGGGGGATTTTTGCATCATTTTTTACTTCCTGGGCGATAAAACGAATATATTTTTTGCGGTTATCTTCGTTATCTTCCATACTCTCCGCCATATACACCTCATATCCATATCCACGGATACGGGAACGGAGTGCAGGGTGCATCCCCTTAATTGCATCAAGATTTCCTGCCGCTACCATCACAAATCTGCAGGGGACCGGTTCAGTCCGGACCATCGCACCACTCGAGCGTTCACTCTGACCGGTGATCGGAAATTCCCCTTCCTGAAGTGCAGTAAGCAGGTTCTGTTGCGAGTGCGGGTCAAGAGTATTGATTTCATCAATGAAGAGCACGCCCCCATGAGCCCGGTGGATTGCCCCTACTTCCACCCGGTCATGGGCTGGAGTTTCAAGGCCTCCGCTCTGGAAGGGATCGTGCCGGACATCACCAAGCAGAGCCCCTGCATGAGATCCAGTCCCGTCTATGAAGGGTGCGACATTTTTGGTATCATTGGAAACGAGGAGTTTCGGTACCATCGCTTCCTCACGCGGAGTAGTGTAACGCAGTGCCATGAAAACAAAAGCAGCCGCAATAATTCCCATCAGCCACTGGTAGGTAAGGAAGGCATACCCGATGATTCCAATCAGGAGGAGCATCAAAAGGGTGTTCCGGAACTGGATCTTTTTCTTGGCTTCTGCTTTATGGGCAGCTACAATCGCCTTACCCCGTCCACCGTTCACAGTCCTGATAACCGGATTGTTCGGGTCGTCGGAATTAGGATATGCTAATATATCCTGAAGCTCTTCTTTTGGCAAAATCTCGGCCATGGCCTTGGCCAGCATGGACTTTCCCGTTCCGGGGCTGCCAATCATCATAACGTGCCGGCGCTGAATTGCAGCTTTTTTAATGACTTCAACGGCATTTTCCTGACCGATTACCTGATCGATGAGCTTCTCCGGCACTTCGATCTGGGATGAGGTTGCAACAACACCTTCGGTATGCGCAACTTCAGGGGACGTATCCTGTGTTTGTGCTGCCTCGTTTTGTAGGGACGCTTGTTCTGAAATTTCCATTGCGGAATGACCCTCTTTGACTCTTTCGAGTTTTATATGAATTATTGCACAATAGTTTAAGTACTTTCAGCTGATTACATCGGATAAGCTGTCTCTCTCAAAGGAAAATCCTTTTTTTTGAATACCCGGATAAATACAATACCTTTTGTTGTAAAATACATTCTAAAAGAAAGAAATACCATTACCCCGAATTTAGGAAGAATAATATGAAAGTGATCTGCACCGAAAAATCCCAGATACTTGCTACCAGCTTAGCCAGAGCACTAAAAACCACAGTCGTTGAGGTTAAATATTCCCGTTTTCCTGATGGAGAACAGTATCTGATTACCGGAGAGCTGGACGAGCAGACCATTATTGTCGGAAGTGTTGTGGATAACGACGCACTGGTCCAGTTAATACTGATGGTCGACGCCTGTGACAGTTCAGAAAACCTGCTTGTCGTACCTTATATGGGATACGCCCGCCAGGACAAGCGTTTCCTGCCAGGAGAACCGGTCAGTGCTCGTGCGGTGGCACAGGTTCTCAGCAGAGGGGTTTCAGAAATTATTACTGTCAATATTCACGAAAAGGAGGTTCTCAACTATTTCGGGGTTCCGGCAAGAAACATCTCCCTTGCTCCCGATATAGGCGACTATATTGGTGCATTAAATTTATCCAACCCCCTGATTCTTGCTCCTGATGAAGGCGCGCTTGTTTTCGCCGAAGAGGTTGCTTCTGCAGGAGGATGGGATTTTGACCATCTCGAAAAGACCCGTCTCAGCGGCGTTGAGGTTAAGATGGCCCCAAAACAATTGTGCGCTGCATCCCGATCAGTCGTTATTGTGGATGATATCATTTCAACCGGGGGAACGATTGCCACAGCATCGGAAATGCTCTATCAACAGGGTGCAAAAGATGTATTTGCTGCATGCGTACATGGTGTTTTAACCGGGGGGGCATTTGTCCGGCTTATAGCAGCAGGAGTCCGGGACGTAATCTGCAGTGATACCCTTGAAAGGGCAAACAGTAAAATTTCTGCGGCCAACCGGATTGCCCTTACATTAAAAATGCCTGATTACAATAAAAAATTCAGGTAATTTTATTTTTCCTTCCCGCAGGTCGATATGAAAGCTGTACTCGATTCCAGTGTTTTTTTTTCGGACCGCCCCATCAGCGGTGAACTTTATACAACGCCTTCCGTGTGTGATGAACTGAAGGACATCCGCTCAAAAGGAAATTTCGAAAAATTTTCTGCTGAGGGTTTACGCGTTGTTTCTCCAAAAACCGAAAACCGGGAGAATGTTTTAACAGCGGCCAGAAAAACAAGGGATTTTTCAGTGATCTCCGAAACGGATTGCGATCTTCTCGCATTGGCTCTTGAACTTGAAGCCTTGCTCTATACCGATGACTTCGCTATCCAGAACGTTGCATGTATTATCGGGGTGCAGACAGTCCCCATCAACCAGCGGAAATCTAAGCGTATCCACTGGAAATATCGTTGCAGTGGTTGTGGCAGATATTTCGATCATGACGGGGAATGTCGCATTTGCGGTGCGTTGATTAAAAGAAAATTTAAATAGATTCCGGCGAATCTTCTTCCCATGTCTTCCCTTGACGATCTGATTAGCAGGGCAAAAATGCTCCTCGCTGAAGGACATAGTCCAGGTCAGATTGCAGATGAACTTTCCCTCTCCATGGAAACAGTGACGTGGCTTCTCACCCAGGGAAAAGGAACGGTGGCTCCAAAAGACGTTCATATCGACTGGACTGCGGTCAGCAGCCATGCCGCGATGCTTGAAGGAACAGCACTGATGCTTCTTCAAAGATTTTATGGAAGCCAATCCGATGAAACTGCTTCTTCACCGGCGGCAGACGTAATCGTTGGTATCGCCTTGTCAGGAATCCCGCTTGCAACCATTATTGCCGTGCAGGAAGCTGCAAAACTTGCAATCTATCATCCGGCAAAGCAGAACCAGAGTGAGCATCCGATGGGATCAATCAGCGGCAATTTTGCTGCAGTCGGGGGGGAACGCTGTATCATTGTTGACGATACAATTACGTCGGGCAACACGATGCGCGAAGTAGTGAAATATTTAAAGAAACATAATGCCGTCCCGGTTGCTATATGGGTAATATTCGATAAGCGCGGTATCAAGGATATCGAAGGTGTACCAGTCTATTCTCTCTTTAAAATATCCCGTATTGACTGATCAAATTTTTTTTACTTGGCCCAAACACAGAATGTTTATATAGAAGTTCAATTCCACTTTTTACAACATCGGAGGATACATTATGCAATCTGGACAACAAATTGTCATTTTAAAAGAAAATGTAGAGCGTAATTACGGGAAAGAAGCCCAGCGCTCGAATATTGCCGCCGCAAAGGCTATTGCCGGGGCTGTCAAGTCGACACTTGGTCCACGGGGAATGGACAAGATGCTTGTCGGTTCAACCGGAGATATTGTCATCACCAATGATGGTGCAACCATTCTGGGAGAAATTGCCGTTCAGCACCCCGGTGCAAAAATGGTGATTGAAGTCGCAAAGACGCAGGATGATGAGGTCGGTGACGGGACAACCACTGCCGTTATTCTCGTTGGCGCGCTCATGGAACAGGCTGAGGGAATGCTCGAGCAGGGAATTCACCCGACCGTTATCGCACAAGGGTACCGCATGGGTATGGAGAAAGCCCTGGAGATTGTGAACACACTATCTCTCAAGGTTGACCCGACAGACCGTAAAACCCTCTTTAAAATCGTTGACACGGCCATAACTGGCAAATCGATCGAATCGGTGAAAACCAAGCTTGACGGGATTATTGTTGACGCTGTAATGGCCGTTGCCGAAAAAACCAATGGTAAGATCATCGTCAATGATGACGATGTGATGATCAAGAAGCAGAAAGGGCAGGCAATGGACGATGCAGAACTGATACGCGGAATTGTCATTGATAAGAAACGTATCAGTGAAGGTATGCCTAAAAAGATTACAAAAGCCAAAGTGGCGTTAATTGCAATGCCTCTTGAGATATCAAAAACTCAGGTTAAAGCAAAGATCAAGATCACCAGTGCTGATCAGATTAATGCCTTTTCCGAGCAGGAACGCGACACGCTCAAAAATCTTGCAGATGCGATTATTGCAAGCGGTGCCAACGTTCTGCTGTGCCAGAAAGGTATTGCAGATGCAGTCCAGTTCTATCTTGCGAAGAACGGGATCCTGGCCATTGAAGATATTCCGGAAAGTGATATGAAGTATGCCGCACGTTCCCTTCATGCAACGATTGTAAACAAACCAGATACCCTTACTGCAAAGGATCTAGGGTTTGCAGAGCTCGTAGAAGAGGATACTGATGCCAACATCACCCGAATCTCCGGATGCAAGAACCCCAAGTCAATCACTATCCTGCTCCGCGGCTCCAGCGATTATCTCCTTGATGAACTTGAGCGTGCTGTTGTTGACGGAACACGCGTAGTTATGGATGCAATGGAAGATGGCACCTATGTAGTAGGCGGAGGGGCAGTCGAGACAGAACTTTTAATGAAAATCCGAGACTATGCTTCGACGGTCGGTGGACGTGTCCAGCTCGCCTTAGAAGCATATGCAGCTGCTTTCGAATCCATTCCCCGTGCTCTTGCAGAAAACTCAGGATATAACCCTATCGACAAGCTGGTTGAACTCAAGAATGCGCACTCCAAGGGAAAGAAGAATGCCGGTTTGAATGTATATGACGGCACAATTATCGATATGCTATCAGCGGGTGTTCTTGAACCACTGAGATCGAAGCGGCAGTCTATCCAGAGCGCATCGGAGACTGCAGTCATGCTTATCCGCGTGGATGACATGATGATCACCCAGTCAAAAGCTGGCGGCGCTCCCGGGGCATTTTAAAATAAAATTCAAAAGAAATATGAAGCGAACAAAGGAACCCTGTGTCTCCTTTTTTTAGCTTTCTTTGACTATCCCTTATCTGAAGACGGGAACCATTCCTAAACGGTTCTCTCGGGTGCAAGTCATGTCCATTCCATTGAATCAGTAACTTCAGTGAAAGTGCATCAGGCCGTCATCAGATAACTATTAGAACAATTGATGGAAAAAATATCAGAACCGGTGCCGAGGTAGTCTAGCCCGGGAAGGCGGTAGCCTCGAAAGCTACTGGCGCTTCGCGCCTCGGGAGTTCAAATCTCCCCCTCGGCGTTTTTTTGCGGATCGCTGAAAATTGCAGGATATTAAATCATAATAATTATTTATTGCGGGTCGATTGTAAAAATATCTGAAATTTCGGCTTAATTTTTCAAAAAAAGAGTGATTTTCAAAGATTTTTATTTTTTATCGAAAATAAAATTATATATAGTAGGTATCCATATCATTAGATGTTAAGGTTGGTTGGTTCAAATACGATGAGCTGGCGATACCGGAATTTTGGATGAAGAAACCGTTGTTTTGGTGAATGACAATGATCCGGATAAAAAGAAATAAGCCCCAGATATCGGCTGATACAAAGTCATTTCGTGAGATTCGAAGGATTCATCTGAACCGTACGTTTATGCCTATAAAAATTGGTGCAATAGTTGGATATATTATTTTAGGGATGCTGTCTGCATCCACATCCATGTTTGGAATCCTGATAGGTGCGTTTTTCCGGGTCGCCGGCTTTTAATTTTTTTTAAGTCTCTTTTTTGATATAAACAACTCAAAATATAATTTCCATTTTGCAGCGGTTGTTCCAGGGAATAAAAAATTAAACAAATTTTCAGAACCTATCATTCCACAATAACAGTACCCTTCATCGATGGGTGAATTGAACAAATATAGGAATATACTCCAGCCACTGCAAAAATATGACTCTCAGACTGACTTGCACCAAGGATCTGAGTTGAAAAGCCTGCGTCGGCAAACTGAAGCTTATGGGCCACAGAGTCTTTATTCACCCAACGGACAGCTGATCCCGCTTTCACCGTTATTGTAGAAGGATCAAAAGTAAAATTTTTGATCTGAATCGTATTGTCAGAAACTGAAGAGGTTATTTTAGGAGCGGTTGTTCCCACCGGTTGTTGGGTCGTTTGTGAGGGCGTTGTAACAGATGTATTCTGGACTGGGGGTATTGACTGGGCGCATCCACAGATAATAACCAGAATGGCTGCAATCGCAAGAAGGACAAAATATTTTTTCATAAATTGATTTCCCCAGTTTTCCTATAATAATCTGACGTGCCAGTAAATTGGATCCGGTTCCCTCTGGCGTAATCGATGTTCTATCGGACATTTACGGTTAAATCCCTAATAGTATCAATAAACTCCTCTGCATGATAATCTTCAGACAGGGACAGGTCGGAAAGGAACTCCGCCGGCATCGCACGTGCAAATTTCCAGCCTGATATCTGGGGTATCGGCAGGACAGATCCTATTTCATCCATACTCATTTTCTGGATTTTCCGCAGGACCTCAAATACCCGTTGACCTGTTCCTTCTTTTCCTGCACGTAAGACCCTGACAATAAAATCATTATATCTTACCTGGACGCTGCCACCAAGGTGCTCTTTGAGAAGGAGCGCCAGCAGCCGGTTAAACCTGTTGCCGCAAAAAGAGAATATAGTAACCTCAATGCCTTTTGTCCCTGACTTTTCAACAACCAACAACCCTTTCTCTCCTAATTCTTCAGGAAGCCGGACGAGAACTTCCTTTAAAATATCCTGTTCATGCATACCAAGTGGCAAAAGGGATCCTCCCCGGGCACCTATCTTCTGGACCATCCTGCATACGAGCGGGGAAAAACCATTTTGGCCAGCACTTGTCCAGAAGATGCGGGACGAATCCGATTCGCCAGGAACTACGACAACGAGATTGTGGACTTCGTCACACTTCACCATAGACCAGCTCATCCCCCCAAGAGAAATCTCTTCTGCGTTCCTGCTGCTGACGAACCGTGCATCCAGCTTCCCCACAACCTCACCGTCGGGAGTCACAGCCCGGTACTCTCCACTACCAATAATTACCGAATAGAGATCCTTCCAGTTCGAACGCCCGAAAACCCGCTCAGCTTCTGTTCCCGGCATTATCATCTCACCATCAGTAGTGATAAAACCCGATTTCACGAGATGAGTCAAAATCTTAAAAAAAATTTCAGGTTTCGTATTTCTGAATACCGGTTGTGAGAGTATAGACGATTCAAGCTGCCTGAAGCTTACGCGGGTGTGGTTATGCATATACAGGAAAATCTGCTGGAGTAATACATTGTACGTTTTTTTCGGAGGGGTGAGTTTTTCAACTTCTTTCTTCGTAGCACATTCAATAATCGCAAGGCTGCACAAAAGCTCACACGGATTCTGCAGCAACCATGCCACAAAAGCCGATTTCCCCCGCCGACCACTTCGCCCCATACGCTGGAGGAATGACGAGACGGAATTTGGCGGTCCGACCTGCACAACCACATCAAGGTCACCAATATCGATACCAAGTTCCAGCGTGCTCGTGCAGATGATGCAGGCACCATCATCGGATGAAAAGGCATCCTCTGATGTTTTTCGCATTGCTGGAGAGAGCGATGAGTGATGGATATGAAGATTCCGAATCCTGCCAGAACACTCTCTCATGAGTTTCTCTGCAAAACTCCTGCTGTTAGTAAATACAAGTGCTTTCTTTCCTTCTACGATCCGGACCAGCGCATTTGTCCGGTCTTTTTCTTCCGCCTCAATAATGAACTGGAAGTGTTTCTCTTTAGGAACTGTCCTGACTTCAATGAGCTCCTCCCCATGGCGACTGTCTGAGATCCATGCCAGCACTTCCTCCGGATTTCCCACGGTGGCTGAAAGTCCAATTCTCTGGACAGGTCTTTTTGTTATTTGGTCCATCCTGTTGAGTAGTACCTTGAGATGTACTCCTCGTTCAGATTCAACAAATGAGTGGAGTTCATCAACGATAATGGTTCTGACGCGCCGGAGATCTGATGACAATTTTTTTTCCATGAGGAGGACTTCGAGCGACTCGGGCGTAATCATCAGGAAGTGAGGAGGTTCTCCGTCTTTCCAGGAGCGGTCGCCCTTCGGCACATCACCATGCCATTTCATAACTGATAGTGAAATCGGAATGCAAAAAGCTCTGAACCTATCTTCCTGGTCGTTGATAAGCGCTTTTAAGGGAGAGATATAAAGACAGGTGACACCCATCCTCCCATTTTTTAAGATATCATCTATAACAGGAATCAGGGCAGCCTCAGACTTTCCCCCGGCGGTTGGAGCAATAACCAGCACATCATTTCCTCGTACAACCGAGGAATAGGTACGCTCCTGGACTTCACGGAGCTCGGTCCACTCCTGTCGCTGGGCAAGTGTCTGCTGGAGGGATTCGTGGAGCTTGGAAAATACCGATGGCACGTTTCTCATAAGACGTAGTCCCTGACGCAATATGGTCTTTCCGGGTGAATTTTTTTAATCCAAAAGTAATCAGCGAAGACAATAGGGTCCTGGAGACTCGTCCGGTGGATTGCCAAATATGAAAATTATTGAACATTAAAGAATTGAGTATATCAAAGATATAACAGGAGATCCTGAATTAGGTAGAGATACGACAATAAATTTCAATACTATCGCAGATATTATGAATTCGTTTAATGCCCGAAAACATGTTATGAAAAAACGATTATCTATAATTTCAATCCTGATAAATTTGTGAAAAATACTAAAGAATTGGTTCTTAAACGAGTTTTTACGAACATTACGATTTCCAATGCTACATGAAAGGTTGATTGAAATGTCTACAAACCAGGTATTGTGCACAATTAGATGATAAATGCACCAGAAAACTGATAATAAAACTTCAGTGCGGATTTTATGAATTATACTATCAGATCCTCAAGGTCCCCTGGTAATCGACCAATGGAATCTGCTGTTGTTGCTGAATAATTCTTAAAATTGGCTTAAAATGCCTATCATATATGAAATTTCACCATTTCTTAAGAGATACTTTTTTTTGTTCTGAAAAACGAGAGATAACCATGGATCTCGCAGAGAGAGAATGTATCACTTACAGAACAGGTTCTCCTCCATTAATACGAAAGGAAATTATGGAATTCCTGGGTCAGGTGCCCGGATGGTCCCTTAGCGATGGTCATCTGACCCGGATATTTGAATGTGATGACAGCGACCAGTGTGTTGAGTTTTTTATCGAAGTAATGGCCTTATCAACACAAGAAGGTCAGATACCGGATATCTGCATGAAAAAATCAAAATTCGTCGAAATTTCATATTATACTTATCCAGCCGGCGGATTGACAACGAACGATTTTATAATGGCAGCGAAACTGAATGCCCTTGATAAGAACGCTGCCTCCTGATAGTTTCCAAAAGAGAGAAAATTTTTATTTCAGGCTGAATTTCTTTAAAATTTTCTCCCTTATTGCTTCTTTTGGATATGCCCCGATAATCCGGTCTACCAGCTGACCATGAGAAAAGAGCATGATAGAAGGTATTGCGGTTATGTTAAACTGCATTGCAAGGTTCCTGTTGTCTTCGGTGTTACATTTGCCAAATGTTACTTTACCGGAAAATTCCGTCGACAACTCTTCAATAACCAGCCCGACCCTGCGACAGGGAGCACACCATTCCGCCCAGAAATCCAGAACCACAAAGTTATGTGTCCGGATGAACTCCTGAAAATGCATCTCATCAACGTGAATCACATCTATCTTTCCCGCGTTCTTCATTTTTTCTTTAAGCTCCTTGACCCGCTTTTCCCTTATCCGGCTGATCTCATCATCCATATTTCACTGTTGGTAAAAGAGTAATTAAATCTCCCCAACAGGCAAGAGGGAAGGAAAAACTGAGTAAACTATATCAGTGCACGCCGACCATATTATACGCCTGATTATAGGAGCGAGGTAGGGTAGTCAGGATATCCCGACGGGCTCATAACCCGTAGATCGATGGTTCAAATCCATCCCTCGCTACTGGTTCTTTTATGATTTTTGTTGGGGGATTCGGCCTTTGATAGTTTCACAGGTCTGCAGCGGATTAGGGCGGGTTGAAATTGTCAGGAAGCGTTTAACGCCAATTATACTCTGACAGGTTTTCCTGGTTTTCATTACTCATAGTAATCAAACATTATCCATGGAAGAATGTGCGGTTTATCCTTTCCGTGCTACGGTAACGATGAATGTCCGGTTTCGGTAAACAACATCAACATCGGAAAAGCCACACTCCTGCAGCCACTTGAGCTGGACTGATAGTTTCTCATTCCCGTCGAGTATATCGCGACGCTTGAGAACCTCTGCAAATTCCGTGTTACTTAGTGGTCCGTTTTGGAGAAACATATTCCAGTGACTGATATATCTTTGGTGGAAATAGGCTGTCTCCCCATCTGCCTGATCTGCGTTGACAAAAAGCCCACTACTCTTCAGGACAGAAAAGATCCTTTCAAAGAGCCGATGCTTATCCTCAGTGGCGAGATGGTGAATCGACAGGGCAGAACACACAATATCGTATGGCCCACCCAACTCTGCAATGTTGTAATCACTGACAACATACCTTATGTTGTCCAGATCGGAGAACCTCCGCCTTGCCACGTCAAGCATCTTCTCTGAAATATCCAACAAGGTTATTTGTGCATAAGGGAATTTCTGCAGCAAAAGCGCACTCAACAAACCTGTCCCTGCCCCGACATCAAGTATTGCCGGCGCTGGCACTGAAAATTCTGCTGCCCAGACTGCAGTGCTATAGAACTCGTCCATCTCAGGGATAACGTACTGACGCTGGTATCGTACTCTGCAGCGATAATATCGAAGGCGTTTTTTAGGTGTTCCATAATTATCCTGCCGTTTCTTGACCCTGTTAGTTTACTAATAAAGGCAGAGATCTGGCATTCTCTTTTATATACACGAAAGACGTGCCTTCATCAGGTAATGAGATTTCTCTGGAAAAAAGGCGAATTCAAAAAGGAGATTTTTCTTTCCTAAGCAACCCCTCGCTTATGCCTCAAATGTACCGAGCTTGGCCTGGTATGTCTTGTCCACAAAATCAACCTGACAGGTCTTTGCCTTCTCACCATCTATCGGCAGCGGATAGCATCCCGTGAGGCAGCCGGTGCAAAGATCATCACGGTCAAACCCAATCGCCGCTACCAGCGCCTTTAGCGAGATGTGGTGGAGCGAGGTCGCCGTAATACTCCGCCGGACTTCTTCTTCAATCTTGTTGCTCGCAATCAGCTCTTCCCGGGTCGGCATATCGACACCAAGGTAACACGGTGCCTTGATGGCGGGAGATCCGATGCGCATGTGAACCTCACGGGCTCCTGCATCGCGCATCATATTGATGATCCGCTTGGAGGTCGTTCCACGGACAATGCTGTCATCGACCAGTACCACCGACTTGTCTTTCAGGTGAGCCGGTATCGGGTTAAGCTTTATCCGCACTGCCTTCTCCCGCTCTCTCTGCGAGGGCATGATGAATGTACGGCCCATATATCGGTTTTTCATCAGTGATTCTACAAACGGGATCTTCGAACGCTCAGCATACCCGATGGCGTAGGCAGTCCCGGAATCGGGCACCGAACACACAGAATCGGCCTCAACCGGGTGCTCCTCGTAGAGCTTCTGCCCGATGGTCCGCCGGACGTCATACACAAGAACCCCGTCAATAACCGCATCAGCACGGGAAAAATAGATGTACTCGAAGATGCAGTGCGCCCTTTTCCCGGCGATTGCGATCTGTGTGCAGTGGATTCCTTCCGAATCGATACGGATCAGTTCCCCGGGTTTTACATCCCTGAGGAACTTCGCATTCAGCGCATCGCCCGCCACACTCTCGGAAGCGACCATATAACCATGCTCGGTCTTTGCGATACAGAATGGTTTGATCCCCAGCGGGTCCCTGAAAGCGTAGAGGATCCCGTCTATCATCATGACTACCGAATAGGATCCTATCAACTTCCGCATACAGAAACTGACCGAGTCTTCAACGCACCCCGAATTGCTGATCTGCTCCATGAGGATCTTGGTGATGATCTCCGTGTCCGTTGTTGTTGTAAAGATCTGGCCAGCCTGTTCGAATTCAGCACGGAGTTCGCAGGTATTCACGAGGTTACCATTATGGGCAATGGAGATAAAATGGTCTTTAAACTGGAAATTCAGGGGCTGTATATTTTCCGGTAGGTTCGCACCTGTTGTCGGATAGCGCACATGCCCAATTCCGGCATTACCCTTCAGATCACATAAAACTGCAGGGGAAAAAACGTCGGCAACAAGCCCTGCCCCCTTGAATTTATTGAGGTTGGTCCCATCAAAAGTGGATATACCGGCGCTCTCCTGGCCACGATGCTGGAGAGCGTACAGGGCATAATAAAGCTGGATGGATGCGCCGCCAGCATCGACGATGCCAACGATACCGCACATGATAACACTCTTAATGAGTTGGGATTTTTGGTCGCTTTGTGTGCCACTTATAGTTGCTCATCTTTGTGCTTCTGCCAAACCCGCAGGCAGAGCAAACTTTTTTCTGGGCATGAAACGAGATCTTCCCACAGCGCCGGCAGGCGATATGGGTGAACTTGTTCATCTTTCCCATTGACGGAGTGCCTTTTGACATGTTACTTCACCTTATTGTTCCAGCGATGGGGATATATAGATAACATTGTCCCCACGTACGATGAGTGTCCCTACCTTCTGAACCTGTCCGTTCTCCACTTCCTCTGCCTTATCCAGCACGAGATTCATATGAACATCATATCCCTGGAGAATGCCCCTTATTTCTCTACCGCCTTTGAGAGAAACAATGACGGGCTGTCGGTTCAGCACCTGATCCAAAATATCCAACGGCCTTTTGGTCATAATATTACCCTGTTACCATCGCTCTGGAGTAATATATGTGGGTGAGTGGTTTACTTAAACATACCGTAGATCTGCAGTAGCAAATAATTCTCTGATACAAGCAGTTCAATCCTTTGTCATCAGGTGATCTCACAGTTCATGCAAATTTTTTTCAAGCGGGAGATATGAATGTAGGGACTGAAAACAATGAAAAAAATTGTGATAAAAAAGCGACATTCCATCCGGAAAAGCCACGCACAGGATCTCCTGGCTCGCCTTTTTGAGCAAATCGGGAGTTCTGCGAAATCTTTCTCCGCCGATATGATTGAGGTGCTTGAGACAAACTCGGATGTTTCACTGTTCCTGGTCAACAAAAAACTACTACTGATGGATAACGGTTCATGGGTATTCCCCACGTTAAGAGGCGCGATACAATTTCCCTTCCCTGAACGCAGAGTGGTCGTGGATGCCGGCGCGATACCCTATGTTGTCAATGGTGCGGATGTCATGCGGCCGGGTATAGTATCCATTTCTGATGATGTAAAGGCCCAGGCTCCGGTCCAGATTGTTGATGAGCGGCACGGCAAACCACTCGCTATCGGCATCGCGCTCCTTGACGCGGCGGACATGCGTGCCAGTATTTCGGGAAAAGTGTGCAAAAATTTCCATCACGTCAGCGATGAGATATGGAATATCGAAATCTAATCCCAAAGGGTCTTAACAGATCATGCGAAAAGCCAGTCTTTTTCTCTGTTTTAATGTGAAAAACCCTGATAGATGCTTCCAAAATAGATACTATTAAATAACTTTCGCCATACAGTTTTTTTATGGTTAAAATCATAGACACCCTTCTTGGAAAAAGTTCAGCACACACTGACGACGATTATATGGAGCTCGATCTCGCATCTTATGAAGAGCACGGAGGTTCTTCTCCGGCATTGCTCGTAAAGATTGCTACCATTACTGATCTTAAGGACACCCCGCGTGTCAAGGACGAAGTATACAGCGGCAATATTGTCATTGTCGATATTTCCCGCCTTAAAATGGATAAAATATCATACGAGCGGGTTTTAAAGGATTTAAAAGAAGTAGCAAAGGATGTTAACGGGGATATCATTGGTCTCGGTGACCAGAGGTATGTGGTTCTTACTCCAATGTCGGTAAAGATCTCGCGCGACAAGATCGGTGGAGCATAAGTGCATACTGTCGTACCGGGTCCGTGTCCCTGTTGCAATTCTGAAATTGAATACCTGTATAAAACGGAAAATATTCCCTTTTTTTCTGATATTCTCATTATTTCTGCGGTCTGCCCGGCGTGCGGGTACAAGTTCGTTGACACCCAGCTTCTGAAACATGGAGATCCTGCAAGATATACCGTGTCAGTTGAATCGGAACAGGATCTCGCAATCCGGGTAGTCCGGAGTATGAGTGCAAGCCTTGAGATCCCTGAACTCGGGGTCAGGATCGATCCTGGGCCTGCCTGTGAGGGGTTTATCTCCAATGTGGAGGGCGTACTCGATCGGATCGGGACCGTTGTCGAAGGAGCCGCCCGCAATGGAACAGACGATGAGAAGGTGAGTGCGGCGGCGTTGCTTGCGAATATTGCGAGGGTGAAGGCCGGACAATTCCCGGTCACCCTGATTCTCGAAGATCCGAGCGGTAATAGTGGACTTATCGCTGATAAGACCGTAAAAGAGGCGTACGTACCGGAAGAAAGGTAACGATAAGATCTGGAAGGTGAAATTTTAGAAAGATCATACTTTCTTTCAAGGAAAATTGTTCTCTCGGTTCCCTGAGTTGAGGTGCCAGACCTCAGGAATCAACAAGACTAATATTCCGACTTCATCAGCCGCAACCTTTACCAGTAAGAACTCCACTTATTGAATTTACATTGCTCCAATCATTCATCTCATTGAATTCTTTACTAATTTATTGTTCAGCAATACTGTCAAAAAAATAGTCTGTCTCTTTCGAAATATACATGACAAACATACACATTGTAGTGAATTCTCAAGGAACGTAATAACCGGAACGATCAGGGTGTCAATAAAAGTATTCATGAAATAACCAGAATTCCGTTTGAAGTGAACTCTGCAGAATTCATATTGGATGAATTCATAGGAATGTTTGTCTGCAGAAACCAGAAATATACCAACCGAATTGACATTTATCCCGTCACTATGAAAAAACTGCGGCTGAATCGTTTACAGATCTTTTCAAGGGAGAATAGGGAAACCGGACATTTACGAAATAGATTTTTATGACATTTCTAAGAACATTCAACATTCGGGAACCGGTCTTTGGATTGGCAATTTTTCAACAGATTCCCACGCGATGCATTTTTTTCCTAAGAAATGGTATCTATCTGGTTCACTTTAACTGACTCAAACTCGGAAGGAGATGATACAAAAGCCAGTAGTTCAATAGCCATTTCCAAACAGCATTCAACTAAGCCAGATAACTCTCCCCGGCTTCGCCCCCACCGCGGGTGCACTACTACGGTACGGTTGGAGGTTATGGAAAATGTTGACTTCAACTGTACGGTGTTTATCCCGCATTGGGGCTAATGGCATATAGCCCCTATCAAATAGATCCAATATTGGAACAACGATTTCTAAAAACCGGGAAAAACTATTTTATCTCGATATCCTTCAGCCACGAACCGGGTTCTTCTATAACTTCTCCGACAATTTGAGCCCCTTTCACCATCTTCAGCACAGAAGAAACGCTGCTCTTCGGGACAACATATGCATAACCCATACCCATATTGAACGTCCTGAACATTTCCATGAGTGAAATGTCGCCGCTCACCTGGATCCAGGAAAATATTTCGGGAGGGGTGAGGGGAGTATCGAACCGGAACCCATACCTGCTCAGCCGTTTGAAGTTGAGGAGTCCTCCACCGGTCACATGGCACATACCGTGCACAGTGCAGCTGGCAGCGACCTTCAGGCTCTCGTGATAAATCCGGGTCGGAGTCAGGAGTTCCTGCCCGAACGTTTTATTCCCCCTGAACTTCTTGTCATAGCCCGCATATTTTTCCACGACTGCCCGTGCAAGGGAGAGCCCGTTGCTGTGGATACCGGTGGAGGGAACCCCGAGTATTTTATCGCCCGGCGTTATCTTTTCTCCCGTAATTATCCGGTCTTTCTTCTGCATGCCAAGGCAGGTCCCAGCAAGGTCGAGCCCGTTGACCAGGCCACGGAGCGATGCCGTCTCCCCGCCAACTATATCAATGTTTGCCAGACGGGCACCTTCATTTAATCCGATGCCTATCTGCGCCATTTTCTCAATGGAAAGCATGTCTGTAGCAATATAATCAACAAACGCAACCGGTTCCATGTTCATAACATAGAGGTCATTGACGTTCATCGCAATGCAGTCTATGCCTACCGTGCTCCAGTCCTTCATATGATCGGCGACCAGCATTTTTGTTCCTACACCATCTGTGGTCATGGCGAGCGCGATCTCTCCAAAATCAAGGAGCCCGGCAAAGTGCCCTACTGATCCCATCATAGTGCATGCGCCGGTCCTTTTGTAGGTCAGGTTTTTTATCAAAGCCCTTATCGCATTTGCTTCAAGCTCTATGTCAACTCCTGTCTCGCGGTATGTCGTGCTACTCATCAGACTCCTCCGATAACCTGAATTCATCATGAAGGACGCGTACTGCCCTGGCGCCATCTTTCTGGTTCACAACAAATGAGATATTCGCCTCAGATGAACCCTGCGAGATCATCATTACGTTAACACAGTTTTTCCCAAGCGCGGTGAAGATCCTTCCCCCGGTTCCCGGTGCTCCAGCCATCCCGGCACCAACAACCGCAACTGCACACACATTATGATTGTGGGTCACTTCACGAACGACCCCCTGTTTTACCAGGTTCGACAACGCTTGAACCGCGATATTGAGATGTTCTTCATCAACGATCAGCGAAATATTTGCTTCAGAGGATCCCTGCGAGATCATCATCACATTTACTTCATGCTCCGCAAGGATAGTAAAAATTGCTTTGGCAACTCCCGGCCTCCCGATCATCTGTGCACCATTGATATTTATTGCTGCAACTTTATCGATATAGGTAAGGGCTTTAACCACGCGGTTGTCGCGTTGCCCGTTCCGAACAATTACCGTTCCCTGATGAGAGGGATTGAAGGTATTTTTTACCCTGACTAAGATATTCTTCCTCATCGCAGGCTCGATAGACCGCGGGTGCATCACTTTTGCACCGAAATAAGACAGCTCCATTACCTCGCTGTAGGATAATGAGCCCATGACTCGTGCATCGTTGATTACCCGCGGATCGCAGGTCATTATGCCATCCACGTCAGTCCATATCCAGATTTCATCTGCATCTATTCCTGCTCCGAGGATCGAAGCGGAGTAATCTGATCCGCTCCGGCCAAGCGTCGTTACCGTCCCGCTGGCGGAACAACCCATAAATCCCATGATTACAGGGATTTCTTTTTCCAGCAGAGGGCCCACTCGTTTTTTTATCCGTTCATCACTTTCGAAAAGTGCAGTGGATTCACCATGCCGGGGACTTGTCAGTATGCCAGCTTCACAGCCATCAAGAACTGTTGAAGGAATACCCCGCTGGTGGAGTGCTGCACTAATAACAGGAGCAAGAAGACGCTCCCCAAACGAAATGATATAGTCCTTCGAACGGGGAGTGAGTTCCCGCAGATTATAAACTGCGAAGAGAATATTCTGGAGACAGATTAGACGTTCCTCTATCACAGCTCCTGCTTCAGCAACATAATCCGGAGCAGCTCCTTCAAGAGCGGTCATATGCCTTTTTCCCAGCGCTTGGATAAGTGGGACTATTATGCTGTCATCCTTTGCTGTCGGCAGCTTCCCGGTGATTTCAATAAGTTGATCAGTGACACCGCGCTGTGCGGATACCACGACAGCCAGCTTATCGCCGTTCTTGTAGTGTTGTTCTAAAATATCCACAACCTGTCTGATACATAGTGCATCGGCAACTGAAGTCCCGCCGAATTTCATTAATAATCTCATTTCTCACTCGCTTGGCTTTGCCATTTATTTATGTAACTATACGATCCACAAAATAATAAGATGCTTGCAGATGAGGTGGTGGATTGCCATGTGCTGGTAATCGGGAGTGGGGGTGCCGGCGTGAGAGCTGCGATTGAGGCATCACAGTACGGGGAAACTGTGCTCATCTCAAAGACAATAATAGGTAAAGGCGGGTGCACCACTATGGCCGAAGGAGGATACAATGCCGTCCTTCGGGAGCAGGATTCATGCGTACTCCATTTCGAAGATACTCTCAAAGGTGGCGCCTTCCTGAATGATCCTGAGCTTGTGCACATTCTTGTTAAAGAAGCTCCGATGAGGATGGATGATCTCATAACGTGGGGAGCGGTGTTTGATTTCACAAAAAACGATGAGATCGCCCAGCGCCCGTTTGGGGGTCAGAGGTTCCCGCGGACATGCTATGCAGGTGATCGGACCGGTCACGAAATGATGATAACGCTGGTCGAGAGGCTGGATTCGTCAGATGTTATTTCGTTGCAGGAATTCACCATTCTCGACCTTCTCAAAGAGGGTGAATTGGTAATCGGTGCACTAGCACTTGACGAGAAAGGAAATCTCATCTTGCTCAAAGCAGACTCCACCATTCTTGCAACGGGTGGCACAACAAAAGTGTATGATATTTCCACAAATTCATCGAGCGGTACTGGTGATGGTTTTGCAATTGGCTACCGGGCAGGTGCCGAACTGATCGATATGGAGATGATCCAGTTTCACCCTACGGGAGCGGTATTTCCTTACGATGCACGGGGAAGGCTGGTAACTGAGGCAGTGCGGGGGGAAGGGGGCATCCTGCTCAATAGTCTCGGTGAACGGTTCATGAAACAGTATGATCCCAAACAGTTGGAGCTTTCCACCCGGGATGTTGTATCACGAGCGATAGCAACGGAGATACAGGCAGGGCGGGGAACAAAAAACGGAGGGGTATATCTCGATGTTACCCACCTCTCCGCTGAACAAATCGAGACCCGGCTCCCGGTGATGCTCGAACAGTTCCTTAAATTTGGTGTCGATATACGGAACCAGCCAATGGAAGTAGCCCCTACAGCACATCATATCATGGGGGGGTTGCGGATAACATCCGAATGCCGGACAACCATACCCGGTCTCTTCGCCTGCGGTGAAGTAGCCGGGGGTGTTCACGGGGCCAACAGACTGGGAGGAAACGCTCTTGCGGATACGCAGGTCTTTGGGAAAAGAGCTGGTGAATTTGCAGGAAAATCAGAAAAAAGGATAAAAAAAGTGGATTATGACCAGATTAGCCGGAAACTGGAGGATCTCGAAACACTCATGAAGGGGATCGTGAACCCTGCTGAGATCCGGAAAAAGCTCCAGCTTGCTATGTGGAAAGGTGCCGGGATATTCAGGAACGCGTCGGATCTGACCTTGACATTGGAAACGATTAGTAACCTTTCGCTTGCGCAGCTGAAAGCTGATTCTGCCAGAAATCTTGCCGAGTGCTGCACCATCCAAAACATGTGCATGACGTCCTCGCTTATCTGCCGGAGTGCGCTGATCCGGACAGAATCCCGGGGAGCTCATGTCCGGGTCGATATTCCACAGACAATTGATGCCCGGCAGTCACCGTTCCATCATACATTTATGTCCTCTTCCCGGAAAGGGATTGAGGAAATTAGGAGCCCTGCATGAAACAGATCACTGCCAGGGTCTATCGTTTTGACCCGGAAACGGATTCAGAAGCGCATTTCGAGGAATTCAACGTCGCTGTAAATGATGGCGCCCGGATTCTTCATGTCCTTCATGCAATTCATGATTCCGTTGATGCAACTCTTGCGTTCAGATACTGTTGCGGGTCCGGTCAATGCGGTAGCTGTGCAGTAAGATTAAACGGGGAACCTGTTCTTGCCTGTATGGAAGAAGCGCAGGACAATATTACCATAGAACCACTTAACCTTCCCGTAAAAAAGGATCTTGTCGTGGATCTTGCGCCTTTTCTTGAAACGATTGCATCGCTGAAACCAGTAGACACGCTGAAAATGCCAACAAAATCCGATATCGATATGATAAAGCCACTCAGGAGTTGTATCGAATGCCTCTGCTGTGTTTCGGTTTGTCCGGCAATGGATGTAACAAAGTTCGTGGGGCCCACCGCTATGCGTCAGGAAATGCGCCTCTCGCTTGATCCCCGTGACCACGGAAACAGGATAGCCGATGCGGTGAAAGAAGGGCTCTTTACCTGTACCAGTTGCCAGGCCTGCTGGAAGGTATGCCCAAAAGATATTGAAATCCCTTCAAAAGCTATCGAAAAACTCCGGGCGCTCGCAAACAAATGTGGTTTTACACTGCCAAAGCACCAGGAAGTAGCCGCTCTGGTGAAAGAAACAGGGCGCTCCGTGACCCGGATAGAACCAACTTTTCTGGAACTGGTCAACACAGATATAGTCGAACCCTCAGGCACCGTGAAGGCAACAGTGGGATTCTTTGTCGGATGTATGTATAACATGCGGCTGCCTAAAACAGCACTGGACGCAATCGAAGTACTAAAACGTAACGGTATAAGGGTCATTATTCCCAAAGAACAGATCTGCTGCGGTTCACCGCTTATTCGTACCGGTCAGCTTGACTTTCTGGATACACTGAGGAAACGCAATATTGATGCATTCCGGTTCCAAAAAATCGATGCGGTCATGACGATATGTGCCGGCTGTGGTTCCACTCTGAAAAATGATTACCGGACGCCTTTTGCAGTTTTGGACATTAACGAGATACTTACAAAATTTGGAATTGAATCCCCCGCACACCTTCCATTCAGGGCAACCTACCACGATCCCTGCCATCTCCTTCGCGGGCAGGATATTCGTGAACAACCCCGGCAGCTCATACGTGAAGTTGTGGATCTTGTCGAAATGCCTTCTGTCTGTTGTGGTTCGGGAGGTGGTGTCAAATCCGGTATTCCCGAGGAGGCGGCAGCTCTGGGAAAACGACGAGGAGAGGAGATCAGGAAGTGTGGAGCTGATCTTGTTATTACTTCCTGCCCGTTCTGCGAATTTCATATAGCCGGGCACACTGATAAACCGGTTAAGAATATTGCCACAGTACTGCTCGAAGGATACAGGGAAAAAGACCGGAAAACAGGTAAGCCGGTAGTTCCCTGAAATGAGTGGAGAACACCGCGGCACATTTTTCAATATATTCTTTATTTTCCATTCGAAAATCGGGAAAATGAGAAAAGTATTCTTATTTTCTATTGTATGAAGGATTTCAGGAGGTATTCGTGCGCTTCCAACGCGGCCTTTGCCCCGTCCCCGGCCGCAATTATAATTTGTTTGCTTTTTACCGCAGAGACATCTCCGGCCGCAAAAACACCCTCGACACTCGTATGGCAGTTTATATCAATACTGATCTCTTTTTTCTCATTAAGCGATACAAACCCGTCGAGAATATCAGTATTGGGCAACCAGCCGATTTCGATAAAGATCCCGTCAAGATCGAGGTTCCGCTCTTCACCGTTCTCATTTCGGATCGTAATTGCAGAAAGGAATTTATCACCATGAAGAGCGGTTATCTGTGTATTTACCAGGACCTGTATGTTCTCCCTTGATTCAAGCATCTTCAGGTATACCGCATCTGCCCTGATACGGTTGCGCACGATCAGGTGCACGGATTGTGCAATTTCGCTCATTTCCACCGCAGTCTGAAGCGCGGAATTCCCGCCGCCTACCACCGCTACCCGTTTTTCCTTATACAATGGTCCGTCACAGGTAGAACAGATGGAGAGACCACGACCAAGATATTGTTCCTCATTCGCAATACCAAGTTTTTTCGGACGGTTCCCTTGTGCGAGGATGAGACTTTTCGCCTTTAGCGTTTTTTCTGAAATTGTCCGAATGATAAAAATATCGTTTTCCTTAAAGATGCTGACAACCCGGTCGAGTTCAAGATGTATCGTAAGTGTGCGGATCTGTTCTTCAAATTTTTTCATCAGATCTTCACCACTGATCATGCGGTATCCCATATAATTTTCTATAGCCCATGATTCCAGTGCCTGTCCACCAATATTTTCACTGATAATAACTGTATTGAGCATTTTTCTGGCACAGTACACTCCTGCCGTGAGTCCTGCAGGACCGGCACCGACAATAAGGACATCATATATCTCTCCCTGAACCGTTTCACCAAAAAGATTGTTCAGCCTTTGTGAATCAAACCCGACAATGACTTCCTCGTCAACAACGATCACTGGAACGCCACGCTGACCCGAAAGTTCGATCATTTTTTTTGCCGCACCGGTATCCTCACCGACATCTATACTCTCGTAAGGGACTCCGTGTTTATCGAGGAATGCCTTTGCCATACGACAATAGGGACAATTTTTCGTTGAATAAACCGTGACTTTTCTCATCATTTCGAAAATGGTGCGAGGTGATATAAATATATTGACGTAGGGAAAAAAATGGGATTCTGATTTGGAGTGGGATCATCACAACTTTCTTTTTGGCCGGGGCCCAATACACCTTGATACGATCGTATGAGTAAAACGCCGTCTCCAGTGTGGTTGAGAAATTGCATCCTGTTTTGTCTGGCAGTCATCTGCCTGATAAGTGGAGTTCATGCTTATTCTGACATCACTGTTGCGGAACCCAAGCCTGCAGTGTATTTAAACTTCGATGAAGGCAGCGGTATTTACGTGTTTGATGCTTCGGGTAACGGTAATGCCGGAACCCTTCACGGGGTGACAAGATTTGAAGATGGCATCTGTGGGCAGGCTGCATTTTTTAACGGCACAAATAATTTTGTCGAAATTCCGTTCAGCTCCCAGAATCATCCCAGTGAGCAAATTACCGTTTCACTCTGGTTTTATACAGATTCATTTGAACCCCAGGTTCTCGTGTCAACGTACGAGGACGGAGGATACCGGCTCGGATTTGATGACGGCGGGGATCTCTGGTGGACAGTAAATCTGGAAAGGAAGGGAGATGTATCGGTACCTGTCCAGCATGAAAGCATAGCACTCCACCAGTGGCATCAGGTAACAGGAACGTATGATGGTCAAAGATTGAAGTTATTTCTGGACGGAATACTCAGGAACCAACTGAATACCACGGGTGCGATCCACTACCAGTATAGTAATTATGTCACCCTTGGTGCCGACGCAGGACTTGATAACAGAACAGATCCAAGCTGCCCTCAGTATTTCCATGGCGGCCTTGATGAAATAAGGATTTATCCCATAGCTCTGACGTATGAACAGGTGATGAATAACAGATACCAATGCTCTTCGGATCCGGTAACACAACCCCGGGATTTTCTGAAACGCGTGGAGGTACCTGATTCCTGTGCCGTAACATCCGGCTCGGTCAATCTCAGTGCAAATGATGTTGTTCTGCGTGTTCTTTCGTTCCCCGATAAAACCGAGAATGGCACGTGGAAAGTTACCCTTCCTCCCGGCTCAACACTCGTGGTGAACGGGCGGGACTTATACTCTGTTTCATACCCGGATGCCTGGTATATTGAAATTGGTGATGAAAAAGGGAGAATTACCCGGTCCATTGCATTCCCTAACAGAAACAACGCACCGGTTCAAGGAGTCATCCCATCGGGGAACGCATCAGTTCTTGTCAGATATTTCGATGGAAAAGGAAGATTTCCCGCCCAGGTTGCTATCCAGTTTGAGAGTATTACACCAAAACCCCCGGCAAACCCCCGCCCGATAATACTGAATTATCCTGTTATTGTCTTTTATTCTGCATCATGGGTGACCCTTATTGCAATTATTCTTGTCATGGTCCTGCTGCATCTTCGGAAAAATAAAAAGAAAAAATAACGGATTTGATGATAAAAAGAAAAAATGTTAATAAAATTCAGAGAGTAATTTCCCGGAACTGTTTGCCAAAAGCACTGCAAATTGGGCATTTTTCCGGGGGTTTGGCGATTTCAATATTGCCGCATACCGGGCAAAGGAATAGTTTTTCTCTTCCCATGTCTTTTCCGGTTTTTACTGCTTCAAGTGCTCTTGTGTAAAGTTTTGCATGAACCTGTTCGGCTTTCATTGCATGAGTAAAGGCTAACAGGGCGTCAGTTTTGTTTTCAGCTTCAGCAACTTTGATAAAATCGGGGTACATCGTTGTAAACTCATGCGTCTCTCCGGCAATGCTTGCGACGAGGTTCTTTTCCGTCGATTCAATTGCAGCAAGGGCATTCAACAGTTTTTTTGCATGGATTGCTTCTGCTTCAGAGGCTGCTTTATATAACGTAGCGACACTCATGAATCCTTCTTTGGCAGCTTTATCAGAAAACGCCTGATATTTTCGGTTTGCCTGGGACTCCCCGGCAAAAGCTTCCTTTGCATTCTCCTGGGTTGACATAGCGCAAAATTAGATGAGATATAATTTAAATATTTTTCATAAGGGCAAAAAAAGGGAAGTACTGCCCCCAGCCGATGTGGATTAATTTCTTCACTTTCGTTCTTCCATAAATTCTGGGATTTTGGTATTCAAGCAAAAAATTAAGGTTTTTTAAAATAAGAATGTTTATATAGTTTAATTTATAATAATTTTATTCAGAGTTGTTATATGAGAATGAAATCTGGCATTTTCATCTTTGTGAGCTTGTTGGTTCTAATCAGTACAGTTGCAGCCAACATTCCCGATACCTCCACCATGGTCCCTAATAACGAATGGGTTATTGCCAACGGTGCTGATCAGGTCGGTATCACGGTTACTGCATTAAATGCGACATCAGGAACTGTAGTAAAGAATGCACTCGTTCAATTTGCTGTTGATGATCCTGTATATGGTTTTGTCAGTCCCATTTCAGGTTCTACAGATGATTCAGGTCGCGCAAATAGTACTTTTAAAGTTAATAAAACAAGTGGAATGGCGAATATCACTGCAAAGATTACTTCGGATGGGTATTCAGTAATCAAGTATATTCACGTGAATATTGATCACGACACTCCGTATTACGTGGATTTCAGCTATCCGCTCTCCGCGTCAGTTGGAAGTGTTGTTCCGTTTAATATATCCATGACTGACCGGTGGGGAAACCGCATTGATAACCGGAAAGGTAATCATATAATCAGTCTTCACATTCATGGTCCTGCCCCGGATGACTGCAATTTTGTTGGATATGGGCATGATACTTCCTACTCTCTTGATCCCAATGGAAATCTGTCAGTCAATGTCAAAATGACCACATCCGGAGGTCCCAATAATATTCTCCTGGATACATACGGAAGCATACCGGATAAACTCGAATGGATCACTGCCGAAACGACGGGGATACCGTTTTCGATGGTCCAGAGTATTTCACCATCGGGAACTCCTCCGGCCCTGCCCGCAGACGGAGTGAAGTATTTCACAATAATTTACACCTTGTTTGACCGGTACGGGAATCCGACGAACGGCCAATGGGTGTGGGTAAATACGTCAGTCGCCGGGGAGAATACAAAGTTCCAGTCAAACAATCTGGGCCAGATACTGGTAGAATACGGTCCACGATCAAGCATTGGTCTGATAAATATCACTGCAACAACCCTGGGGAATACTTCTGTCAGTTTAAGCCAGACCGTGGAATTCATGAATACAGGGGCGGAGATCGTTGCGCTTACAGGAAACCCTTCTACTTTGGCAAGTCGTGATGTCCCCCCTTCCAACCAGTCGTCAGATATTATCGCAACGGTTGCGGATCACGCGGGAAATCCGGTTGAAGGAGAACTTGTAACCTTCGCACTCGCGAATATTTCCTACGATGCACCATATAATGTCACGGCAAACCCGTCCTTGTTAACTGCGAGCGCCATTACCGACATTTATGGAAATGCCAAGGTAAAATTTTTTCCCGGTAACTTCACAACTCTGGGAAACCCCGGTTACAACGATACAGCAACAGGACATTGTAACGTGATCGCTACCTGGAATGGAACCATTAAGATGGTTCCCATGACTTGGAAAAATTATCCTTACATAAGTATAACAACCAGCGTGAGTCCTTATACCATCGGGATAAACCAGACAATTAATGTTTCAATAGGATTGAAAGGAGATGGATGGGCTCTCGGTCCACGACCTGCAGATGTTGTTATCGTCACCAATCTTGCAGGAGGTGTGGGAGGAGCGGAAAGACTAACCCAGACAAAACTGGGAGAAAGGGCGTTTGTGGATAGTGCTACATCCAACGTCTTCATATCATTGGTTTCAATCGGAAACAACCCAACATACCCGTCAGGTCAGTCAGGAAACGGCGGTTCCGGACCATTTGCCTCTGCCAACGCCCTCGCCCTGTGGAACCAGCAGAAAATTGACGGGCTGCCACACTTCCAGCC
>Ga0182021_10000929_pt1 | contig 33155 bp, 26 predicted proteins | sample 612E3MmetaG_FD_120493 | JGI IMG/M metagenome (GOLD analysis project Ga0182021, IMG submission 120493) | Permafrost microbial communities from Stordalen Mire, Sweden - 612E3M metaG (Illumina Assembly) | ecosystem: Environmental > Terrestrial > Soil > Wetlands > Permafrost | place: Sweden... | reverse complement strand
TGGCAAGATCCTCGCTGCGCACCAACAGATCGATGTCCCTGGTTGCCCGCGGCGCCCCCCACACCGCCACGGCCAGTCCGCCAACCAGTGCGTAGTCTACCCCCGCTTGGTCAAGTGCATTCAGCACCGAGCGAAGTTCGTCGTAGAGGGCCACCCTGAAATAGTAGCAACTGCCGCGCGTCCCGTCAGCCGCGACCTTTTCCGAATGCCCAGGCATGACCTTTCGGGGCACCAGGTCGAGGGAAAGCATGCGCGGTCTCCCGGGTTCTTTTTCGGCAATCCCAGCCCCGCTTGGCAAACCGATCTGGCCGTGCAGGGGCAGTTGTGCATTGGCAAGGGCCGTGCCGCCTATTTCGCGACCTTCATCACCGTGCCGTCGCCGTTGTTGATCCAGTAGACGCTGGTGGCATCCACGGCGATGCCATGGGGGTCGCTCTGCGCTGATGCGAGGGTGACGGGAGAGCCGCCTGCCAGCGCGACCTTCATCACCGTGCCGGCGGAGTTGTGGTTGGCCCAATAGACGCTGGTGGCATCCACGGCGATGCCAAAAGGAGAGCTCTGCCCCAACGCGAGGGTGACGGGAGAGCCGCCCTGCAGCGCGACCTTCATCACACTGCCGTCGGCGATGCCGCCGATGCTGCCGCTGAACCCGTTGTTGGTCCAGTAGACGCTGGTGGCATCGACGGCGATGCCCAGAGGCGCATTTTGCCCTGATGCGAGGGTGACGGGAGAACCGCCTGCAAGCGTGACCTTCATGACGCTGCCGTTGGCGACGAAGTTGGTCCCGTAGTCGGTCCAGTAGACGCTGGTGGCATCCACGACGATGGCGGAAGGATAGCTCTGCCCCGATGCGAGGGTGATGGGAGAGCCGCCTGCCACCGCGACCTTCATCACCGTGCCGGTGGAAGCGAAGCTAGTCCAGTAGACGCTGGTGGCGTCGACGGCAATGCCACGACTACTCTGCCCTGATGCGAGGATGACGGGATCGCCCCCTGCCAGCGGGAGATTCATCACCGCGCTCACCGTGCCGGCGGTGACGGAGTTGGTCCAGTAGACGTTCGTGGCATCGACGGCGATGGCAGAGGGAGATTTCTGCCCTGATGCGAGGGTGACGGGATCGCCGCCTGCCAGCGGGAGCTTCATCACCGTGCCGGCGGTGACGGAGTTGGTCCAGAAGACGCTGGTAGCATCGACGGCGATGGCACCAGGAGAACTCTGACCTGATGCGAGGGTGACGGGAGAGCACATCCCGCTTTGTTCGCACCCGTTGGCGAGATTCCCATCGCAGTCAGCGTAGCCACTGGCGCAAGTATTCCCACAGTTTCCAGACACACATAACGCCGTCGCGTGGCTATTGGTGGGGCACACCGTCCCGCATGCACCGCAGTTCGCCGTGTCGCTGGCTTTGTCCACGCAAGCGCCGTTGCACGGCACCTTTGCTCCGGGACAGACACAGGTCCCGGCCGTGCATATGGTGCCGGTCGCGCAGATGTTGCCGCAAGCACCGCAGTTCTTGTTGTCGGTGGCCTGATCCACGCAGGCGCCATTGCACGGCAGCGTGGTTCCGGGACAGACACAAGTCCCGGCTGTGCATGAGGCGCCGGTCGCGCAGGCGCTTCCACACGCCCCACAGTTCGCCATGTCGGTCTTCTGATTCACGCAGGTCGTGCCGCAGGTGAGGCCGCAAGCGCACGCACCGGCCGCACAGACTTGACCTGCACCCTTGCTCGACAGGCACGCCTGATCCACGGTGGGTTCGTTGTCCACGATGCCGTCGCAGTCATTGTCCTTCCCATCGCAGATCTCGGCGCTTGGCTTGCACTGGCAGATGTTGCTGGTCTGGCCAAGAATAGCTGCGCAGGTCCAGCCGCCCAGGCAGTCCGCCACCGTGGCGCATGTCGAAGTGCACACGTTCTTTCCGTTGCCGAGCGGCAGGCAGATACCACTTGGGCAGTCTGAGTTCTTGCTGCACGGGGTTCCGGTCGCGCCCGGTGGAAGCTGAGGCGCGTCCGGGGGCGCATCGACAGACGCCGCCGGACCGCCATCGTTGCTCGTGCCTCCGCCAGCAGCCTCTGCAAACGCGGCATCCTGACTTCCACCCTTGCCGCTGCCACCATCGGCCGCTGCCTGGCCGCCGCTGGTCGCAACGGAAGCAGCGTCGAGTCCCACAACTTGTCCACCGTTGCTCCCGCTGGCTCCTGCCTGGCCGCCGGTTGCGACAGGGGCAGCGTCGAGCGGCACAACTTGTCCATCGTTGCCCCCGCTGGCTCCTGCCTGGCCTCCGCCGGTTCCGAGAGGAGCAGCGTCGAGCCCTACAACTTGCCCACCTCCGCCGGCTCCTGGCTGGCCGCCGCTACTGGTGGCCGGGCCGCTCTGTGAGGATCCGCAGGCAGCCAGGAACCCGAGCAGGACTAGCCCAACAACTCGTCCAAGTTCACTACGTCTAGACATCGCGATTCTCCTCATCTACTGCGAGCAGCACACCCTGCCGGCCGTGCAGTCCTTGCTGCTCTTGCAGCAGGCGTAGCAGGCTCCAATACTTTGGTTACAGCATTGCCCGGAGGGGCACTGCGCATCCTCGATGCAGGGGCAGTCGGTGGTGCATTGGCTGGTGCTGCCGTTGCAGCACTGGCCCGCCAGGCAGTCGGCGCTCGACTTGCAGCAGGCGACGCAGCGTCCGCTCTTGCAGCACTGCCCGCTGCTGCACTGGCTGTCGGCGCAGCAGGTGCTGCTCGGCACGCAGGCACCGCCGCAGCAGTGCTTGCCGGTTCCACATTGAGCGTCGTTCTGGCAGGCGCAGGTTCCACACTGATTGGTGGACAGGTCACAGCACTGGCTGGCAAGGCAGTCCCCGTTCGACTTGCAACAGGCCGCGCAAGTCCCGTTCTGGCAGCACTTGCCGGCGCCGCAGTCGGTATCCGCGCAGCACGTGGCCTGGGTGCAGCGGTTGCCGCAGCACTTGCCGGTTCCACACTGGGCGTCGTTCTGGCAGGCACAGCTCGTGGTACATTTATTGGTGGCGAGGTTGCAGCACTGGCCAGCCAGGCAGTCAGCGGTTGACTTGCAGCAGGCGACGCAGGCGCCGCCCTGGCAGCATTTGCCGGCACCGCAGTCGGTATCCGCGCAGCACTGGGTGGACTGGCAGGCGCCCTGGCAGCACATGCCGTTGCTTCCACACTGGGCATTGTTCTGGCAGGCGCAGTTCGAGGCCCCGCACTGACGGGTGCTGACGCCGCAGCACTGGCCCGCCAGGCAGTCGTCGTTCGACTTGCAGCAGGCCACGCAGGCCCCGTTCTTGCAGCACTGGCCGGCGCCACAGCCGCTGTCGGCGCAACACTGGGCTGTCACGCACTTGGTACCGCAGCATTTTCCTCCAGCGCCGCACTGGGCGTCGTTCTGGCAGGGACATGCCTGGCTGCTACAGGTGTTCGTGCTTGGGTCGCAGCACTGACCAGCGAGGCAGTCGGTGGTCGCGCAACATGTCCCGACCATGCAAGTCCACAAGCTGCTGGAGACGAGCGAGTCGACCGCAGGCCGAGAGTCTTGCGCGACCGGCGAGTCGTTGTTGGATTTGTCATCTATGCCGAGCGCATCCTGGGAAGTTTGCGGGACAGGTGAGTCGATGCTGGACTCGGCGTCCGCGCTACGGGTGTCCTGGGCAGGTTGCGCGACGGGTGAGTCGTAGCCGGCCCATGTGTCGGTGCCACGCGCGTCCTGGGGGCTTGGAGGTGCCGGCGGGGACTTGGTCTTGCTCGTACACGCAACCGAAGTGAAGACAAGTGCCACAAGGCATAGGGTCTTCATGCCTTGGCGATTGTAAGCTGATTCCTCTGGCCCGCCAAGCCGGAATCGCGTGTCTCCGCCCCGGTATTGACCTTCACCCAGCGAATCGGCGATAACTCGACCCCGCAGTGATTATCGTCCAAAAATTCGGCGGCACTTCTGTTGGCACGGTCGAGCGCATAAAGAACGTCGCCCGTCGCTGTCTGGCGACGCAACGCCAGGGCCACAAGGTAGCGGTCATCGTCTCGGCCATGTCGGGTGAGACCAACCGGCTGCTCGGTCTCGCGCAGCAGGTGCATGGTGAGCCGGACGAGCGCGAGCTGGACGTCATCGCTTCCACCGGCGAGCAGGTGTCGGTCGGCCTGCTGGCCCTGGCCATCCACGCCGAGGGAGGCAAGGCCGTGTCACTGCTCGGTCACCAGATTCGCGTGTTGACCGACAGCGCCTTTGCCCGGGCGCGTATCCGGGATGTCGAAGTGCAGGCCATCGACGAAGCCTTTGCCCAGGGCAAGATTGCGGTGATTGCCGGTTTCCAGGGCGTCGACGACGCGGGCAACATCACCACCCTCGGCAGGGGCGGCTCAGACACTTCGGCGGTGGCCGTAGCTGCGGCGCTGAAGGCCGACGTCTGCGAGATCTATACCGATGTCGACGGCGTGTACACCGCGGACCCCAACGTGGTGCCGGGTGCGCGCAAGGTCGAACGCATCAGTTATGAGGAGATGCTGGAACTGGCGTCGCTGGGCGCCAAGGTTCTGCAGATCCGGTCGGTCGAGTTTGGGATGAAGTACGCGGTCCCGATTCACGTCCGATCGAGCTTCAACGACAACGAAGGGACGTGGGTCGTGCCTGAAGAAAAAGCGATGGAAGCAGTCCTGGTGTCCGGTGTGACCGCCACCCGGGATGAGACGAAGATCACCATGGTCGGCATCTCCGATGCCACCGGCATTCATTCCAAGGTGTTCAGGCCACTGGCCGACGCCGGTGTGGGTGTGGACACCATCGTTCAGGCCCTTTCTGCCGAGGGTCGCACCGACCTAACCTTCACGGTCAGCAAGGGCGACAGCAAGCGGGCGCGCGAGCTTCTGGTCAAGCACTGCGCCGATTTCTGTCAGCCCGACCACATCCGCACGGTCGAGAATCTGTCCAAGGTGTCGATCGTGGGCGTGGGCATGCGCTCGCACGCTGGCGTGGCGCTCAAAATGTTCGAGGCGCTGGCCAAGGAGAATATCTACATCCACCTGATCTCCACGTCGGAGATCAAGATCTCCTGCGTGGTCGACGGGAAGTATAGTGAGCTGGCCGTCCGCGCCCTGCATGATGCTTTCGAGCTTGGCGGCAAAGCCTCGCTTTAGCTCGCTGTTTCGCCTGTGGAACAGAGGGGAGAAGAGAGGGCACCCAGTATCCCAGTTGCGGTAGTATGAGGTCCATTGCCGCCTGACGTTCCCGACATCAGCGAAGAGCTTCTGCTTGGACGCACGCTGCTCGAGCAGGGACACCTGGGCACAGCCCAGCGCGTGCTCCTGAAGGTGTGCCAGCAGCACCCTGAGAACGCCGAGGCGTTTGGGGGGCTGGGAGACGCGTTGCGCCGCAAGGGCGACGAAGTGCGCGCGCGGATCATTGGCGACTATGCCGAAGACCTGCGCACGCCGGAGGCAGCGGGCCACGGGACGCCGCCGATCGAGGTTCGGCCAGCTGAGATGCGAGGTACCCAGAGCCCAGCCGCAGCGCACCCAGCGCGGAAGCCACCGCCGTTACCGGTCGTGTCGCGCGCCGAGATGGTCACTCCACGCGTCGAGATTGTTACGCCTCAGGCCGAAATGGTCACCCCGCGTCCCGCGCCCGTCACGCACTCGGCAGTGGCAGCCACGGGGCAGACGATGCCGCAACCTGGGGAGTTTAGCGGCGGGCGAGCATCAGCCCAGGACCAGGGCGCTTGGCCCCAGGCCTCGGGCAAGCCGGCTGCGAAGTTCGGAAAGGGGAAGTACCTGGCGGCCGCCGCGGCTCTCGTGTTGCTGGCCGGCCTTGGAATTCTCGGCTATCGCGTCGTCAAGGCGTCGCAGCGCCCCGGCTCCTCGCCGCGCGAGGAACTGGACAGCGCGCTGTCGTCTGGCTCGTTCGATCGCCTCATGCGGGTTCGTGATCGAGCGCGCGCAGCCCTTGCCGGTCCAGCGCCCGACGCCGACGCCCTGGTGCGGCTGGCGCTGACCGAAGCGTTCTTGACCCTCGACCACGGGGTGGCTGCGGCGAAGAGCGCCGATGAGGCGCTGCGGCGACTGCGTCCAGGTGAACGCCCGAACCCGCAGCGGCTGGCGCTGGTCGAGGCGGTGCGGGCGCTGCTTGCCCTGGCTGCCGGAGACCGCGACACCGCCAGGCAACACGTGGATGTTGGACTGGCGTGGGCCGCCGACAAGCCGCCGCCTGCATTGCTGCTCGCTTCCGCACGGGTGCGTGTGTTGGCTGGCGACACCGCCGGGGCTGGGAAGGATCTGGACCTGGCTCTGCAGCTGGCCCCGGATTTTGCCCCTGCGGTCGCCGACTGGGCTGCGCAGCGGCTCGACAGCGGAGATGCAGTCGCCGCGCGCCGTGTGACGCGCGAGTTCCTTGCCAAGAACAAGACGGCGTCTCGCGTGCACTTGATGGCCGCCGAGGCCGAGCGCGCCCTGGGAGAAAGTGGTTGGACTAAACACATCGAGTCGGCGTGCCGCGGGGAGGGTCGGATTTCGCGCGCTCTTCGCGCAGCCTGCTCGCTCGCATCGGCTTTGGATGCGCGGCTCGACGGCGAGAGGTCAGCGGCCGTGCGCAGGGCGCGGGCCGCGGGTCAGGCTTCCGAGGATCCGCGCGTGCTGGCCGATTCCGCGCTCGCGCTGGCCTCGCTGGGCGAGATAGACGCTGCAGATGAGGTGCTGGCGCACGCGCGCAAGCTGGCCGACGGCTCGGCCGTGCCGCTGGACTGGGCCGATCTGGCGGTTCGTCTCGGGCGCGGCCAGGTGGGCGTGCTGGCGCATCCGGCTCCACGACCAGCCCAGCCCGAACGCCAACTGGTGGCCTTGCGGGCTTTGTACCTGAGTGGCGGGGGCGCGGCCATGGCCGTGGCCATCAAGAACGTGCCTGCGGGCCCGCGCGAGATCGACGCTGACCTGCGTACTTACATGGATCTGGGTCGTGAGGGCAGCCTATCCCCGAGCGATCGGGTCGCACTGGAACGACGGGCCGAACGGGGCGGCCCGGTCGCGGCCTTCGTCCTCGGGGTGCTGGCCGCGCGCGAGGACGACCACAAGCAGGCGGCAAGGCGGCTGGAAAAGGCATTGGCGGGCCATGGCGACGCATGCCGCGCGGCGCTCCTCTATCTGTCCGCGTTGCAGGCGCAGGACCGGCCTGGCCAGCCCAACCGCGCTGCCCTGCTTGCGCTCCACGCCCGCAACGAGCAGTGCCCGGTGCCGGAAATGTAGTCTGGTGTTGACGGAGCACGGCGGCCAAGCTAAATCCGCCGTTCCAATGTCCACCTACGATACCTCTGACATTCGCAAGGGACTGAAGGTCATGATGGACGGCGTGCCGTACAACGTGGTCGAGTTCCAGTTTATCAAGCCGGGCAAGGGCGCGGCTTTCACTCGAACCAAGTTCAAGAACTTGCTCTCGGGCGCAGTCATCGAACGAAACGTCCGATCCGGTGAGAAGCTGGAAGAGGCCAACGTCGAGACCAAGACCATGCAGTATCTATACAAGGAAGGCGACAGCTTCGTCTTCATGGACACCAGCACCTACGACCAGGTGCACATCCCGTCCGAGACCATCGGGGAGGATGCCCTCTTCATGCCCGAGCAGATCGTGGTGGAAGTGCTGTTCTTCAACGAGCGCGCAGTGGGCGTGACCTTGCCCAATTTCATCGAACAGAAGGTCATGGCGACCGAACCCGGGTACCGCGGCGACACGGCCACGGGCGTGACCAAACCGGCCAAGATCTCCACTGGCGCCACCATCGCGGTGCCGCTCTTCATCAATGAGGGCGATACCATCAAGATTGATACGCGCAGTGGCGAGTACCTGGAGCGCGTCGGACGCGCGTAGCGGACCGGAGGCTAGCTCTACGGCTCTTGGGGAAATCTCCGGCCAGCGCAGCTCGGCCAGCGTGAGAGTGAGCGTGAGCGGTAGCGACCAGCGTGGAGCGGGCTGCGTGGGCGGCTCGCGTGAGCGGCCCGCGTCCGCGCTTTCCGCCTTTCGCGTACCGCCCACGAAGTCGCTCACGCCCTCGCACACGCGATCCGCGGGCCGGCCTTCGCTATTGCACGATGAACCCCGCTAGCAGGAAAGCAGGGATCGAAGCGCGGGCGAGGGTCAGGCGGGCCGTCCGGTCTTGGTTTGAGGGGCAGGGGTTCCTCGAAGTCGAGACGCCGGCGCGGGTTCCCTCGCCCGGCCAGGAGGTTCACCTGGAGGCCATCCCGGCAGGCGCGCAGCGGTATCTCATCACATCGCCCGAGTACCACATGAAGCGGCTGGTGGCGGCCGGCCTGCCGCGCATCGTGCAGATCTGTCGCTGCTGGCGCGGCGGCGAACGAGGTACGCACCACGAACCCGAGTTCACCATGATCGAGTGGTACCGGGCCGGCGCCAGCCTGGACGAGATCGCGCGCGACTGCGAGGCGCTGGTCGAGGCGGCGGCGCGCGCGGTTGGCCACTGGCCAGCGGTCGACGTGCCAGCCAGCCGGGGGCGCGAGGGCACGCCCGAGAAGCTTGCCGTGCAGGCACCATTCGAGCGGCTCACCGTGCGCGAGACACTTTCCCGCCTCGCCGGGATTTCCTTGCGCGGCGACGAGAATGTCGACGAGCTACGCAGCCTGGCGATACGCGCCGGCTGCAACCTGGGCACAGCCGCAACCTGGGACGACATCTTCTTCCAAATCTTCCTCGACCGCGTCGAGCCGTACCTGGGCCGCGACCTGCCGACCTTCGTCTTCGATTGGCCGCTGCCCCTGGCCGCATTGGCCCGACGCAAGCCAGGCGATCCCCTGACCGTCGAGCGTTTCGAGCTCTACGCGGGCGGGCTGGAACTGGCCAATGCCTTTGGCGAACTCTGCGATCCGGTCGAGCAGCGGGCGCGTTTTGTCGAAGAGGCCAAGCTGCGCCGCCAGCAGGGCAGGGCGGTCTATCCCATCGACGAGAAGTTGCTGGCAGCCCTGGCCGAGATGCCGCCCACCTGCGGCGTGGCCCTGGGCTTCGACCGCCTGGTCATGCTGGTCACCGGCGCCGAGAGCATCCGCGACGTCATGGCGTTCGCGGACGACGAGGTTTGACAGCGGGCATACCAGGGGGTGAAGGAGTTCGCGGCGCGGGCCGGCGTGGTCAGTCCGAACGTCCTTCGCGCCATCAATCCGCGCCACAACCCGACGCAGGAGACCCTCAACCGATTGCTGCGACCACTGGGCCTCAGGCTGAGCCTCACGCTGATCGAGGAGACCCGGGGGCAAGCGGGCGGCCTGAACGCCCGGTGAAGAACATCTACGTCGCCATAACATTCATGGTATATTGACCAGCGTGACCTCGACCGAAGTCATACGCGAACTCAAGCGTGACGGTTGGGTCGAGGCGAGGGTGCGAGGATCACATCACCATTTCACGCATCCGACGAAACCAGGGATCGTCACCGTCCCGCATCCGAAGAAGGACATTCCGGTTGGCACCCTTGCGAGCATTGGGCGTCAGGCCGGCGTCAAACTGAGGTAGCAACCATGCACTACACGGCAATCGTTACGAAGGAAGGCAGGCAGACCTTGGTCGACTTCCCCGGCTGTCTGGGATGCCAGACGTTCGCCGATCCGGGTGAGGACATTGGCGCGCGCGCGGCGGAGGCTCTGATCGGATGGCTGGAAACGCACTTGGTGGCGGGGCAAGCGCCGCCCGAACCCAGGACGGTTCGGACGAAGGGTCGCGTGCGGGCTCTGCAGGTAGCGGTCCCGGCCAAGCTCGCCGTAAAACTTGCGCTTCGGTGGGCGCGCTTGCGTGCCGGGCTGACGCAGGTCGAGTTGGCGCGGCGGGCGGGGCTGAGCCAGCCAGCCGTGGCCCGCCTGGAGGATCCCGATCACAATCCCACCCTCGACATGCTCGAAAGAGTGGCCACCGCTCTGGGCGTACGCCTGGAGGTTGGTCTTCGCGCCGCTTGACGGAACCGTCTGCCAGATCCGGCCTTTCTACTCCATTCCCTGTGTAGGGGAGCCCGCGCTGCCCAGGCACTAACCGGCGATCGCTTCCTCCAGCGGGACTTGGCGGGTCGAAACCCACCGGCTGGTGGGGGCGAGCACGCAGGGCGACCGCAGGTCGGCCATACACGGAACGTGATGCGTGATGCGGGCCGGTTGCATTTGCAGCGCGGTGGCTCAAGAATGCCTTGGTTTGCAGTGGAGAAGGCATTGCGAACAACAGCTCACATTCCTAGGAGAAGAAGGATGAGGACGAGCTTGCTAATTTCTGTGAGTCTTGCGGTCGCTGCAAGCCTAGGCGCACAGCCAGCCGTAGCCGCGACCGTGGACCCAACCCTGTCGGTGCAGGGGGTGTTGCGCAAAGCAGACGGCACAGTGGCGCCGGATGGGACCTACGACCTGGCGTTTCGCTTCTACGCCGCAACCACCGGCGGGGCAGAGCTGAAGAAGGTGGATAGCAAGGGTGTGCCGATCAAGCGCGGGGTCTTTGCCGTCACCCTGGACCTGGGAGACAAGGCGTTGGTCACGGGGAATGCGAGCCTCTGGGTCGGGGTCACGGTGGGCGGCGACACAGTCGAGCTTCCGCGCCAGCGCCTGGTGCCCACCGCGTATGCGCTGCAGGCAGAGCACGCGAACAGCGCGGACGTGGCCGCGTCCGCGGATGCGGCCAAGACCGCAGTTTCAGCCGACACCGCCAAGTCCGCCACCACCTGCGACACCGCCAAGACCGCCAGCGCCCTGATGTGTACCGCGTGCGTGCCGGCCGAGGCGGTGTCCTTCAACTACGCCGCCTCGGCCAGCAAAGGCGGAGCCGCGAGCGATCTGGCCTGCTCAGGCTGCGTGAACTCCAGCGACATCGCCCCCTGCGCCGACGGCCAGATCCTGAAGTTCGTGGGCGCCGCCTGGACCTGCGCGCCGGACTCGGCTGGCACGGTGACGTCCGTGGCTACAGGGAGCGGGCTGACAGGTGGCCCGATCACGGGGCCGGAACCATTGCGGTCGACACGAGCGTCGTGGCCACGCTGGCCGGGGATCAAACCTTCACGGGCCAGAAGACATTCAGTGGCAACGTGGGCATTGGGACGAGTAATCCGCTCTACCAACTGAATGTCCAAGTCGGCGGCCGTCCGTGGATCAACATTGAGAGCACGGCGCCGGGAGAGGTTGCTTCGCTTCGATTGAAATCCCTCACTGGCGAGTGGCATCACAGTGCCGAAGTTGATGGAGGGCTTTCGTTTTGGTCGGGCGGTCGGTATGTGTTGTACCTCACAAATGACGGAAACGTCGGCATTGGGACGACCGCCCCGACCGAAAAACTGGTTGTCAATCAGGGGAGTGTCTCCGTGCTACCCACAGGCCCCTTTCCGATGACGCTTCTTTCTGGGACAAACGGGCAGGCCAGCGGATATGTCGAAATGATCAACGCAGGGGCCTTCGGTGTTCAGCTGCGCGGCAATGAGGTGGTTGCGTTGGGCGTTGGGACGACGGAGAGGATGCGGATCAACAGCCAAGGCAACGTTGGCATCGGAACCTCGACTCCCAGCCAGAAACTCGACGTCGCTGGCAACATCAATGTCACCGGCGATGCCTTCAAGCCTGGTGGTGGATCTTGGAGTGTCGCGTCTGATAGGCGCTTCAAGAAGAACATCACGCCCCTAGAGGAAGCGCTGGAGCACCTGCTCGCGCTGCACGGGGTAGCGTTCGAGTGGAAGGATCCGGCGAAGAACGGCGGGGATCGCAGGCAGCAGATTGGCGTGATTGCGCAGGAAGTGGAGCGGGTTTTCCCCCAATGGGTGAGTACCAAACCAGACGGAACCAAGTATGTGACGTTTAGAGGGTTCGAAGCGCTCACGGTCGAGGCCATGCGCGAACTGAAGAAAGGGAACGATTCACTGAAAGCGCAGAACGACGCTCTCAAGCAGGAAGTGGTGAGCCTGCGCCAGGCCTTTGGCGACCACCTTGTCTCTATGGAACGTCGCCTTGCGCGCCTGGAAACGCGGCCGGCGGGGCGGCGGTTGGCTGCGCTTCGGACGGCGCCATGAATCGCATCGCCTTGCTGGCCCTGGGCGCGGTCCTCGCGTTGCCGCTGGCAACGCCGGTGCAGGCTGACGATGCCAGGGCTGCGCAGGCCGCGGTGAAGGCGGGGATGCGGGCCTATGATCTTGGGAAGCATGAAGAGGCGATGGCCAAGCTGGAGGAGGCGTATCGGCTGAAGGGGGATCCGCATCTGCTTTTCAACATGGGGCAGGTGTACTGGAAGTGGGGCAAGGACGAGGACGCGCGAAGGGTGTACGAGAGCTACTTGCGCAATTTGCCGGACGCGAACAATCGCGGCCTGGTGGAGGAACGTCTGGCAAAGATCGAACGGCGCAAGAAGGAGAAGGAGCCAGCGGCGCCTCCAATCCCTGAACCAGAGGCTACCGCGCCGGTAGCGCCGCCGGTTGCACCGGCCGCTCCGTTGATCAACGTGCCAGTGTCAGAGCCGTCCTTGGCGCCGGCACCCGCGACCAGCACCCTGCCACCAGGGCCGCCTCCGATACAACCGGCGCCATCAGCCAGCGAGAACGCACTGGTTTCGCAGGGCTCGGCTGAGCCGCAGGTGCAGAAATCGCATTTCTACAAGAAGTGGTGGTTTTGGACAGGGACCGGCGCCGTGGTGGTCGCGGCAGTGGTTGTGGGCGTGGTGCTGGCTACTCAAAAAGACAGTCCCCATGGATCGCTCGGGGAGTTCGGGCCAAGAAGATAGTCATGGGGAACAGCATCCCGAGATCCGGTTCGTGTCCACGGGGAAAGCTGGGACTGGTCGCGCTTGCCAGCCTGCTGGGCTGCGCCTCTGAGGACACGGCGATTGAGGTGGCGTTGGAGATCTCGCCAGCCATCGACGACGCGGCTTTGGCCTCGGTGGATAGCCTGCGGGTCGAGAGCAGCGAGGGGGCATACGCAAAGGAATCGGGCGTCGGGCACCGGCTGGCGCGAAGCGGAGAAACCCTGATCTACCGGCCGGGCCAGGTGGGGCAGGGTTTCGATCTTTCGATCGAGCTGCTGGCCCAGGGCGTGGCCATGGCCTGCGGCACGGCCAAGAATGTGGTTGCCAAGCAAGGTGAGACGGTGCGGGTGGTGGTGACGCTGTCGACTTGCGCGGCTACCGGCGCCGGAAGTGACGCGGGCGCTGCCGATACATCTGCGATCACGCCTGGCAACGATGGGGCGACGCTGGACAGGGCCAGGGAGGCAAGCAGAGAAGTCAGCCTGGACACCGACTTGGGCAATGACGATATATCCGGTGCGAAGCCAGAGGTCGCGACTGATAGGGCTTCGGTCGGGTCAGGGGATGATACCGGGAACGCGAGCGCCCTCGACGCTGCGGCCGACGATGCCTTCAATGCTGTCCTCGACGCTGCGACCGACCTTGCCCACGACCTGGCAGTGGATCGGCCGCCAGCGCAGGCGACAGGTACCGTCTGCAACGATGACGATGAATGCGCGACTGGGTTCTGCGCACAGGGCGTGTGCTGTGCCGAGCGCTGCAGCGGAACGTGCAATGTGTGCGACCGGGCTGGGAAGCTCGGCGTGTGTCAGGTGCTGCCAAGCACCGAATGTGCGCCAGACTCGCGCATTACGGATCTGTGGCCCCTGCAATGCGTGGGCGGCGGCTACAACCCAGAGGCCGATGGGCCGAGGCGCGGGTCGAACCGTTCGCGCGGCGCAACTTGGGAGCTTTCGCTGACCATCGGCGATCCCTCGCCCGCCTGCGTGCGCAATTCCCCTGCGGATCCCGTGTGCGCGACCCCGACCTGGCAACTCGACCTGGGCTTCGCGTTCACTACGGCCATGGAATAGATGGACCAGAGCGACTCTGTTTCCCGTGCCGGGGCGATCTTCGGCAACTACCGCGTGGTGCGCGAATTGGGCCGCGGCGGGATGGGTGCGGTCTACTTCGCCGAGCACAAGTTCCTTCCCGGCAAGGTCGCGGCGGTGAAGGTTCTCCTGCCGGAGTCTTCGCGTGATCGCGCCATGACGGATCGGTTCTTCAAAGAGGCGATTGCCATCTCGCTCGTCAAACACCCAGGGATTGTCGAGGTGTTCGACTGCGGGTTCCAGGGTGACCAGGCGTATATCGTGATGGAGTACCTGCAGGGCGAGAGCCTCGGTGCGCATCTGCGCCGGGTGGGACGGCTCGACCTTTCGTCGTTGCTGGTCATCGCCAGCCAGATCGCCTGTGCGGTGGAGGCCGCGCACGCGCAAGGGATCGTGCACAGGGATCTCAAGCCCGACAACGTGTTCCTCACCAAGATCCCAGACCAGGGCATCAGCAAGGTGCAAATCAAGGTGCTGGACTTCGGCATTGCCAAGTTGCTTGCGCAGGCGGCGATGGACATGGAAGGCGCTGCCAAGACCAAGGCCGGCAGCCTCCTCGGTACGCCGCTGTACATGTCACCCGAACAGTGCCAAGGCGAGGCGTCGATCGACGGCCGTGCGGATGTGTACGCGCTCGGCTGCATGATGTTCGAGATGGCCTGCGGCCGGCCGCCCTTCGTTGGCGGGCCCGAATGGGACCTGATGGCGGCCCATGTGCGCGCCACGCCGCCGGTGCCACGGGATCTGGTTCCGTCGCTGCCGGACAAGCTGGAGTTCCTGATTCTGCGCGCCCTGGCCAAGCAGCCCGGCGCGCGACCTCAGACCATGGCAGCGCTGGCAGCCGAGTTGTCAGCCATTGACCCGGCCTCGGCCGGCGGAAGCACGTTGATCAGGGACACGGGAGAAGCCGACGCGGACACAGTCGGCCCCAACAAGACCAGCCTCTTGCCCACGGGAGGCGGCCCGGGAAAGACCACGCTCAGTGCCGCCACCATGGAGACCGCCGATCACGCGGGCGCGGCTGGACGACCAGCGCGTTCGCGAGGGACGATGGTGTTTGTTATGGGCGCCGCCGTGGTCGCCAGCGCGGGGGCAATCGTCTGGATCGCTGGGCACCAGACCACGGATCGCGCTGAGATCTCCCGCGCTGAACCACGAGCCACTGTCGCCCAGCCCTTGCCAACGGCCCAGCCGCAGCCGGCCCATGAGCCGTCTCCACTTTCAGCACCGGCTCCCATGCTTGCGCTCGAAACCGTTATCGCAGCCAACCCCGCCCCGGCGCCCGCAGCGAGGAGTGCCTTTCCGAAGGCGGCGGAGTCCGTCGCGGGCCGCCGTCCAGCATCGCTGAGCAAGATCAGCATCGACTCCGTGCCGCCTGGCGCGCGGGTGTGCTGGGTGGGTTCGGCGAAGTTGCTGGGCAAGACACCCCTGGAGATTGACTTGGCCGAGGTCGGGTCGCGCGCGCGGCTCCTGCTCGAACATGCGGGCTATCGCAGCCAGGAGGTCAAGTTGCCGGTTGGTGGTCCGGTTGCCTTGCGCAAACTGGGCCCTGACGATTTCGAGGATGTCAGCCTCTGCGGGACAGAGAAGTAGGGCGCCGGCCGTGTCAGGGAGAGGGGTTCTGAGCCGCACAGTCGTGACCCCGGCGCGCGGTCGGCGTGTGGTGGGGGAGGTTTCGATCGAGGACTGCGTGGATCTCCCTTCCTTGGCGGTTCCTCCGTAGGCGCTGCGCGGTTGCCGAAAAGGATCTAGTATCCGCGCGACCGTTGCCCAACAATTGCGCCCAACTCGCCGGAGGTGATGCATGTTCGATCCGCAGAAACCTGTTTTCTTACCAGCATGGAAAGCGGATCGCACTGTCGCGGCCGCGCTGGCGGCGCTGGCGTTGACCCTGGCGGGCAGCCGGGCTTTCGCCCAAGACGTGACGTCTGAGCAGCCCTCGGCCGGGCCGGCTGAGGCGGCTGAGCCCAAGGCAGCACCGGCCGAAGCGTCGGAACCCAAGCCCGCGGCGCCGGCCGAGGCGACGAAGGCTGAGACGCCGCCCCCACCGCCCCCAGCGCCCTGTCCGGACGTGGCTCCCGCGGCGCCGCCGGCCCCGGCCCCAGGTGCGACCGTGGAATGGAAGGTGCAGGCCAAGGGCGGCCTCATCATGACTTCGGGAAACTCGCAAGCCACCAACGTCACCCTTGGCCTGAATGGCTCGCGCAAGGAAGGCAACAACAAGCTGGAACTGGAAGCGGGCATGGCCTATGGCCGCTCGAAGAATCTGCACGCCAATACCACGACCGATCCCGCCACGGGCTCTACCGTCATCGACTCGCTCGACCGGCAAGAGGTGGTCAGCACCAACAACTGGGCCACCAAGGGTCGCTACGATCGCTTCCTGTCCGAGAACAACGTCGCGTATGCCAGCAGCCAATGGGCCGCGGACCGGATCGCCGGCAAAACGCTCTTCGGCGGGGGACAGGTCGGCTACAGTCGGCAGTTGCGCAAGGACAAGTGGAACCTGGTGGTGGCCGAACTCGGCTACGACTTCTCGTACGAGCGCTACTTGCAACAGGCGGGCAAGACGAGCGACCCGGTCACCATCCACTCGGCACGCATGCTGGTGGGTGAGACGCTCTCACTCAGTCCCGAGACCGGCCTGACCGCCAGCGTGGAAGCCCTGCTCAACCTCAACCGCGAAACCAAGGCCAACAACGCCAGCGATGGCACCGTCGGCGTCGATGCCCTGCACGACACGCGCATCAACGCTAAGCTGGGGATCAGCACTAATCTCTTCAAGAAGCTCGGTATCGGTTTTGGTTTCACCCTCAAGTACGACCAGAACCCAGCGCCCCGGCCCATTCCTGCGGGCGTGCCCGCGGGCGCGACCTTCCCTGCTGATCGGTACGTCTCCTGGGCGTTTGCCGAAAAGGTGGACACGCTCACCGAGGTCACGCTCCTTTACTCATTCTTCTAAGATGGGCGACAAGAAGAGAGAATCGCATCGGTGGAAGTTCTTCCGCGCGGGCGACGTGGACCAAGTCGTGCTCGCCGAGGGGGCCGATCTCGAGCACCTGAGCGAGCTCGACCAGAAGCTGTGGATGGCGCTCTCCTGTCCCCACCGGGGTCTTGAGTTCGACAGCCGCACCTTGGAATGGATCGACAAGGATCACGACGGGCACATTCGGCCGCCCGAGATCTTGGCAGCGGTGGACTGGTGCAAGCAGGTCTTTGGCAAGCTGGACGATCTTTTTGCCGAGGGCAGCTCTGTCCCGCTCGCGTCCATCAGGGAGGATACCCAAGTTGGCCGCGACCTGCTGACCGCGTGCCGACGTCTGCTCGCCAAGCTGGGCCGTCCGGACGCTGGCGCGGTCTCGGCAGAGGATGTGGCTGGCGCCGCAGATGCTCTGGCTGTCAGTCGATTCAACGGCGACGGAATCGTGCCCGCCGACAGCGCCGGGGACGAGCCCACCCGCCGGGCTGTCGAGGACATCATCGCGGCGCTGGGCGGGAAAGCTGACCGGGGCGGCAAGCCAGGAGTGGATCAAACCACCATCGACAAGTTTTTTGACGAGATCGCCGCCACCGTGGCGTGGCTCGACCAGTCCGATCGGGATCCCGCCGTTCGGCCGCTGGGGAAGGCCACGCCCGAGGCTGCTCTGGCGGTGGACGCAGTCCGAGCCAAGGTCGACGACTACTTCGCCCGTTGCCGGCTGGCGGCCTTTGACAAACGCGCCGTCGTTGCGCTTGGTCCTGCAGAGAGCGACTTGGCTGCGCTGGCCGGCAAGAGCCTGACCAACGAGGCGGCTGAGATCGCACAGCTCCCGCTGGCTGCGATCGGTGCCGAGCGCCCGCTGTCGCTCGGCGATGGGCTGAATCCGGCGTGGGCGTGCAAGGTGACGGCGTTGGCGTCTGCCGCCGTCCGGCCCATGCTGGGCGTTGACAAGGCGGTGCTGATCGAATCGGACTGGACCACCGTCAAGGAAAGACTGGCGCCCTTCTTCACCTGGCAGGCTGCCCGGCCGTGCGCCGCGCTGGCAGCGCTCGGTGAGGCCCGCGTGCGCGAGCTGCATGCCGGGACTCTCCGGCAGGACTTGTGCGCGCTGGTGGTGAAGGATGCGGCGGCTGAGGACCAAAGCGGTCAGATCGACCTGGTGGAGAAGATGATTCTCCTCCGCCGCGACCTGGTCCGCCTGGTGCGCAACTTCGTGAACTTCTCCGAGTTCTATGGCCAGCGCCGCGCCATTTTCCAGACCGGTACGCTCTACCTTGACGGGCGCAGTTGCAGTCTGTGCCTGCCGGTCGAAGATGCCGCCAAGCACGCCGCGGTTGCGGGGCTGGCCCGGGCCTTTCTGGTCTACTGCGACTGCACCCGCCCGGCGGGCGACAAGCGCAGCATCGTGGCAGTTGTGACGGGCGGTGGCACCGACAATCTAATGGTGGGGCGCAACGGCGTGTTCTACGACCGCAAGGGGATCGACTGGGATTGCACGGTCACGCGCATCATCGAGAATCCCATCAGCATCCGGCAGGCCGCCTGGGCACCGTACAAGAGGTTCGTGCGCATGATCGAGGAGCAGGTGGCCAAACGCGCCTCAGCCGCCGATGAGGAAGCCCGGCAGAAGACGCAAGCGGCCGCGACGCAAACCGCCCACGCCGACAAGACCAAAGTCGAAGAAACGGCAGCGAAGCCGCCCGAGCCCAAGAAGATCGACGTGGGCACGGTCGCCGCCATAGGAGTGGCCGTGGCTGGCATGGCGACCTTCCTGTCCAGCATCCTGGCCACCTTTTTGGGACTGGGCATGTGGATGCCGGTGGGCGCGCTGGGCTTGCTGCTGGCCATCTCGGGTCCGTCCATGCTCATCGCCTGGCTCAAGCTGCGCCAGCGCAACGTGGGCCCCATCCTAGACGCGAACGGTTGGTCGGTGAACGCGCTGGCCAAGATCAACATTCCCTTTGGCTCCGCCCTGACCAAGGTGGCGGTGCTGCCGCGGGGAGCCCGCCGCCAGTTGCGCGACCCGTTTGCGCAGAAGAAGACTCCGTGGGGGCTCTACCTGACGCTGCTCGTGCTGCTGGGCCTGGCTGTGCTCTGGCGGTTCGGTCACCTCGACTCGTACCTGCCAGGCAAGTTCAAGTCCGGGACGGTGTTCGGTCGCGAGATTCCGGCGGAGACGGTGCCGCCGGTCAAGTAGCCACGGTTCCTCGGGGTAAGTGCCGGCCAGCGCAGGTCGGCCGGCGTGCGCGTGAGCGGTAGCGTGAGCGACCAGCGGAACGCGGCCTGCGGCTCGCTCTCTGCCTCCCGCGTCCCGCCCACGAACACGCTCACCCTCACGCGCACGCGAGCCGCGGGCCGGCCGTCTCTGTGGCTACGACCGCCTGCGGCTATTGAGGAACTCCCTGCCGGCTTAGATTGACCCCGGATCACCCCTCTGCTAAACGTTTGCCTTCGTGACTCAATACCTCGTCTCGTTGGCCCAGTCGTCCTCCTCAGGCTCATCGTCTCCGGGCGGTGCGCTCGGCGGTATGTTGATTCCCATGCTGCTGATCTTCGGCGTCATGTATCTTCTGGTCATTCGCCCACAGTCCAAGAAGGCGAAAGAACACCAGAAAATGCTGTCCGAATTGCAGAAGGGCGACGACGTCGCGACGACCGGTGGACTCATCGGGCGTATCACGGGAATCAAGGACGACGTAGTCACGTTGCAGGTCCAGGAGGGCGTCCGTCTCCGCGTCCTGCGTAGTGCCGTCACCGGGCGTCACCGGTTCAGTGAAACTCCCAAGTCGGACGACAAGGCCTCCTAGCGCAGCAAGGATCACTTCATGGAACGATCGTGGTGGTGGAAGGCCGTCCTCTACGGATGTGCCATTGTTCTCGCCTGTCTCTACTTGGTGCCTACGGTGGTGCCCGAAGAGAAGCGTCCGGCTTTCTTCAAGGACCACTTCACCAAGCGCATCCAGCTTGGCCTGGACCTGCAAGGGGGCCTTCACCTCGTCTACGCGGTGAACATCGATAAGGCCGTGTCGGGCAAGGTGGACCGTCTGTCAAACGACATCGAGGACGCCGTCAAGAAGAAGGTGGCGGATGCTTTCGTGGCGCGCGAAGGGCGCGACGACATGGTGGTTTCTTTCAAGAATCCGGCAGGCCTGGCCAGCGTGGACGCGGAACTGCTCAAACCCTACCGCCGCGAACTGGACGAAGTCAGCCGTGATGTCGCGGCGGGCACGCTTCGGCTGCGCTACGACCCTGACCGCGTGGCCGAGGTGGAGGAGTTGGCGCTGCGCCAGGCCATAGAGACCATTCGCGGCCGCGTGGACAAGTTCGGTGTGGCCGAGCCCACCATCATCAAGAAGGGCACGGATATTGTGGTCGAGCTGCCTGGCCTTAAGCAGTCCGATTTCGAGCGGATCAAGAGCATCATCGGCCGCACCGCCCAGCTTGAGTTCAAGATCGTCGACGATGGCACGGAGTACATGAAGAAGCTGGGCGCCAGCTTGCCCAAGGAAGGCCCAATCAAGGCGGAGCCCGAAAGCTGGACCGAGAAGCATTCGGGCCAGCAACACGAAGACGTGTATCTGCGCAGCAAGGACCGTCCCGGGCTGGAGAAGTTCATTGCCGGCCTGTCGGGCGATCTGGCGGTGCCTCCGGATCGCGAACTGGCGCTTGAGGAGATCAGTCCGCGCGAGAGCGGAGAAGCCGCGCCGGAGAAGTTCTATCGCACCTACCTGCTCAAGAGGCGCGCCGGTGTGACCGGCGAGTATCTGGCCATGGCCGACGCGACCTGGGACGAGATGGGTCGGCCCGAGGTGTCGTTCACCATGAACCGGCAGGGCTCGGACATGATGGGGAAGCTGACCGGCGAGAACGTGGGCCGCAAGATGGCCATCGTGCTCGATGACAAGATCACCAGCGCGCCGGTCGTCGAGTCCAAGATTAGCGAGCGGGGTCGCATTACCATGGGCGGATACGGTGATCCCTTCAAGCTGCAGCAAGAGGTGAAGGACCTGGTGGCGGTGTTGCGCTCGGGTGCTCTGCCCGCGCCGCTGAAGAAATCGTTTGAAACCCAGGTGGGCGCCACCATGGGCCAGGATTCAATAGACAAAGCCAAGTTCTCGATGCTGATCGGGGCTGTGGCGGTCGTGCTGTTCATGCTGATCTACTACCGACTGGCCGGGTTCATCGCGAATTTGGCCATGGTGCTCAACATGCTGTTCATGGTGGCCATCTTGGCCGCCTTCGAAGCTTCGCTGACCCTGCCCGGCATCGCGGGCCTGGTGCTTACCATCGGCATGGCGGTGGACTCCAACATCATCATCTACGAACGCATTCGCGAAGAATTACGTCAGGGCAAGTCGCCACGCACGGCGGTTGACGCGGGCTTCCGGCGTGCGTTTTGGACCGTGTTCGACGCCCACGTGACCAACTTCGTGGCTGGCATCGTCCTCTACTCGTACGGATCCGGCCCCATCCGCGGCTTCGCAGTTACCCTGTTGGTGGGCATCGTTTCCAACCTGCTCACCTCGGTGTGGATGTCGCGCTGGATGTTCGACGTCATCGTGGGCCGGCGCGGGTCAGTTCCTGCGACCCTTTCCATCTAGCAGCCAGGAGAATCACAGATGGCGGCGAATCAAAAGTTCTTCGAGATCATCAAGCCCGGCATCGATCTTGATTTCATTGGCACCCAGAAATACTGGATCGGGACGTCCATCACCCTGCTGCTTGTCACTTTCCTCATGCTCCCCATCAACGCCTACGTCATCAAGGGTCGTGGGCATGCGTTGAACTGGGGCGTTGACTTCCGCGGCGGCACCGAGATCGTGGTCGACTTCGCCAAGCCGGTCGACGCGGGCGCCGTGCGCGAGGCATTGGCGGCCAAGGGTTTTGAAAACGCCGACGTGGTCAAGTACGGCAGCGCGATGGAGCGCGGCTCGAGCAACGCGTACATGATCCGCCTGGGGGCCGTGTCCGTCATGTCCACCGAGCAGGCCAAGAGGGTGGAGGTGGCGCTGGCGCGGGTGGGCGACGCCATCCTGAAGAAATTCGAATTCTCCGAGGGTGGCGACAAGGTCTACATCCGTTTTGACAAGTCCCTGGAGCCGACGGCACTCGCCGCTGCACTCAAGGCCGCTGGCACATCCACCACGGACAAAGGCGTGCAGCAGTTCGGCCCGCCCCAGGACCACACCTACGAAGCCACGCTGGTCGGCATGGAATCCGAGGTACGTGCCGCGCTGGACGCCAAGCTGGGCGCTGGCGCGGTGACCAGCATCCCACAGGTGTCATCGGTCGGCGCCAAGGCTGGCAAGGAGCTGCAGCTCGACGGAATCCGGGCGCTCCTCGGCGCCATTTTGCTCATCGTCGTCTACGTCGCCTTCCGCTTCGATTTCCGCTACGGCCCGGGCACCATCGTGGCCCTTTTGCACGACGCCATCCTCACCGTGGGCGCCTTCGCGATCACCTACAAGGAGTTCTCGCTCACCACCCTGGCGGCGATCTTGACCATCATCGGCTACTCGATGAGCGACACCATCGTCGTCTTCGACCGCATCCGTGAGAACGCCAGTCGCTATCGCGATCGCGCCTTTGATCGCGTGGTCAACCACGCCATCAACGAAACCCTGTCGCGTACCATCTTGACCAGCTGCACGGTGTTCTTCGTGACCCTGGCCATGAACATCTTCGGCACCGGCGTGATCCGTGATTTCGCCTTTGCCATGAATGTCGGCGTGATCGTGGGTACCTATTCGTCGATCTTCATCGCCAGCCCCATCCTCATCTGGTTGAACGAGAAGTACCTGGCCGCACAGAAGCGTCAGGCCGGTCGGCCCGCGCGCCGGCCAGTCCGGCGCGAGGAAGAAGAGGCTGTAGAGACCTGATGGAAGCCGGGCGATGCCCGCCGGCAAGCCGCAGTCTTTGTCGGGGCAGGCATCAGGGTGGGGATGGGGGCGGTAACATGAGAGGAAGTGCCAGCTTTGGCGCCTACCTGGCGAGTCCGTCCGACCGATGACGCTGCCGTGGCTCGCCTGCGCGACGAGCTGCACGTGCGTTCCCTGACGGCTGTGGTGCTGGCGGCACGCGGCCTCTGCGAGCCGGCTGCGGCTGCCCGCTTCCTGCAGCCCCGGCTGGCGGATCTGCGGCCGCCCGATGGGATCGCGGATCTGGATCGCGCGCTCAATCGGCTGGGTCAGGCGGTGACCGCGGGCGAACGCATCGGCGTGTTCGGGGACTATGATGTGGATGGCGTGACCACCGCGGCCGTTCTCACCATCATGTTGCGCGCTTTCGGGGCGCAGGTGGTCGCACGGGTGGCGCGCCGCTCGTCGGGCTACGGCTTGTCGTCGGCTGATGCCGCGCGTTTCCTCGACGAAGGTTGCACGCTGGTGGTGACCGGCGATTGTGGCACCAGCGATGGCGAGGCCATGGAACTCTGTCGGGCGCGCGGCGTGGACGTCATCGTCATCGACCACCACCATGTGCCCTCGGGGCCGTCCGCCGCCTACGCGCTCCTCAACCCGCATCGCAGCGACGACAAGTTTCCCTTCAAGGGCCTGGCATCGTGCGGAGTGGCGTTCTACCTGGCGGCAGCTTTGCGCACGCATCTGCGCGCGCAGGGTCACCCGGCGGCCGATGGTTTTGAGCCGCGCGATGTGCTGGATCTGGTGGCTTTGGGCACGGTCGCGGACATGGTCCCCTTGCGCGAGGAGAACCGCATCCTCGCAGTCATCGGCCTGCGCGATCTGGCGGCGTTCCGGCGTCCCGGGCTGCGCGCTCTATCCGAGATTGCGGGCGTCGAAGCCGGATCCGTGATGACATCCGATGTGAGTTTCCGCCTGGCTCCGCGCCTGAACGCGGCCGGCCGGCTGGGCGACGCGCAGGTGGCGCTGGATCTGTTGCTGGCACCCGATGCGGCCGAGGCTTCTCGGTTGGCTGGCGAACTCGATGACATGAATCGCCAGCGGCAGAGGATCCAGGACCAGATGTGGGCCGAGGCGGTGCGTGCCGCGGAGGAGTATCCCAACGATGCAGCCCTGGTTCTGGGCGCGGAGGGTTGGCATCAGGGCGTGGTTGGCATCTTGGCGGCCAAGCTGGTCGATAGATTCCACAAGCCGGTGGTGGTGGTCGGCTTCAAGGACGGCAGCGGCCGGGGTTCCGCGCGCACCATTGGCGGGCTCGATCTCTACGAATCGCTGGCAGCGTGCCAGCAGCATCTCACGGTGTTCGGCGGGCATGCGGCGGCTGCTGGTTTGGGATTGTCGGCCGCGCAGATGGAGGCCTTTCGAGCCTCATTCGTCGCTCATGCCCAGCGGCATTTCGACGGTCGTATGCCAGACCCCGCGCTGGAGGTGGACGCGGTGGCTGACCTGGCTGACCTGGACCTCTGCCAGGCCGAAGAACTGGAGCGGCTGGCGCCGTTTGGCGCGGGCAACAGCGAGCCGCTGTTCGCCCTGCTCGGCGTGGTGGTGCGCGCGACCCGTGTGGTGGGCACGTCGCACTTGCAGATGACGTTGGCGAGTGGCGCGGCCGTCAGCCAGGCGATAGCCTTTGGCATGGCGAACCGCGATCCGGGGGAAGGGGCGCAGGTCGATATCATCGGCACCGCCGAGGTGGACAGCTTTCGGGGAAACCGGCGGCCGCGCGTGCGGATCAAGCAGATCTTGAGGAGAACGTAGTGAGCGAGCTAGACAACCCTGATGGCGACGCGAGACCGCGCAGGCGTTTCTGGGCGACTATGCCGCGCGGGACTTTCGCGCGGGTTTTCATCCTGTTGGCGCTTCTGGCCACGGTCGTCGTTCTTCGGCGCAAGGCCGGCGCCATAGCGGGTTGTATGAATCAGGCTTTCATGCTGCCCCCGCCGCGCGCCGCTGGGACGGCCCCCGATGGGGGCGACGGGTCCGCACGCGGGTCCATCCGCGTGCGCCTGCAGGAGCCGGAGGCAGCGAAGCGATGACCTCGGTTGGTTCACCGTTGGTTTGGGGCCTATTTGCCCTGGTGGTGGTCGTCGCCCTGGCCATTGACCTGGGCGTGTTCAACCGCGAGGCACACCCCGTGCGCACGCGCGACGCTGCCATTTGGGTGGCGGTCTGGTGCTCCCTGGGCTTGGCCTTCAACCTCTTCGTCTTCAAGCAGTTTGGCATGCACAAGGGGATGGAGTTCCTCCAGGGCTGGCTGCTGGAACTGGCTCTGTCCGCCGACAATATCTTTGTCTTCCTGGTCGTCTTGGCGTATTTCAAGGTTGCTCTGGACGTACAGCACAAGGTGCTGTTTTGGGGCATCGTGGGCGCGGTCATTTCCCGCGGGGCCTTCATTGCGGTGGGGGCGGCGACCATCCACGCGTTCCATTGGGTGCTCTATCTGCTTGGGGCTTTTCTGGTCTTCACCTCGATCAAGATCCTGGCCCAGGAGGACAAGCCGGTCGATCCATCGCGCAACCTGGTCCTGCGCCTGTTCCGCCGCCTGGTGCCTATTACGCCAGACTATTCAGGCGCGCGTTTCGTCGCGCGACACGAAGGCCGCCTGATGGCCACGCCCCTTCTCGCCGTGGTGGTGGTGGTGGAGGCAGTCGACGTGATGTTCGCCGTGGATTCCATTCCGGCAATCTTCGGCGTGACCACCGATGTGTTCATTGTGTTCACATCGAACATCTTCGCAGTGCTGGGCCTGCGCTCGCTTTTCTTCCTGGTCGCGGGTCTGGCGCAGAAGCTTGTGTATCTGAAGTACGCCATCTCGGCCATATTGGCCTTCATTGGCATCAAGATCATGGCCCAGCCGCTTTTCGAGATCCCCGTCTATATTTCGCTGGTCGTCGTGTTGGGGCTGCTCGCCGTGGCAACCGTCGTGTCGCTGCTCTTCGGGCCGAAGCGCGCGTGAGCGTCTGGCGGCTCGCGGCCAGCGTGTGCGTGAGCGGTAGCGTGAGCGACCAGCGTGTGGCGGGCTGCGTGTGCGACTCGCGTGTGCGCGAGCGGTGGCCATCGCTACAACGCCTTCCGCCTCCCGCGTGCCGCCCACGAACACCCTCACCCTCACCCCCACGCTCACGCGACCCGCGATCCGCGGGTCGGCATGCTAACTATCCGCCCGCAACAGCGAGCGCACACCCAGCACCACGTCCAGTTTGCGGATGTCCGCCACCGCTTTCTGCATAGCGAACTCGCGGACTTCGTGGGTCAGGATGACCAGTTCGGCCTCCTTGCCGGTGGCTTCCTTCTGCTTCACGCCCGCGATGCTGACCTGGCACTCGCCGAAGATCTGGGCGATGGCCGCCAGCACGCCCGGCCGGTCTTTCACCTCCAGCCGCAGATAGAACTTGCTCACCACGTCGCCCATGGGGACCACGTGCTTCTTGCGCGCGCCGAAGTTCATGCGCGGGCTCACCCCGCCCTGGGGATGGTGCATGGCCAGGTCGATGATGTCCCCCAGGATGGCCGATGCGGTGGGCAGTTGGCCCGCGCCTCGTCCGTAAAACATGACGTCGCCCACGTAGTTGCCATGCGCGAACACGGCGTTGAAGGAATCGCTGACCGCGGCTAGCGGGTGGTCGCGCCGGATCATCATCGGGTGTACGCGCAACTCGACGCTCTTTTCGTCGTGTGCGATGCCTATGGCCAGAAGCTTGATGACATAGCCATATTCCTTGGCCAGCTCGATGTCGCGTGCGGTGACGCCGCGGATGCCCTCGGTGTAGATTTCGCGGTAGTCGACCGCGGTGTTGAATGCGAGCGCGGCCAGGATTGCCAGCTTGTAGGTGGCGTCGTGGCCGTCCACATCGGCGGTGGGGTCAGCCTCTGCATAGCCCAGTTCTTGAGCCTCTCGCAGCGCCGCCGCGAACTCGGCCCCCTCGCGATGCATCTTGGTTAGGATGAAATTGGTGGTGCCGTTGACGATGCCGTACAGGCGTTCGAAGCGGTTCACGGCTAGCGACTGGCCCAATGCGTGGATGACCGGGATGCCGCCGCACGAGGAGGCCTCGAAATGCAAAGTGACGTTGTGTTTGCGTGCCAGGGCGAGCAGCTCAGGCCCCTTCTTGGCGATGAGTTCCTTGTTGGCCGTGACCACATGCTTGCCCGCGGCCAGCGCCGCCTCCACCAAGGAGCAAGCCGCCTTGACCCCACCGATGACCTCGACCACGACGCGGATTCCGGGGTCGTCCAAGATTTCTTGCGCGTTCTCGGTGAGCCGTTCGGGCGGCAGGCCAGTGGAGTTGCGCTTGGCCGGGTCGATATCCGCCGCCTTGCACAGCTCGACCGCCACGCCGGTCTTGCGATGCAGGTTCTCCGCCTCCTCGACGAGAAGCTTCACGACACCACCCCCGACGGTGCCACAGCCGATGACCCCCACTCCAAACTTGCCGGTCGCCATGACTGATTCTCCTGAGTTGTTGCCGCGCTTTGGCGTTCGCCTTGCCTTTGCTGGGCGTGAGGTCACCGCACGGCGGGGTAACAAATAGCGCTCTTTCCGTCGGAGTTCAACGTTGGCCAGCGCTTGGGTATTCGGCGCTGCGGACTGCGGTGTGGGTGACAGGGGCGGTGACCGACGCGGTGGCGGTGACGCCAATAGGGCTCACGCGCAACGCGGCGTGTCTGTCTGCGATTGCACGCAAAACGCTCCCGTGGTAAGAAGCTTCGTCACCTAAAAGGCACACCCCAAAGTCGTGGGCGGGCCATCGAGCCCGCCTTTTTTTTGTCCAACGAGACCCCCCAAGATAACTGCAGAGAATGCGCACGGAAGCACAAGTGCTCTGGAAGCTAGTCGAGCCCCCAATTGCGGGGGCAGGGCTGGATCTCATCGAGCTGCAGTGGAATCGCGAGGGCGAAGGGTGGGTTCTGCGCGTATTCATCGACCGACCCGAGCCACCCCACCTGCCTGGCACGAGCGAACCGCCAGCGGACGTTCTGCCCCATCTCGCGTTGTGCCACGAAGACTGCGAGCGTGTCAGCCGGGATCTGTCGGCGGCCCTGGACGTGGCCGACGTGATTCATCACACCTACAAGCTTGAGGTCAGCTCGCCGGGCATCGATCGTCCGCTGCGCCGCGAGCAGGACTTCCGGCGGTTTGCCGGCCAGGCAGTGAAGATTCGTTGCACGGAGCCGAGCGAGGGGCGGCGGAATTTCTCCGGCGTGCTTCGCGGAGCGCAAGATGGCCAGGTCGAGGTCGATTGCGATGGCAAGGTGTACCACCTGCCCATCGCGACTGTCGCGCGAGCCAACCTGGTTCCGGACTGGGCCGCGGAGTTTCGCCGGCAAGGCGCCGCCCGTGCCGGCGAAGATGGGCCTCACCAGCCGGAGCCGGAGCAGAAGCGGGCACGGGAACAGTACCAGGGTTCCCACGGCGAGAACAAGGCACTGCGCGACCAGCGCGCTGCGCCCCATGCGCCACACAGGAGTGCGTCATGAGTGAAGGGACCAGCCTGAGTCAGGTTATCGATCAGGTTTCGAAGGACAAGAACATCGAGCGCAAGATCCTGGTCGAAGCGCTCGAGTCGGCGATTCTGACCGCGGCCAAGCGCGCCTTTGGCGAGGAGCGCGAGATGGAGGCCAAGTTCAACGACGCCACCGGACGCGTCGACCTGTTCCAGATCATCATCGTGGCCGACCCGGTGTCCACCCCGGCCAAGGAGATCTCGCTGGACGAGGCCAAGCAGTTCAACCTGCAAGCGGACGCGGGCGACGAGCTGCTGTTTCAGATCTTCTTCGACGAGAAGGATCAGGCGCGGGCCGAGGAACAAGACGCGAAGTATGGGGCTCTGCTCAAGCTCAACCGGGCCTGGAAGACATTCGGCCGCTTCGCCGCGCAAACCGCCAAGCAGGTCATTCTGCAGCGGGTGCGCGAGGCTGAGCGCGACAACGTGTTCAACCAGTACCGCGACAAGAAGGGCGAGTTGATCTCGGGCATCGTGCGGCGCTTCGAACGGGGCAACATCATCGTGGATCTGGGTGGCGCCGAGGCGGTGCTGCCGGTGCGCGAGCAGGTGCCGCGCGAATCGTTCCGGGCGGGCGACCGCATCGTGGCCTACGTAGTCGACATCGACAAGTCGTCGCGCGGCCCGCAGATCATCATTTCACGTGGCCACAAGGGACTGCTGGAGAAGCTGTTCGAGATGGAGGTCCCCGAGATCTACGACAAGATCGTGCGGGTCGAGGCCTCGGCGCGCGAGCCGGGCGCTCGCTCGAAGATCGCGGTCAGCTCGCGCGATCGCGACGTGGATCCGGTGGGCGCCTGCGTGGGCATGAAGGGATCGCGGGTGCAGGCAGTGGTGCAGGAATTGCGGGGCGAGAAAATCGACATCGTGCCCTACGACAACGACCCGGCTCGCTTCGTGTGCAACGCCATCGCGCCGGCCCAGGTTTCACGCGTGATGATCGACGCCGCCAACCACACCATGGAGCTGGTGGTGGCCGACGACAAGCTTTCCTTGGCCATCGGCAAGAAGGGCCAGAATGTGCGCCTGGCCTCGCAGCTTACCAACTGGCGCATCGACATCCACTCGGAGACCAAGATGCGCGAGGCGGAGGATCGGGCGCGCGCCTCGCTTGGCGCTATCGAGGGGGCAACGCCCGAGATCCTGGAGGCGTTGCTTCGGGCGGGGTGGGGCTCGGCCGAGGCGGTGTCGAGGGCCAACGTGGAAGAACTTGGTGCCTCGTCCGGTCTGGGCAGTGCCGAGGCGGCTGCTCGCCTGATCGCGGCGGCAGGCCGGGCTGCCGCGATTGAGGAGCAACGGCGTGCCGAGGACAAGGCGCGTGTCGAGCCCGCGGCGGCTCCCGTCCCCGAGGACGCGGCGCCTGCCGAGAGGACGTAGCGGAAGAGTGAAGACCATGGGGAGCATTCCCGAAAGGACGTGCATCGGTTGTAGGCGGATTGTTCCGTCCAGCGAGCTCGTCCGTCTGGCAGCGCCCAACGGGCGCGTGGCGGTCGCGACACGGCGAGGCGGTCAAGCGATGCCGCGGCAGGGGCGCGGGGCATGGCTGCATGCCAGGCCGGAATGCGTGACCGCTGCGGTGAAGAGGCGAGCTTTCGGCCGGGCGTTTCGCGGCGAGGTGGATGGTCCGGATCCGGTCCAGCTCTTGGCTGATGTGCGCCTGGCGATTGGGGCTTCGTCCCCCGAGCAGGGTGAATCACTATGATGGGAAGCGGATACGAACGCAGAGATTCCGGCTCGGAGCCGGCGGGCACGGCCGCGTCGGCGGCAAAGATCCGCGTCTACGAACTGGCCAAAGAGTTTGGCATGGTCCCCAAGGACCTGGTTGCCAAGGTCCGCGCGCTTGGCGTCGAGGTGGCCAACCACATGTCGAACCTGGACGGCGCGGAGGCTGACCGGATCCGGCGAGCGATTGAGCGCGAGCGTCAGGAAAGCCTGGTCGAGGAGCGTCTGAGCGATACCGTGATCCGGCGTCGGTCGCGGACATCCCCGGCGGGGACCGCCCATCCGGCACAGGCGCGGGCTGCGGCTCCCGCCGCGGCTGCCCCGCCGCCCGTGGTTGAGACACCGCCCCCGCCGCCATTGTCGGAGACGCCACACCTGGTTGCCCCTGCAGCCGTGTCTCCCCCTGGCGAGCCGGAAGAGCCGACCTCCGTGGTAGAGGCCGGCGCCACAGAGGTGAGCGGAGCGACGCCAGAGACGATGCCGACCGGGGCCGAAGAGGCAGCCGGTGCCGCTCCGGCCGAAGCCGCCCCCGAGGCAGAAGCTGAGCCAGCCCCGCCGCCGGGTGAGGCCAAGCCGGCGGCGCCGGTTTCGGTGCCGGTGAAGATTCCGCAACCGGTGGTGACCGGTTCGGCGGCGACCGGGCAATTCATCCAGTTGCCTGGGCTGGGCTCCCGCGAGGGCAACGTTCCCAAGATCGAGATCAAGGACCGGGACGAGGAACTGCGCCGCATGGGACGGGGGAGCCTGGTCTCGCGCGGTCCGGGGGGACGTGACTGGCGCGCGCCGGGCGCTCCCGGGCAGCGGCCAGGGGGGCCACCGCGCAAGAAAGTGGCGATGGCCGGCAAGAAGCTCAAGCAGACGCTTATCACGACGCCTGCGGAGCACAAGCGTGTCATCCGCATGGGCGAGACCATCGGGGTGGCCGACCTGGCCCAGAAGATGGGTATCAAGGGCAACGAGGTGGTCAAGAAGCTGTGGGGGCTTGGTATGATGGGCGTGAACATCAACCAGAGCGTCGAGTTAGACGCCGCCAGCCTGATCGCCACGGAATTCGGGTATCAGGTCGAGTCCACCGCATTCAACGAAGAAGAGATCATCGCCGAGGGACCGGAGGACAACCCCGAGGACCTGCAGCCACGTGCCCCAGTGGTCACCGTCATGGGTCATGTGGACCACGGCAAGACATCGCTGCTTGATGCCATTCGCAAGGCCAACGTTGCGGGCGGCGAGGCCGGCGGCATCACCCAGCACATCGGGGCCTATCGCGTTCACACCGCGCAGGGCGACGTTGTCTTTCTGGATACGCCTGGCCACGAGGCCTTCACCGCTATGCGTGCGCGCGGCGCCCAGATGACGGACATCGTGGTCATCGTGGTCGCGGCCGAAGAAGGCCCCATGCCGCAAACCATCGAGGCCATCAAGCACGCGCAGGCGGCCGAGGTGCCCATCCTGGTAGCTATCAACAAGATGGACAAACCGGGCGCCAACCCGGCCATGGTTCGCACCCGCCTGATGGAGCAGCAACTGGTCGCGGAGGAGATGGGCGGCGAGACCATCTACGTCGAGGTCTCCGCCAAGACCAAGCAGGGCATCGACCGGCTGCTGGAGATGCTGGCGTTGCAGGCCGAGGTGCTGGAACTGAAGGCCAATCCAAAGAAGGCAGCCAAGGGTCACGTGGTGGAGGCGCGCCTGGATCGGTCGCGGGGACCGATCGCGACCGTGCTGGTTGAAGAAGGCACCCTGCGCTGTGGCGATCTGGTGGTGGCCGGCGAGGCCTATGGAAAACTTCGCGCCATGCAGGGCGACAAGGGCCAGAACATCACTGAAGCCCCGCCGTCCACGCCAGTCGAGCTGCTGGGACTGGACGGCGTTCCCGACGCGGGCGAGATATTCAACGTCGTCACCGACGAGAAGTCGGCCAAGGCATTGGTCGAACACCGGCGCGAACAGCGCAAGCGCAAGGAAGCCAGCAGTAACACCCGCGTGTCGCTCGAGAACATCCTCGAGAAGATCAAATTGGGCGAGGTCAAAGAGGTGCGCATCGTGCTCAAGGCCGATGTGCAGGGTTCTGTCGAGGCCATTTCCAATGCCTTGCGGAACCTGTCCACGCCCACAGTGGGCGTGAACGTAATCTCAGCTGGCGTGGGCGGCATCACCGAGTCCGACGTGACTCTGGCCAAGGCATCCGCGGCCATCGTGGTTGGCTTCAACGTGCGGCCTGCGGGCAAGTCGCGCGCGTTGGCTGATCAAGAAGGCGTGGACATCAAGCTGTACCAGATCATCTACGACGCCATCGACGACGTAAAGAAGGCCATGCTGGGCATGCTTTCGCCAGTGACCAAAGAGAAGATCCTGGGCCGGGCCGAGGTGCGCCAGGTGTTCCACATCACCAAGGCGGGCACAGTAGCCGGCTGCACGGTGGTCGAGGGCAAGGTCACGCGCCGGTCCCACGTGCGCCTGATTCGCGATTCGGTGGTGGTGCACACGGGCCGGTTGAGCTCGCTGCGGCGGTTCAAGGAAGACGCCAGTGAGGTCACGCACGGCTACGAGTGCGGCATCGGCATCGAGAACTACGGCGATGTCAAAGAGGGCGACGTCATTGAGGCCTTCGATGTCGAGTCCATCGCGGCGGTCTTGGACCAGCCCAGCGCCCCATCGCCGGCGCGAAAGTAGCAGAGGCCTTCCCCACCGGCATGACCGTTGGTATCGCCCGTATCACGCTCTTCGTTCCGGAGAGCCATTCTCTCAAGGAGAAACGTATGGTTCTGCGGCGGGTGAAGGACCGCGTGCGCAACAAGTTCAACGTCGCCATTGCCGAGGTGGGCGAGCACGATGTGTGGCAGCGCGGGGAGGTGGGCCTGGCGCTGGTGGGCAACGACCGACGTTTCGTGGAATCGGCGTTGGACGAGGTGGTGCGCTTCGTGCGCGGTCTGGCAGAGGCGACCAACGTGGAACGTGAGATTCTGACCTTCAGCCAGCCACTGGCGGAAAACGACCTGGGATGGAAGGGCTAGGGTGAGTCAACGCACGGAAAGGGTGGCAGGCGAAATCCGGGAGATTCTCGGTGAGATGGTTGTGCGCGGCGCGATCAAAGACCCGCGGGTGCGCGACGCGGGCCTGATCACAATCACCCACGTTCGCATCAGCGGCGATCTGCGCCAGGCCCGCGTGTTCTTCACTGTGCATGGCGCCGACG
>Ga0182021_10000927_pt1 | contig 33218 bp, 27 predicted proteins | sample 612E3MmetaG_FD_120493 | JGI IMG/M metagenome (GOLD analysis project Ga0182021, IMG submission 120493) | Permafrost microbial communities from Stordalen Mire, Sweden - 612E3M metaG (Illumina Assembly) | ecosystem: Environmental > Terrestrial > Soil > Wetlands > Permafrost | place: Sweden... | reverse complement strand
GCGCCCGTTGGTCCCGGCCATGAGACCGAGCTGCTGGCGCAGCGCCTTGATGGGCACGCTTTCGCCGATGATGCGCCAGCGCGCGCCGGTATCTTCCTTGAGGCGGCTGTTTTCCATCTCCAGCTTGCGGTGCGCCAGGCCGTTCTTGACGACCACGGTGACCTTTCCGATGGAGAGCGGCTTCTCCAGGAAATCGAAAGCGCCCAGCTTGGTGGCCTTCACCGCGGCCTCGATGGAGCCGTGGCCGCTGATCACCACCACCACCGGCCGCTCGTCGAAGGGGATCTCCTGTATGCGCGCCAGCACCTCCATGCCGTCCATGCCGGGCAGCCAGATGTCCAGCAGCACCAGTTCGAAAGCCCCGCCAGGCAGCGCTTCCAGGCACGCCTCGCCGGTGGCCGCGGTTTCCACCGTGTAGCCTTCGTCCTCCAGCACGCCGCTCAAGGACTGGCGGATACCGGGCTCGTCATCCACCACCAGCACGCGTCTCGGTTTCATGTTTTCACCGCAACGGGCGTCCTCTCGGGAGGCACGGTGGGAGGCGCAATGCCGGCATCGCCCGGGGCCGCGCTGGCCGCCGGCTCACTCTCCAGCCAGGCGGGCAGTTCCACGGTGAAGCGGGCTCCCACCGGCTGGTTGTCCTCCACGCGGATGGTGCCATTGTGCTCGGCCACGATGTGGTTGACGATGGCCAGGCCCAATCCGGTGCCGCGATTCTTGGTCGAAAAGTAAGGCAGGAAAAGTCTCTCCTTATCGTCGCTGCTCACGCCGGCGCCGGAATCGGCCACCACCAGTTCCACGGTTTCGGCGGCGCCGGGCTGGGTCGAAATGTACAGCGTTTTCACCAGCGAATCCTGCATGGCTTCGGCGGCGTTGTCCACCAGGTTGACGACCACGCGCTGGAACTGCTCGCGGTCCACGTTCACCGGGGGCAGGTTGGGGGAGAAGCTGGTGCGGATGGAGATGTCTTCCAGGCGGCCGTGGAAGACCGCCAGCGCCTCGCGGACGATTTCATTGAGATCGCTGCGCACCGGCTGCGCCGCGGGGAAGCGCGCGAACTGGGAAAACTCGTCCACCAGCGTCTTCACCGATTCCACGGATTTGGTGATGGTGGCGGCGCATTCGTAGACGATGCGGGCGGTGCCGGGCGGCAGGTCCAGGCGGTCGAGCTGGCGGCTGATGCGCTCGGCGGAAAGCGCGATCGGCGTCAACGGGTTCTTGATCTCATGGGCCACGCGGCGCGCCACTTCATGCCATGCCGCCGCCTTCTGCGCGCGCAAGAGCTCGCTGGTATCTTCGAGGACCACGACGAAACCCGAGGTGAGCTTCGATTCCAGCGCCGAAACCGTCACCGCCAGGTGGATCTTGCGGCTGTCGGTGTGCAGTTCCAGTTGCCGGGACGCCAGGCCGGTGCGCCGCGCGCGCTTCATGAGGTACTTGATTTCGGTGGTGTCCTCGCGCGAGAAGAGGTCTTCCAGGCGGGTGGCTTTGGCGCCCGGGAGCGATGGAAGAATCCTCGCCAGCGCCTGATTCACGTGTTGGATGGAGCCATCGGGGCCGACCGAGATCACGCCCGTCGGAATGCTCTCCAGGATGGCTTCGGTGAAGCGCCGGCGGCGGTCGAGTTCGATGCCGCTCGATTCCAGCGCCTCGGTCATCTGGTTGAATCCAGTGACCAGGAGCGCCAGTTCGTCCTCGGCGCGAACGGTCACGCGATGTTGCAGGTTGCCGCGGCGGACCTCGTCGGCGGCTTCCAGGATGGCGGTGATCGGGGTGGAGATACGGTTGGCAAGGATGCGCGCCAGCCAGGTGGCGACGAACAGCACGAAGAGCGTGATCAACACCATCAGCATGATGTACAGCGTGCGGTAGTCCTTGCGGTTGCCGGCGATTTGCGCCCAATCGTCGCTGTATCTCTTGATTTCCAGCAATTGCTGACCGGCGTTCAGGGGAATCCGCGCCCCGAGTTCGATGGCGCCGTTCCGCAAGGGCACGTGGACCACGGCCGTATGCCCGTCCAGCGCCCGCGCCGGGTACGGTCCCCAGGTTGTCAGGGGCTTGCCCGAAGGCGCCAGGATGGCGGCCGATTCCAGCCCCTGCTCCGCGGCGAATCGCCGCAAGGCGTCCGTTGTGACCGGGCCACCGGATAGAAGCCGTATGGTCTCCGGTTGCGCGGCCAGAAGGGCGGCCTGGACGCCCAGCCGGGTCTGGATTTCGACGTCCAAAGCCCGCGCCAGTTTCTTGTACACTTCCACCTGGTTGTCCACCGGGTTGGTGAACCATGCCTTCAGGTTGACGTTGAGCACCTCGTAGCTCCACAGCACCAGGAAGAAAACCGGGACGCAGCTCAGCAGCATGGCGCCCACCACCAGTTTGGTGCGGATGCGCGAACCCAGGCGCTTGGCCTGGCGCGCCACGTAGAGCTTGATGAACTCGCGGGCCAGAATCCACCCCACGGTGACCATCAGGATGAAGATCAGGGTGGAAACCGCCCAGAAAATGAAGGTCTGCCCGGCGTTGGAAGGGCCAAAATTCCAGAGACGAAAGGAGCCCTGCCACACCACCAGCACCACGCTGATGACAAGCAGCACGCTGGCGGACCAGTAGAACAGGCGCTTTCGCATGGGTCTGGAGCCTACCTTATGATTATACGTAGTCCGTGCCGCCAGCCCCGTCCCAGTGTCGAGGGCCATCCCGGCCTAAACTTTCCAGGTTTCGCGCCGATATAGGAAGCGTGAAGTCCTGGTGCAAGTTCCACGCCGGCGGTTTCCTGGTGACGGTGTTGCTGGCGGCGCTCTTCCCGGGGGCGGTTTTGGCTCAGGATGCGCCCAAGAAAGTAACCAAGGCGGAGGGCCTGAGCGCGGCCACCACGAAATTACCTCCGGAGTACCCGGCCGTCGCCAGACAAATGAAAATCGTAGGGGATGTGGAGTTGGAAGCCCTGGTGACCGAAAGCGGCACGGTGGAGAAGGTGAACATCGTGAGCGGCAACCCGGTGTTGACCCGGCCGGCCTCCGAAGCCGTCAAGAAGTGGAAGTATACGCCGTTCACCACCGATGGAAAGGCCGTCAAGGCGCTGGTGCCGGTCAGCTTGAGTTTCAAGATGTAGTACCTTCCCAGGAGGGTGAAGACGATGAGTTTAACCAGGAAACTTCTGAGCAGCTTTGCCGCCATGCTGGGATTGGTGCTGTTGTTGGGGGCCGTCGGATTGCTGGTGACGCGCGACCTCAGCCGGGACCTCGAATGCGCCAGCGTCACGGCGCGCCAACAATACCTCGCCGGGCAGGTGAGCGCCGGCGCGGCGGAACTGACCAGTCTGGAGCGGGGCAGCGTGCTGGCGGCGATGCTGGGCGATGCCGCGCACGTACAGGCGTACCAACAGGCGTTCAGCCAGCATGCCGAGAACCTGCGAAAGTCCCTGTCGGAACTCCGTAAAACGGACGACACCCGCGAGGCGGGGGCGCGCCTGCGGGGTTTGGAGCAGCAGGCGGCGGCGGTGACGCAGGCCCACGAGGAACTGCGTCAGGCGATGGGCAGACAGCAGATGGATGCCGGCATGGTGATTTTCGCGCAAAAAGTGCAGCCTAGTCTGGAGGAGATCGGCCGTCAGGCGGTGTCGCTGGTCGACCAACTGAATAGCGAGTTGGCGTCGGCATCGGCCGCCTCCGCCGCCAAATCCGCGCGCGGCACGACGGTGACGATCGCGCTTTTGCTGATCGCGCTCGGCGTCGGCGCCGGTGTTTTGTGGATGGTCCGGCGCGTGGGCGTCGGGCTGAAGGATCTGGCCGCGCGCATGAGCGAGAGCGCGGAAAGAGTATCCGGCGGGGCGTCCATGGTGTCGTCGGCCAGCCAGTCGCTGGCCGCCGGAGCGTCCCAACAGGCGGCCTCGCTGGAAGAGACTTCGGCGTCCACCGAGGAGATCGCTTCCATCACGCGTAAGAACGCCGATCACGCATTGCAGGTAGCCGGCCTGATGCAGCAATCGGCCGATGGCGCCGTCGGGGTCAACGAGTCGCTGGACCGGATGGTGGTGCAGATGAACGAGATCGGCAATTCCAGCAACAAGATCGCGCGCATCATCAAGGTAATCGACGAAATTGCGTTCCAGACCAATATACTGGCGCTCAACGCGGCGGTGGAAGCGGCGCGGGCGGGCGAGGCGGGTCTGGGGTTTGCGGTAGTGGCCGACGAGGTTCGCAATCTGGCGCAGCGCTGTGCGCAGGCGGCGCGCGATACGGCGGGACTGATCGAGGACTCGATTTCGACTTCGCGCGACGGCAACGCGCGGTTGGATCAGATGGCGGGCAATGTGCGCGCCATGACGGAGAATGCGACGAAGGTGAAATCGCTGGTCGATGAAGTCAACATGGGCAGCCAGGAACAGGCGCGAGGCATGGAGCAGATCGCCCGTGCGGTGATGCAGATGGAGCAGGTCACTCAGCGGACCGCCGCCAGCGCGGAAGAGAGCGCTACGGCCGGCACCGACCTGAATAGCCACGCCAACGCGCTACGCGCCCTGGTGCACGAGATGCGGGACATGGTGGGAGCGGGGGAGTAGAGGAAACGGACGCCGGGCGTCCGGAATCGGGCGGGCCGGGTTAAGGGCCCGGCCCGCTTCCGAATCCGATTACATCTTGACGCTTTCCACCGTGATCGTGTCGCCGTCCACGGTGCCCGAGATGGTCACCTTTTTGCCGGCGTGGGCAACCACTTTATCCTGGTTGGAGATCTTGTAGACGTTGCCGTCGCTCACGAGAACGGCCGGAGCGCCACCCTTGATGCAGCGTGCCGCGCAGGCGGCGTGGTCGGCACTAGCGCCGTGGTCTTCCTTCTTGCCCGCACATGACGCGTCCACGATGTAGCCGGTCCATTCGGCGGCCATCGCGCTCATCGCACAAAACGCAAACACAGCCAGTACTTTCTTCATAACCCTCCTCTGCGCTAAGAATTACCCAGTCACGGACGACTATACTCCACAGTACGCCGGCGGCGCAACCCCGATGTTGTTAGAAACTTTACACTTACAAATGTTACGAAATCCAAGGCAACCTGGCGGGCTGACGCGTGCCCTACCAATTAGTAGAACAAGTACTTCCGCCACTGCGTTTCGCCCGTGCCGAGCATGCGCATGAGGTGGCGGCTGGTATGCAAGCTGAACGGCCGCGGTTGCCGCAACAGCTTCATGCCGGCCTCTTCCGGAGTCCGGCTGCCTTTGTGATTGTTGCAGGAATGGCAACAGGCCACCAGGTTCTCCCAGGCCGACTCACCGGCGCGCGACCGGGGAATCACATGATCCAGGGTCAACTCGCCGGAAGGCATGGTGCGGTGGCAGTACTGGCAGGTGTAGCGGTCGCGCATCAGAATATTCTTGCGCGAAAGCGCCCGCGTCTGGCGCGGAATGCGGCGATATTCCAGCAAGCGGATGACGCTCGGCAAACGCACCGAATTGCGCGCGGAGTGAATCGAGGCGACCGACACCTCTTCGGCCGAGGCCACGCCTTTGAGCACCAGGACCAGGGCTCGCCGCGCGGCGCAGACGTTGATCGGTTCGTAGCTGGCGTTGAGCACCAGTACTGGTCTTTGCAGTCGTTCACTCGGCATTCAGACTCTTTCCTCCAGCATCGGACGATCCGCCGTCAGGCGCCAGGCTTCCATTCGCCGGTCGACCCGCGCCACGGTCAAAAGTGCGACTCTCCGGGCGCCGGCTTGTTTGAGAGCCAACGCGCAGGAGGCCGCGGTAGCCCCGGTAGTCATGACGTCGTCAATCAGGAGAATGCGTTTTCCCTGGACGCTTCGCGCGCGGAACGCCTGGGACACATTCTGGCGGCGCGCGCTATTGCTGAGACCCGCCTGGGCCGGCGTCGGACGGCGGCGCCCCAGGGCTTTCGCGACGGGAATGCCGGTGCGCCGGGACAGGCACCGGGCCAGCAGTTCCGCCTGATTGAAACCTCTCTGCAGCCGGCGGCGCCAGTAGAGCGGCACCGGCACGGCGGCGTCGAAGGCCTCGTCGCGCGGCAGCGCCTGCGCCAGCAGGCTGCTGAGGGGCCACGCCAGGGTCTTGACCCTTCCGTATTTGTACAGGTGAATCAGTTCCCGCAGTACGCCTTCGTAGGCTCCGAAGGAGTAAGCCGCGTCGAAACCGCGCAGGCCGCTGCGGCACAGAGCGCAGCGGCCGGAGGCATCCAGGGGGAACGCATTCTGAAACGGCGTCCGGCAACTGGCACAGAAGAATTCGGCGCTCAGCGGTTCCGGAGTGTCCATGCACCGCCTGCAAACCGGATAGCGCGCGACCTCGCGCAAAGGGCCGCCGCAAACGTGGCACGAATCGGGGAAGAGAAGGGAAAAAAGGGCGTGGAAGGTTGTACGGACCGCTGAAGTGCCTACACTCGCGACTGAGGCTCGTCTGCTACTCGAGAAGATCCACCCCCGGCTAAGCTTCCATTCTAGCGGAATTGGCGGCGGATAGGGAAACAGGTTCTGGCGGCGCCAGCCGTGGGGCAGGGCGGCATCAGCGCTTGCGCGCGGTTTGCAGGTGCTGATTCAAGTGCCCCATGCTGGCGAACTGTCCGGCAAAGCGGGCCGAGCGCGGGGGCCGCGGCGGCCGGCGCGGGCTGAAATCGCGGCGGCGGAAGAGATCGCTCCTGGAGATCACGGCGGCGCCCATCGGACGGTACTCGTAAGTGCCTTGCGCCCATGCCAACTGCTCGTCCAGCCAGAGATAGAAGCCCATCGGCTTCATCTTACACCGGATGGCGGCAAGTGCCGGGGCGGCTGCCGGACGGGTGCTGCGCGTTACAATCGCAGGCATGAGTGTGAAACTGACGAACCAGGTGGTGCTGGTCATCGGCGCCTCCAGCGGCATCGGGCGCGAGACGGCGATTCTGTTTGCCCGCGAAGGCGCTCGTGTGATGGCGGCGGCGCGGCGCAAGGACCGTCTGCGCGCCTTGCAGCAGGAACTGGCGGCGGAGAATGCGGCCATCGAGATCGCCGTGGCCGATGCGTCGAGCGTGGAGGATATGGAAGGGCTGGTGGGTCATACGCGCGAACGGCTGGGCGAAATCGACATCCTGGTTTACAACACCGGGACTAACGTCAAGGAACGCGCGCTGACTCGGCTGACACCGGCCATTTGGGACAGGGTGATTTCGGTGAATCTCAACGGCGCCTACTACGCGACGCAGGCGGCACTGCCCGGTATGCGCCAGCGCGGCGCCGGGCACTTGATTTACGTGGCGTCGATTTCGGGCATCGTGCCCGATGTTTCGGGAGCGGCCTACCAGGCGTCAAAGCGCGGCCTGCTGGGGATGGCGCATGCGGTGCGGGTGGAGGAGAAGGAGAACGGCATCCGCACCTGCGTGATCTGTCCGGGGCTGGTGGATACGGAGATTCTCGAGAACCGGCCGGTGAAACCCCCGGCCGAGACGCTGGCCAAGGCGTTGCAGCCGGAGGACGTGGCGGAAGCCATCCTGGCGGTGGCGAAATTACCGGCGCGCGCGGTGGTGCCGGAACTGCAGTTGATGCCGACCTACTTATAAGACACGCTTTGCGCGGGCTTGCGCTGCTGGGCGGGCGTGCGCAGGATACCCGAATGCTGGCGGAACCGGCGTTCCCACCGGCGTGCGAGTTACTGACGGCTCGTCTGGCGGCGCCCGGCGGCGCGCTTTCCGGCGCCGGCGAACGGCGGATTCGCACGGGACGGGGCGATCCGCGGCCTGGTACCTCCGCTATCGAAAGCCACTTTCCTCTTTGCGGTACAACAATGACCGCCGGGGTGCCTGGTATTTAAGCTAGTCCCTGAGTGGAGGCGCCTGGGGGGGGATGCCATGATCATTCGCTATCCGGATGGTTCATATGTGGAGGGCGTAATTCAAAGGCTGGAACGCGGCACGCTGCGCGCAACGCTAGCCGGCGTCGACGATGCCGTGGAGTACACCCTGGTTGAGGACGAATGGACTTCGGAGGTGGGAGAGGGAGTCACCTTTGAGTTCACCATGCACAGAGAAGCGGACCTCTGGCTGGGAACGATCGGAGAGGGAGAGCCGGTCTGTGCCGCCGGCGGCGATTGTGTACTCCGGCGGATGCCGGGTTCGGACGCCGTCCGGGTGAACTGACCGCGCCGCGAATTCGAGAAGGGGAGGGAATGGGAAAAAAGCGTCTCGACTTGACAGTGATCGCCACTCCGGCGCTTTCCGCGGGCGTGCCTGGTGCGCGCGGAAACGGCAAGCTGCCGGTGCGCCCGAGAATCGTCCTCTGTGCCCTGCTGCTCGCCGGGAGCGTGGCGGCGCAAAGCAGCTCAACCACCATCACCGAGCCGGTTCTAGGATTGGTGTTTGATGCGGGGACGCAAACGGTCCACACCCTCATGGGCATTCCAGCCGCCTCGCAATTGGGCGGAACGCTGGATGGGACGCCTCTCAGCGCGGTGGCGATTTCCTCCGTCCAGGGATACGCGCTGGCTCTGGAAGGTGGCACTGGAGCCGCCCTGCTGGTTTCGCCGTCCGGACGGCAACCGCTGGCCGGCGTTCGGGCCGGCGCCCAGTTGGTGGCCGTCAGCCCGAGCGGCACGGCGGCGGCCGTGTATTTCAACGATACGGGCAAGGCCTCGATTCTGACCGGCCTGCCGGACGCCGGGCAGGTCCTCAGGGACGTCACGCTGGACGGGGCGCCCTCGGCGTTGGCCGTGAGCGACGACGGAACCAGCCTGGCGGCGGTGGTGAACCTGGCCGCGAACCAGGGGACGGTGTTCTCCTACCCGGCGGATGGTGCGGGACAGGCACTGTTGAGCGACCGCCAGTTCGCTTCGTTGGAATTCGTGCCCGGCGGCACGACGCTTTTGATGGCCACGCAAAGCGCGGTCTATCTGTATCAGGGCCGCCAGGGACTTCAGTCGCTTGCCGATCAGCGCGATGGCCTGGCGAACGTGGTGGGAGCGGCGGCTTCGGGCGATGGGACGCGGGTCTTCATCGGCATGCAATCGGGGCAGGTGGTGGTTCGCGATCTGGCGGCGTCCACACAGACGGTGCTCTCCTGTTCCTGCCAGCCGGCCGGGATGTGGCGGTTGCGGGGGAAAGCCGTCTTTCGGCTGAACGAACTGGGAGCGGGGCCGCTTTGGGTAGTGGATGGTGACGCCGCCGCGCCGCGGATCCTGTTTGTCGCCATGCCCGCCGGGGGGAATCTATGAATCGGTATTGGCTGCTTGTGCTTCTGCTTGGGTGCGCGGTGGACTGCCGTGTGGCGGACGCTCAGGACGCGCTCACCTGCGTCGCCTTGAACCAGTCCACTCCCACGGCGCGCGCGGAGAGTGTTGCCGAGCTGGTGAGTGACGTGCTTGTCCTGTGCACCGGCGGAACCCCGGTGAGTCCGGGCGCCGTCATCCCAGCGTACGATCTGACACTGACGTTCAACGCCAACGTCACCTCGCGGATCATCGGGACCGACGGCCAGTCTTCGGAGGCGCTGTTGCTGCTCGACGAACCAACGCCCGACGTGCAGTTTCCGTGCGAACAACCCTCCGGCGTGTGCCAGAGCGCCGGGAACGGACTGGGCGCCGGCTACTATGGCGGAGACGCGACCACCAATCGGAACGTCTTTCAGGGCGTGTTGGGCGCGGCGACCACGCTGCTTAGGAAGTCCATACCGTTCGATCCGCCCGGAACGGGCCAGTACCGCATCTTGCGCTTGACCAATCTCAGGCTGGACCCGGCATCGCTGGCCAGCGGCGCCACGGGATTAGGCACCACCAGCATCAGCTTCACCGGCGCAGGCGGGACGGTTCCGGTGGACAACGGCGCCTTGACCCTGAGTACGGCATCACCCTCGCTGACCGCGGCGGTTCGCGATGCGGGCAACGCCGCGAATGCCTCCAGCGGAGCGACCGTGGGCGTAGCCTCCGCCGCAAGCATGGCCCGGGTGGCGACGCTGCGCTTCGCGGGGGGATTCTTTGGAGTCGACAAGGCGCGCACGGCCGCGGTCTATATCGACGCCGATACGTCGCCGCCGCCCGCCGATCAGAGCCTGCCGGGAGTCACATACGGCACGGAGACCGGTTTCTACAACTCGAGCTTTGGAACGTATGGAGCCCGGGGGAACCTGGCAACCGCGGGATTGGCCGATTCCGGGACCCGCTATATGGCGGTGATCAACAACATCCCCGCCGGGTTCAACGTGTATGTCGATGTCTACAACAGCCTGGCTGGGAGCGGCGCGACGGCACGCCTGATCAGCGCCGGTCCCGCCGGTGACGGAGCGTTCGCGGCTGCCGCCACCTCGGGCACCACGGCGCAGTTAACCGTGGTGGGAGGAAAGGCCGTCGCTGTCTGGGAAGTGCTGCTTCCGGCGACTTTCGGAACGGGCCTGTACGATTTCGGCGTCTACCTTTCCTATCCGGGCAGCAGCACGGCGCCCGCGGCCACCAGCATTCAGATGATGTACGCGCCGACGGGCGGGCGCGCCACCCCGCCGACCAATGCCATCCCGGTTTTCGACGGCACCGCCAGCAGCCAGAATCTATTCACTTACACCCTGGCAGCGCCGGCCCCAACGCCGACGCCAACTCCGACGCCGACGCCAACTCCGACGCCGACGCCGACACCGACGCCCGCTCCGGCGCCTCCGCCAATCGTGCCTCCGGTATTGGTGGTGTCCCCGGCGGCGCTGTCTTACAGCGGCACGGCGGGCGGCCAGAATCCGCCGGCGCAATTTCTGCAACTCAGTTCCAACAACCAGCCGACCGGCTACACAATTTCGTCCAGCGGCACCATTCATTACCAACCTTTTCCAGCGCAGGGCGCCACCTACCGATTGCAGCCCATAGCGGCAGACATCAAAGGAATGGCGGCAGGGACGTACAAGGGCACTCTGACCGTGACCAATACGATAAGCCTCAAGGTCACGACGGTCGCGGTGACTTTGACGCTGACCAAAACGCCGCAGATCTCGTCGCTGAGTGTGACCGGCGTCCAGGCCGGCTCGCCGGGATTCACGCTCGCGGTGAACGGAGTGAACTTTACCAACGTCTGCACGATTCAATGGAACGGCACGGCGCTTTCCACGAACTACTTCAGTGCCAGCAAGCTGACGGCGCAGGTTGCGCCCTCTCTGATTGCGGCGCCGGGATCCGCGTTGATCACCGTCGCCACGCCGGATGGCGCGCCGTCCAACAGTCTTTCGCTGGCCATCGAGCAGTTCGCGATCGGCTCGCTCTCTCCGGCCCGGGCGAGCGCGGGAGATGCCGGGTTCACGCTGACCATCGCCGGAAGCGGTTTCGTGCCAGGCACGACGGTGAATTTCGGCGGCACGGTTCTCAAAGCGGGCTCGGTTACCGCCACCCAGGTCACGGCGGCCGTTTCGGCGGCCCTGGTGGCGAACGAGGCGAGCATCCCCGTAAGCGTGAGCAGTCCCGCGGGAACGGTTTCCAACTCGCTTGTCTTTACCGTGGCGCCAGCTTTCCGCATCGACAAACTCAGCCCCGCCACGGTCATGGTGGGTGGTCCCCCGTTCACCCTGGCGATATCCGGCGCCGGGTTTGTCAGCGGAACCATGGTGCACGTGGGTACGTCGGATTTGCAGTCGATTCTGGTGGACGCGGGCAATATCCTGGTGTCCATTCCATCCGCTCTGATCACGAAGGCGGGTTCGCTAGGGGTATCGGTGTCGCGGCCCGGATTACCCGCGTCGAACGCCCTGACCCTGACGGTGGACGCTACGCCGACGATCACGGCCCTGGCCCCGGATGCGTTGACCGCGCAGGGCGCGTCCTTCACGCTGACCGTGACGGGGTCGGGCTTTTTGGCGGGATCGACGATCCGATGGAACGCGCAGCCCCTGACCACCGGGCTGCTAAGCTCGACGCAGTTGACGGCCGCGGTGCCGGCGGCGTTGATCGCCTCGGCGGGCACGGCGCTGATCGACGTATCGGCCGGCGGCGGCACGTTTTCGAACGCGGCGATGATCCGCATCAACCCGCTTCCGGCTCCCACGCTCAACTCGATCAGCCCGGCAACGCTGACGGTGGCCAGCGTGCCGGTTCCTGTCACGCTATCCGGCACCGGCTTTCAATCGGCCTGCGTGGTCGTGTTCACCCCGCCATCGGGCGCCCCGGTCAACGTCGTGCCCGACTCCTGCACGCCCAACCAGGCGCTGGTTCGCTTGCCGGCCGCCGTGCTTGGCGTTCCGGGATCGGGTCAGATCCAGGTCACCAACCCAGGCGGCCTGTCGTCGCCTAAGATGACGGTTGCGTTGGCGCTGCCGCCTCTGCTGGGAGTGTCGCTTGGGGTGCCGCCGTTGGTGCCTTCCGGGCAGGACCAGCCTTTGACTCTCACGCTGAGCTCGGCTTATCCGGCCGCGCTCGAGGGGACGCTGACCCTGACCTTCGCACCCAATGGAGGCTTGCCGGACGATCCGGCGATCCAATTCCAGAACGGCAGCCGCGTGATAGCGTTCTCCGTCCCAGCCGGAACGCAACCGAAGATCCAGGTGGCGATGAAGAGCGGCACCGTGGCCGGGCTTATCACCATCACGCCGTCCTTCACCGCCAGCGGCCAGAGTGTGAACACGCTTCCGGACGTGGTGGCGCAGCAGATGCAGATTGCGCCGGCGGAGCCACTCATTTCGCTGTTCACATGCAGCAGAACGTCCACTGGTTTTGTGGCCGTCGTTGAGGGATTCACCAACACGCGGGCAGTCACTCAAGCGAGCTTCGATGCGCAGTCCGCTTCCGGGAGCCTGGGAATTGCCGGCCTCGGGGCCGACGCGCCGCTTCTGTTTGGCGGCTGGTTCGGCAGCGCGCAAGCGGCGGCTTCAGGCGGACTGTTCCGCTATACACAGCCCATCACCACCCAGGTCGACGCTTCGACGGTCGTCTCGGCTACGGTGAAGCTGTCCAACACGATCGGCACATCCACGACAGCTTCCTGCCATTTGCAATGACGGCGCCAACAGCGCGCGTTTGGACGGGCAGGTCTGTCGTCGGAACCCGTCCGCCGGAACCCCGTCCGCAGGATGTTTGGGAGTTGGCGGGGAATGATACAATCTAGCCGATGACTCTGCCGGTACCGGTTGCCATACAGGTGGGAGGCGATCTGGCGGGTCTAGTTGAAGGAAATGGCCCAGGACCCGGGAGAGCAATCCGAATACGCAGGCCAGCACGCGCGGGAAGACGAAGTTGAAGCAGGTAAGGTAGAAACAGTCAACGATCCTGAGCGTCCCACCTGCCCGCGGTGCGGCTGGCACAGCACCCGCCTGTCCAATACCACGAACGCGCTGGATTCGATTCTGCGCACGTTTTCGTTGCGTGCCTTCCGATGCCTTAGCTGCGGCAACCGTTTCCGGGTCTTCCGGCGCTCGCCCGAGGCGTGATCTCCGCTCCGCTGGATTAGTGGATGGGCAGCCCGGCGCAACGGCTTTAGGACTCGGATTGGCCGGCGACGCCGGTCCGCGCGCGGAGGAAGTTCCTCCAAGGGCGGCAGCACGCTGAGTGCCCGAGTTTGCTACAATGGAGATCCACCCGTGGCGCTATCGTCTAATGGTTAGGACAGAGCCCTCTCAAGGCTTAAATACGGGTTCGACTCCCGTTAGCGCTACCAAGTTTTCATAGAGTTACGGGCAGCAGGGCAGCACGGGGCAGCACGCGCAAGGCGCCAGAAGAAAGACTCCGCTGTCGTGCCCCATCCTTGGCAGCCCTCTCTCCTCCATCCCTGCTGGCCTCCTGCTCCCAGGAGCAGGTCCATTTTCGTTGGATCTGCCAGGGCGGACGATGGATTCATGTCTATGAGATTATGAGATATGGGAAAAACCGATATCAAGTCGCGCTACAGGGCTCGTCGACGGGTAATCAGCTCAAAGGCCGTAGCTTTGGCACCGTCTGCCTCGCCGACAGCGGCGCTGCCGTCGCTGTTCGCGGTTTCGCTCACGCTGCCGCCCATTCAGATTTTCCCTCACTTAACTATCCCCACCGCCTCCCAGCAGTCGGTCGCGATGTCACCGACCATCGAAGTCCGTCAACCGAACGCTGAAGACAAGATGATCGCGGATATGGTGCGACTCGGGCTCGCGGTCGTGCGCAGGTATCCCAATGAGTGCGCCGCGTTCGTACTGGGATTCTGCCTTGCAGGGGGAATTGATGCGGCCCGCAATAACTGATCTGACCTCGTGAATAATCCGATAGTTCCCACACGCGATCCGTGATCCCGGCGGACGCATTTTCACTGCTTCTGCTGTGACCGGCGTTTCACGAGAGGAATCTGGATTGGGCTAGCCGCGTATCTAAGGCCGCCATACTATCGGATAGACCGTCTATCGCAGCATGACTGGGTGTGTCACCCGGCCCTTGCACAGTCTTTTTGAGCCGGACCTTCGGGCGGAGGCGGCGGGCGGGAGAGCGGACTGCTCATTGTGTTCCTCACCTGCGCCGTGCTATATGGAAATGCAGTGAAACTCCTTAGGGTTGTAGATCAAGCCGGAAACCGCACCGACTACGAGACGGAATTCGTGCCGCGCATCGGGGAGCGCATCCTGTTGCCATATGGCACTGGCGGCGATCCCGTCAGGCTGCACTATTTCCGGGTCAAGGACGTAATGTACCGCCTCGACGAACCACCTGATATCCAAGCCGCAATTCTCATAGAGGAGGAAAGCGACCCGGAGCCATGGCCCGACTGAGGCTCTGAAAAGAAGGCAGGATTACCGATGCAAATAAGCGTGACCGGAATGGTGTGGTACAGCAACGCAGAAGACTACGATCGCTTGAAAGCCATGTTTACGGACAGCAACAAGCTCGCAGGCACGTTCGAGAGCTGGATCAAAAGCGCGCAGACCGGGTTCGATAAATTGACCAGCGCGGGCCACGTGGTGATAAAAGCCCATATCGACCCGGATACGTTTCCGGAATGGTGCCGCGTCCACGGATTGGAAATGAACGCCGATGCGCGCATGGCGTTTGGTAACGAGTGCGCCGCCGAGCATTACAGATTGAAGATGAAGTAGTCGCGGCCCGTATGTCGCGGTTCCCGCAGGTGGCCACTACCTTTGCGACAAGGCTTCGTTGAGGGCCTCGACTTGCTCCTCAAGCTTGCGGATTGTCGATTTCGCTTGGAACAGTTCTTCTTGTCGGTTGTCCTTAGCCGCTATTTCGGACAGCGCATCAAGAATCAGCTTACCTGGTCGGATGCTGGCGTCCGCCGCAAGAAACTGCCGCGTCACTACCTCCGGTGAGACGCCCCGCTTTTCCGCATCCCGTCGTATCACGGCCTCCAATTCCTCTCTAAGCCTTCGGCGTTTCGCCCAAGGAACGTCAAATGTGCCACTGGCCTTGATCACCCGCAGTGCCAATCGCTGCACGTCAGTGAGATGAGCCGTTTCCCCAAAGTCAAAAAGTGCTTGCCGGAGCGTTCCGGCGCCTAGTCCGATATCCGGCACCAGAGACATCATATAGGCAAGCGCCCGTAGAGGCACGACTGACTCCGGTAGCCCTAGAACATCACGAAACTTACGGTCAGCGTGCCGCAGTCGACTTGATGATGACAGCAGGATGACAGACTTGTCCGAACCGGTTTCCCTTTGCGCTTGTCGGGCGGATGCGATGGATGCGAGAATTTGAGCGTCTCTGCCGGCCTTCCCCACGTCTTCGTGGTATACCAGTTCTGGCTTACCGTAACGCTGAGCGAGCACGTGAAGGTACTCCGAAATGTTCTCTGCCAGTTCTTGGTCGTATTTTGCAGGCAGCACCTGAACCATCAACTCGTCCTGCAGATTCCCAAGAATTTTCGAATAGTCCCGGGGTGAGGCGCCAACGAACTGAGATTTGTAGAATTCCCACCTTTTCACGTCGTGAGTGAGCGTGTAGAAAGCGCGGACAAAGGCGTTCTCTGTGTACCTGGCAACCTCGGTCGCCGTGAGATGACCGGCCAGTTCCAGTGTCCCTCGAAAATCTTTTTCACTGATGTGGGCATGATAAGCAACTTCTTCCAGCACGGGAGGTGAGACGAGAATCTGTCCGCCAAGGCGCAGGAACCGAGAGAGGATCTCACGGGTTCCTTTGTAGGTGGGTTCGCCGACACAAAGAACAGTGATGACGATGTCTGAGTCCAGAACTGGCCGGTATCGGGTCAGAGTCTGCCGAACCTCGGCAGATGAGGAGGTCTCCAACCCGAGTGCGCAAAGTGCCACGAATCGTTCACAAACCCGAGTCAACCACTCAAACGCTGGCCCAGAGCGCTCCGTAAAAACATCTCTGATTGCTTGCTCGATATCCTCGCCGAGTTCCTGATTTGACGTCTGGGACCTAATGCGAGCCGCTCCCTCTTCTATCAGTTTTTCTAGGCTGGTCCCGTCTCCAACACCTTCGTCCTTCGATGCAATAAACTCGTTGATGGCGGTGATTACCGCGATGCCATTTGAATAGAAGAGGTCGGTAAAGACATCTAGCAGGGTGGTCCAGATCGTTTCAAACTGCGAGTCGGTCAGTCTCAAACCGATCAATGCTTCGATCGCGGTCCGAACTACAGTACGCCCGTTGAGCAACGCGCGTGCAGCCTCGACCGGAACCGATCTCGCTATCTCGCTACCGGCCTTCGTTATTTTCCAGCTTCCACTATGCCATGCTGCCCATCGATTGTCTTCCAGATGTTTCAAGACCATCTGAATATACTGCAGATCCAGGATCTTCGGGAGACGCAAGTCAGACGATAGTCGATCGGCAATTTCAGCCTCGGTCGCTTTGTCGGGCTGCGCGCACAACACCTCCAAGACAGCCCGGCAGGACACGTCCCTCCGTAAGGTGATTGCGTCCTCGGAACCGAACGCGATTAGGGCGAGACGAAGCCCCCTATTCTCGGTGGTCTCGGTTCCATGTTCAAAGTCGAGGAGGCGGGAGCGGATCAGTTGGATCTCACCCGGATAGTGCTCAGGAAGCACTTCCGGATATTTCTCGGCCAATGCAGCCAGTTGTATTGAGGAAAGTACCTGGATGCTCTCTTTCGGTAAGAATCGTCGTATTGACTTACCTATTTCGTCAATTCGGTGTTCGGTCAATGGCTGCGAGCAACAGTAGACAAGACGGTCCGGATGGGACTTGGAGGAAACGGTCCTGAGATCGGCCTCGACCTTTGCGTCGATGTCCTGGTTCAGTGTAATGCAAAGGACTGCCCGGTGGCTTCCCTTACTGGGCGCAATTGAACGCGCATCTCGTCCTTGGTCATAGTTGAAGGACGTAGGAACGAACGTGAGTTGTTCGGAGCGTTCGCAAATTGCCCTGCAGAACTTTTCAAATCGAATCGGATTCGTGTCCGCAATGATGATCGTTTCAGAAAAACCCGGGCCCACAAATGCCTCCGCTTTGCCATCACGCTGGTGCCGAAAGGACCGCGTTTAGGAGTTGAAATTATAGCGCCTTTTGCCGCACCGAACCCGCGCGACTTCTCCCCTAAGTCTACGATGCGCCGCCGACCGAGCAACTGCCAGGGTTCACTACTGGGGCACATTCATCCATTAACAAGCTCCGCGTCCGAATTTCCCGTCGCGTCAATTGACGCGTGACCCCCAATCCGAAAGGTTAGCGACCAGGCCGGCTTCGCGGCTGGAGATCCCCCATGGCGTAATCGGCCGTCGCCCGAAGCCAATGTGCTGATTCGCTGAGCCTTACGTGCCATCTCCAGGGATCAGTCCCGATAAGTCGCGGTCACGTCAACCAAAACGCCCGGCAGCGGAGACGTCTGAGACCCTGCTTACCATTCAGTCGGACGGATGACGCTGATCGTCACTGGAGTTTTCTTTCTGGGCGATCCCCGGTTCCCCGGCGCTGAAACTCATCCCACCGTAGGGCCGCCTCATCGTCTTGGCCTCGGAGAGCGTGCGCGTAAACCTCCGCCGTCGTCCGGATCGAGGAGTGCCCCAGGCGCTCCGACACTACCGGCAGCGGCACGCCATCGGCCACGAGGTGCGACCCGTGGCTGTGGCGCAGGGAGTGCAGGCTCGCGCCCTTGGGAAGACCTAGCCTGCGGAACAGCAGCGAAACCACCGACGAGACCGAATTCGGCCGGAGCGGTGTTCCGTCCGGGTTGGCGAAGATCAAGTTCAGGTCCGCCCGGTAATCAGGTCCGAACTGCTCGCGGAATTCATTCTGGCGCCTACGATGCGCGTCCACAGCAGCGAGCGCGGACGCCGGCACTTTCACGTCTCGTGGCGTCTCCGTTTTCGTACCCTTGAATGCCAATACCTGCCTCGTCTGGGTGAGCGATCGCGTTATGATCGCGCGGCCATCTTGAATATCCGACCAGCGCAGCGCCAGGACCTCGCCTCGGCGCGCGCCGGTGGCGGCGGCGACTTCCAGGAACGTTGCCAAGCACCACGGTCCGGTTGCCGACGCGAAGACCAGAGCCTGCTGCGCCGGGGTAAGCGCTATACCCCGGTGCTTCTTGGGGACCGGCGGCTCGCTGTGCGTGACGGGGTTGCTGGTGACCAGCCCCCACCTCGCCGCTCGTGCGAACGCGCTGGAGACCAGACCGGCAACGTGCCGGACGGTCTTCGCGCTTAGGGGCCGAGCCTGCCTTGTCTTGCGGTGATGCCCACCACTCTTTAAGAGCCGGTTCCATTCGCGATTGAGATGCAGTGCTGTAATCTCGCCAAGGGGCATGGCCAGCAACTCCGGCGCGAGATAGGCTGCCAGCTCACGGTAACGTTCGATGGTCTTGGGAGCCAGTTTCTCCTCCGCATGCTGGCCAAAGAACTCCTGGAGCAGCATCGCGAATGTGGTGGGGAGCGCCGCGGCAACCGTGGTGGCACCGGCCTTCGCCAGCTCGTACTTCTGCAGTTCCTGTGCGCGGCGGTTCGCCTCGGCGTCGCCCGCCTCCCGTTTGCTGGCGAAGCCGGACTCCGCAACCAGCCGGCGTTCCTGCGCGGTGGAACCCGGCGCGCTGAACATGTATCGCCAGACCGTTGTCCCTGATTCGTACTTGCGTTTGAATACCGGCATCAGTTCACCACCACTACCTCTGGTTGGCGTCGAAGTCCAGCGCCCGCCCGAAGGCCGCAGGTGCGCTCCCAGGCCAGGTACGCGTGCCTGGTTATGATCCACCGCCGGCCCAGGCGGACCCCGGGAATGATCCCCTGCTCCAGCATCGAGTAGACCGCCAGGCGACCGATGTTCAATCGCCGCGCGATCTCCAGCACGGATATGCGGCTGCTGGGCGAATCTGCCAACCCATCCGCGCTTGACTGTGCCCTCTCTGCCATTGCTTTACTCGACGTCCTCGTCAGTCTCCGGGCTGCCGAGGCGGGGCGCGGATATCTGCGCCGGCATTGTCGCCGGACCGGGTAGAGCTTTTGTGCTCGACCAGGCGAGATTTGCGGAACGGTTGTGCGACCGCATGGCCAAGCCTACCGCCCCCTCGATCTCCGCTACGCGCGTTTCGATCTCTTCCAACTCAATGGCCTTGGTCGCCTGCTCCAGGACAACCTCGGCGGCCCGCAGGCGAGTTCCTGCCGGCGCATTCAAGTCCAGCATGATCTTTAACACGGTCGTCACGGCAGCGCCCGAAGCATCTTGCAGCCGCGCGATGGACTGCGAAAACGCCGTGCGACGCGCCTCCCGGCACGCGGCATCGAACTCCGGCTCCTTGGTCCACCGCAGGAGTGTGTTAGCACTGATCCCTATCGCGCGGGCCGCCTCCTCCACGTTTCTGTGACAGAGCAACGCGGCAATCGCTTGCTCCATCTTCTGGCGGAATTTTGCCCCGTGGCCTACCATCTGCCACCATCTGCCCCTATCTGGAGGCCGAATTCGCCTTCATCGCCGATCCTTCGCCAATGCGGATTCCCACCAGAATCAGCTTGCAATCCGGGCGAACCCGAGTGATCCATGTGATCGCGGTAATCACCGCCAAAGGAGAACGCAATATGAACGGCATTCCAGCAGAAACCGCCAACACCGAGGCCGGTGCCCCGGTCGCGCAGCCAAAGCCCGCCAAAAAGCCGCGGTCCGCGGCACAGAAGGCCCACGTTGCGCCGTCCAAGGCCAGGTCGGGCAAGCAGGCCAGCCCGGCGAAGAAGGCTACCAAAGGCGCGAAGTCGGCCCAGTCGCCCAAGAAGAAGGCAACCGGCGCCCGCCAGGGCAGCAAGACCGCCCAGGTCCTCGACCTGCTGCAGCGCTCCGGCGGCGCCACCCTGAAGGAACTCATGAAAGCCACCGGCTGGCAGGCGCACTCGGTCCGTGGGTTCCTGTCCGGCGCCCTGGGCAGGAAGATGGGGCTGACGGTCACGTCCACCAAGGCCGAGGACGAGGAGCGCCGCTACTCGGTCAAGGGCTGAAGCCCAACCATTCGGTTCCTTCTGGCCGCCGGGGTTCCGCCTCGGCGGCTTTTCTTTGTCCGTTCCCCGAGCAGGAGCCTTAGTCCTCGCGGCCAGTCCGCCAACGCGTGGCACAAGCCTTCTCGGTCGGGATGCCCGCCCCGGAGCTGAACCAGAATCCCATAGGACCCAGCGTTTCATGCGACCTCCCTCCGGCGCACTCGCGCGATCTCCTCAAACGTCCGCCGGTCGCCGTCGAGCACCGCCTGTTGGCCGCTGAACCGCTGCCACCGGAGCACCGCCACGTCGACATACTTCGGATCGATATCCATGCCGTAGCAGATTCGCCCGGTGCTCTCGGCTGCGATCAGGGTGCTGCCACTTCCCAGGAACGGGTCGTAGCAAGCCTCCCTCGCACGCGTGTGGTTGAGAAGCGGCCGGCGCATGATCTCGACGGGCTTCTGGGTGCCGTGGCCGGTAGCTTCGTTTTCCGCTGCGCCTTCCCCGCCAAACGGATTCAGGTTCGCTACCTCCCAGACGGTCGACTGCGTGCGATCACCGCGCCAGCGACCAGTCTGGCCTCGTCGCACCGCATACCAGCACGGCTCATGCCGCCAGTGGTACGCGCCGCGCGAGATGGCGAAGTGCTGCTTCACCCAGATGATCTGGGACCGGATTTGGAATCCGCAGGCCTGCAGGCCCAGCGCCACCTCGGCGGCGTGAATGCCCGCATGCCAGACGTAGGCGACGGCACCGGGAAACAGCGCCCAAGCCTCCGACCAGTCGATCCGATCGTCGTTTGCGACCTTGCCGCCTTGGCGGGTCCGCGGGTTGAGACCCGCCTGCTCGCGCCACTCCGGTTCGAGATCAACGCCATACGGAGGATCGGTCACCATGAGAAACGGGAATTGCTGGCTGGCCAGCAGTCGCGTGGCGGCTTTGCTGGCGGTTGCGTCGCCGCACAATACCCTGTGCTGCGGGTGTCCTTTGCGAGGGCCCAACAGCCAGAGGTCGCCGGGCCTGGTGACCGGGGCGGTTGGTACGTCCGGAACTTCGTCCTCGTCGGTGAGCCCCGCGGCCTCCTGCTCGGCCAGTTGGCGCGCTAATTCCTGGTCGTCGAAACCGAGGAGATCCAGGTTGAAATCCTCGTCCTGCAAGGCTGCCAGTTGTTCGCGGAGCATCTGCTCGTCCCAGCCAGCATTGAGCGCGATCTGGTTATCCGCGATGGCCAGGGCGCGGCGTTGGACCTCAGACAGGTGTTCCAGCACAATCACCGGAACTTCATGCATGCCTAGCGTCCGGGCCGCCCGGAGGCGCCCCTCACCTGCAATGAGCTCGCCGTCCGGCCCAACGAGAATTGGATTTACAAAGCCGAATTCCCGGATGGAGGCGGCGATCTGCGCCACCTGCTCGGAGCGGTGCGTGCGGGGGTTGATGCCGCTCGGGATCAACCGGTCAACCGGCCAGCGCTCAATTTGAATTTCGATAGGCCTCACAAGTTTGTCCGACAGGCTTGCCCAGCCCGTGTACGTTTATTGCGAAGTTCGTTTCCGATCATCTTTGCCCCCGAAGAACCTTCTTCTCTATATTGGAAAGGAAGATCGAAACGCAAACTAGGGATTGAAACACGTTTTTGCGGCCACTCATGCCCCAAGTTCCGAAATCGCCGGGTGGATTTACCGATACCCAGCAGGCTGCGTCAGCGCTCCTGACGCTGGAGTTGTCTGAAGTCGACGCCTTCCTGAGTTTTCTTTTTTCGAATCCTGCCATACGACCGGAACACCTGCAGCTTCAGGAGGGCGCAGCGGTCGCCCGATACTTGGAGTCCCTGGCCATCCACGGTGTGCCGTTGGCCGTACTCGAACGCGGCCAAGAGGCGATTGACGAATATCATCGAATCAATCAACGGAGAGAGGAGGGCGCGAAGGCGCAGCATGTGCGGCATCGTCTGGTGAAAGCCGCTGACTCCATTTGGTGGCACCTACAAGCATACGGAGAGTTCGAGCCCAGTTCAAAGGAGGCCGCCCTGGGATTCATTAAACGGCACTTGGGTACGTACTTCGGGCAACTCAAATCAGTATTGTCAATCCTCGAGACCTACGGCATCCCTCAGGGCAACAAGTGCACCATTGGTCAACCGTCTTTCATGGGCCCAAATCTGAACGTTGCAGGACCGGGCAACCCTCATCTCCAGGGTGATTTGTCCGAACGAATTTTCGCTGCCTACCATGCGCTGCCGCGAGCGGGAATGAAGCGTCGCAGTCCCAAGATTGCTGCAGCCCTGAACAGTGCCCTTGCTGCCGGCCGTAATGATTGGAACTGGAATGATGTTAACGAACGCATCAAAGGATACAAACGGGGCCTGCTACTGCGGCTACGTAAGCACGGCATGGCTGCGTACACTCTGCCTGCCGAACTCAAACGAGAAGAATATCTGAAAGCGAATTCGTGGATCTGGATGTTCAAGTTTGATCGAACGGTACGTCAGCAGTTTGGAGGTCGTATTGTCGGAGATAGATGAAGATCGGCGATAGCAGGATGGGACCTCGGTACTCTGTGACCACTTGATACCAGCGATTCGCCGCGCATGCCGCACCGATCTTTTCCGGACCAGTGGCCTTTGAATGGTTGGGCAGTCTGGCTCTTCGCATTCTAGTGACTCCCTCCGAAGTTAAGCGCCGTCGTCGATCTGATCTTCGATGCTCTCCCGGATCTCGTCGACGCTCATGCCCGGATTTTTCACTAACTTGTCGATCAGCGCCTCCCGAATCAGCGGTCGCAGCCGGTCCGCCTCCTGGCGCATCTCCGAGTATCCACCGTCGAAGTCGTATTCCGCTTCGAGGTAACGCGCGATGTGGTCGAGTTGGAGATCGGCCTTCCACGCCACAGCGCGACGCTGGGCCTGCCTTTCGGATTCCAGCCGGGTCTTTTCCTTCCGCGTGGCCACCGCCGCCTTATATGGCGCGCGAGCGGTTTCCTCGGCCTTCTCAAGCTCCTTTGGGGCGGCCCCGATGGGCAGCGCCGCCAGCGCCTTCCGCACCGCCTCCTTGGCCGCTTCCTCTTCTTCCCGCGTCGCGTCGTAGATGTATACACGCCCCACGATTCGCTGGCAGGCCTGCTGGTGCTCATACTCGCGGATCATCGGCTGCACCGCCTGCACCGCGGCCGTCTCCATCTCGTGGTAGCTCGCCTCCTCGCGCACCCTACGGATGGCTGCCACCGCCGCGTCCCACGCGCGCTGTTTCAACCCCGCGTACGCAGTGCCAAATTGAACGTCCCACGCCAGCCGGTTCATACCCGCTTTGAGCGCGCGTTCCATCTCCTGTTTCCGGGTCCACGGCCCCAGTGCCCGATGCACGGCCGCGTCCACCAGGCGCTGGGTGATGGCCGCCGGTTGGCTGGGCTGGAGTCCAGAGAGTGCCTCTTGCACCAGGGCGTGGACCTCCATCTCAACCTCTCGCCGCGCTTCGTAGGGCACAGAATTGAGCGCGTATTGCGTCCACTGTTGCTCACATAGCAGGCGCCGCTGCTCGGCCTGCTTGAGCTCGGCCCTTTGGCGCGCCGCCGCTTCCGCGGCCGCCTGCCGATCCTGCCGATCGCGGAACCAGTCTTCGTTTTCTTCGAGCTCGCGCTCGATCTTGCGCTTTTCGAGCAGGCTCCTGGTGATGGCCACCTGATCGGCTGCGGACACAACCTCGTCGGACGGTTCGGCAAGAAGTTCTGGGTGACCGTGGCGTCCGGCCGTCCCGTTGCTGGGCGGTGGAACGCTCTCGGTGGGCAAGGGGCGCGGAATCGGCGGCAGGCCATCGCGTTTGAGGCGATCCACTTCCGCGGCGGGCACTCGCCAGTGGCCGCCGGGGGTGGTTTGCGCTGAAATGACGCGGTTGTCGCACAAGATGCGGATTGCCGCCAGTGTAGTGCCAAGCTGGCGTGCAACTTGGCCAGTCGAATAGAAAAGGGGTTCCATACGTGTCAACCATACGGAAATTCGGCTCTTTATTCAACGTTTTAACGGTTCTTCGGGCGGTTTTCAGTATGGTTTTTGGCTTTTCCGCGCGTTTTCGGCGTGGTCTTCGGGCTGTTTTGGCGAAATCGGCCACGGTTTGGGCGGCGGTGTTTGGGCTGGTTAGGGGTTCGTGTTGTGGCTTGCCGGCGACAAAGGGCCTCGGCACAGGGCAGGCGCGCCCAGGGAAAGAACGCTACTCCTGAGGCGCTCACCAGCTAGAGGCGCTCACCGGCTAGAACCGTTCAGGGGCATTTGTCTATCTCTGCTTTTGGCGCCGCGGGCAGCCGACACGCGGCGGATTAGCGGTATCGAAATCCGGCTCCTTGGTCCACCGTAGGAATGCGTTAGGACTGATCCGTACCCGCGCGGGCCGCCTTATCCACGTTTCGGTGAGACAGCAGCGCGGCAATCGCCTACTCCGTCTTGTGGCCGAATTTGCGCCGTGTCCTAACATCTGCCCCAATCTGCCACCATCTGGCGGCCGAATTCGCCTTCACCGCCGCTCCTCCGCCCAGCCGCGAGGTAGTGTCCGATAATGCGGAATAATGGGCATGTCGCGGCGCTAGGCGGCGTCGAGGCGGAGCAGGATGCGCTGGATATGTCATGACGGCGTCGGCGAGTACCGACTACCGCTGCCGAGCTCTGGTCACGACTCTTAACTTGCGCCGCCAGAGACACTGAACACGCGGGCAGGATGGCACGAAGGCCATACTGGAAAGTGATTGGCGATCAGGGACGGCTGATACCGCGCTAACATGGAGCAAGCCCCTACAACACATGCCCGACACGCCCGAACAGAAGGCACGGCGCGAGATCGATCTCAATCTGGCGGCAGCCGGCTGGCTTGTCCAAAATCGCGACGAAATCGACCTGACCGCGGGACGCGGCGTCGCCGTCCGCGAATTCCAGATGAAACCTGGATTCGGCTTCGCCGACTACCTCCTTTATTTGGATCGCAAAGCGCTCGGCGCCGTCGAGGCCAAGCGTGACGGAACGCTCACTGGCGTCGAAGCGCAATCCGCCAAGTATGCGGCCGGGCTCCCGGATAACCTGCCGGCGCACAAACGCCCCCTTCCATTCCTATTCGAATCTAACGGGTCTGTGATCTACTCAACCAACGGCATCGACCCCACACCACGCAGCCGGCAGGTCTTTAATTTCCCGCGTCCGGAGACCCTCGGCGAATGGATCACGCAGCCGGCGCAACTCCGCGCCCGCCTCAAGAACCTACCGCCCTTGGACGAGGCCCGCCTCTGGAACGTCCAGACGCGCGCCATTCGCAACCTCGAAGAGTCCTTTCACCGCGCTGACCCGCGCTCCCTTATCCAGATGGCGACGGGCTCCGGCAAAACGTTCACCGCCGTCAACGTCGCATACCGCCTGCTCAAGTTCGCCGCGGCCAAACGAATACTCTTCCTCGTTGACCGCGGCAACCTCGGAAAGCAGGCCGAAGACGAGTTCGCTAACTTCGAGCCGCCCGATGATCCCCGCAAGTTCCCAACCCTGTACACCGTACAGCGCCTGAAAACGAACTCGATCAACCCCGCAGCCAAAGTCGTCATCACCACAATCCAGCGCCTCTATTCCATGCTGAAGGGCGAGGCCGAGTTCGACCCGGGCAACGAAGAAGGTTCGGCGTTCGATTCCGCCAAGCCTTGGCAGGGCGAACCGCCAGACGTTGTCTACAATCCCGGCATCCCTCCCGAATTCTTCGATTTCGTCATAGTTGACGAGTGCCACCGATCCATCTATGAACTTTGGAGCCAGGTGCTGCTCTATTTCGATTGCTTCCTCGTCGGTCTCACTGCCACCCCTGCCGGCAAGACGATCGGCTTCTTTAATCAGAACCTGGTCATGCAGTACGGCCACGATGAGGCCGTGACCGATGGCGTCAACGTCGATTTTGACGTGTACCGCATCCGCACTCGCATCACCGAGCAGGGTGCAACGATCGCGGCCGGGGATACCGGCGTCTACGTAGACAAACGTCACAAGCTCACCCGCCGCGAGCGGTTGGAGCTTCTGAATCAGGACCTGACCTACACCGCCAACCAGCTTGATCGCGATGTCGTTTCCGAAAGTCAGATCCGCACCGTGCTCCAGCAATTCCGTGACGCCGTGCTGCCGGACGCCTTCCCCGGACGCAGAGAGGTACCGAAGACTCTCATTTTCGCCAAGGACGATTCCCACGCCGATGACATCGTCCGAATCGCACGCGAACTCTTTGCCGAGGGAAACGAATTCTGCCAGAAGATTACTTATCGCACCGGCTTTACCAAGATCACAAAGAAGGTGACGAACGACGATGGCACGGAATCGGAAGTCGTCGAATGGGTGAAGACCTCTAGCCTCACCCCGGACGAGATCCTGGGCAATTTCCGCAACAGCTTCTACCCACGCATCGCGGTAACCGTGGATATGATCTCCACCGGCACCGACGTAAAGCCCATCGAGTGCGTCTTTTTCCTGCGCAACGTGAAGTCTGCTGGCTTCTTCGAGCAAATGAAGGGGCGCGGCGTACGCGTCATCTCCCCGGACAAGCTGCGCGCCGTCACCCCCAGTGCCAAGGTCAAGGACCGCTTCATTATCGTGGACGCCGTCGGCGTATGCGAGCAGGACAAGACCGACTCCCACACGCTGAATCGCAAGCCTGCCGCCACCCTCGAAGAAGTGCTGAACTATGTCGCCCAAGGCGGCACCGACCCCGAAGCCCTCGTCACCTTGGCCGGCAGGCTTGCCCGCTTGCAGCGCGACTTCAGCACGGATCAGCTTGCGGAGCTCAAGAGCTTGGCCGGCGGCAAGTCCTTTCCCGACCTCGCCCATAACCTCCTGAACGCGTGCGACCCGGATGTGCAGCGCGATGCCGCGAGGGAGCAGTTCAGCATCTCCGGCGAGCCGGTCGAAGAGCAGGTCGGCGCCGCTGCCGAAAGACTCGCCCAAGATGCCGTTACACCGTTCCTCAAGGCCGCATTCCGCCGGCGCATCCTGGAGATTCGCCAACAAAATGAACAGACCATCGACCGCCACACCATCGACGATGTTCTGTATTCCGGATTCGATGCTTCGGCAGTGGACAAGGCGCAGGCGAAGGTCACGGATTTCCGCGCATGGATTGAGGAGCACAAGGACGAACTCACCGCGCTTCAGGTTCTTTACGCCGGCACGCGGTCACCCAAACTCTCCCTCAAAGACCTTCGGCAACTCCGCGACGCCCTCGCTCGCCCGCCCCTTGCCACCACGCCCGAACAGCTCTGGCGCGCCTACCAGGCGGTGGAAGCGGAGAGAGTCAAGCGAACCGGCGGCCAGATGCTGACCGACCTCGTAAGCCTCGTCCGCCACGCGTTGATTCCGTCTTTCAGTCTTGTGCCCTACGGGGAAGAACTCCTCGAGCGCTACAATGCGTGGCTTGTGGAGCGCGCAGCGAGCGAAAGCTTCACCGCCGAGCAGCGAGCGTGGCTTGACCGCATGGCGAGCCACATCGCGACCAGCCTCGCCGTCAAGCCCGACGACTTCGAATACGGCTGGTTCGGCCAGCACGGCAGCTTGAGTCACGCCCACATGCTGTTCGGCGACAAACTCCTGCCCCTCATGACGGAATTGAATGAGCGGTTGGCGGCATGAGTTCCCAATTCGTCTTTGACCATTACCCGATGCCCCCAAAAGGAGTGCCGAATGGCTGGACGATAGCGAGCATCGGCCAAGTGGCGAAACTCGTGGCTTCAGGTTTCCCATCCGGTGAACACAATCAACAACAGCGGGGAATTCCACATATTCGCCCGATGAACATCAATCGCGACGGGTACCTGGATCTCAGCACGCTGAAATACGTCGAAGGCGACGTGCCCCGCGAACTTTCGAAGGGCGATGTTCTATTTAACAATACAAACAGCCCAGATCTCATCGGCAAGACCACAGCGGTTCTCATTGACGGCAGGCTTGGGTACTCGAACCACATGACACGTATCCAGTTGGAAGCCGGCATGAACCCGGTATTCGTTGCGCGGCAACTCCATTTCTTCTGGATGACAGGATATTTCCGACACCGATGCGTTAATCATGTCAATCAGGCCAGCATATCGGCAGACCCACTGTCGGAAACGGTGCCGTTACTGGTTCCGCCTACGTCCGAGCAGAACCGTATCGCCGACGTGCTCGACGAACTACTGTCCGACCTGGACGCAGGAGTGGCGGCGATGGAGCAGGTACGGGTAAAGCTTGCACAGTACCGTGCCTCAGTCTTGAAGGCGGCGGTGGAAGGAACGCTGACCGCCGAATGGCGACAGCAGCAACCGCACATCGAGCCGGCATCGGAACTACTCAAGCGCATCCTCGCCGAACGCCGCCGCCGGTGGGAGGAAGAGCAACTCCGCAGATTTCGGCGAAAGGGCCAGGTGCCCACTGCGAACTGGAATAGCAAATACAAGGACCCCGCCACACCCGCTACCAGAAGTCTACCGACGCCCCCTCAGGGCTGGTGCTGGGTAACACTCGATCAACTTGCGTCTCTAGTCACAAGCGGGTCACGTGGCTGGAAAGAGTACTACGCAGAGACCGGCCCCGTCTTCATCCGTTCGCAGGATATCCGCACGGATCGGCTGAACCTTGGGGACGTTGCCCACGTGTCCCCCCCGAAGAACTCCGAAGGGGTGCGCACAGAAGTTCGATGCGGGGACCTCCTCGTAACGATCACTGGAGCAAACGTCGCGAAGGCCGCACGCGTCGAGGGCGAATTATCTGAGGCTTACGTCAGTCAGCACGTGGGTTTGGTTCGGCTTCTCGAACCTGCGATGGGAAACTTCGTGCACATCTATGCCGTCGCGCCTTCAGGTGGGAGGAAATTACTGTTAGCCGCGGCCTACGGCGCCGGGAAGCCAGGCCTGAACCTGGATAACTTGAGGGAACTCCCAATTCCGTTGGCCCCTGTCGCTGAGCAGGATGCAATAATCGAAGCCGTCGAAGACCAGCTCTCCGTCATTGAGCACCTCAGAGACGATCTCGATGCCCAGGTTCGCTCCGCGCAAGCGCTGCGGCATTCTATTCTTCGCCACGCCTTTACAGGCCAGCTCGTGCCGCAGGACTCCAACGACGAACCGGCTTCCGAGCTTCTGAAACGCATAGCGGCGGAGCGCGAGACGCGCGCCCGCGAATCCGGCGCCGCGAAGCGCGCACCTGTTGACGCGAGTGCGCCCCGTCTCGCCGCGCGCCGGCCAAGAAAGAAGAGAACCAAGGAATCCTAATGGACGCTTCCCAAATCGGTAAACGGGCCTGGAGCTATGCGGGCGTCTTGCAAGACGCCGGCCTCTCCTGCTTCGAGTACGTCGAGCAGCTCACACTGCTGCTCTTCCTCAAGATGGCTGACCAGCTTACCGAGCCTCCCTACAACCGCGAGCCCCTAGTACCGCCGGCGCTCGGCTGGAAGGCTCTGCTGCCGCTCGACGGAGCCCCACTGGAAGACAAATATCGTCATGTTCTCGAAAAGCTCGGGGTCAAGCCGGGTATGCTTGGCGTCATATTCAAGAGCGCCCGCTGCGAGATTCACAATCCGGCCCTTCTCAAGCAACTCATCGTCAACCTGATCGACAAGGTGGACTGGCTGGAACTGCCAGTGGACGTGAAGGGCACGATCTACGAAGAACTACTGCAACGCTCGGCACAAGAATCCTCGCGCGGTGCCGGCCAGTACTTCACTCCGCGCCCCGTGATCCAGGCCATGTGCGAGGTCATGCAGCCCACCCCTACCGACCGGATCTGCGACCCCGCGGCCGGCACCGGCGGGTTTCTATGCAACGCCTACAACTACGTCCTCGAACGCTTCGAGAAAGAACTCGACAGGGACCAGATGAAAGCACTGAGCGAAGACCTGGTCGAAGGCATGGAACTCTCTCCCAAAGTGGGCCGCATGTGCGCCATGAACCTGTACCTGCACGCCATCGGCGGTGACAAAATCGTCCTCCATGCCGGGCACGACAGCTTGGCGGCGCCGTGGAGCAAGGAATACACGATGGTCCTGGCCAATCCTCCGTTCGGCAAGAAGCAGAGCCTGCTTTTCGTCAACGAGGAGGGCGACATGGAGAAGGATGACCAGATGGTCTTCCGCGAGGATTTCTGGACATCGACCAGCAATAAGCAACTCAACTTCGTGCAGCACATTTACAGCCTGCTGAAGATCGATGGGCGCGCCGCCATGGTGGTCCCGGACAACGTTCTGTTCGAGGGTGGTGCCGGCGAGAAGGTGCGGCGTAATCTCCTTCAGAAGTGCCGGGCTCACACCCTTCTCCGCCTGCCAACCGGCATTTGGTATTCGCCCGGCGTCAAAGCCAACGTGATCTTCTTCGACAAGAAGGAGGGCAGGGCCAAGCCCTGGACCGACAGGCTTTGGGTCTACGACCTCCGCACCAACCAGCACTTCACACTAAAGCAGAGGCCAATCCAGCGCGGTGATTTCGACGAGTTCGTGGCATGCTACAGACCGGGCTCCATGCACAAACGGAAGCCCACCTGGAACGAGGCCAACCCCGACGGTCGCTGGCGGTCCTACGATTACGAAGAATTGCTCAAGCGCGACAAGCTCAGCCTCGATCTCTTCTGGATCAAGGATAAGAGCCTGACCGATACCGATTCGCTGCCTGCGCCAGACATTATCGCCGCCGAGATCGCGGACGATCTGGAGGCGGCACTGGCCCAGTTCACGAAGATCGCGGCAAGGCTGGCAAAAGTAGGTAGGACTGATGACGTTGGAAGCGAAGCTCCTGACGTTCGAAAATAGAGCGTGCGGGGCCGACCGTTAGACCGTCACCCTCAACTTGATCCCATCGTTCGGCGCGTGAACCAAATCCTGCTTCGTACCAAGGTAACGCTCGGTCGTCTGCACGGAGGCGTGCCCCAGCAACAGTTGGATCTGCTCCAATTCACCGCCGGCGGCTCGGCACATCTTCGCGCAGGTTCTCCTTAAATCATGGGGCGCGATGCCAGGAACGCCGGCCGCTGCCGCATACCCCTGGAGCAACTGCCAGACCACCTTTTCGCTCAGTCCGGCGGCTTGCGCCTGACCGCCGCGGTTCACCGGCCGGAATACGTAACCGTCAGCGACGCCGGCCGCCGACGTCCACGCATCGATTGCCACCTTTACCCATGTCGGCATCGGCACCGTCCGGACGCGGCCGTGCTTTCCAACCAGATCTACGATGCACCACCGCCCGTCGCGCTGTTGGACGTGGGGGACGGTGAGCGCCGCTACCTCGGACCGCCGCAGCCCGCAGCCCAGGAGGACCGCCAGGATCGCGCGATCCCGGAGCCCCTTGGTCGTGGTGGCGTCCGGCGCGTTCAGGAGCGTCTGCGCCTGCCGCACCGTCAGCCAGTTCCCCAAGCGGACCCCCTTGGATGCGACACCCTTCACCCGCGTAATCCCATTGGCGAGTTCAGGCGCGAGGAGCCCATTGTCCGCGGCCTCGACCGCCAACTTGCGCACCGCGGTGATCCGCACGTTGATCGAAACGGCGCCAAGCCCCCGCGCCTCCAGCGCGACGCGCCAGGCGCACACCGTCGCCTTCGTGAATCCGGGCCGGGGTTCCCGGCCATACCACTCGAAGAACTCGTCCAGGCCGAGGTTGTAAACCCGCCGCGTGATCGGGGAGGAGACGCTGTCGAGCACCAACCCCTTCAGTCTTTGCCACTGGGCAGCCTGCGGAACAACAATCAAATCAGTCATTTAGGTCCTCATAATGGGCATTATCGGTAGCCATGTGGAGATTACCTCGGGGTGGCGTGGACATCAAGCGAATATCGAAGTGGCAACTGGAGCGATGGGGATTTCGCGACGGGAATCAGCGCCACCTGTGACCGCTACGCAAGCGAGCACAGGCAGCGCCGCCCGGCGCCCGGTGGCGACGCCCGCATCGGCGGTCGCGAGCCGACTTATCGGGCCCAATCTGGCCAACGCGCCGATCCCTTTGTACGAGTGGACGACGATTCGCCCACAGCCTTGTCAATGAGCGCGTTGCTCTGAAGTCAACGACTGATATCGAAGTATGCGCATTGCCGTTCACGGCATGCGTTTCCTGTGCTTGTAGCTACCCCAAAGGTACCCCCCCCAGATGATGGTTACGCCAAGCCAGAGCGCCAGAGCGAGCCACAACCTGTCGCTCAGACCATTCTGCCAGCCAGGCAGAAATAGACGGAATGTAAACACCATTGGCAGCAGAGCGACGAAGATGCTTGAAGTCATCGCAATTGCTCGCCTGCTTAGACGGGCGGCATACTGAAACCAGAAAAGCCCTGCGAAACACCAGAAGAGTGCCGGCGACACGGGGTCGTTTAGAAACGTCGTCCAATCCACCCGCCCATTTCTGCAGACGGTTATTAGTGGCGCGCAAGTGAAAACGAGAGCTACTGCAAAGAACATGCGACGCCGGAAGAATTCTTTGCGAGCCCACTGTAAGTCGCACTTTTCTCTTTCCGCTTCCGCTGCAACCGGCGCTGCGCTGCGCAACTGTTCGAGAGGCCTCGCAGCCCCTCGCGCGATTCGCTCAAAGTCCGGGTTCTCCAGGAAATATATCTCCACCAACTGCTTCGTATCCTCGCTGGCCTCACCAGAAAAATAGACCGGCAACAAATCGGTCATAACATCGCGTGTTACATTCATCGCTTTTCTCCCGAAACTTCCAATTCTTCGCGGATCGGATTTCGAACTGCCATCAGCCGTGCCCGCGCACGGTGCACTCTCACCCTGGCCGCTGCCAGCGTGATCTCCAGTGCAGCAGCGATCTCCTCATACGGCATTTCATCGAGCGCACGCATCAGCAGCGCGGCACGATCGGTCTCCTGCAGTTTCTGCAGCTCTGCCAACACCGTCTCCAATTCCTGCCTGTGTTCCAGGCGTTTGTGCACACTAGCTCCTGGGTCCGTGTGCTTTTCGTCCAGCCCCGCTCTTCGC
>Ga0182021_10000926_pt1 | contig 33227 bp, 25 predicted proteins | sample 612E3MmetaG_FD_120493 | JGI IMG/M metagenome (GOLD analysis project Ga0182021, IMG submission 120493) | Permafrost microbial communities from Stordalen Mire, Sweden - 612E3M metaG (Illumina Assembly) | ecosystem: Environmental > Terrestrial > Soil > Wetlands > Permafrost | place: Sweden... | reverse complement strand
CCGGCCGCCACTGCCTTCAGGGCGCAAGACCATACGCCACAGCCCATAGGGCCAAGCCGTCATCGGCCTCTTGCCCTCCTCATCCCTTACCGCGCAGCGGGGACTTTGGCCGGGGCCGTGGGGAGAACGGCAGGGGTTGCACCGGCGCGCCAAGCGGTTAAACTGTTGTCATCATGTGTCTGGCCATTCCAGGAAAGATTGTGAGCGTCAGCGGAGAGGATCCGCTGCTGCGGACGGGCAAAGTTGATTTTGGCGGCATCCTCAAGGAAGCCAGCCTGGCCTACGTACCCGAAGCCCAAGTCGGGGATTACGTAATTGTGCACGTGGGGTTTGCGATCAGTAGGCTGGATGAGGCGGACGCCCGGCAGGTGTTCGAGTACCTGCGAGAGATGCAGGAGTTGGGCGAGGTGGGTGAGGGCGCCCCGGCGGGCGCGGGTAAGCCGGAAGGCTAAGCGGCGAGTGGGGTCAAACAGCTTCAGAAACATCAAATGAGCTAAGCCGGACGGATGAAATACCTGGACGAGTATCGCGACGCCGAAGCGGCGCAGCAGTACGCGAGGGAAATCGCGCGCGTCACGACGCGACCCTGGTCGGTGATGGAGGTCTGCGGCGGTCAGACGCATGCCATTGTCAAGTTCGGCATTGACGAGCTGTTGCCGAAGCTGATCACCCTGATCCACGGCCCCGGCTGCCCCGTCTGCGTCACGCCGGTCGAACTGATTGACAAGGCGCTGGAAATCGCCGCGCGGCCCAACGTGGTTTTCTGTTCCTTCGGCGACATGCTGCGGGTGCCCGGCAGCACGACGGATTTGCTCTCGGTCAAAGCGCGGGGCGGGGACGTGCGGATCGTGTATTCGCCGCTGGACGCGCTGAAGCTGGCGGAGCAGCATCCGGGCAAGGAAGTCGTTTTCTTCGCGGTCGGTTTCGAGACGACGGCTCCGGCGACCGCGATGGCGGTGTACCAGGCGGCGCAAAAGGGCGCCCGGAATTTTTCCCTGCTGGTGTCGCATGTGTTGGTGCCGCCGGCCATCGAAGCCATCTTGCGCGCGCCCGATCGGCGGGTACAGGGGTTTCTGGCCGCCGGCCATGTGTGCACCGTGATGGGTTTCGAGGACTACGTTCCCCTTGCCGCAAAATACCGGGTGCCGATTGTGGTGACCGGTTTCGAGCCGCTGGACATCCTGCAAGGGGTGCTGATGTGCGTGCAGCAGTTGGAGGAGGGCCGGGCGGAGGTTGAAAACCAATACTCACGTTCCGTGCGGCGGGAGGGGAATCGCGCCGCGCAGCAACTGATCCGCGAGGTGTTTGAGGTTGTGCCGCGCAAGTGGCGTGGCATCGGCGAGATTCCGCAAAGCGGTTTGGGGTTGAGGCAGGCCTATGCCGCCTTTAATGCGGAACGGAGGTTTGGGGTCGCCGAATGGCGGGTGGAGGAACCTTCCGAATGTCTCAGCGGCCTGGTATTGCAGGGCAAAATCAAGCCGCACGAATGCTCGGCGTTCGGCACACGCTGCACGCCGGAACATCCCCTGGGAGCCACGATGGTTTCGTCCGAAGGCGCCTGCGCTGCCTACTACCTTTACCGACGGGGCCTAAACCCTCAAGCAGCCTGACCCAGGCCCGCGCCTTCATGGCACCCCTCGCAATCCATGCAACATCCAAGCCTGTCAACGCATTTCGGATTTCGGCCTTCGGCCTTCCTTCGGCCTTCGGATTTCGGGCTTCGGTTTTTTTGACCGCACCATGAGCAATACGCCCAACTTCACTCTGTCGTGTCCGTTTCCGATTCAGGATTATCCGCAGGTGCTGCTCGCGCATGGCGGCGGCGGAAAGCTGATGCACCAGTTGATCGGAAGGATGTTTCTACCAGCGTTTCACGGCTCGCAGTTCGAGCCGCCGCACGATGCTAGCGTGTTTGAAGTCGCGGGGCGGCGCCTGGCGTTCACCACCGATTCCTACGTGGTAAAGCCCCTGTTTTTCCCGGGCGGCGACCTGGGATCGCTGGCGGTGCATGGCACGGTGAACGACCTGGCGATGGCCGGAGCGCGGCCGCTCTATCTAAGCGCCGCGTTTATCATCGAGGAAGGCCTGGGAATGGAGACCTTGTGGAGGATCGTCGGCTCAATGCGGCAGGCCGCCCAACACGCGGGCGTGCAGATCATCACCGGAGACACTAAGGTTGTGGACAAGGGCAAAGGGGACGGGCTGTTCATCAATACCGCGGGGATCGGCATCCTGGAACACTCGCTCAAGATTGGCCCGCAGAGCGTGCAGCCGGGTGATGCGGTGCTGGTGAATGGCGATCTGGGCCGGCATGGAATGGCGATCATGGCGGTCCGCGAAGGGCTGGAGTTCGAAAGCGCCATCGAGAGCGACTCGGCGCCACTGGCAGACGTGGTGCTGGCACTGTTGCGCGCCGAGGTCGAGGTTCATTGTTTGCGCGACCTGACGCGCGGGGGTCTGACCAGCGTGCTCAACGAAATCGCCGAAGCCATCCGCCTGACGCTGCACATTGAAGAGAAGCTCATTCCAGTTCGCGACGACGTTCACGCAGCGTGCGAGCTGCTCGGGCTGGATGCGCTGCAAGTGGCTTGCGAAGGCCGATTCGCGGCATTCGTTCCAGAGCGGGAGACGGAGCGGGCGCTGGAGATCCTGCGGGCACATCCGGGCAGCGCGGGCGCCTGCCGGATCGGCGCCGTTGGCACTCAACGCTCAGCCAAGGTGCTGCTGAAAAGCGCGATTGGCACCGAGCGCATCCTCGACATGGCCAGTGGCGAGCAATTGCCACGGATTTGCTGAGCGCTCCGTCCGGGGCGTCAATCACTCGACGGGTGCGCGTCGGCTGGCGGACCGATTTGCCTGAGCATATCCTTGGCGCGGGCTCTAACTTCTCCGGCAACATAAGGCAGGCGCAGCGAGGCCAGCGTGCGGCGCGCGGCTTCAAGGTTGTTTCTGGCCACCTGCACCTGGGCGAGCGAAAGCAGGTGGGAGTAGTTCTCCGGCTCCAGTTGGGTTGCCCGGGTCAGGTGTTGCTCCGCGGCAGCCAGGTCCTCCCCCTGGACCATTTCAAAGAAGCCCAGCAGGCTGTGAGCGGGCCCAAAGTCCGGCATGAGTTTGAGCGACTTCTGGAGTTCGGCGCGAATCTCCGCGGCGGGTTCCCCTTCAAGGCGCGTGTATTGGTCCGGGCCATGAGCGGTCAACGCGTACTTCTCCTGGGCGTATAAATAGTGATCCAGGAAGCTGACCGGGCCGCGCTGCATCGCCTGCTGGAAGCAGCGAACGGCCTCCTCGGGCTGCTGGCGTATGGCCGCCAGCCGGCCCAGACCCTCGAAGGGCAGCGGGCTGGCTGGGGCGAGTTTCCTGGCCTGCCGGAAATATGATTCCGCCGCTTCCAGACGGCCAAGGTGAAGCAGTTCGTCCCCCAGCCGAAAGCAGACCTCTTCCGGCGTGAGGCTGCGGGTGAGCATCGCCTGGGGCAAATCGAGTCGCACGCGGACGGTCAGTTCCAGGGGTTGGAACTTGCCGCCTGCGAGATAGCGGCGCAGTTCGGCTTCCATCGCTGGCAGGGAAGTCCGCAAGGCGGTGGTGAAAGCCTTCTCAGGGGACCAACCCTGGCGCAGTAACGGAGTCAGTTGCCGGAAGCCGGCCTGGTGCGCCGGGTTTCCTCCGAGCATTAGGTAATGGGCCAGCAGCCACGATTCAGCGTAGAAAATGCCCTGATGCTCGCGCTCGCTGTATTCGGGTGAATCGCGGGTGACGGCGAACAGCTTCTTCAACGGCAGCAGCGGCTGCTGGGCGAGCAACTGCAGGTGGTGCTCCAGCCGCTGACCGATGCGGGCCCGATCACCCCCGACCACCGTAAAAGGAGCATAAATCTCCGCCATCCCCTCGTCGAGCCACAAGGGCCAGAACGGTTCATTGTGCCGCAGCAACAAATGGGTGTATTCATGAAAGATGACCTCCAGGGAATCGGAATTGGACAAGTAGAGCACGATGAGGTTTTCGTCACTGCCGCGGTTGAAGAAGGCGGCCAGTTGGGCGGGGTTGCCGTCACGCAGCGGGAGAAACGGTTGCATCGAGTCCCGATCAGGGAAAGCCATGACGATGATGGGCGGCGAGGCGACTGCCTGCGCCCCAGCCAGCAGCGAATAGGCTTCGCGGAACTGCTCGAGGCGCACCGCCAACCGGGTGACTTCCTGGGTGGGGCCGCAAGTGTAAATCTGAAAGTGCGCGGTGCGGGCCTCGAACCAGCGCTGGTGGATCAAAGGGTCGCTGGCCAGTTGGCCGGGGCTCGTCGAAGCCGCCAGACCCAACAGCGCGGCGAAAGCTCTGAGCGGCGGCCGGATCATAGCTGTCCCCACCCTAACGCCTGACCGCCGGAATGTCACCCGTGAAAGGATGGGTTGGTGAGGGTTCAGTCATCGCGACGTTCCACGGCATCACGAAAACGGCACTTGCCCGCTATACACTCCCGGTATAACAAGTGCCCCCGACGCAACCCATCGTAATCGTGGATAACTGCAACACCGCCTCCGCACCCGAGAGCAGCGCGCCCAAGGTACTTTTGCTCGGTCTGGGCAATGACCTGCTGACGGACGACGCCATCGGCCTGCACGTGGTGCGCCAGCTCCAACGCGAATGGGCGGGCCTTCCGGCCATCGAGATCCGCGAAACCACCGAGATGGGCCTCGCCTTGCTTGACTACCTGACCGGCTACCGGGCGGTGGTGATTGTGGATTCCATCCAAACGGGCCGGGAGGCGCCGGGCTTTGTCCATGAGTTGGATGCGGCATCCCTGGCGCAACTGACCGGCCGCACGCCGCATTTCGTGGGCGTGGGAGAAACGTTGGCCCTGGGCCGGCAGTTGAATCTGCCGATGCCGCAGGAGGTCAAAATCTTTGCGATTGAAGTCGAAGACCCATTCACCCTCGGACAGCGGATGACGCCGACGCTCCAAGCCAACCTACCGGCCATTGTGGAGCGGGTAGCCGCGGCCGTGCGGGCTTTGGCCTAACCGGCGGGCAACCGCGTTCCTGCTACCATTTCACCGGCACCGTCATCTTCTTCCCGAACCGGTTGTGGTAATGCAGCTCGTGGTGTTGCGCGCCGTATTCGTGGACGAGCCGGGTAAGCTTCACGTCGTAGCAGCAATACTCGGCGATTTGCAGCAGCTTGCCCTCCCGATACCATTGGATGGCCTGCATTCCTTCGGCGGTCTTTTCCACACCGAGCGTCGCCGTAGCGATGGCATCCAGCGAGAGCCGATGCCGCAGGTGATTCTGCAACTCGACCAGCATGTCCAGCGTCGGCAGTTGGCGCAGGTCAAAGGACGTGTAGCCATGCAGCACCTCGTAATCGAACCGCAGGACGTTGAAGCCCACCACCAGGTCGGCCCGCTGCAAGTCGGTGATCAGGTCGCCGACTTGCTTTTCGCCGTAGATTCTGTAGGCGCCTTGCGCGGTGCTGTAAGTCACCCCGACGCTCATTCCCATGTGACTGATCTTGTCCCAGCCGCCGACTTCGTCGGCGGCCTTTTGCGTTTCCAGGTCGAAATAGACGATGTTTTTCATCCGGGCTGCTGCCACTCACGGCGCAAAAGCAGATTCGCCGCGCCGCCACTGTATCGCGAGCCGGGACGCCGGCAAAAGAAATTCTGGCGGGAACTTTGCGTCGAGCCCCAAGCCAGGGCGGAATCGAGCGTAGCCGCCGACATCAGCGGCTGCGATTTCTCGGTTCCTCGAATCCGTCCTGGCTCGACGCGGGCTTGCGCGTGGATTAAAACGGGCTGGTGAAACAACGTCGGCTGCGCTCAACAATGATTCTGATCCTCCTGTTGTTGGCCGTCGGACTGTCCGTGTACTGGTGGTGGCAAGGCTGGCTGGAGCGAAGTCAGGATGTCCCGATTCGCGCGGCCGCGCGGCGTTACGGCCTGGAGCCAGCCCTCGTGAAGGCCATCGTTTGGCGCGAAAGCCACTTCCATCCTGGAGTGCGGGGGCGTGCACAGGAAATCGGCCTGATGCAGCTCCGGGAGGCGGCCGCCCAAGAGTGGGCCGACGCCGAACAGCTCGCGGGGTTTGCGCACGAGCACTGTTTCGACCCGGCCACCAACACCCTGGCGGGCACGTGGTATTTGAGAAAACTCCTGCAGCGATACGCACTAACGGATGGCCCGGTGCCCTACGCGCTGGCCGATTACAACGCCGGCCGCGCCAACGTCCTCAAGTGGAACATTGGCGCCGCGGCGACCAACAGCGCCGTCTTCACCCGGCAGATCGGCTTCCCGAGCACCCGGGATTACGTTCGTTCTGTGATGCGCCGCTACGCGCGGTACCGCCCGGTCTTCCCGCCCGACAATTCCTGACGCTCAATCCAGCGAAATCTGCCGCAGCGTGCGCTCGAGTTGCTGCCGCAATGCCTCGCGCTCCGCCTCCGAGGCCTCGCGTGGGACGCGAACGGGCTGCTCGAACATCACCTCACAAGCCGCGAACGGCAGCGGGATCTGGAATTGGTCCCAGCTTCGCACGCGAATCTTGCGGCTCAAATGATATGAGACCGGCACGATGGGCAGGCCCGTAAGCTGCGCCAGCGACATGATGCCCTCCTGCACGACATGCGCCGGGCCGCGCGGTCCGTCCGGGGTAATTGCCAGGTCGTAACCCCGCTCGCTCCAGGTGGTCAGCTCCAGCAGCGCCTGCGGCCCGCGCCGGCTCGAAGAGCCGCGCACTGGTTGCACTTTGAAACACTGTAAAATGGCCGCCAGAAAGGCACCGTCCTTGCTGGCGCTGACCATCGCGGCCATGCCGGGCGTCTGGTTGTGCTTCTTCGCGTAGCCGAAATAGGCTTCCAGGCAGAGCGCCAGCCGGTTGTGCCACACGCAGTAAATGGCTGGGTCAGCCGCCGGGCCAGTGAAATAGCCTGACCGGTCAGTCCACCGGTAACGCAACGTGACGGACACGGTTCGCACGAGCAGGAACACCAACCACGCGCCGAGCCGTTGGTGCCAGCGCGGCTCATGCGGCACCACAATCCTGCTGAGCGGCGGACGGTGGGTGGGCGGGGCGGAACGGGCTGCCTCCATCAGGCTCCTTTTTTCAGGCAGGCACGAACCAGGTCTTCCACGGTGGCTTGCGGACCGAGCGCCCCCTGGGTTTTGCGGACGGCATCGTGAGCCTCGACCTGTTTGAAACCCAGCGCCATCAATGCCAGCACGGCGTCGTTTACCTTTTGCTCCTCGGGCGAGAGGCCGTGTTGCGCGCTGGCCGCTTCCCAGGCGCCGGCCACGCCGATCTTGTCCTTCAGCTCGACCACGATCCGCTCGGCTGTCTTCCGGCCCACCCCGGAAATCTGCGCCAACGCTTTACAATCACCGTTGGCCACGGCCCCGCGAAAGGCCGTCACACTCATGCCGCTCAGGATGTTCAGGGCGATCTTCGGGCCGATCCCGTTGACCGTATTGATCAGCAAGCGGAACAGGTCGCGCTCGGCGCTGCTCATGAAGCCGTAGAGCAGGTGCGCGTCCTCGCGCACGACCAGATGCGTCAGCAATTTCACTTCCTGACCCGGAGCGGGCAGTTTGTCGTAGGACGAGAGCGGGATGAGCGCCTCGTAGCCCATGCCGTTGACATCCACGGAGACTTGCGTGGGGAGCGCCTCCACCAGTTTGCCGCGCAGGAAGGTAATCATACTCGTTTTGGCGCGCTAAGAATGTAGCGCCCTTGCTCCTGCGCATGCGCCAATGCCAGCGCCAGTGCATCCGCCGCATCCGGCGCGGGCAGCTCGGGCAACCGCAGGAAGCGTTGCACCATCTTGGCCACGGCGGACTTTTGCGCCGCGCCGTAGCCGACGATGGCCTGCTTCACCTTGCGCGGCGCCAACTCGTAAATCTCCACGCCAGCCTCCGCGATGGCGGCGAGCGCCGCGCCGCGCGCCTCACCCATGATCAGCGCCGTTTGCAGGTTCTGGGAGTAGAATATGCCCTCGACCACGCAAACTGCGGGCCGATGAAGCCGCAGCACTTCGCGCAACCGCTGCACGATGCTCACCAGGCAGCGGGAATGTTCCCAAGTCACGGGACAGGCAATCGTGCCGTGAGCGAGGGCCTGCGGGAACGGCTTCGCCAATCGAATCACCCCGTAACCCGTGCCGCGCAACGAAGGGTCCAGGCCGAGAATCACCTGGTGGGCGTTGGCGCTCGCCGGCGCGGTCGGAGCGAAAACCGGCATAGCCGCCCGCCGGCGACGGCCGAGGCGCTCGCTCATTTGCCTGAACTGCTGCGGCGTAATGCCCATCGCGGCCATAGTGCCAACCGCCGTCGCATAGCAAAAGCAGAAAACCGATTGAGCCGGGTGGGCAGGCTTCTCGAAAAGGTCCGGTTTTGAATGCTACGCTACAGCCAAGCGAAATAGTCTGTCGAACTGTCGAAAATGGGCTGCTGAAATATGCTTGCGCACTGGCGAAAGGAGTTTAATCTTCACACGTGAGCAGCCGGCGGGGTAGCCAAGTGGTAAGGCAGGGCTCTGCAAAAGCCTTATGCGTCGGTTCGATTCCGACCCTCGCCTCCAACCCGAAATGCTTCGAGTTCCGGGCCATTTAGCGAGGCGGGAGGGGAATCACCCCGGTGTGGTTACCGCAATGAATACCACCAGGCCCGGGCGGCGCGTATCCGGCTTCATTGGCCGGTATCCGTCTCCATTGGCCTCACACCTTGGGATCAGGCGCTGTTACGCTGTTGCGTGGCAGTTATGAAGAACCGTTACCGTTTGATCCGCTACGGCCGCCGGGGGACAAGTACTACCTGCACGACAACGAGACGGGCCTGCGCGAGGGGCTCAAGACCCCCAGCCGGGCCCGGGCCGTGGAACTGCTGGTGGCCCGTAACGAGGCCGCCCGCGAGCCGGCATTCAACCTGCAGAAAGCCCGGATTTATTCAGCCGCCTCCGACCCGGGCGTCGCTGCCCGAACCTGGCTGCAGGCGCTGGCCAAGGTCATTGCCAGCAAACCCGAGAACAGCGAGAATCGCAAGCGCTGGCAGACCTTCTCCAAGGACACGGCGCTCCAGCAGATCCTGGACAAGGTCATTTTGGAAACCCGCGCGGAGCACCTGCTGCAGGTCCTCGACGAGGGCACCGTCAGCACCAACGTCTTCCTGCGCCGCCTGCATAACTTCTGCATTGGGATGAACTGGCTGGCCTGGCCTATCCTGCCCAAGAAGCTCTGGCCGCCGGTCAAGTTCAGGAACAAGCGCGCTATCAAGCGAGAGGAACATGAGAGAATCACCGTGCGCGAAGGCAACGGCGAGCGCAGGGACTCTTACCGGCTCTGCTGGCACCTGGGCGGATCCCAAACCGACGTGGCGATGCTCGAAGGCGAGGACATTGATTGGAACGACTGGACTGTTTGCAACAACCGGAAAAAACTCGCCTCGCTCGATGAGACGGATGTCAAGCCGCCGCTCATCAAGTTTGGCAAGAAGTGCGCAGCCGTTCTGAAGCCGCTTCCCCAGACCGGACCGCTGTTCCCTTACCTGCGAACCGTGCGCGCCAGCGATCGCGCGACCGAGTTCAAGCAGCGCTGCAAGGGGCTGGGGATAAAGGGCGTCACCCTGCAGTCGTACCGCTATGCCTGGGCCGAGCGGGCGGCGAAGAACCACATTCCCGAGCGCGACGCGCAGCATGCTCTGGGGCACAACTCCAAGGCCGTCCCCCGCGCCTATGCCAAGCGCGCTCAGGGGACGGTGGTGTCGCTTGAGGATTACGAAGAGGCCACCGAAAGCGGCAAAATCGTGTACCTCAAGTCTGGTGGTGAAACGCCGGCGACAACTGAACGGGCTGCAACCACTTCCCCGCTTCCGGCTGTACGGGTGGGATGAGATGATCCATTCGGAGCCTCCAATATGCTGTTTAGGGCGATCACAAACCAAGTGGTGCCATTCGACCGTAACTCCGGTCAGAGGCTTCGACGGCTGCGAATTGCCGTCGTTCACGGTCGCGCCGCCCAACCGGCAGTTGGGGGTGTCGAGAAAGGTGATCTGCTGCAGATCTTCTTTGCGCTCTAGGTGCGGCACGGTAATCATGCAAGCGCTGATGCGCCGCGGGGTGAGCGCGGCTTCGAGCACACCATGCAGATTGGGACCACCTCGTCAGCCTTCACGATGGACCCAGTCGCAATGCGGTGCTTCGTCAGCCAGCGCGAGATGCAGTCTGCCCGGCCGCCCGGCAGTGTCGAGCGTCGGCACGACCGAGATGGCTTCGGGCCCCATGCCCCCTGGGAAGCAAGAATTGAAGTCAATACGGCACCTCAGCCCCTTTGGGGTCTGCTCCCAGCGCGCCGGCGGGCAGCCCTTGATGGCATCACGAACAGCCCACAAAAGATCAAACACCTCCAAGCGATCCCAAACGGGACCGTCCGGAGACAGACCATATCGCATGGCGAGCCCGGCCGATATGCTGGTCACGTAGCGGATGCCGCCGAGGCGGGCTAGCGCCGAGATTCCGATTTCTGACCCAGCGGTCACTGCCGCCGCCCTTTTGTGTGAGGCACTTGCGTTCTTGTCCATGCTGTTGCTTTTGGCGGCGAACTGTGCGTGAAAGTTTCCTTTCACACGGCTCCGGCCTCTCTAAGGCCGGGCTCGTCCAAGCCGACCCGCTGCTCGATGGAAATCGAAGCATCATAAGGACGCATCGCAATCCCCTCGGACAACTTGGCAATACTGGGGTGTGGCCGTTTGGGCTGCGCTCCGCTGGGCGACAGCTCCGGGACGCACCAGGAGACGGGTCAAACCGGAGGTTGGTCCATCCGGCGAGTTCATTGGTGGTGCTTGACGTCGCTGGGCAGTTTGTCGTCTTGCCGGGTGGTCATGCCCAAGGCAGCTTCTTGCTGCATTTGGACCTGCTCATGGAGCTTTGCAGGTGTGCAGAAGGGACCGCTCAGGCCCCTCCGGGGCGATCCAACGTTGGGCTGGATTACACGAGCCTTTAAGGATTGAGAGGCTCGCGTTTATTCGCCGGGATTGCGGTGGAGAAGGTCCGCCACAGCGAATAGACCGGCCCAATCCACTTCGCTGCTGAAGCCAGGCGGTTGACCCAAGAGTCCGGGCGGCGAACCGTGCGAACCAGAAGGAAGCCGGCCAGCGGCGCCAGAACAAGCAGGAGCGGCGCAAACTGCCGCGGGGCGCGGGCGGCGTTGCTCATCCACGCCGCGGCGGAGCGCAGTTGCTGGAATTCCGACCGGAGGGCGTGGCGGTTCAGGCTGCTCTCGAGGACCAGCGTCTGCTTGTGCAAGCGGAGTTGCTCTAGCTCTTGTCTTCCAAACACGCTTTGTCCTTCTTGATTTCGGCCAGCGTCGCGGCGAACGGCGCCCAGCCTTTCAATCGCCTGCGGAGCCGCCAGTAACAGCCGATCGTGGCCAGCAAATAAACCAGGCCCAACGCGACTACCAGGCCGAGCCGATGCTCGATCAAACACACCACCACAATGGTCACCGTGACGACCATGAGGGTCATCAACGCCAGGATAAAGATCACCCCGGCGAGGAGCAGCGCCTCGAAGAACCGCCACCGTTCCTCCTGCCACTCGATCAGCAACAACTCGAGGCGGTTTTCCGCGATGGCGGCGACCGTCTTCAGCAGCCGCTTCAGCGAGGCGAAGAGCCCCGGCCGCTTGTCCTCGACCTCTTGCATGTGCCTTTACCTGCGCCTGACCAGCACCCCGATGAGCAACCCGAGGCCAAAGGCGACGCCGATGGATTCATAGGGATGCTCGCGAATGCAGCGGTCCGTGGCTTTGGCCGCGGCGACGGTTTTTTCCTCCAGCCGGAGGCAGGTGTCTTTGGCCGACTCGAGGGCGCCCGCCAGCCGGCCGCGCACTTCGGTGAGTTTTTCCCCGGCCTGCCCGGCCGTAGCTTTCAGGAGTTCCTCCGCATCGCGGACTACCGCTTTGAGGTCGCTAACCAGTCGTTGATTTGCTTCTGCTGTCGTCATGTGATTCCTTTCGCGTTGAGTTCATCAGACGATTCAAGGTAACCCGCAAGGCCCGTCAAGCGCAACCCCTAAATCCTCGCATCTCAAGCCGTAACGAGGCAGTGCAACCACAGATGGGTTGTTGTTCATTTGTGTTCATCTGTGGTCATCTGTGGTCTCCTCCTGCATAGATACGGCCTACAGAGGTAGTCAGCCGTTACCGAGGGCGGGGCCCAGGGGCCGGCGCTTGAGCAACCGCAACTCCTGCTGCTGGCGCAACAGGTCGAACCGTTCGGTTTCGCTGACTTCGGGCTGGTTGGCGCGCTGGAGCAACGCGGCGAGGCGGCGGTCGAGGAACTGGTTGCGCAAACGGAGCACGACATCCGACAGTTGCTGAGAGGGATTCGGAATCGGGCGCTCATTGGCCGTGGCCTCGGTAATCAGGTTCTGCAGGTCGGGCGAGTCGCACTCGGCGAGAAAATTGGCCAGGCCCTTCCAGGATTGATGGCTATGCGCGGCCAGGCGCCGGGAGATGACTTGCTTCGCCGGCGGATGCTGCACCCATTCGGGATCCAAATGTAGCGCGGCCCACTCCACGAGCTCTTCGTGCAGCAACAATAGCTTTAAAAGCCAGTATTCCTGGGTCGAGGGCGGTTGGGGCCGGGGACTTGCGTCGGTCGGCACTCCGGCGGTTTCGACCTCGGGAGTCGCGGTTCTTGCCCGCGAGAGCTTCCGGAATTCTGCGCGGACGGCGTCAGGAGTTACGCCCAGGCGCAGGGCGGTTTTCTGCGCGTATTTGTCAATCAGGACGACGTTGCCGGTCTTGTGCACGGCTTCGGCCATACCCCGGAGCACCGCCAGGCGTCCCTTGTCGGTGGTGACGGGGTTCGTCGCGCAAAGGCGATTGAGGTAATAGTCGAAAAAGCCCTCCGCGCGTTCGATGAGCTTTTTGAACGCCGCTCCCCCCAAAGCCTTGATGAAGCTGTCCGGGTCATGGGGCGCGGGCACCACGGCCACCCGCACGGCGAGTCCGGACGCCAGCAGGCTGTCGAGCGACCGCACGGCAGCATTTTGCCCGGCTTCATCTGAGTCGAAGCAGAGGACGACCTCATCCACGTAACGCTTGATAATGCGGGCATGGTCGGCCGTGAACGCAGTGCCCTGGGGCGCGACGACGTTCTGGACACCAGCCATGAAGGCGGCGATCAGGTCAAGCTGCCCTTCGCAGATGACGGCGTGCCCGGCGTCGAGCAGCGCGCGCTTGGATTTGTCGAGGCCGTAGAACACTTTGCTCTTGGTGAAGATCGGCGTCTCCGGCGAATTGACGTATTTCGCGGTCTTCTCGTCGCCGGCCAAAACGCGCCCGCTGAAGCCAATCACCCGCGCCTGCTCGTCGCAGATCGGGAACATTAACCGTCCGCGAAAGCGGTCGTAATAGTTATCGCTGCCCTCTTTGCGCAGGATCAGGCCGGCCTTCTCGACCAAGGCCAGCTCGTGGCCCTTGCTTTTGGCCCAGTTGACCGTGTCGTCCCAAAGTTCGGGCGCCGCGCCGAGCCGGAACAGCTTGATCGCCTCCGGCGGCACGCCGCGTTTGGCGAGGTAATCCCGCGCGAGTTGGCCGGCGGCTTCGTTGGCGAGCGCGTTTTGCCAGCGCTGGGCTATCTGCTCGTGGACTTGCAGCAGCCGCTCCTTGAAATGCCGCGCCTGCGATTGGCCGGCATTCTTCTCATGTTCGAGCGGGATTTTGGCGCGGTCTGCCAGCCGCCGCACCGCCTCGGGGAAGTCCACGTTCTCGTATTCCTTGACGAAGGTGAACACGTCGCCGCCCTTGTGGCAGCCGAAGCAATGGAAGATCTGGCGGTGGGGATTGACGTTGAAGCTGGGAGTCTTTTCCTTGTGGAAGGGGCAGAGCGCGACGAAATTTGCCCCGGCGCGCTTGAGCGGCAGGTAGGACCCGATGACGTCCACGATGTCACTGGCAGCGCGGATTTGTTCGAGGGTTGCGGACGAGAATACGCCGGCCATAATCTTAACCGTAACCTTACCCGCGACGGGGGCGAAAGGAAACGATTAAGGCATAACAATTCCGTTGGGAGTGAACCCCCAAATGGCCGTGACTTCGGTCAGGGCAGGACGGCTTCCTTTTGATGGAACTCTGTGAACTTCGGCTCGGTCGGTTTGATCAGCAGGAAGCCCAGGTTCTGTTTGATCCACGGGCCGGTGACGGATTTCTCAAAGACCACCTGCTGCATCGAGTGGAGCGTCGGGAAGTAGTCGCTGCCATAGACATCGTCCGTATACTTCTCCATCGCCCGCACCTCGGTGGGGCTGAAATAGCGGGCGTTCAGCAGCGCAAGGGCGACCAACAACATGCAGCCGGATCGTACGAAGCCCGAGCCCATGCCCAAATAGTATTCGGTGCGTCCAAAAAAGTCGCTCCCCAGCAGCTTGCCGCCGAAGGCGCGCTTAATCAGGATGAACAGGAGCACAATGAGCAGGGCGCCCGCCACGTAGGCCGTGAGGTAGCCGGACAGCCGCCCGAACAGCACGGTGAAACCCTGGCACTTCTCTCCGCCCCATTCATAGATGGCCGCGCAGCCGAAAAGGATCGTCAGCCATTGAAGCAGATTGACCAGCTCCTGGGACATGCCGTGCTTCCGGCCGCTGAAAATGCCGGCCATCAGCACAACGATAACGACCAAGTCAAACACGTTAATGGGCAATCGGTCGAGGCTCATATCTATGCCATCTGTTATTCGCGTACGCTATACGTGCGCTAATTGTTCAGGGCACAGGCAGCGAGTTCTGTGCCAGAATCCTCTACTGCGGATGGTCTTTGAGCCAATACCCGACCGCGCTCGCCTGGGGACATGCCGGGTCCAGTTCCAGCACCTTCAAGTAATGCTGGCGCGCCTGGGCGGGCTGGCGCAGGGCCTGGGCGTAGAGGTTGCCCAGGGCAAGGTGGGCGCGGGCCTCGTTTGGGTGAACGGCCAATAGTATCTCCAATTCGTTCGCGGCGTCGGCCGGACAGTTGGCCTGCTTGAGGACGAGCGCAAAGTTGTAACGCGCGTCGGCCGAGTTTGGCTGGATCGCCAGCGTGTATTCATAGGCCCGCAAGGCGGTTGCGAGGTTGCCGGCCTCGGTGGCGGCCAAGCCTAGATTGTATTGCGCCTCGAAGAAGGCCGGATCCAGTTGTGTGGCTTGGCGATAGGCCTGCACGGCGTCGGCCAGCCGACGTGCTTGCTGCGCCTGCAATCCTTGGGCGAACCAAGGTTCTGCTGCCGGCCGGTTGCCCGGCTGCGGTTTGACCGGCGACTGGTAGTTGTAATGGCTGAACGCAACTGCCGCGGCAGACGGCGCGGCAACGGGGGCCGGCGCCGGGCGGACGGCGACGTTGCTCGCAGTCGAGGACGGGAGCGGAGTCAAGCGGGGGGACTGCTTCTCTTCGCTGCGGAAGACTTTAAGCGGGTTGACGCTCTCAAAGAACCCTCGCTGGGGAGGCTTCGGCGCAGTAACGCCGGCTGGCGCCGCGGATGTAGCCGCTAACGGCGCCGCGGGCGAAGGCGGGACGGAGGGTGGTTTGGTGGACACATCCTGCGCGGGCCTGATTGCCGGCTCGGTGGGCAACTTCACCACGGTGACGGCTGGTGCGGGCGCGGGGGCGTTGGTCGGCGCGGGTCTGGGCGCAACGGCCAGCGGCAGGGGCTTCGGCACATTGGTTGCGGGTGCCGCCTTTGACAGGCTGGCGACTCGCGTAACGTTGGTGGCGGCAGGTTTCGGGAGGCTGACGACTCGCGTAACGTTGGTAGCGGCGGGTTTGGGCAAGTTGGTGTGCGTGACGACCTGGGCGACTTTGGCTGGCGGCGTGGGGCGGGCGGGCGGGTGGAGCTCCAGTTCCAACTCCCGCACGGTGGCGGCCAGCGCTTCAGCATTTGCCGGCGGCGGTTTTAACGCCAGGCACGCGCGATACTTTTGCAGCGCCAGCGGGAGTTCCTTCAAATACTGGTGATACACAATCGCCGAGTTAAGCAACGCGGCAGCATGCTTCGGCTCGACTTTCAACGCGCGGTCGAAGCACTGCGCCGCCTCGGCTGGGCGGCGCTGCTGGAGCCGAAGCAGCCCCAGTTCATTGAGCGCCTCCGGGTTGTTGGCGCTCAGGCGCAGGGCCGCGTCTAAGCTCTTTTCGGCGGCGCTGAAATCGCGCGAGCGGGCTTGCGCCGTGGCCAGTTTGACGAAGCCCTCGACGGAATTGCCCCGGTGCAGCGTGTAGGCGGTCAACTCCGCCTTCGCGTTTTCCAGCTTGTTCTGCTCCAGCCAGAGGCACCCGAGATTGTAGTGGACCTCGCTCAGATTGTGGTCGAGCGCGAGCGCGCGCTGGTAGGCGCTGGCGGCGGCGTCCGCCTCCCCGAGGTGATGGCGGGCCAGCCCGAGATAATTCCACGCCTGCGCGCCTGCCTGGGCGTTGGTGCTGAGCAGCGTAGTGGCGATCCGCAGTTCTTCAATTGCCTGCGCGTATTTGCCCTGGTCCATCAACCGTTTGCCTTCCAGCAAAGCGCGCGGACCGGGCGGCGTGCAACCCGCCAGCACGGCCAAGCTCGTTAGAAGAATAACCACCCGATTACTCCCGACCCGATTTTTTGTGGTCAGCATCGGCGGGGGTGGTAACATCCACTTTCTGACGTGTCAAGAAACGCGCTGTTGAACCTCAACCTCCCGCGCTGGCTGTGGTCGGCACTCTGTGGAGTCCTGCTTCTGCCCGGTGTCCCACCGGCGCAGGCCGCCCCCCCATTGTCCTTCCCCTCGGCCCACCCCGGGCCCAGCGCCCGCGTCATCACTGTCGAAAACCCTGAGGCCATTGAGGCCTTCCGCGCCCGTCCCGAAATCGTCCGGGCCATGGTCAACCGCGGTATCACCAACCTCACGGCCAAACCCACCGTCGCGGCGGCCTGGCTGAGCCTTGTCACCACCCAGGACACCGTCGGCATCAAAGTCTATTCCTCGCCTGGCCCCAACAGCGGCACGCGCGCGGCGGTCGCGGCGGCGGTTGTCGAGGGCTTGCTCGCGGCGGGCCTGCCGCCCATCCACACCATCGTCTGGGACCGGGAAATCGCCGACCTTCGCCTCGCCGGCTTCACCGACCTGGTTGACCGCTACGGCATCCGCGTCGCCGGCAGCGTCCAGGCCGGCTGGGACGAAACGACCTTTTACGAGCACGAACTCCTCGGCAACCTCGTCTGGGGCGACCTCGAATTCGGCCGGAACACCAACGGCACCGGCCGCAAATCCTTCGTCTCGAAGCTCGTCAGCCGCGACATTACGAAGATCATCAACGTCACTCCGCTGCTGAACCACAACCTCGCTGGCGTCACCGGCCACCTCTACAGCCTGGCCACCGGCAGCGTTGACAACCTGATCCGCTTTGAAGCCAACCCCGAGCGCCTGGCCCGCGCCATCCCCGAAATCTACGCGCTCGAAGCCCTCAGCGACAAAGTCGTCCTCAACATCACCGACGCCCTCATTTGCCAATACGAAGGAGAAGAGCGCGGGCTGCTGCATTACTCCGCTGTCCTGAACCAACTCCGCTTCAGCAAAGACCCCGTTGCCCTCGATGTCTTGTCCATCAAGGAACTCTACCGCCAGCGCCAGGCCGCCAAAGCCCCCGAAGGCAAGACCAACCCCGAACTCTACGACACCGCCGCCCTCCTCCAGCTCGGCGTCAACGACCTCAGACGCATCAAGGTGGACACGCTCCGCTGAAACAGGGTCGAGGCCTTCTCCGGCCAGGCACCCAGGGTAGCTCGTGCCTCGCAACCCTGGGCTGAGTGATTCAATCCCTTCGGGATAAGCGGGCGGCCGTTATTGGCTGCGCAGCCGGAAGAAGCCACTGGTTGAGTTTGTGACGGCGGGCACGCTGACGCTCGAACCGGCGCAGGGGCCAGCCACGGTGGTCCAGGCAACAGGCGGAACAAGCGAAGGCGCGGCCTCAACATATACGTTGGCCGTCGGCCCAGTCCAACGCAGCAGGATACTGTGGTTGGTGCCGAGCTCGATGGCCGTGATGGTCGCAGGCGGCGCCTGCGGCCCATGCGCGAAAACGAACGAGTAAAGTCCCGCGCTCCAATCGGAGAAGTTCAAGTGACCGTCCTGAGACTGCACGCGCCAGTAGTAAGTCGTGCCGGGCACGAGGTTGCTAACGCCGGAGAAGTTACCCACCGGGACGGATACCGTCACCCAGGGCGACTGGCTGAGGGGGCCGGACATCGGCAGCAGAGCGTCTATCACTGGCGAGGCGAAAGCCGCACCGCCGGCCACTTGGACGTGGTAGGCGTGGACGTAGTCATCCGGGTCGGGATCGAAGCCGGGATACCAGGTGAGGAGGCTATTCGTATCAGGCAGAATTGCGCCTGGCGTAGGGGAGGCGAGCACCGGCGCGGTGGGCGGGGTGCCGCCCTGGTCCACGTGGAAGGTGGCCGTCGGCATCCAGGGGCCAGCGTTGGTGAGATAGCTGGCGCGACAACGCCACCAGTATTGCGCGTGGTTGGCGAGGTTGATATCCACCGTCCACGCCGTAGTGCTTGCCCCGGAGGCCAGGGCCGGGACCTGGGCCACCAGATGGGAAAGGCCCGCATCGGAATAGACCTCGAATTGATAGGTCAACGGCAGGTTCTCGGCTTGGACGGCATTGTTGACGACCAGCGTGGGACGCAGCACCGGGACGAACCCGATCTGCGGCGGGGCGTTGAGGCTGGGCGCACCAGGTTCGAGCCCGCCGATGCCCAGGTGGTCGAGATAGACATCCGGGTTGCCGTAGGAATACAGCCGAAGCCGAATCTTCCGGGTGAGGTAATTCGTCAGCGACACCTGCGCCCGCGTCCAATCGTATGTGCCGTTGTAGCCTGCCGTGTCGTTGCCCCAGATCGTCTGCCAGACCTGACCCGCGGTGTAGGCCTGCACCCAGAACGTACCGCTGCCATAAGGATTCACCGTCCCGCGCCACCAGAACACCAACTGCGGATTGACTGCGTTGGTCAGATCAATCTCCCCCGCCGCCGTCAACAGCATGTTCGCGGTCCCAAGTCCCGTCGTGCTATACCATATATCCGCCAGCTTGTTGTGGGCCGAGTTGGTCCCGCTGTAAGGTTGAAATCCGCTCAGCCCCCAGTTGCCCGGCAGCCACTGGCTGAGCCCATTGTCGAAGTCCTCGTAGAACGGGTAGCCCAGCGCTACCAGCGCCTGCTCGCTCACGCTCACATCATCCACATACCAGCCGTCGGCGTACCCATTGTTCTGGTTCCAGAGCCGCAAGGAGATCTGCACATTGGCATTGCCCGCCCAGGGCGATAAATCTATCGCGTGTTGACTCCAGTCCCCCTGCGTGCCCGTCACCTCATATACCGGCTGGCCGTTGACCACCACCATCCCTCGGGTGTTATTGTCCATCGCATACCGGTCCCAAAACCGCAGCACCGGCCAGGAGGCACGGCTTAAGTCCACCGCCGTTTGCGCCAAGCTGTCCGAATAGGGTCCGTAATTGCCCGCTGGCGAGTCGGTCAACGAAGTTGGCCCGCTGTGGGCCGTGCCGGTCGTCAACCCCCAACTGCCGGTCGTAATCCACTGGTCGAGATTGGTCAAGCCATCCGCAAACGGGTAAGCCAACGGCAACAAGGTGCAACTGCCTTCGTTCGAGGCTGCATAGGCCTCGTTCGTATTCACCACAAAGACGCAGTAGTAATAGGTTGAAACCGTGGCCAGCGCGGTGCTGTCGGTCAGGCTGGTCTGGTTCGGATTGGTGATCGTGGCCACCAAGGTTGAGTTGACCCCAACCCCCGCGCTGGTGCTCCGCCTCACCTCGTAGCGCCGGAACACGTTGCTCGAACTGGTCGGCGTCCAGCTCAAATCCACCGTCTTGAAATGCGGCACTGGCGCATTGAGTGTCACCGCCGCCGGCATCTCCCCCACCGCCACGTTGTCCACATAAAGGTCCGGATTGCCGATAAAATACAGCCGCAGCCGAATCTTCCGGGTGACGTAATTCGCCAGCGACACTTGCACCCGCGTCCAATCGTAGGTGCCATAGTAGCCTGCCGCGTCGCTGCCCCAGATCGTCTGCCAGACCTGACCCGCCGTGTAGGCCTGCACCCAGAACGCACCGCTGGTATAAGGGTTCACCGTCCCGCGCCACCAGAACACCAACTGCGGATTGACCGCGTTGGTCAGATCAATCTCCCCCGCCGCCGTCAGCAGCATGTTCGCCCAACCCAGACCCGTCGTGTTATACAATAGATCCCCCAGTTTGTTGTGGGGCGAGTTGGTTCCGCTGTAGGGCTGAAAGCTATTGAGCCCCCAGTTGCCCGGCAGCCAGCGGCTCAGCCCATTCTCGAAGCCCTCGAAAAACGGATACCCCAGCGCCACCGGCGCCTGCTCGTTCACGCTCACATCATCCACATACCAACCGTCGGCCGTCCCGCTGCCCGCCCAAAGGCGGAAGGAAATCTGCACATTGGCGTTGCCCGCCCAGGGTGATAAATCTATCGCACGTTGGCTCCAATCCCCATTCGTCCCGGTGGCTTCATACACCGGCGCACCATTGACCACCACGATGGCCCGGGTGCTACTGTCCAGCGCATACCGGTCCCAAAACCGCAGCACCGGCCAGGAGGCATGACTCAAATCCACCGCCGTCTGTGCCGCGCTGTCCGAATTGGGCGCGTAGTTGCCGCCCGGCGAGTCGGTCAGCGAACTGGGGCCGCTGTGCGCCGTCAACGTCGTCAGCCCCCAATTGCCCGTCGTCACCCACTGGTCCAGATTGGTCAGACCGTCCGCAAACGGATACCCCAGCGGGCCGGTCGTGCAACTGCCTTCGTTGGAAGCCCCATAAATCTCGTTGGTATCTACCACAAACACCCGGTAGTAATAGGTCGTGCTCGTGGCCAAACCGCCGCTGTCCGTCAGGCTGGTCTGGTTCGGATTGCTGATCGTGGCCACCAAGGTTGAGTTGACCCCAACCCCCGCGCTGGTGCTTCGCCGCACTTCATAGCGCCGGAACACGTTGCTCGAGGCCGTGGGCGTCCAGCTCAAATCCACCGTCTTGAAATGCGGCACCGGCGCATTGAGCGTCACCGCCGCCGGCATCTCCCCCACCGCCACGTTGTCCAGATACACGTCCGGGTTGCCGGCGAAATAGAGCCGCAGCCGAATCTTCCGGGTGACGTAATTCGCCAGCGACACCTGCAGCCGCGTCCAATCGTACGTGCCATAGTAGCCTGCCGTATCGGTGCCCCAGATCGTCTGCCACGTTTGACCGGTGGTGTTGGCCTGCACCCAGAATGCACCGCTGCTATAATAGCTCACCGACCCGCGCCACCAGAACACCAACTGCGGATTGACCGCGTTGGTCAGATCAATCTCTCCCGCCGCCGTCAGCAGCATGTTCGCCCAACCCAGACCCGTCGTGTTATACAATATATCCGCCAGCTTGTTGTGGGCCGAGTTGGTCCCGCTGTAGGGTTGAAAGCCATTGAGCCCCCAGTTGCCCGGCAGCCAGCGGCTCAGCCCATTCTCGAAATCCTCGAAAAACGGATAGCCAAGCGCCACCGGCGCCTGCTCGCTCACGCTCACATCATCCACATACCAGCCGTCGGCCGTCCCGCTGCCCGCCCAAAGCCGGAAGGAAATCTGCACGTTGGCGTTGCCCGCCCAGGGTGATAAATCTATCGCGCGTTGGCTCCAATCCCCATTCGTCCCGGTGGCTTCATACACCGGCGCGCCATTGACCACCACGATGGCCATGGTGCTGCTGTCCATCGCATAGCGATCCCAAAACCGCAGCACCGGCCAGGACGCATGACTTAAATCCACCGCCGTCTGCGCCGCGCTGTCCGAATTGGGCGCGTAGTTACCCACAGGCGTATCGGTCAGGGAGTAGGCGCCACTGTGGGCCGCGCGCGTCGTCAGTCCCCAGGAACCGCTGAGCGTCCAATTATACAGCGGGCCTTCAAAATCATCGCTGAATGGCAGCGGGTTGTTCTGGGTGGTCGCATAGGCGGGCACCGGCGAGTCGGGTGAAAAGGCGCCCCAGGAATTCACCGCATAGACGCGGTAATAGTAGGTGGTGTTGGGCAACAGGTTCGAGTCGGTAACGCTGAGGGCGGCTTGGTTGTTGAGGGTCGCCACGAGGGTCGAGTTGATGCCGACGTTGGTCGCCGTGTCACGGAAGAGAGCGTAATAACTGAACTGCGGATCGCTGTTCGCCAGCCAGTGGACCTGGAGGGTGTGGGCAGTGCTGTGGTCAATCGTGGGGGCGCCGACCAGCGACGAAGCCTCGGCCACCGAGATGTCGTCCAGGCGCCAGGCGTCGGGGCTGTTGGTGGTGTTCGAGGTGAGGCGGAACCGGACCAGCACGGCGGACGCGTTGGTGTATGGTTGCAGGCTCACTCGCCCGCGACGCCAGCCGCCCGAGTCGCCATAAAGGGCAGAGAGCAAAGTCCAACCGGCGCCGAGGTTGGTGGAGACCTCGACGGCGCCTAAATCGCTGGGGGCGAAGAAGTATTTTTGGTTGAACGAAAGGACCGGCGCGATGGCCCCGAGGAAATTCATCGGCGCCGACAAGGTCAGGGATTGATTGGCGATCCCGTTGACGTAGTTGGTGCCCGGCGCATCGAACCAGGCATGGGTGGGCGACGTGTAGTCATCCGTGTTCAGAGTCCACGGCAGGTCGGCCACCCAGTCGCCGCCGCCGCTTTCGCCGTTATCCACAAAGGGGTAGTCCATGCCGCCGGGGGTGGCGGCCTGGACTTCGTTGCTCAACGCGAAGAGTTGGTCCGTGTCGGCCACCATGACCCGGTAGAAGTACTTGGTCTTGGGGCAGACCGTGAGGTCAGTGAAGGTGTTCGTCGCCTGGGCGGTGACCGTGCCGACTAATCGCGCGTCGTGCCAGTTGCCGCCCGAGGTCTGCGCCCGGTAGATGCGGTAGGCGAGGAAATTCGTGGCCGGCGAGACGGACCAGGCGAGCGTGACGGAGTTGGGCGTCGTGCCGGGAGACGAGTTGAGCGTTACGGCGGCGGGGGCCGAACCGATTCGCACATCATCAATGTACCAACCGTCCATCACGACCGACGCGTCCGTCAGGAGCCGGAAGCGAATCCGGAATTGAGTGGCTCCGGCGTAAGTCGAAAGGTCGAGCTGCTCCTGGACCCAGACCGATTCCTGGCCCGTGAAGGTTGCCAGTGGCACCGAAATCCACGCCGCGCCCCCATTGGTCGAGATTTCCACACGGCCAACGTCGTAACCCTCTTCCAGGGAATACTGGTCCCAGAAGGAGAGCACGGGCCGGGTAACGCCGGCGAGGCTAACGGAGTTGCCGAGGGTCAACGACCAGTCGGCATTGTTCGCATAGTAACCGCCGGGGCTGTCGGTGACCGAGTAAATGGGTGATACCGCGCGCGCCGTCGTCAGTCCCCAGGAACCGGTGGCGGTCCACTGGCCCAGGCCAGATTCAAAGTTGTCAAAGAAAACCAGGCCCGCCACCGCAGGAGAGGGGGCGCCGGTCCAAAGCAGCAGCGCGGTGAGCGCCGCCAATGCGAGCCGAATCTGCTTCGTGAGGAGGGTAGTATTTTGATGCATTTTATTTTCCTTTCGAGTTGCTGGAGGCAGCGGTTTGAAGCCACTTCGAGGTTGCTTCACTGCGGAGAACGGCCCACCGGAACTCCATCAAGCGGAAACACTGAAGGACGCGGGCAGGCGACCGAGGCAACCGGTAATAACTCCCGCTCGTGGTTGGACGTTCACCAACGAGGCGCAAAAACTTGCGTTGTATTCTGCCCGCCACAACTAGACAAGATTCCGTATGACCAAGACCATGTTGCATGAGTCAGCCAGAAGTTCAAGAAAAAAGAGCGAAAAAAGAGCGAATCGCCTACGACGAGCGGTACTTATGGGATTGAGCGCGGCGGGAACGAACAATACAACCCTTACAGGGATTGAGGCCCCCTCCGGCCACGCACCCAGGGTAGCTCGTGCCTCGCAACCCTGGGCTGCCAAGTCCTCAGCGGCCTTCAATTCCGCGGTCTTCCACCCGACCGACTCGCGCAAGACTAAACTACGCAGTCGGCGGTGGACACGTGATCTTCTTGTCCCTATTCGCGATGATGGCTTGGCAGTGTCTGCGGATGAAAGCCTTAAAAGCCGATGGAGAAACCGAGGGGCATCCCTGCTCCACTTCTGTCCTGTAAACGTGCTCCAACAGGTTGTCGAAGTCGGATTCGGCTTCTTTCGCCTCCCGGGAGTTCGGGTCCGGGGCGTACTCTGACCGCTCGAATAGTTCGGCGAAGCGGTCTAATTACTCCTTGGAGACAATCCCGCTGGAATCTCTGTCTTCTCCCATTGGAGCGCCTCCAGGTTAAGCTGATAGCGTTTGAACGCGGCATTCTTGTAATCTAGGGCCAGATCGTAAAGCTCGGGCGTTCCACATTGGGGATGAGACTCCTTGAGCGATTTCAGAGCTTTGAGCACCGCATCGCACGTTTCACTTGCGGTTCTCCAAATCTCACAAAGCTCTTTCAGGTCAGTCGTGCGCTTCGCCAGACAGACGGCGATTTTGTATCCGCACATCACCGATGATTCAAGCGACCGTACTTGCCTGTAGAACTCCTGGCACGACGCGCTGACTTCAGGATTGTATCGGTCAGCAGCTCTTACGGTCTGCTCGATCTCACCCCGGGTCATTTGTCCTATTTCCCGCAAGTTAATACATGCATTCATTCCAGCACCAAGATCCTACAGCGTCCCTCGCGAAAAAGCACTCGACTCCCCGCTCAAATCCGCTTCCTTCACTGCCGCTCCTGGAGGGGGCACGCGCCGGTTGCTTATTTGCCCAACCCCCTGCAGAAGCGCTCGATGCGCTCGAGGCCCTTTTGGATGTTGGCCATGCTGGTGGCGTAGCTGAGGCGGATGTAGTCGTCGGCGCCGAAAGCAATGCCGGGGACGGCGGCCACTTTCTCGGCTTCGAGCAGCTTGGCGCAGAAGTCGGTGGACTTGAGGCCGGTCTTCGCAATGTTCGGGAAGAGATAGAACGCTCCCTTGGCGTTGACGCAGGAGAGGCCGGGAGTGCTGTTGAGCTTGTTCCAGGCGTAAATGCGGCGCTTGTTGAATTCGGCGAGCCAGAGTTTGAGATGGTCCTGCGGGCCGGTCAGCGCGGCGACGGCGCCTTTCTGGGCAAAGGAGGTCGGGTTGCTCGTGCTGTGGCTCTGGATGGCGTCAATGGCCTTGGCTATCGGCTCGGGCGCGGCGCACCAGCCCAACCGCCAGCCGGTCATGCTCCAGGCTTTGGCGAAGCCGTGGACGATGATGGTGTGCTCGAAATGCGCCGGGGAGAAGCTGGCGACGCTCTTGGTGGTGGCGCCGTCGTAGAGGAGGTGCTCGTAGATTTCGTCGCTCATGATGAGGACGTTGTTGGCGATGCAGATGTCGCCCAGGGCTTTGACTTCGTCGGGCGTATAGACCGAGCCGGTAGGGTTGCTTGGGGAGTTGAGGATGAACAGGCGCGTGCGCGGGGTGATGGCCTTGCGCAGAGCTTCGGGCGTGAGCTTGAACTCGGTCTTGTCGGTGGTCTGGACGATGACGGGCTTGGCGCCGGCCATCTTCACCATCTCGGGGTAGCTCAGCCAATAGGGCGCGGGGATGATGACTTCGTCGCCTTCTTCGCAGGTGGCGAAGATGACGTTGAAGCAGGAATGCTTGCCGCCGCACGAGACGACGACTTGCGAGGGCTTGAAGGTGAGGCCGTTCTCGCGCTTGTGCTTGTCGGCGATGGCGGCGCGCAGTTCGGGGATGCCGGCGGCGGGCGTGTATTTGGTGAAGCCGGCGGCCAGGGCCTTGGCACAGGCGTCCTTGATGTGCTGCGGGGTGTCGAAGTCCGGTTCGCCGGCGCCGAAGCCGACGACGTCCAGGTCATCGGCCTTCATTTGTTTGGCCTTCGAGTCAATGGCCAGGGTGAGCGAGGGTGAGAGGGAAGCTGCGCGCTTTGAGATTCTGTAGTTCATATCCTCGGAAAGGATTACCGCCTTCGGCCAGCGGCGCAAGCGAGAAAAATGACAGCGGGAAAAATGACCACCCCATTTTGCGCTTTCGACGGCCGTCGCGCTGCGCTAGGGTCGCGCTCCGTCAGATGGTTCAACTGATGATGAACGGACCCGGAAAACAAGTTCCGCCGCCGGCCTGGTGGCGCCGCCTGCCGGGCTGGGTGCTGTTCCGCACGTATCGGCGCGAATGGCTGCCGGCGGACGTGCTGGCGGGCGTGAGTGTGTGCGTGGTGATGATCCCGTCGGTGATCGCCTACGCCGGCTTGATGGGCCTGGCGCCGCAACACGGGCTTTACGCCGCGCTGGTGCCGCTGCTGGTGTATCCGTTCTTTGGCAGCTCGCGACAGGTCATCGTGGGGCCGGACATCGCGATTTCGCTGCTGATTGCGAGCGCGGTGGCGCCGCTCGCGGGCGGAGATGGTGCCCACGCGGCGGTGCTGGCGGCGCTGGTGGCCGTGTTGAGTGGGCTGCTGTTGCTGTTGGGAGCGCGGGCGAAGATCGGGGCTGTCGCCGACTTCCTTTCCAAGCCGGTGCTGGTCGGTTACATGACCGGTGCGGCGCTGATTCTCATGGCGTCACAGCTCGACAAGCTTTTCGGGATCAAGCTGGACCGCAACGACTTCTTTCCGCGCCTGGCCGAGCTGGCGACGAGGCTGCACCAGGCGCATGGGCCGACGCTCCTGCTCGGCGTGGGCATTCTGGCGGTCATCGTGGGCTTGCGGCGGTTCGCGCCGAAGGTGCCGGCGGCGCTGGCGGTGGTGGTGCTGGCGATTGCCGCGTCGCTCGCGTTGGGATTGGAAGGCCGCGGGGTCGCGGTGGTGGGCGCTTTCCCCAGCGGTTTGCCGCGCTTCACCCTGCCAAGCATTGATTGGCGCGACATCCACACGCTGCTGCCCGCGGCGATCGGCATCGCGCTGCTATCGTACACGGAAGGGATTTTGCTGGCGCGCGCGTTCGCCGCGAAGAACGGCTACGAAGTCGTTCCCAACGAGGAGCTGGCTGCGTTGGGCGTTGCCAATGTCGTCACCGGCTTCTTCCAGGGCTTTTCGGTCACGGGCAGCCAGGCGCGCACGACTATCAACGACGCGGCCGGCGGCAAGACCCAGGTGGCGAGCCTCGTCGCGGCGGGGACGCTTATCCTGTTCATGCTGTTCCTCACGCCATTGATCGCGCACCTGCCTACCGTGGCGCTCGCGGCGCTCCTCATCTACGGCGGCTTCACGCTCGTCGAGTTCGATGTCATGGTCCGGATTTATCGCTTCTATCCGCAGAGCGCGATGCTGGCGGCGCTGACGACGCTGGGCGTGCTGGCGGTCGGCGTGGTGCCGGGAATCCTGGTCGGCGTCGCCTTCTCGCTGCTGGCGTTAATCAGCCGCATCTCCCACCCGCCCGACGCCGTCTTGCGCGCCGGCCCCGGCGGTGTCTTCCACGACTTGGGCGACACGGCGGAAGGTCAGACAATCGCCGGCTTCATCGCCTATCGTTTTTATGCGCCGCTGCTCTTCTCCAATTGCGGCCATTTCGTCGAGCGCGTGCGCGAGCTGGTCGCGGCCAGCCCGTCGCCCATGCGTTGGTTCGTGATTGATGCGCAGGCGATCACGGACATTGACGTGACGGCAGCCGAGGCGTTGCGCGGGCTGGAGCAGGAGCTCAAGCAACAGGGCATCGCGCTGAAGTTTGCCCATGCCAACCGCCCGTTGCGCGAGATTCTCCAGCGGATTGGCTTCACCGGCGAGCTGGGCCAGGAGAGTTTCTTTCACGCGGTGCACGAGTGCGCCGCAGCGTTCAAGGCCCGTTTCGGGTGAGATTCGTTGCAGGACTGAACCCTGATGCTAATGGGTGGTTTCGTGGTAAGGGCGGCCGGCGCGGAAAAGATCAAGGAATTCGCGGCACCTTGCCACCAGTTCGGACTGGCTGGCGGCCAGCGCGAGGTTCTGCGCGTTTTCGGCGCACTTCAGTGCTTCCGGGAAGCGTCCGGCTTCGGCGTATGAGGCCGCGAGCGTGGCGAGCAGGAGCGGTTGCTTGTAGTTGCTAAGCTGGCAGGCGCGCTCGGCGAGTTGAACGGCCTCATTGCCGTTGCGGAGTGCCGGGTCGGGACTGGACGCCAGGATCCAAGCAAGGCGATTGAGCAGGTCAGGAGAATTGGGCAGGCCGTGAAGGGCCAGGCGGTAGTGGCGGGCGGCTTCCTGGGCGTTTCCCTGATGGCTGAGCGTCATGGCGAGATGATAGTGGGCGAGGGCAAAGTCGGGGTTGCTCCGCAGCGCTTCGGAGAAGGCGGCGACTGCCTCGTCGAGTTTTCCCTGAGCGGCGCGGACAATTCCGAGCTGGAGGCGGGCGCTGGGATTGCGGGGCTGGGCTTTGAGGAGTTCGGAAAACTGCTTCGCGGCGTCCTCATACTTGCCTTGTCGGGCCAGGGCGTCGCCCAAGCCATAGCGGGCCTGCCATAGGCCCGGGGAAAGGGCGAGCGCGGAGCGGAATTCTGAGGCGGCCTGGTCCCATTTGGCCTCCCGGGCGAGCATATAGGCGAGGTTGTTGTGAGCGTCGGCCGAGCTGGGGTCGGACTCGAGCGACGCCTGGTAATGCTCCCGGGCCTGGGCGATCTGTCCCTGCTGGGCGAGGGCATTGGCGAGGTTGTAATGGGCCGGGGCATAGGCCGGCTGAAGGCGAAGCGCTTCGCGGTAATGCGCGATGGCATCATTGGTCTTTCCCTGTTTCATCAGGGCGAGTCCCAGCGTGGCCTGGGCCTCGGCCATTCGCGGATTCAACTGGAGCGCGGTCTGGCAATGAGCGATAGCTTCGTCATATTTGCCTTCCTCGATCAAGGCCATGCCGAGGCTCTGCCAGGAAAAGTGGCAGGCGCGATTCGCGCCCAGAGCGGCACGAAAGCAGCGCTTGGCCTGATCCAGCTCGTGGTAGCCGAGAAAGAGATAGCCGAGGCTGTTGTAAGCGACGAAGTTGCCGGTGGTCACCGCCAGCGCGTGGCGGAAGAGGGTCTCAGTGTTTTGCCAGCGGAGCACCTGTGCCTGGGACAAAAGCGCGCAGGCCAGGAGCAGGGCGGTGGCCGCCACAGCGGCGAGCGCACGCCGGGCAGCCGATGCGCCGATGAGCTCGGCAAAGCCCCAGGCGAAAATGATGAACAGGCCGATGGCGGGCAGATACGTGTAACGATCGGCGATTGACTGGTTGCCGGTTTGCAGCAAGCCGATGACCGGGACCAGCATGCCGACAAACCAAGCCCAGCCGACGAGAAAAAAGGGCCGCCGCTTGCGTTGCCATAGCGCCAGAATCGTGACGGCGACCAGCACCACCACGGCGGTCAGCACTTTCGCCAGCGGCCATCCCCGAACGTAAGGATACAGAACCGCAAGGTCCACCGGCCAAACGAGTTTGCCGAGGTAACGATAGTAATTGACCGGGACGTTGACCACGCGCAGCGCCAGCGGCACATCTTCGACTGGCGCAATCGCGCCCCACGACCGCTGCACCAGGATCGTGATGCAGGAGGAAGCCGCCGCGAGGGCAAAAAAGGGGAGCTTTTCGAGGAGCAGGGGGAGCAGCGTCTTGAGTCTTGAGTCTTGAGTCTTGAGTCCAAAGCGGTGCAGCGGCCAGTAATCCAGCAGCAACAGGACGCAGGGCAAGGTCACCAGCATCGGCTTGCTCATCAGGCCAAGAGCGAACAAAGAGAGGGAGAGAAGATAGAAGATGAAGGCGTGAAACGTGAAACGTGAAACGTGAGGCGTGAAACGTGAACCGTGAAACGCGAGGCGTGACGCGGAATTCGGACTCTCCAGTTCTGGTTCTTGAGTTTTGCACTCTCCCTCCTGCCTCCCTCCGTCGTCCGCCGCCCTTCGGCTTTCGGTTTTCGGCGTTCCTTCGGACTTCGGACTTCGGACTTCGGACTTCTCCACGTATTTCGCATACGCCATCAGCGTCAGGATGAAAAAGAACGCACTCAGCAGGTCCTTCCGTTCGGAAATCCAGGCCACCGATTCAACGTGCATCGGGTGCAGGGCGAACAAAGCCGCGACGCAGGCACTGCGCCAAAACGCGCCGGTGAGGGCACGCAGCAACAGAAAGAGGAGAACGGTATTGACTGTGTGGAAGAATAGGTTCGTGAGATGATGGCCGGCCGGGTTCCATCCAAAGAGCTGGCAGTCCACCATGTGCGATATCCAGGTCACGGGATGCCAGTTCGCCGAGCAGGCATGGGTGAAGGCCCAGCCCACATTCTTCCACGTCAGCCCGGATAACACAAACGGGTTTCCGGTGATGTAAGAGGGATCGTCGTAATTGGTGAAATCCAGTTTCGCCACCGGCAAGTACACGGCAAGAACAGCCAGGACCAGCAAAGTGGCGGCTGTGGCGGCGTGATCGAGCTTTGCTTTTCCCAGCATAGCCGGGGCAGACGTTACCAGGAAACGCAGGGGGCACAAAAGTGGATTCGACAGGAGACTTTTCCCGCTTGCTCAACGCGCGCCCAGGCGTAAGGTTCAATACCGGACAACGCAGTAAATCCAAATGAAATGAACAACCAAACAGGAAACACCATGAAGAATCTAAATCAATCGCTCGTGTTGGTCGCGGCGGCGATCGCCGTGAACGCAACCTGTGCCCGCGCGCAGGATTGGCCACAGTGGCGCGGAGCCAACCGCGACGCCAAAGTCAGCGGCTTTACCGCCCCAAAAGAATGGCCCAAGGAACTTACCCAAAAATGGAGCACGCCAGTTGGCGCTGGGGATGCCACCCCCGCGCTGGTCGGCGACAAACTCTATGTCTTCTCCCGGGAGGGCGGCGACGAAGTCATCCGTTGCCTGGACGCCGCCGCCGGGAAGGAACTCTGGAAGGATAAGTACGAAGTGGCAGCTATCTCGGGACCCTCCGCCGGGCAACACAGCGGCCCGCGAAGCTCCCCCACCGTCGCCGACGGCAAAGTCGTGACGCTCGGCGCCAGCGGAATTCTGTCGTGCCTTGATGCTGCAAGCGGCAAGAAGCTTTGGCGCAAGGACGACTTCTCCGGCTCGTGGCCGAGGTTCTACACGGGTTCCTCTCCGATTGTCACTGAGAACCTGTGCATCGCCCAGCTCGGCGGGGAGAGCGACGGCGGGATCGTCGCCTACGACCTGGCCACCGGCAACCAGAAATGGAAATGGACCGGGGACGGCAGCGCCTACGCCTCACCGGTTGTTATGACGGTTGCGGGCACCAAGATGATTGTGACCTTGACCGCCAAGAAGATCGTGGGCGTTGGCCTGGCCGACGGCAAGCTCCTCTGGGAAGAACCTTTTGTGGGCCAGCGCATGGCTTATAATGCCGCCACGCCCATCGTGGACGGCCAGACGGTCATCTACGCCGGCTCGGGCCGCGGGACCAAGGCAGTGAAGATCGAGAAGACCGGCGATGGCTTTGCGGCCAAGGAGGTGTGGAGCAATCCGGACAACGGAGTTCAGTTCAACACCCCCGTGCTCAAGGGCGGCCAGATCTACGGCGTCTCGCAGAGCGGCAAGATGTTCTGCCTCGATGCTCAGGGCGGGAAGACTCTTTGGACCACCGATCTGGGCGGGCGCGGATTCGGTTCCGTCGTGGATACCGGCTCGGTGCTGCTGGCGCTGACGCCGCAAGGGGACCTCACGGTCTTTGAACCGAGCGACAAGGAATACAAGAAGTTGGCCAGCTACAAGGTTGGCAGCGACACCTACGCCTACCCGATCGCCGTAGGCAAAGGGTTCTATACGAAGGACAAAGAAGCCACGACCTTCTGGGCCATGCCGTAGGCCGCAAGTTTATCTCAGGCTTCCTCGACTACCTTCCAGTCTGCGGCGTCCGCCAGCGCGTACACCGGCTCTTTGAGGTCGCCGTAGAAGGTCATGGCAGACGCCACTTGCGTATCGCCACGAACCGGAGCATTGGCCGCTGATGCTGCTCACAGCGGCGAGCCTATCTTGCGCTGCGGTAACGTCAAGCCCGAGCCGCCCAGGCAGCCCGCCGAAAACCAGTTGAACCCGGCCGTGCGCCTGCGTTAGCCTCCGTCCATGCCAGACAACGCCACCTTCGACTCCTTCCAGCGTGAACTGGCGCGACTGGTCGAGACCTTTGGGAAGAACCTCGCCGCGTACAAGAGCGCTGCCTATGATGAAGCCAGCCTGCGCCAGGAATTCCTCAATCCCCTCTTCGGCGCCCTCGGCTGGGACTACGAAAACAAGGCCGGCCTCATCCCGCAGCACCGCGAGGTCGAGACCGAGAGCCGCACCCAAATCGGCGGACGCCAGAAACGCGCGGATTACCTTTTCCGCACCCACCCGACCGACCGCTTCATCTGCGAGGCCAAGAAACCCGCCGAAGAACTCCACGCCACCTATGCCTTCCAGGCCAAACGCTACGCCTGGAACAAGGGCCTGCCGCTGGCCGTCCTCACCGACTTCGAGGAGCTGAAGATCTTCATCGTCGGCGGCAAGCCGTTCAAAGACGAGCCCGACGTCGGCCTCTGGAAGACCTGGAACTTCCGCCAATACCCGCTCGTTGCACCGGAACTTTGGAACCTCCTCTCTCGTGACCGCGTCGCTGCCGGCAGCATTGACCAGCTCATCGAGTCCCTGCCCAAGCGCCCCACCGCCAAGGGCAAGCTCAAGCAGGGCTGGCTCATTAAACCCGACCGCTCCCGCGCCCTCGACACGGATTTCCTCAACTTCCTCGACGAAGCCCGCCGCGAACTCGCCTCCGACCTCATCCGCCACAACGACCGTGCCGACCTCCTCGAAGGCACGCAACTCAACGAAGCCGTCCAGCACATCCTCGACCGCATTCTATTCCTGCGCATTTGCGAGGACCGCGACATTGACACCGGCCGCCCGCTCGACCGCATCGTCCGCTCCTGGCGCGATGAGGCCGATCCTGACGCCGCCCGCCGCGCCCGCCAGCAACCGCTCGAACTCCACGACGAACCGCCCGCCCACTACGGTGGCAGCGGCCTGCGCGCCCCCAAAGGCACGCTCTGGCACGCGCTCGTCCGCCACTTCCGCTCGCTGGACCGCCGCCCGCCCTCGCACATCCCGTTCTTCAATGGGAACCTCTTCAAGCCCCACTTTAGCGAGGAACTCATCGTCAGCGACGACTGGCTCGCGCAGTTCCTCGACGAACTTGGCGACGAGGAATCCCCCTACCTCTTCAACTACATCCCGGTTGAAATCCTCGGCACCATT
>Ga0182021_10000925_pt1 | contig 33277 bp, 28 predicted proteins | sample 612E3MmetaG_FD_120493 | JGI IMG/M metagenome (GOLD analysis project Ga0182021, IMG submission 120493) | Permafrost microbial communities from Stordalen Mire, Sweden - 612E3M metaG (Illumina Assembly) | ecosystem: Environmental > Terrestrial > Soil > Wetlands > Permafrost | place: Sweden... | reverse complement strand
TGGTAACGCCGATGGGCGCGGACCCGGTTCATTCCTGACGACTGCGGGTTGAAGCCGTCTATGGAGACCTTCCCGCAAACGGCGCAAGAGCGAGCCATAAGGTCCTCTCGGATACAGAACATTAAAGGCGGCCCCGACCGGGGCCGAACGGGGCGGTATGATAGCACACCGTCTCCGCCTCCCACCCCTCGAGGTCCTGCCGCATGCCCCAGCCTTCGGTTGCCGGCAGATCGATCGTAACGCGTCGCGCCATTGTCGACATCGTCCGAACGGCGGTCCAGAGTAGCTACGGCGTGACGGGCTTCAGCGACCCATCGTTGGGGCGCCGGCTGCTTCGTTGGGTGGGCCTCGATCGTCCGGGCGTCCAAGCCACTACCCAGGGCGGTCTGCACCTCGACGTCTACATCAAGGTGGCCTTCGGGGTCCCGGTGGCGGAGGTAGCCCGGCAGGTTGATTCGGCGGTGCGCTACTCGCTACTGCACCTGGTCGGAGTGGAAGTCGCGAGCCTGACGATCCATGTCGATGGGCTTGGCTTCAGGCCGATCGCCCTCGAGAAGACCGAGCCGATCGAAAGCGACCATGTCGATGGGGCCGAGTCGGCCCACGAAAAGGCCGTCGAAGCTTCGGGCAAGGATCAGGCTCATCCAAAGGTTCCGGCCGCGGGGGAAACGGCTCCGACACGACGCAGGACCAGATGACGCATCGAGATCCCGCATGACGCGCCGCGCCGGTGATGGGGCTGGTCTGCTGGCAGCCTTCCGAGCCGCAGCCGACAACCTCGCCGATCACGTCGACGAAGTGAACGCCCTCAACGTCTTCCCAGTGCCCGATGGCGACACCGGCAGCAACATGCTGGCCACGGTTCGCGCCGCTCTCGCTGAGGCGGACGGAGTCGCCGAACCGTCGGCCGACCGTGTGGCCATGGCGATCAGCTTCGGGGCTCTGATGGGCGCCCGAGGCAACTCCGGCGTCATCGCCTCGCAGATCTTCCGGGGCATGGCCGAGGGGCTGGGCAGGAAGGAGCGTTTCGACGGCGCCGATCTCGCCCGATCGCTGACGCACGGAACGGCCACAGCCTACAAAGCGGTCGTGAAGCCGGTCGAGGGCACGATCCTGACGGTCATTCGCGAGGCGTCGGCGGCCGCAACTGTCGTGGCCGACAACGGTGGCGACCTCGAATCCGTCCTGATCGCCGCGGTCCGAGGTGCCGAGGAGGCCGTGGCAAAGACGCCTTCCATGCTGCCGATACTGCGCGAGGCTGGCGTGGTCGACGCCGGTGGGCAGGGCCTCTTCCGGCTGCTCCAGGGAGCGCTCAAGTACATGGTCGCCCACAACGCGACGCCGCCTCCGGCGGCCGGCCGGACGGCGGCGCACGGGAGGATCGCCACACTGGCGGTCCCGGCCGAAAAGGGGTTCGGCTACGAGACGATGTTCCTGCTTCAGACCCGCGACGAGCCGCTGGACATCGAGCGCCTGCGTGGCGAGTTCGAGCGCATGGGCGACTCCGTCCTTGTGGCCGGCGACGTTCGCGCGGTCAAGGTTCACGTCCACAGCGAGCGACCGGACCAGGTGATCGCGCTCGGGCTGGCCACTGGGTCGCTCACGTCGATTACCGTCGAGAATCTCGACCAGCAGAGCCAGGAAGTCCGAGACAAGCGGGAAGCCGACATGAGCCTCGGACTGCTCACGGCGAACGTCGGTTCGGTGGCGGCGAAGGTGGCCCACGGAGGCGACCACAATCGCGGCGGCCACCGCGAAACCCGGCCTCATGTGGCCCTCGAGACGTATGACGCCGGCGCAGACGCGGCGCCGGTCGAAGCGAACGGGTCGAATGGGACCGGCCACGCGGCCCTGCCGGCAGAGGCGGTCCCGCTGGCCATCGTTGCGGTCGCTGCCGGTGAAGGCCTGGCACGGATATTCGATTCTTATGGCGTGGCCGCGGTCGTGCACGGCGGCCAGACGAACAACCCATCTACTGGCGAGCTGGTCGACGCGATCGAAAACGTGGCAGCCGACGAGATCCTGCTCCTGCCCAACAACCCGAACGTCGTTCTGGCGGCGCGCCAGGCCGCGGAGATGACCGGTCGGAGAGTGCGGGTCGTTCCCACCAGAAACGCCGCGGAAGGCTTCGCGGCTCTCCTGGCGATGGATCCGGACCGCGACGCCACGGCCAACGCCGAGGTGATGACCCTGGCCGGTCGGGCCGTCCAGACTCTCCAGGTCACGGAGGCGGTCCGCGACGCGATGATCGGCGGCCACAAGGTCCGCAAGGGTCAGACCATCGTGCTGGACCCGGACGACGGCCTGCTGGCCGTCAACGGCGATCGAATGAAGGCGGTGCTCGTGGCTCTCCGGGCGCTGGAACCCGGATTCGAGCTGGTGACGATCTACTACGGCGACGGCGCCGAGCTCGCCGAGGCCAAGGGCGTGGCCGCGGGGATCGGGGAGTCGTTTCCCGGCGTGGAGGTGGAGGTGATCCACGGCGGGCAACCCCACTACCGGTACCTCATCGCGGCCGAGTAGGCCGGTGGCAAGGCAGGGGATGGGACGCTTGACGTCGCGTGCGGCCCCAGCGAAGGCCGGCCTGGCGCGCGCGTCGAAGACCGATGCTCCGCGGGGGCCGATCGGCCCGGAAACGAAGATCGGGGCCAGTGGCTTCGCCGGCGCGGCTACGCTGCGACGGGTCGGGCCGCGGCTCGGGATCTTTGCGGTCCGCGACCTCCTGTTCTACCTGCCGCGCCGCTACGACGATTTGCGGGCGCTGAGCACGGCCCGCGAACTAACCTACATCGCCGACGGCGAGCCCGCGAGCGCGAGACTGCAGGTTCGCGCCGTCCGTGCCGCGCCGACCTTTCGCCGCCACATCCAGCGCACGACGGCTTTCCTCGGCGACGAAACCGGTGAAGCCGAAGCGACGTGGTTCGGGCGGCGCGGCATCGAGCGGCGGCTGCACGAAGGCGAATGGATCGTGATCAGCGGCAAGATCAAACGCCGCGGCTTCACGACCGGCTTCGACAACCCCGAATTCCAGCTCGACGACGGCTCGGCACTTCTGCACGCCGGCCGAATCGTGCCGGTCTACAGGCTGACGGCAGGGCTGACCGCGGCCACTCTCAGGCGGGCGATCCGGCAAGCGCTCGACGCGGTCGGCTCGACGTATCCGGAGTATTTGCCGGCCGAGGCGAGGGAGCCCCTGGGCGCCCCCGGCAGCGTGGGCACTGTCGGATCCGCGGCCACGTTCGGCGCCCCTGGCGCGGCCGGCCCAATGCGCATCTCCGCGGCTCTCGAAAGCGCCCACTACCCGGAGGACTTCGCGCGGCGCGACGCGGCGCTGGGTCGCCTGGGCTTCGATGAGCTGCTGGCTCTCCAGATCGGCATGGTGGCGCGCGACCGCCAGCGCCGCGTCGCCGTCGGTGAACCCGTGGCCGTTTCGGCCGCTCGCCTCCGCGAGTCGATCGAGGCCGTGGAGGCGGCGCTCACCCAGCAGGTTCGCGCTCGAACAGGCGCAGCCGATCCGGCTCGCCTGACGCCGGATCAGGCGACGGCAGTCGATTCGATCGTCGCGGACCTGGGGCAGGCGCGGCCGATGATGCGGCTCCTGCAGGGCGACGTCGGCTCGGGCAAGACGGCGGTTGCGGCGTTGGCCCTCTCTTTCGTCGCGGACGCCGGTCGCCAGGGAGCGCTGCTCGCGCCGACGGACCTGCTCGCTCGCCAGCACGCCGTCGCCCTGCGCCGGCTCGTCGAGCCGCTCGGCCACGGCGTGACGCTGCTGACCGGCTCGTTACCCGCAGGTGAGCGGCGCGAGGCGCTGAAACTCCTCGCTGCGCCGTCCGCCGACGCGGGCTTGCTCAGCCTGACGAGCGGTCGCATCGTGGTGGGCACGCACGCCCTGGTCCAGGAGGCGGTCCAGTTCTCCGACCTCGCGCTGGCGGTGGTTGACGAACAGCACCGCTTTGGCGTCTCGCAGCGCGAGGCGCTGGGCGCCAAGGGCCGCTCGCCGCACGTGCTTCTGATGACGGCCACGCCCATACCGCGAACTCTGGGCCAGATCGTGCTTGCCGACCTCGACGTATCGGATCTGCGGACCCCACCGGCTGGCCGCCACAAGATCGGCACCGGCATCCGCCACACGGGCGACCTGGCCGGGACGGCGGCCGATCCTTCGAAAGGCGCCTACCAGCTCATCGTTCGGCAGGTCCGCGACGGACACCGGGCTTTCGTGGTGGTGCCGCTCGTGGAGGAGGACGAGGAATCGGCCGCTCGCTCCGCCGGCGAGGTGGCGGCCGCGCTGCCGGCTCAGCTTGCTGATGCCGCCGCGAGGATGGGCGAGCCGACGATGGCGGCGCCGCGAGTCGGCGTAGTTCACGGCCAGATGAAGGCGGCCGATCGCGACGCGACGATGGACCTCTTCCGCCGCGGCGAGCTCGAGGTGCTCGTCGGTACGACGGTGCTGGAGGTCGGCGTGGACGTGCCCGAGGCGACGGTCATGTTGGTCCTCGACGCCGATCGTTTCGGCCTGGCACAGCTCCACCAGCTGCGTGGCCGCGTCGGCCGAGGAGAGGCGCAGGCCTACTGCATCCTCGTCTCCGATTCCCAGGACGAGACGGCCAAAGCCCGTCTGGAGGCGCTGGCCACTCACGATGACGGCTTCGAGCTGGCCGAGCTCGACCTGGAGTTGCGACGTGAGGGAGAGCTGTTGGGTCTGCATCAGAGCGGGCTACCTACGTTGCGGATCGCGTCGTTGCGGAACAAGGAGGACCGCCTGCGAGCGGCGCAGGCGCGCGTGGTCGCGGAGCGGTTGCTCGACGCGCGGGGCGCGTTGCTGCCCGGGCACGATGCGCTCGAGGTTGAGCTGCGGGATGGCTGGTTGGCCAGGGTAGGCGCGGGCGAGGTGCTTGCGGAGGTCGCCGGCGCGGCCGACACTGCCGGCGCGGCCGACACTGCCGTCGCGGCGGCCACTGCCGGCGCGGCCGCCGGGCGAGCCGTCGCCCCGGCGGAATCGCAGGCTTCCGAATGAGCGAGGCCGGGAGGGTCATCGCGGGGACGGCGAGAGGGACACACCTGATGGCGCCCGGCGATGGCACCAGGCCACTCGGCGATCGAGTCAAGCAGACTCTCTTCGCGATCCTGGAGCCGGACTTGCCGGACGCGCGCTTTCTCGATCTCTTCGCCGGTTCGGGGGCCGGCGGAATCGAAGCCCTCTCGCGCGGGGCGGCCCACGCTGTCTTCGTGGAGCGGGACGCCGTCGCCGTCCGCACGATCGGCCAGAACCTGACGAAAGCCCATCTCGCCGATCGTGCCTACGTTGCCCGAGCCGACGCGATCGCGTACTTGAACGATCGCGCCGCTGCCGACGGCCCCTTCGACCTGGTGTTCATCGATCCGCCTTACGCCGAGCCCGGGCTCCTCGAGTCCGCCCTGGCCCGGCTGGGAGCCCCGCCGGCGCCGCTTCTGACGGCCACGGCGTGGGTCGTGGCCAAGCACTTCTGGCGTAGTTCTCCACCGACGGCCGTCGGGCTGCTAGCATCGGTCCGAACCCGGAGGTTCGGCGAGACCGTTCTGACGTTCTATCGCCAGATTGGGGCCGAGGCTCGGGTCGCGGAAGAGTCGGTCGTCGTCCCGTTGGATCGACCCGACACCGAGTCGGAGGAGGCAGCCAGATGAGAATCGCCGTCTACCCCGGTTCGTTCGACCCGATGACGAACGGTCACCTCGATGTCGTCTCCCGCGCGGCCGCCGTCTTCGATCGAGTCGTCTTCGCCGTCCTCGTCAATCCGCGCAAGTCGACGCCGATCTTCCCGACCGATGTCCGGCTGGCGGCCATCCGCGAAGCCGTCGACGAATGTTGCCCGGCCGATGTCGCTGCCCGCGTCGACGTCGAGTCATTCGACGGCTTGACGGTCGAATTCTGCCGAAGGCGCGGCGCGAACTTCGTCGTGCGCGGTCTGCGCGCCATCTCCGACTTCGAAGCCGAGCTCCAGATGGCGCATATGAACCGCAAATTGGACCCGCTGGTGGACACGGTGTTCTTCATGAGCGCTCTCGAACACAGCTATCTGAGCTCGAGTCTGGTCAAGGAGATCGCGATTTTCGGCGGCGATGTCACTCAAATGGTGCCCGCCGCTGTAGCCAGGCGTCTGGCCGCCCGAATGTCGAGTCTATAATCGAATAAACCGGCAGCCCTAGACCTTGCCCCAGGAGGGCCAGTCCGATCGACATCATCCATCTCGTCGAGCGACTCGAGTCGCTTCTGGCGGACGGCCGGAAGTTTCCATTCACTGGCAACGTTCTTGTCGATCAGGCGTACGCGCTCGATCTGGTCGACCAGCTCCGCATGGCGATCCCCGAAGAGATCAAGACCGCCAAGCGCGTGAACCTGGAGGTCGATCGACTGCTGGAACAGGCGCGTGAGGAAGCGGAGCAGATTCTCGCCCGCGCGCAGGAACAGGCCACTTACTTGATCGAGGAGCGCGAGCTCACCCGCCAGGCCGACGAGATGAGCATCGAGATCGTGCGCCAGGCTCGGTCTGAAGGCGATGGCATACGCCGCGGGGCGGACGAATACGCCGCCGACGCGCTGACCAAGCTCGAAGTAGAGGTCATGCGGACCCTCAAGAGCATCCGACTCGGGTTGGATCTGCTCGAGGAAAGGCGCGCCGTCCCCGCGGTCGCGAACGACACCGATGGAGAAGGGGCGCTCGATGAATACGAACAGTCGACCGGCGAAGAAGAGCCCATCCGTCGCTGAGGCCCTGACCTTCAACGTTTCCGGCCTGCTCGGCGAACCGGTGGGGACGATTCGCGATCTCGACGTGAGCTCGCCGCCGCTGGACCTTGGCGCGGAATTGCGACAGAAGCGCGGCGTCGCCGGGAAGCTACGTCTTACCCGCACGAACCGCGGCTTGCTGGTGCATGGCCGGCTCTTCACCTCGATCGAGCAGGAATGCAGTCGCTGCCTGCGCGAGATCGACTACTCGGTGGAACTGGAGGTCGAGGAGGAGGCGCTGCCGATCGTCGATCTGGCCAGCGGGGCGCCGGTCGACACCGCGGCCGAGCCGGACGTGCTGCGTCTCACGGACCACCACGAACTGGTCCTCGTAGAGACCGTTCGCGACGGGATCCTGCTGGCCGAGCCCATCGCGCCGCTTTGCCGCGAAGACTGCCCGGGCCTGTGCATGGTTTGCGGCCGGGAGCTGGGTAGCGGTCCGCACGACCACGCCGACCCGGATATCGATCCTCGGTTGGAGGCTTTGCGTCAGTTTCAGGCGCCGGACGAGGGCTGAAACGTGGATTTCGCCTGCGCCAGACGCGCTGAACCAGCGGTCCGTTATAGTCGGCGAGCCGGTCCGACGTCCGTCACGAACCGTCGCCCGGGGAGACGAATCCCAGGCTGACAAGCCGGTAGGAGGCCCACGTGTCCGACGAGCTCATTCACCCCGAAGAAGTGAGTTCGGCTTCGCTCAAGCAGCTCTTCGACGAGGCGTACATGGAGGCCTCGATCGACAGCGACGGCGACGTGCGAATCAAAGACAAGTACAGCTGTTTCCTGCGCCCCGATTCCGACGGCAAGATGATCGCCATCTACGCCATTTTCGGTGCCAACGCGAGCGCCGAGGCGGTCGCCAAGCTCGAGTTCGTGAACCGGATCAACGACCAGGTCAAGCTCATCCGCGCCTCGGTCATGGGCGACGGCCGGTACTTCCTCGACTACTACATTTCCCTGGATGGGGGCATCACCAAGCGGGCTCTGGTGCTGGCCGCTCGGCGCTTCCTCTCGTGCGTCGAGGCTGCGCTGGCACAGGACACAGGCAACGTAGTCTCGTAGCCGAGGGCATCAGACTTTCGACATGCCGTCATTTCGCGCCCCCAGGGGCACCCGCGATCTGCTTCCGGACGTCAGCTCCGGCCTGAATCGGCTCGAAGGGGTCGCTCGGTCGCTCGCCGGCCGCTATGGCTACCGCGAGATGGAGATCCCGATGTTCGAGCAGGCGGCCGTCTTCGAGCGCGGGATCGGCGAAGTCACGGATGTCGTCGAGAAAGAGCTGTTCCGGCTTGCGCCTCGGAGCGAGGAAGCGGAGGCGTGGGCGCTCCGGCCCGAGGCGACGGCCGGCATCGTCCGGGCGTTCGTGCAGCACGGCATGCACACCTGGCCTCAGCCCGTGAAGCTGACCGTGGTCGGTCCGATGTTCCGCTACGACCGCCCGCAGGCGGGCCGCTACCGCCAGTTCTGGCAGTGGGACGCGGAGGCGATTGGCGATCCGGGCCCGGCAGTCGACGCCGAGATCGTCGAGATGGGCTACCGCTTCTACCTCGAGGCCGGCCTTCCTCACGTCCAGGTTCTGCTCAACTCGATCGGCGACGGGGCGTGCCGGCCGGCGTATCTGGAACAGCTGACGGCCTATTTCCGGCGCCACGAAGGCGAGCTCCCCGAACTGGAGCGGCGGCGGCTGGAGACGAATCCGCTGCGATTGCTCGACTCGAAGGATCCGGCGATGACGGCGCTGGTCGCGGCCGCCCCCAGGATAGGCGACAGCCTCTGCGAGGCGTGCGCTGCGCACTTCGCTGCCGTTCGGGCCCACCTCGATGCGGTCGGCGTGCCGTATCGTGTCGAGCCGACGCTCGTCCGAGGCCTGGACTACTACACCCGGACCGCTTTCGAGTACTACCGCAGCGGCGCGGAAGGGCAGCAGCAGGCTCTGGGCGGCGGCGGCCGCTACGACGGACTGGTTGAGTTGCTCGGTGGACGCGCCGCACCCGGGATCGGCTTTGCGCTGGGCCTGGATCGCGTGCTGCTGGCGCTGGAGGAAACCGGTTCCGCCCACGCCGTCGAGACACCGCCGCTGGCAGTTGTGGTCGGGGCGGATCCGGCCGACACCGTCGCCCGCTTCCGGGTCGCGAGCCTCCTGCGCGCCGAAGGTTTGTGCGTTCGAGCGGAGCTGGCGCAGCGCAAGCTCGGCCGGCAGCTCGAAACCGCATCGCGCGATCACGCCCATTTTGCGGTGATCATCGGCGACGAGCTGACCGAGGGGCATGTCCAGCTCAAAGACCTCGAAGCGGGCACTCAGCGGCTGGTGCCGCTTGCGGAGCTCGCCCGCGAGCTGGCCCGGGCGGCGAAGAGCCACCACCACGGCTGACGGATCCGCGGCGCACCCGGCGCGGCCGTGTCGCAGGTCCCCGGGAACGAATCGTGGCTCGCCGCCGGTCATAGGTGGTGACAGGCAATAGGAGGGAGCGGTGGAGCGAGAGCTGGTGCTCGCGGCCCGGCTTGGCGACGAGGTCGCCTTCGCCCGGCTGATCGAATCCGAGGCTCCACGCACCTACCGCGCCGTTCTGGCGGTGGTCCGCTCGCCTGAGGATGCCCAGGAGGTGATGCAGGATGCGACGATTCGAGCCTGGCGCCAGCTTCGCAGCCTGCGCGACGCCGATAGCTGGCCGGCATGGTTTCGCCGCATCGCGGTCCGCCAGGCATTCGATCGCGCCGGGCATCAGGGTCGAATTCGGCTGCATGAGATCACTCTCGACTCGGTCGAAGGCGAGGCCGGCCGCGATCCGAGTTCCGGCTGGGCGGAGAGGGCGGCCGTGATGTCTGCACTGCAACTTCTGGCAACCGAAGATCGAGCGCTGCTGGGCCTCCGCTTCGGTGCGGACCTGGCGGTGCCCGACGTAGCCGCCGCACTCGGAATTCCGCTGGGCACGGCGAAATCGAGGCTTCACCGCGCGCTCGGCCGCCTGGCGGCGGCCATGGGAGACGACGATGTCCGGCGATGAACCGATTCTGACGGACAGGGAAGAGCGGGCCGCCACAGCGCTCCGGGCCACCCTGCATGACATCGCCGCCGCGGAACCGTTCCGGGTGGACCGCGAGGCCTTCACTGCCCCGGTCGCGCGGAAAGGGACGGTGCGGGGGCGCCTGCCGGTCGGTCTGGCGGCTGCGTTGGCAGTGGTCCTGGTCGCGGCGATGGCGGTCTTCGCGGCGCCGCGGCTCGGTATCGGCGGCCCGGCCGCGCCGCAGGAGCACTTCGACAACGGCCAGTTCGCCTTCGACTATCCGGCCACGTGGCAAACGCTCGGCATCCGGTCAGATGGCGGGCTGCCCGTGTTCGGCACCGGAAGCTGGCGACTCGGCTGCCAGGGCGACCCATCGGCCACCGGCTGCGGCGAGGAGATCACCGACGTCTCGGGCGGTCGGATCGTCGTCACGATGTGGGTCAACTCCGGGGCGCCGGCGGCCTGCGTCAAGAACGACGCCCTCGGGGCTGCCCCGCTCGGCGATGCCTGGATCCGAAACGCAGCCGAAGACCGAGTCTTCTACCCGGCGGGTCCCACGACCTGGGAAATCCGCCGCCCCGGCTACGACTTCGGCATGAACGGCAACCTCTGGATCCAGGCGGTCACGGACAACCCGGCGGAGCTGGCCAACGCAAAGGCGATGGTCGCAACGTTCCACTGGGAGGCGGCCGGCGACTACTGCCACTCGCCGACGGCGGCGCCGACCCTGCCCGGAACCGCCGGCCACTTCGACAACGGCCAACTCTCCTTCGACTATCCGACCGGCTGGCGGGTTCTGGCGGGCGACTATTACGAAGGCATGGCCGTAGTTCAGGTCTATGCCGTGCTCGGAACGGGAAGCTGGCAGAGCGGCTGCCGATCGTCGGCCAACGGAGGTGGTTGCACCGGCGACACAGTCGATGTCAGTAGCGGCCGCGTCGTCGTCAAGATCTGGAGCCGGGTCGACGGCCCTGTGAATGCCTGCATGGGCAACGATCACGCGACTGCAACCTTCGGACCCAACGCAGTGATCGGGTCCACTTACGGTTCGGCCGTGGACTGGCAAATACGCTATCCGGGCGCCGAATTCCAGTGGGAAGGCAACATCGATGTGGCCGTCTGGTCGGACGGCCCTGCCGGACTCGCCCAGGCTCAGGCGCTGATCGCGAGCTTCCGCTGGGCGGCCGGCCTGCCCAGCGCCGCCGGCAACTGCGCCCAGATTGACACCCCGGCGCCGCCCACGGTCGGGCCGGGCCCAACCTAGCCCCGCCTCCGGTTGGCGCGCCCGCGTTCCGGTACGATGGCGGCATGAGTGAGCCCACGCCGTCTTCGACTTCGCCCGAGACCGCTTTCAGCCTGGCAACGCCGTACCGCGACGTCACGTGCGGCGAGCTGCGCGGCGGCGACGCCGGGCGGGAAGTGCAGATGGCCGGCTGGGTCCACCGACGTCGCGATCACGGCCATCTGATCTTCCTGGACCTGCGCGACCGATACGGCATAACTCAGGTCGTCGTATACGAGGCCGAAGCGCATGCCGCAACCGCGGTGGCCGGCAAGGTCCGCAATGAGTTCGTAGTCGCGATCCGCGGCACCGTCGCCCACCGGCTGGCGGGCAGCGAGAACGCGAAGCTGCCCACCGGTGAGATCGAAGTCCAGGCGAAATCGGTCGAGATTCTGAGCGAGGCGTTGACGCCGCCCTTCTACATCAACGAGCCGGACGCGCCGGTCGACGAAAGCCTGCGCCTCAAGTACCGCTACCTGGATATTCGGCGGCGTCCGCTGCTGGAGCGGCTCCAGCTTCGATCGGAGCTGGTCAGGGCGATCCGCGACGCCCATCACAAGGCCGGTTTCGTCGAGATCGAGACGCCGATCCTGCTCAAATCCACTCCCGAAGGCGCGCGCGATTTCATCGTCCCCAGCCGCCTCCAGCCGGGAACCGTGTACGCACTACCGCAGAGCCCCCAGCAGCTCAAGCAGCTGCTGATGGTCGCGGGCATGGATCGCTACTTCCAGATCGCCCGCTGCTTCCGCGACGAGGACCTGCGCGGCGACCGCCAGCCTGAGTTCACCCAGCTGGACCTGGAGATGAGCTTCGTCAACGAAGAGCGGGTCATGGACTTCGTCGAGGCGATGATCGTCGAGGTCAGCCGCACGGTTGTGCCGGACCGGCCGATCCAGCAGCTGCCGTTCCCGCGCATCGACTATCACGACGCGATCGAGCGCTTCGGCTCCGACAAGCCCGACATTCGGTTCGGCATGGAGCTCGTCGATCTGGAGCCAGCTCTGCTGGCTGGCGCGGCCCCGGGGGAGGGGAGCACCGGGTTCCGCGTCTTTGACGAGACCATCGCCGCCGGAGGGCGCGTCAAGGCGATCGCGGTTCCGGGGATGGGGGAGTCGAGCCGCTCCCAGATAGACGAGCTGGTGGAGCTGGCGCGCCGCCACGGGGCAAAGGGATTGGCCCATGTCTCGGTAGGCGCCGACGGCACGGCGCACTCGCCGATCGCGAAGTTCCTGGGCGAGGAGCGGATCGCAGCCATTGCTCGGGCGGCCGCGGCCGCGGCCGGCGATCTGATCCTGATCGTCGCCGACGCGAACACCGAACTCGTTGCGGAAGTCCTCGGACGCCTGCGCCAGGAGCTGGGCCTGCGCCTGGGTCTGGCCGATCCCAACGTGCTGGCGTACTGCTGGGTCTTCCACTTCCCGATGTACCAGTGGGACGAAGAGAAGGTCCGCTGGGATGCCACCCACAACCCTTTCAGCGGCGTTGTGCCGGAAGACGAGAAGTTGCTGGTCACAGCGTCGGGTGATCCCTACGCGGCTTCGCGCCAGGACCCGGCCGGTCGAGCGCGGGCGATGCAATATGACATCGCGCTCAATGGCTGGGAACTCGGCGGCGGGTCGGTTCGAATCCACAAGCGCGAGTTGCTCGAGCGCAGCTTCGCGCTCCAGGGCTACTCGCTCGAGAAGATGCACGACCTGTTCGGTGGAATCCTCGACGCCTTCGACTACGGGGCGCCGCCCCACGGCGGAATCGCGATGGGCATCGACCGGTGGGCCGCGCTCTTCTCGCATCAGACGAACATTCGCGAGGTCATGGCCTTCCCCAAGACACAGTCCGGGACCGATTTGATGCTGGAAGCCCCTTCACAGCCCGATCCAGAGCAGTACGCTGAACTGGGCTTGCGGTTCGTGGGTGCTCCGTCACAGCAGACCGGCGGCCAGTAGGGGATACAACCAGAACCAGAACCGGCCACGCGGCTGAACATGGAGAACGGGATGGAATCGGGAACAGACCAGAGATACGTTCGCTGTCGCCGTTGCCACGGGGTTTTCGAGGCGGGGCTTCCCAACTGCTCGAGGTGCGGAGCGGCCTACACCCCTTCCCCCGACGCGCCGGAAGCCGGCTCGGGTTCGTACGCCGAGAAGTACATGGGCTCAGAGTTTGCCCCACCCCCAGACATCGCCCCAGCGGGTCCGCCTCGAAGTCGATCCGGGCTGGGGCTCGTGATGGCGATCGGCGCGGCCCTGGTCGTCACGTCTCTGGGCCTCGGCGCATTGGTCGTGATGGGAGCCCTTGACGGGCCCGCCGCAACCGCTCGCCCGCAGGATGTCGTGGTCGCGCGGCCGGCAACGCCCACCCCGGTCCCGACGCTGCCGCCGATCGTAGCCAAGGCGCTCGATCAGCTGGCCGACCCAATGATCGACATCCATGCCTCGATCCGAACGACCGTGACTGTCAACGCCCGAGTTACCGGCAACTCGCAATCGGTGATTGAGAACATGGAGATCGATGCCGCCTACGGGAACTACTCCGGCACCAGCCAGACCGGCGGAATCTCACAGCAGTGGCGCCTGGTCAACGGCACCTACTACGTGCGGCAGATGCCCAACGGGGCGTGGAAGGCCAGGGTCGGGTTTACGCCCTTCATCATCTTGAGTCCGCTCTTCTCGCTGACCGAGACACGCCAGATCCAGTACGTCGGGTCGGAAGTGAAGATCGGGGTCCAGGCAGACAAGCTGGAAAGCACCGCCTGGTGGGCTCCGGACGCCGGCAAGTTGAGCGGTCTGGACGTAGCCACGCTCCCAATCAACCCACAGCACACCAAACTCCAGCTGTGGGTCGGCTCCGACGGCTCACCCGTATATGCGATTTTCAGAGCGTGGACGGACGCCTCCGACGGCACCGGCACCAACCTGCTCGACATAACGACGACGTACACGTTCTCGAACAAGGGCGCGGTCATTCCGATCCCATCGCCCACGATGAAGTAGCGGGCCGCTCTAGCTGCTGCGCCCTGCTGCGCCGCGGTCCCGTCGGGTGCCGCGGTACCCTCGGGCGAGCCTACCTACCGAGGCTGGTCCGCGGCCTGGGAGCCCAGGACGGAGTTCCAGTCGGGCGGTGGACCGCCGGCCGGCTCGGGCGGGCCCTGATAAGGCGGCAGATCGGCTCGAGCGGTCGCCATGTCGAGGACGATCCCCGGGTCCCCAAGCTCGATCTGGCGAATCGGAACGCCGCCGGCTCGGAGTGACTCGACGGCCTCCTCCGCATGCTGTCCCGACAGGGCCGCCAGCCGCTCGACGAGGGCGATGGGCATCAGGATCGGAAAGCCGGGCCGGCCGCCGTACGCCGGCCGAATGATCGCTTCCGGATTCACGCCGTGGGCCTCCACAAGCGACGTGACGGTCTCGGGGTCGACCCACACGAACCGGAAAGGCCACAGCAGGGCGGCCGACGTTTCCGCGACCGTAGCGACCGCGGTTCGCATGCCGCGAACGAACCAGGCGATGCCCCGCGGCTCGTCCGGCATCGGAGCTGCCAGCGTGGCCGAGAGATCTGCGACCGCCTGCCGCAGCAGTTCGTGGGCCTCGGACGCGACGACCACCGTCGGCAGAGCGCCGCCGGACCACGCCGTCTGAGCGAGACGGCGGAGAGCAGGCTCTCCGTCGGCCGGGGCGAGGGCGGCCTGCGGCTCCGGGACCAGAACTACGGCAGCGACGGTCATGGCACTCTCCTGTCGGCGAGTGTAGCGCCTGCCCTGTGAGCCGCGGAGCGAGGCCATGCGGCGGCTCTTCTCACGGGACTGTGCGACAATTCCGGGGCCCATGAACGATTCGCCCAGTCACACCACGCCCTTCGAATTCGACCATCCCGGCCAGGTGCGCTCCGTGGACGCCGCGACCGCGATCCGCGCCGACGTCCGCAATGTCGCCATCGTGGCCCACGTCGACCACGGCAAGACCACGCTCGTCGACGCCATGCTCAAGCAGGCCGGAGCGTTCCGGGCCAACCAGGTCGTCGTCGAACGGGTCATGGATTCCAACGACCTGGAGCGCGAGAAGGGGATCACGATCCTCGCCAAGCAGACCGCGGTCGACTACGACGGGATCCGCCTCAACATCGTCGATACGCCGGGCCATGCCGACTTCGGCGGCGAGGTCGAGCGCAGCCTGAACATGGTCGACTCGGTGCTGTTGCTGGTGGACGCCGCCGAGGGACCGCTGCCGCAGACGCGCTACGTCCTCCAGAAGGCGATGTCGCACCACCTGCCGGTCGTCGTCGCGATCAACAAGATCGATCGTTCGGACGCGCGCTGCGCCGAGGTCCTCGACGCGGTATACGAGCTGTTCATGGACCTCGGTGCGGACGAGCATCAGATCGACTTCCCGGTCGTCTACACCAACGCCAAGATCGGGACCTCGACGATGGATCTGGCAAACCCCGGGACCAATCTTCGGCCGCTCTTCGAGCTGCTGATCGAGCACACTCCGGCGCCGCGATACGTGCCCGACCATCCGCTCCAGCTGCTGGTGACGAACCTTTCGGCGAACGATTACGTGGGCCGGATGGCGGTGGGCCGCGTCTGGAACGGCACGATCAAGATGGGCGGTCGGATCGTCATAGTCCGCGAGGAGGAAGAGGACAACGACGGCACGATCGTGCCCGGCCGCACGGTCACCCTGTCCGGCGTCGTGACGAGCCTCACCACCGCCCACGGCATCGAGCGCGTCGACATCGACGAAGCCTTCCCGGGCGACATCGTGGCCCTGGCCGGCATCCCCGACGTGACCATCGGCGACACCATCACGGACCCGGCCGATCCGCGGCCGATGCAGCGCCTGGACCTGGACGCTCCGACGCTGAGCATGACCTTCGGGGCGAACACATCGCCGCTGTCCGGGCGCGAGGGCCGCTACGTCACGAGCCGCCACATCAGAGCTCGGCTCGAGAAGGAAGTCCTCGGCAACGTCTCCATCCAGTTCGTGCCGACGGACTCCGCCGACACCTTCGAGGTCCTGGGCCGGGGCGAGCTCCAGCTGGCGATCCTCATCGAGCAGATGCGCCGCGAGGGCTACGAGGTGCAGGTCAGCCGACCGGAAGTCATCCTGCGCACGGTCGGTGGCGAGACCCAGGAGCCGTACGAGCGGATCACGGTCGACATTCCGCCGGAGTTCATCGGCTCGGTGCAGGCCGCGCTGGCGGACAGGCAGGGTCGGCTGGAGCAGATGACGACCGACGCCGACGGACGCGTTCGAATGGAGTACGTCATCCCCGTCCGCGGCCTGATCGGCTTCCGCGGCCAGTTGCTGACCGAGACGCGCGGGACGGCGTTGATGCACCAGATCGGCGAGGGCTACGGTCCCTGGGCCGGCGAGGTGACGCATCGCACCAGCGGCGTGCTCGTGGCCGATCGCCAGGGCACGTCGAACGGCTATGCCCTGTACAGCCTCCAGGAACGATCCGAGCTGTTCATCGGCAGCGGCGTGGACGTCTATGAGGGAATGGTCATCGGCGAGAACGCGCGCCCCGAGGACATGGACGTCAACGCGACCAAAGAGAAGAAGCTGACGAACATGCGGACGCATTCCCACGATGAGGCGATCCGCCTGACCCCGCCGCGCGAACTGACGCTCGAATCGGCCATCGAGTTCATCGGCACCGACGAGCTGGTCGAGGTGACGCCCAAGTCGATCCGGCTGCGCAAGCGAGTCCTGACGCAGCACGACAGGCGCCGCATCGCCGGCCGCGAATACGACCGTGCTATGGCGGCGGACCGCGACGCGCGGTAGTCGCGACACCGGCGCGCGCCTGCTCGAACACTCCGCCGGAGGGTAGCGGGCGAGCCCCGGCGTACAATCTGGGCGATGCCGATCTACCTCGACCACGCCGCCACTACGCCGCTGCGGCGCGAAGCCCTCGAGGCGATGCTGCCTTACCTGACCGATCACTTCGGCAACGCTTCGTCGCCGCACGGTTTTGGACGTGTGGCCCGCGCCGGGCTCGACGAGGCTCGCGAACGGGTTGCGTGCGCGATCGGCGCCCAGCCGCGCGAGATCGTGTTCACCTCGGGCGGCAGCGAATCGAACAACCTGGCGGTCAAAGGAGCGGCCTGGGCGGGCAAGGCGCGCGGCCACCGGATCGTGACGACGGCAGTGGAGCATCACTCCGTCGGCCACACCATGCGCTACCTCGAGAAGTTCGGCTTCGAGATCGTGGAGCTGCCCGTAGATCGCTACGGTCGTGTCGACCCAAAGGACGTCGAGGCCGCGATCACGCCGAAGACGATTCTCGTGAGCGTCATGCTGGCCAACAATGAGGTCGGCACGATCCAGCCGATAGCGCAGATCGCTGCCCGCGTGCGTCGCCACAAAGGCGTGCTGTTCCACACGGACGCGGTCGGGGCCGCCGCTCATCTGGCGATCGACGCGGCGTCGCTGGACGTCGACCTGCTGTCCCTGGCGGCGCACAAGTTCGAGGGCCCCAAAGGCGTCGGTGCCCTCTACGTCCGCCACGGCACGAACATCCTGGCTCAGCAGCAGGGCGGGGCGCAGGAGCGGTATCGCCGCGCCGGCACCGAAGATGTTGCGTCTGCGGCAGGCATGGCGACCGCACTGGAGCTGGCGGTCTGTGAACGTCCCGAAGTCGAACCCCCGTTGCTCGCGCTGCGCGACGCCCTGGCCGGGCGGCTGCTCGGGATCGAAGGCGTGCACGAGACCGGCCACCCGGTCGATCGGCTCACGAACAGCCTGTCGATCCTCGTCGCCGGGCTCGACGGCGCGTCGCTTGCCATGGCGCTCGATCTGGCGGGCCTGGCGTGCTCGACCGGCTCCGCATGCGTCAGCGGCTCGACCGATGTGAGTCACGTCCTGACCGCGATGGGTTATCCGGAGGACGAGGCAAAGGGCGCGCTCCGGCTCTCGCTCGGGCGGACGACGACGGCCCTCGAGATCGAGGAGGCGGGACGCCTCATTGCCCAGGTCATCGATACGCAGCGCGAGGCCGGCGCGAAGCTGGCGGCAACAAGCCGCGTTGCCGCGCCGGGCCATGATGCCGGCCACGCCGCGTCGGGGGCGAGCGCCGGGTGACCCGCGTTCTGGTCGCGATGTCCGGCGGCGTGGACTCGTCCGTGGCGGCGGCGCTGGTGCGTGCAGCCGGTGATGAGGCCATCGGCGTTTGGATGCGGCTCCACGATGTCGCGGACGCGTACTCCGACTTCAAGAAGAGCTGCTGCTCGCTCGACGCCGCGGAGGACGCCCGCCGAGTCGCGGCGCAGCTCCAGATCCCGTTCTACGTGATGAATCTGGAGGCGGAGTTCAACGAGGGCGTGCTTGCGCCGTTCCTGCGGGCGTATCTGGAGGGCCGCACGCCCAGCCCCTGCGTCGACTGCAACAACGTCGTGAAGTTCGGGGCGCTGCTTGGTCGCGCCCGATTCATGTACGACTGCGACGCGGTGGCGACCGGGCACTACGCGCGGGTCGCAGCGCCCAACGCCTCCGCCGTGGGGCCCGCACCTGAGGCGCCCAACGCGCCCGACGCGTCCGCCGCGGGGCCCGCGCCCGACGCGCCCGCCGCACCTGACGCGCCCGCGTCGGCGGCCGGATTCCGGCTTCTTCGTGGCCGAGACGCCAACAAGGACCAGAGCTACTTCCTCTACGGCCTCGGACAGGAGGAGCTGGCTCATACTCGGTTCCCGCTCGGCGAGATGACGAAGCCGCAGGTGCGGGAGATGGCGCGCTCGCTGGGGCTGACGACGGCGGAGAAGCACGAAAGCCAGGAGATCTGCTTCGTGCCAAGTGGCGACTACCGCGACGCGCTGCGCGAACGAGCGGGTTGGGAGGCCGTACCGGGCCCGCTCATCGATGTGGACGGCCAGGAGGTGGGACGGCATCGCGGCGCCGCGGCGTACACCGTCGGCCAGAGGCAGGGGATCGGTGTGGCGCTCGGGGAGGCGCGCTACGTTCGTGCGATCGAGCCGGCAGCGAACGTCGTCCGACTTGGCCGCCGGGCGGATCTCGAAACCAGGCAGTTCGAGGTCGAGGAGATGCATTTCGTGGCCGGCGAGCCACCCGAGGGCGACGCGGCCTTCCGCGCGGACGTGCAAATCCGGCACCGCGGCCTCGTTGCTGGTGCGACCGTGGGACCGGCGGCCGCCGGCCGATGGACGGTCGCGACAGACGATCCCGTCTGGGCGGTGGCTCCGGGCCAGGCGGCGGTCTTCTATCGCGGTGACGAGGTCGTCGGCGGCGGGCGCATAACTCGCGCCGAGGAATCGGCCGGAGCCTGACCGACACGCGGCCGCCTCCTATACTCACCGCGTCGTCGCCGGAGAGCGGCGTGCCAGCCCCACGAGGAGTTGAGTGGCTCTCGGTCCTGCGCATGTTCTGGCAGTGCTGGTCGGGCTATTCCACGCCGCCCTGTTCGTTTTCATCCGTGGCAGGGCCGGCGGCCGGATCCTGCTCGTGGCATGTGCCGCGATCCTGGGGGCGTGGGCGGGTGATGCCGTCGGCGGCCGGCTGGGCGTCGATCCACTGCGCGTCGGCGATTTCCACGTGATCTCCGCTTCGGTGGTGGCCTGGATCGGAATCGGCTTCGTGGCCGTGATCGCGGTCCTCGGACCGGCTTCCACCCCGGAGGAATCGGAGTGATCGAGGCGCTGGGTGATCTCCTGCGCCGCCGGCGCCGCGGCTCCGCAACAGGCGATCCGCGGCTGTTCTCCTTCGCACGCGGCCTGGCACTGGGGGCGCTGGTTGGGGCCGCCATCGCCGGTTCCACAGTCTGGAGTCGACGGCGGCGGCGCGGCTAGGCATCGGCCGCGGTATCTGTGTCGGCCGCAGCATCTGCCCGCGGTTTGATACCGTTAGCGGCGATGCCTGATTTGCCGATTCCCTACCTCACGGCGGCCGAGGTGCGGCGCCGCTACGTCGAGTTCTTCGCCGCGCGCGGTCACACCGAGGTTCCGAGCGCCTCGCTCGTGCCCGCAGGCGACCAGACGCTGCTCTTCACCAACTCGGGGATGGTCCAGTTCAAGGACGTCCTGACCGGGCGCGAGAAGCGCAGCTACGTCCGAGCGACGGATTACCAGCGCTGCCTGCGCGTGGCGGGAAAGCACAACGACTTCGAAGAGGTGGGCCGCACGACGCGGCACCACACCTTCTTCGAGATGCTCGGCAACTGGAGCTTCGGCGACTACTTCAAGCGCGATGCGATCCACTGGGCCTGGGAGCTGCTGACGGAGGTCTTCCAGATCCCGGCCGAGCGCCTGGCTGCGACCGTCTATACCGACGACGACGAGGCATATCGGATCTGGCGCGAGGAGATCGGCCTGCCGTCCGAGCGGATCGCCCGTTGGGGGAACGTCGACGCCGGCGACGAGGCCAACTTCTGGCGCATGGCCGAGACGGGACCGTGCGGCCCGTGCTCGGAGATCCATTTCGATCGGGGCGCGGAGTTGAGCGAGGGGCCGCACTGCCTGCCGGACCACTCCGAGCACTGCCCGCGCTGGCTCGAGGTCTGGAACCTGGTCTTCATGGAGTCCGAGCAGCGCGCCGACGGCACGCGCGTACCGCTGCCGATGAAGTCGGTCGACACGGGCATGGGCCTCGAGCGCCTGACCAGCGTCATCCAGCAGGTCTCCACCAACTACGACACGGACCTCTTCACGCCGATCCACGCCGCCATGCGCGAGTTGTTGGGCCACGACCCGGCGGCGTTCGAGGCGGAGCGGTTCAGCTACCAGGTCATCGCCGACCACTCTCGGGCCGCCACTTTCCTCGTCGCAGACGGCGTGACACCGTCCAACGAAGGACGGGGCTACGTGCTGCGGCGCATCATCCGCCGCTCCGTCAGGCACGGTCGGCTGCTCGGTCGCGGCGAACCGTTCATGGACGTGACCGCGGGCGTCGTCATCGACGTCATGAAGGGCGCCTACCCGTATCTCGTCGAGCAGCGCGAGAAGATCCTGAAGGCGATCCGCCGGGAAGAGGCGCAATTCGCCCGAACCCTGGAGACGGGCACGATTCACCTCGAGGCGGCTCTCGCGCACCTGGCGAAGGGTGAGCGAGTCATCGGCCGACTCCCGGACGGCCTGCCCGCCGATGCCCCGGAGCTGGCCGGCGACGTAGCGTTCCGACTTCACGACACCTACGGCTTCCCCGTGGATCTCACCGTCGACATGGCCGCGGAGTACGGCGTCCGCGTCGACCGCGAGGGTTTCGCGGCCGCGATGACCGAGCAGAAGGACCGTAGCCGCAAGGGCACCAAGGCCGATCTGGCGCACCATGCCGAGCTCGGCGACCTGTACCAGGCGATCCTCCGGCGCACGGGAGAGACTCGCTTCCTCGGCTACGAGGGCACGGAGGCGGAAGCCCGCGTCGTGGCGATCGTCCGCGACGGGATGGAATATCAGGAACTGACCGGCCACGGCGAGGCCGAGGTAGTGCTGGACGCCACTCCCTTCTACGGCGAAGGCGGCGGCCAGGTCGGCGACCGGGGCGAGCTGCTCGAGGCCGGCGGCGGCAGTCCGCTCTTCACCGTCGACGACACGCAGAAGCCGATCGCCGGTCTGTTCGTCCATCGCGGCAAGCTGCATGGCCGGCTGCGTGTCGGCGAAACGGTCACCGCCCGAGTGGACGCCGAGCGACGGGCCCGGACGATGCGCAACCACACCGCCACGCATCTGCTTCATCGCGCCCTGCGCAACGTCGTCGGCTCCGACGCGCACCAGGCCGGCTCGCTCGTGGCGCCGGAGTACCTGCGCTTCGACTACCCGCTCGATCGAGCCCTGAGTGCCGCGGAGAAGCGAGCCATCGAGGACGAAGTTCGGCGGATCGTGCGCGAGAACCGGCCGGTCACGACCGTGGTGCAGCCGATGGCCGCGGCGATCGCCGCGGGCGCGGACGCTTTCTTCGACGAGAAGTACGGCGAGAAGGTCAGGACCGTCCGAGTCGAAGTCTATTCGCTCGAGCTATGCGGCGGTACGCACTGTTCGGCGTCGGGCCAGATCGGCAGCTTCGTGATCACCGCCGACCGGAGCATCGGAGCCGGCACGCGCCGCATCGAGGCGCTGACCGGCGACGGAGCCGACGTTCTCCTGCGCGAACGCACGGACTTGCTGGAGCAGATCGCGGAGACAGTCGGGGTCACGTCCGTGGACGCCCTGCCCGACCGCATCGGCGCACTTCAGGACGAACTGCGCGAGGTTCGCCGGCGACTCAAGGCCGGAGGTAGCGGACTTCCCAAGGCTGCCGAGCTGGCCGCCGGAGCGGACGAAGTCGCCCCCGGAGTCAAGCTCGTCGCGCACGCTGTCGCATTCGACTCGGCCGAGCAATGGAAGGCTTTCGTGAAGGAGATCCGCGCGGCCCTTGGATCGGGAGTGATCGCCCTCGTCTTCGACGCCGACGCGCCGCAGATCTTCATAACCGTCAGCCCGGACCTGCTCGAGCGTGGCATCTCTGCCGGCGAACTCGTCAAGGTGGCGATGAAGTCGATGGCAGGCCGCGGCGGCGGCCGCCCGGAAATGGCCCAGGGCATGGGAACGCGTCGCGAAGGTGTTGCCCCGGCCTTGGTCGCCATCGCGGATACACTTAGAACCGCAGGCAAATAGCCCGAAGCTAGGGGAGCGGCCGTGGCATTCTGGCGCAAGATCTGGGGCCGCGAGCAGGAATCGGCACTGGCCGCCTGCACGGCGCTGGACATCGGCACCGAGTTCGCGAAGGCGCTCGTCTTCGACATCGACGAAGGCGGGCTGGGCACCGTGCGAGGCGTCGGCCGCAAGCGCCAGGGACTGTCCCATATGCAGTCGGGCACGGTGACCGACATCAACGCCGTCGTCGACAACTGCTCGATCGCGCTCCAGGAAGCCGAAGAGATGGCCGGTTTCCGGCCGACGCAGTGCGTCATCGGGATCGCCGGGGAGCTGGTGAAGGGCTTCACCACGGCCCGTGCCCACGAGCGCAAGCGCCCCGATTCGCCGATCACCGACGTCGAGTTGCAGAGGCTCATCGACGGCGTGCAGCACGACGCCTTGCGCGAAGCCGAGCGGGCGATCACATGGGAGACCGGCCTGACGCAAGTCGACGTGCGGCTGGTCCACGCCGCGGTGACCGGCGCTCAGATCGACGGCTATCCGGTCACCAACCCGGTCGGGTTCAAGGGCCGGAACGTCAAGATCAGCATCTTCAACGCGTTCGCGCCGCTGGTCCATCTTGGCGCTCTGCAGAGCGTCGCCGAGAGACTCGACCTGGAGCTGCTGGAGGTTGTGGCCGAGCCGTATGCCGTCGCCCGGGTCCTTGCCAGCGAGCAGGTGCAGCAGTCCGGCGCGCTGTTCGTCGACATCGGCGGCGGCACGACGGACGTGGCCCTCGTCCGCCACGGCGGCATAGAGGGGACGCGCATGTTCGCTCTCGGCGGCCGGGCCTTCACCAACTCCATCGCCGACCATCTCGACCTGCCGTTTCCGCGGGCCGAGGAGATCAAGGTCGACTACGCGCGGGGTTTGAAGGTGGAGCACAAGGCCGAGGTGGCCAGGATAGTGAACGAGGACGTGGCGATCTGGTCGGCGGGCGTGGAGCTCGTGCTCGAGGAGCTGGCCGAGGGTGACCTGTTGCCCGGTCGCGTCTACATGTGCGGCGGCGGCTCGCACCTGCCGGAGATCGGGGCGGTCCTGCGCAGCGAGGAGTTCTGGAAGCGGCTGCCGTTCAGCCGGCCGCCCGATGTCCAGGTGATGTCCCCCGCCCAGGTCGAGCGGATCAAGGACGCGACGCAGCTTCTCGTCGACCAGCAGGACGTGACGCCGCTCGGTCTGGCGTACCAGGCGATCGAGCTCCAGACCAACGAGGATCCGCTCGATGTCGCTTTGCGGCGGGTCCTCCGAGCCATGAAGATGTAGCGCGATGGCCATCTACTACATCGACATCGACGACGAGATCACGTCGGCAGCGGCGAAGATTCGCGATTCGAGCGACACACGATTGGCGTTGGTGGTCCAGGGCGGGTCACGCGTCGCAACCTCCCGGATCAACTTCCTGCTGCTGGCTCGAGAGTCACGCCGTCATGGCCAGCGGCTGGCGATCATCGCCGCCGATCCATCGGTCAGGTCGCTCGCCCAGGCCGCCGGGTTGCCCGTCTTCTCGGCCGTGAGCGATTATCAGAGAGCGGAGGCCGGCCGGCCTCCGGGCACGCAGCCCGGCGGCGCGGACGCGGTGGACGATGCTCTCGACGAACTCGCAGCGACGGTCGGCACGGGAGGCGTCGGGCGTTCGGCAAGGCCGGTGGGCGGTGCCGCTCCTCGTCCGGCGCGCGGCCCGGCGCAGCCGGCGGTCCGCTCCGGTGGTCGGGGTTCGCGCACCCCGCTCTGGCTGGCGTTCGGCCTCGTGGCGGTCCTGATACTTGTAGCCGGCCTCGGCGCGTTTCTGTTGTGGCCCAGCGCGACCATCGTGCTTACGCTCAGGGAAGAGCCCGTCGGGCCGATCAACCTGGCCATCAAGGTGGACCCCGGGGTGACGGCGCCGAACGACTCGCTGCTCACCGTTCCCGGCGTGTCACAGCAGTTCGCGGCCACGGCCAGTGGCACGTTCACCGCCACGGGCCAGACCGTGGTCGACACGGCCGCGACCGGCACGGTCACTTTCATGAGCGGGAACACCGGGAGTTCAGTGACCATCCCGGCCGGGACCCAGGTCGAGACCGCAGGCAAACTCGCCTTCGCCACGACCTCCGCGATCACTGTGCCGAAGGCGCGCGTCGGCGGTCCTACCGGCCTTACCCTCATTCCGGCAACGGCCGACGTCTCGGTTACTGCCGTGAAGAAGGGCCTCGCTGGCAACGTGGCTGCTGGGGCGATCGTCAATGTGCCGGCCTGGTTGGCGACGGCCCTCGTGGTGGCCGATCAAGTGACCAACAAGACCGCTACCTCGGGCGGCACGCACACCGTGACGCCGTTTGTCCAGCAATCGGACCTCGACGCGGCGGAAGCCAGCCTGGCAGGCCAGCTGACCTCGTCACTGCAGGCCAAGATGACCGATCCGGCCTCGGTGGCAGCGGGCTTCGAGCTGTTCCCGAGCACTGCCCAGCTGGGCGATCCGAGCTACAACCCGGACCCGGCGACACTCCTCAACGGAGCCGTGTCCACCTTCGATCTCGCGGCGACGGCGACCGGAACTGCGACGGCGGCTAACCTCGCGACCGTGCGCGGCCTCGCCGAACGCAAGATCGTAGCCAGGGTCCAGGACGTCCACACCCTCGTCGATGGATCGGTGGCGGTCACGTTCGGGTCGCCGACGGCCGGGGGAGCGTTGATCTCCGTGCCCGTTACCGCCAACGCGTTCCAGGCGGCCACGGTTGACGTCGGCCAGCTCCGCGCCGCGATCAAGGGCATGTCCGTGGCGGACGCGAAGGCGTACCTGTCCCAGTTCGGCAGCGCGGAGGTCTCGATCTCGCCGTTCTGGGCGTCGACGATCTCCAGCTTCGACTTCCGGATCGATCTTCAGGTCGTGTCGCCGACCTCGCAGCCGACCGCCACGACCCTCGCCACGCCTCCGCCGGGACGGACTGCGGCGCCGAAGCCGGTTGCGACGCCGCCGGGCCCGACGCCCACTGCCGGCCCAACGGGGACCGCGGGGCCGACGCCTACCGCCGGGCCGACAGCGACCGGAGCCGCGACCTCGAGCCCGTCTGCGTCGCCGGTGTTGGTCCCGACGCCGACGCCATCGGCCACGGCCACGAGCCAGGCGAGCCCGACGGCCACGCCGTGAGTTTCGACCACGGCGGCCGCGGCGCCGGGCCGGGGCCGGGCCGGGTTCTCGGCATCGATCTGGGCGAGCGTCGCATCGGCGTCGCCCTGGGCGATGTCGAGACGCACTCGGCAACGCCGTTGACGACGCTCAGTCGAGCGCGTCGCGTGGACGAAGACGCTCGCGTCGTGGCGCGGCTGGCGGCCGAGCACCGGGCGGAAAGCCTGGTCGTGGGTCTGCCACTCAACATGGACGGGAGCGAGGGGCCGCAAGCTGCGAGCACGCGCGAGTGGGCGGCCGCGGTGGCTGCGGCCACCGGTTTGCCGCTACGCTTTCGCGACGAGCGTCTGTCCAGCGTACGAGCCGAACAGCGGATCGGCGGTCCGGCCCGGGGGAAGTCGGGCGGTCCTCCCAGCGCGGCACAGCGCGACGCGCACCGAGCCCGCATCGATCGAGAGGCGGCCGCGCTGATACTTCAGGACGAATTCGACGCCACAGCCGGGCTCTCGGACGAGTCTCTGTTGGGTAGGGGACAACCGGCGGAGCGAGGAACCGAATGAGCATGGAAGACGGCCAGGACCCGAAACCGGGTCGCCGAGGCCCCAGGGGCGGATCCCCCGGCCTCAAGCGTCCGTTCGTAGACACCGGCTGGGACAACGCCGATCAGACCGCGGCCGACGCTCCGGGCGTGGACTCCAAACCGGTCTCCGGAACGCAGGACCGTCGCAACTTCAAGTCGTCGAGGTCGGGCGGCATCGGCTCGGTCCTCCGTTTCGCGGCGTTCACGCTCGTTCTCGCCGGCCTCGTTCTGGGTGGGCTGTACTTCTTCGCCCGCCCTGCCGTCTACCACGCCGTTTCCGACTGGGCCGCCGAGAATCCGACGGCCCTGAAGCTTCCTTTCGTGGCCGACATGGTGCGCGCCGACCTGGGCACCAGTCTCACCGAACCCGTGAACGTGGCTGACTTCCGGGACATCGTCTTCGAGATCACTCTGGGCGAGACCCCGGCCGAGATCGGCGACGCGCTCGTCCGGGTCGGCGCGATTGCCGACTCGCGGGCGTTCGTGTTCGAAGCCCTCGAGCTCAATGCCACGTCCTACTTCTACGCCGGCCGCCATGTCGTCACCAGGGCCATGACCCTCGACCAGATCATCGATGTCCTGACCAGAGAGCCCGTGTCCGCTCCAACCGTCCACCTGGTCTTTCGAGAGGGACTTCGTATCGAACAGATGGTTGCCAAGCTGGAAGACCTCGAGGCCAACCCGGTCGATCCGGCCGTCAAGCTCTCGCTCGATGTCGCGGAGTACGAACAGCTGGCGACGAACCCGACGCCGGACATCCTGGCCCGCTATAGCTGGCTGAAGCTGCCTCCGGGTGCATCCCTGGAGGGCTTCCTCTTCCCGGCGACCTATGACGTCGACGCGGGGATCACGCCCGTCCAGCTGATCGAGCAGCAGCTCGACGCGTTCGCGGCGAATGCGCCGCCGGCGTTGTTCCAGATGACCCCGGACCTGATCTACCAGACCGTCCAGGTCGCCTCGCTCGTGGAGACCGAAGTCAAGCTCGACACGGACCGGCCCCTGGTGGCCGGCGTGTACGTCAACAGGCTCGATCGCAAGAAGTGGCCCACCGGACTGCTGAACTCGGACCCGACCGTCATCTACGCCAACGACTCGGTCTGGCTGACGACGCATCCGATCGACTCCTGGGTCGGCTACACGTTCTGGGTCGAGGTCGCCGGGACGACGCCGCTGGCGCAGATCATCTTCCCCGACGCACTCGCCCCGTACAACACCTATCACCACGCCGGCCTGCCGCCGACGCCCATCTGCTCACCGGGCCTGGCCTCGCTGCTGGCGGCGATCACGCCCGACACTGCGGACGGCTACTATTACTTCCTGGCCAAGAAAGACGGCACCGGCGGCCTGGCCTTCGCCCATACGAACGCCGAGCAGATCGCGAACGAGAAGAAATACGGCTACATCAAGTGAAGGCGGCCACTCCCGGTCCCGGACTCATCGATCGCCGCTCGCCCGCGTAACATTGTCGGCATGACCGCGATCGTCCGGCATTTGCCGCATCCAGCCGACTTCACCGCGCCCCCGGCCGCCGCCGATCTGAGTCGCTGGGCCGAGGCCGATCGGGCGGCCCGCCCGGCCCGTCTGGCTCGATTGCGGGCCCGTTTCGCCGGTCAGGGCGTCGACGCCTACTTCGGCGTCCGGCCCGAGCACATGCGCTATCTGACGGGGTTCAGCCTGGAAGACGGCGAGGACCGGGTGGCCGGCAACTCGGGCCGCTTCCTGATCTCGGGCGACGAGATCGTAGTGCTGGCCGACTCCCGCTACCGCCTGCAGGCCGTCGCGCAGGCGCCGGAAGCCCGCATCGCGGCCGCCACCTACGACCTTGGGGCAATCTGGCCGGAAATCGTCGCGAGCGCCGGTGCGAAACGAGTCGCCGTCGAGAGCGGCTTCATAAGCCACCAGCAATGGACGGAGCTCGAGAAAGCCGCGCCCGATGTGGAGCTGGTGCCCGTCGCGAGCTGGGTGGAAGCGGATCGGGCGACCAAGGAGCCGGACGAGATCGAGCGGATCAGGGCTGCTTGCGCCGTCGCCGATCGCGCCCTGGCCGCCATCGTTCGTCGTATCAAGCCCGGCGTGACGGAGCACAAGCTCGCGCTGGCCCTGGAGTGGGAGATGCGCACCGGCGGCGCCGAAGCGCTCGCGTTCGGGGTGGCCTGCCTGACCGGGCCCGATGCCGCCCTGCCTCACGGTTCGCCCTCGGAGCGAGAGGTGTGCGGCGGCCAGGTCCTGCTCTTCGACTTCGGGGCGATGGTGGCCGGATATCGCAGCGACATGACCAGGACGCTCTTCGTGGGCGAGCCGACGGCCCGCGACCTGGCGATCTACGAGATCGTGGCCGCGGCCCAGAACGCGTCGGTCGAACTGCTGACGGCCTCGGCCCGAGGCGAGCGGCCGGCCGCGAGCGGCCGCGAAGGCGACGCCGCGGCACGGCAGGTCATCGAGGCCGCTGGGCACGGCGAGCACTTCGGGCACGGCACGGGTCACGGCATCGGCCTGGCCACGCACGAGCTGCCGTCACTCGGTCGCGTCGCGTCCGAAGATCCGCTGCCGAGCCCCACGGTCTTCAGCATCGAGCCGGGGATCTACATCGACGGCGAGACCGGCGTCCGGATCGAGGATCTGGTCCTGTACGACACCGGAGCGCGCCAGCTCGAGCGGCTGACGTGCTTCCCGCGCGAGGTCATCGTCGTCGGCGTCTGAAACGCCGCAGTCTGAGCAACGTGCAGGAGGGGGAATGGTTCCCTTCAGACAGGAAGCCATCCGTGGGCTGACTCGGGCGCTCGAGATCTGTACCAACAAGGGCTTGACAGAGCACCAGTCGAGGCCAGGCTACGGCACAGGCTCCGGAATCGACTATGCAACCTACGTGGGTCCTTGGGACTCGTGGTAATGGACATCAAGGTTACCGGCAGGTCGTTGGGCAAGGTCCCTGGGCAGAAGGTGACGGGCGAACTCCGAGATGTCCGGCTTGGGCAAAAGGGCGGCTGGCTGCATTTCGCGAGCGCAGACTGCGAAAGGGTGGACTTCTCGAAAGGGGACTTCGACTTTGCAGCCGTGAACTCGACGTTCGTGGACTGCAGCTTCGGGGGCGTCAAGTTCAGGGGAACCAACTACGGGTCTTCTCGGGCCGATGCACGCCAGACGCTGTTCCGTCGCTGCAGTTTCGATCGCGCCACCATGCTGGGTCTCCAGTCGGGTGACAACGCTCGATTCGAGGGCTGCAGCTTCAAGGGAACGAGGATCGCCCACTGGCAGGCAGATCATTGCGAGTTTGTGGAATGCGTCTTCGCCGGACGTATATCGGACGTTCGGTTCTCCGGGCGCCCGTTCGATGTCGAGCGCGACCATGAGCGCAATACGAGATTCTATGCGCAGGCCCGGGCCAAGCACCCGACGCTCCCGCCCTACAGCGAGCTAGAACGCCGGCACAATGACTTTCTCCGTAACGACTTTCGAGATGCCGAGCTCGACGAGGTGTCGTTCGAATATGGGATCGACATCGACGGGCAGATGATGCCCGCGGGGCCACAGTACCTCCGCCTGGACCGACCGCGAGAGCGGATCCTGCGCGCTCGCGCCATCGTTGCGCGCTGGCCTGAAGACACTCTGCGTGAGCGGGCCCTTTTCACGCTGCAACTGCTGAGTGAACCAGGCAAGGCCGAGTAGGAAGTCCTCTTCCTCAATCGGATGTCTGCTCCGTCGCCGACATTCCGGGAGCAACAGAAGATGGTCTACGACCTCCTCCAACACGTTCTTGAATAGTTGACCCAGGCGGAGGTCGAGGGTTCGAGGGAGGCGGAGGTTTCGGCTCCGGAGAGCCGACGGGTGGCCCTGAAGGTGGCGGCCTGCATGACGAGCTGGAATGAGGCAACGCAATGTCGGGCGATTTGTCAGTGATCTTGTGGTGGAATGGGCCCAGGGGCGGGGACATCCATGATCCGTCGCTGGCCGACATCGAGAGAGTCGTGTCGTCGTTGGACGGCATCTCGGCGGATGAATGCGGAATCCTGGTGGAGACGCCAACGGCGCCAGTCGCGACGATGGTGGTCGGCGGTGGTCTTGAGGGCCGATTGACCGTTCAGTGGCAGTGGTACGGTCCGGATGATTGGAACAACGATGTAGTCATGCTCGTCGACCGAAGTCAGGGCGACCGCATGTTCGCAAATGTCACCGGCGGTCAGAAGTCTGACATGCTAGGACGGCTGTCTGTTCCAAGAGCAGTGGCCCTCGGAGCGGTGCGGCGGTTCACAGAGACCCGCCAGCTCGACGATGGCCTGGATTGGGACTTCGTACCCGCCGTCCCCGGCGTGGCGCGAGAGTTGAGCAGAGCCGAAGTTCAAGCTATTTCGGAACGAATGGTCCAGAAGCTGCTCATATCTCCGACCAGAGACAGATGAAGCCGCCATCATCCCAGCGTGTCCCTTACAAGCCCATGATCGCCCGAGCATGTCCCGCCTCAAGAATCTTGGACACCTTTCTTCGCCGTCATCTGCTGTCTGCTGGTCGTCGGTACCCTGCTGGCGCTCTTCGTGTTCCACACCGATTCGCTCGTCGCGGTGATGCTGGGCATCTCCGCCGCGGCCACGGCCTTCAGCGCCTTCTCGTATTCGAAGGCCGAATAGCTGCGATCCCGGCACTGCTCTCACTCGCCGCCGGGGTGTCGAGATCGGGGGCAGGCGATGCAAGGCCGTCCAGTTCGGCGCGAATCCTGCCCGACCGACCGTTTCGGGCTTCGGCTCCGGTACAATCCCGAGGTATACACCGACCGATCCAGCCGACCTCCTCTCGGCTTGCCATCAAGGAGCCTTCCTCGACCATGATTTCGACAAGCGACCTGCACAAGGGCGTGACCATCGAGCTCGATGGTGACCTGTGGCAGATCCTCGACTATCACCACCTCAAGATCGGGCGAGGTTCGGCCCAGGTCCGCATCAAGCTGCGCAACGTCAAGCGCGGCCAGACGGTCGAGCGGTCCTTCCAGGCCGGCGACCGGTGGCCCCGCGTCCAGCTCGAGCACCGCCAGATCCAGTTCCTGTACCAGGACGGCAGCGACTACCACTTCATGGAGACGGAGAGCTACGAGCAGTTCCACCTGAGCGCGGAGCAGCTCGACGACGCGGTGAACTATCTCAAGGAGTCGATGCTCCTGGATCGAACCAGTTACGAGGGCGACACGATCGGCGTCGAACTGCCCGTCACGGTCGACCTCAAGGTCGTCGAGACCGAGCCCGGGTTTGCGGGCGACACCCAGACCGGCGCACGCAAAGCCGCCAAGCTCGAGACGGGTCTGACCATCCAGGTTCCGATATTCGTGGGCGAGGGCGACACGGTCAGGGTCGACACTCGAACCGGCGAGTACCAGACGCGGTTGTAGCCGGTGCCCGGCCGGACCGGCCACGTAGCACGCGCTCGGTCCAATCAAGAGGATCTGCCGTGAGCCGCAGCGGGCCTCCGCAGAACGAGCCCCTCTGGGGCGACATTCCAATGGACGAGCCCGCCGCCCCTTCGGACCGGTCGAAGCCGCCCGATTGGGCGCTACCGGCGTGGGATTCGCTGCCGGTCGAGGAGCTTGTGGCGCCCAGACCACCGCGTCAGGTCCCGGCGGGCGACTCGGCGCCGCCGTCGAGGCCCGAGCACCGCGCCGAACCGCCGCGGGCGGAGCCGTTGCAACCCGAGCCGTTGCGGCCCGAACCGCCGCGGGCCGAGTCGCCGCGGGCCGAGCCCTTGCGGCCCGAACCGGCCGCGAGTTTCGCGCTCCGCATCCTCCAGGTCAGCGAGATCACCCGAGCCATCCGTGACGCGGTCAGGTCGGAAGCCGGCCTGCGCGATCTCTGGGTCGAGGGCGAGGTCGGCCGCGTGACCGTGTCCTCGGCCGGGCACGCCTACTTCACTCTCAAGGACGAACGCAGCCAGCTGGCCTGCGTCTTCTTCCGCGACGATCGCCTGTCCTCTCCGTTCGAGCCTCGGACGGGGTTGCGGGTCGTGGTCCACGGCCGGATCGACGTCTTCGAGAGCCAGGGCGTCTATCAGTTGTACGTGGCGGCGATCCAGCCGGCCGGTTTTGGGGACCTGGCCCTGCGGTTCGAGGCGCTCAAGGCGAAGCTCGCCGCGGAAGGCCTGTTCGAGACGGCCCGCAAGAGGCCGCTGCCGGATCGGCCGGCCGTCATCGGCGTAGCCACGAGCGCCACGGGCGCCGTCTGGCACGACATCTGCCACGTGGTGGCGCGGCGCTGGCCGCTGGCCCGGCTGGTCCTGTCGCCGTGCCAGGTCCAGGGTGAGGGTTCGGCGGCGAGCGTCGTCGCGGCGCTCGATCGGCTGACGCGCTGGGGCGAGCGGTGCCGTGCCGACGGGCGGCCCGAGGATGCTCCGGCAGTGGTCATCCTGGCCCGCGGCGGCGGGTCGCTCGAGGACCTGTGGTCGTTCAACGACGAGAGAGTCGTGCGCGCGGTCGTGGCCCACCCCGTGCCGGTGGTCTGCGGCGTCGGCCATGAGGTGGACGTGACGCTGGCCGACTTCGCCGCAGACGTCCGCGCACCGACGCCGTCGGCCGCGGCGGAGCTCGTCGTGCCCGATCGAACCGAGGTTGCGGCCGTCCTGCGCGAACTCGTACGACGAGCGGGAGGCTGCGTGGCAGGCGTCGTGGCCGGTGCTCAGGCTGAGCTCGGGGCCGAGGCGCGGGCTCTGGATCGGCTTCAGCCGTCGGCGCAGCTGGCCCAGGCCCGCGAGAGAGCGGGCTATCTTCTCGATCGGGCGACGAGGGCCCTGCGCGGCGAGATCGGGCGGCGCGCCGAGACTGAGCGGCGCCTGGCTTCGCGGCTCGAGCCGGTCCTTCTCGCTCAGCTTGGCTGGCGGCGCGTGGCTCTGGAGCGGAGTTCGGCCGGGCTGGCGGCGCTGGGCCCGCAGGCCACGCTGAACCGCGGC
>Ga0182021_10000924_pt1 | contig 33296 bp, 24 predicted proteins | sample 612E3MmetaG_FD_120493 | JGI IMG/M metagenome (GOLD analysis project Ga0182021, IMG submission 120493) | Permafrost microbial communities from Stordalen Mire, Sweden - 612E3M metaG (Illumina Assembly) | ecosystem: Environmental > Terrestrial > Soil > Wetlands > Permafrost | place: Sweden... | reverse complement strand
GGCGAAGGCGCCCTCGGGCGCACGCGTGACGAAGACGCGCGGGTCGCGGACCGGGCCGGGGACCGTACGCGGCGCCTCGACGCCCTGCAGAAGGCCGCGGCCGCTCGCCGCGCCGCCGCCCGCGTCGGAGGACCCGCCTGATGTCGATCGTCCGACTCGCCGGGGTCGTGAGAGAGGTCGGGGACTTCGTCATCCTCGACCACGTGGACGCCTCGATTTCCGCCGGCGATCGCATCGGCCTCGTCGGCCCGAACGGCGCCGGTAAAACGACCCTGCTTCGACTCGTGGCCGGCCTCGACGAGCCCGACGGCGGAGAGGTCCACCGTAAACGGGGGCTCACCGTCGCCTTGCTGCCGCAGGAAGCCCACGTCGACTCGGACTTCATCGAGGCGGCCAGCCTGAGGCTGGCCGTGCGGGCCGGAGCGGTGCGGCTGGAAGAACTGGAAGCCAGCCTCCGGAGGCTCGAGCACGAAGGCCGGGTGACCGAACCGGAGTACGAGAACCTGCAGCACGAGTTCGCGGTCAAGGATGGCTACGCGCTCGACCAGCGGGTCGAGGCGGCGCTGTCCGGCCTCGGCTTCGAGCGGCGCGAGTGGGATCGACCTCCGACCTTCCTGTCCGGCGGCGAACAGACTCGAGCCGTCCTGGCCAGGCTGCTGCTCGCCGATCCGGAGCTGCTGCTGCTTGACGAGCCGACGAACCACCTCGACCTCGGCGCCCTGGAGTGGCTGGAGGACCACCTCGGGCGGCGCCACGGCAGCCTGGTCGTCGCTTCGCACGACCGAGCCTTTCTGGATGCCACCGTGACTCGTGTCTGGGAGTTGCGCGATCGACAGCTCACGCCGTTTCGGGGCAGCTACGCATCCTACGCGCGCCAGCGCGAGGAGCGCGACCTGCGCGCGACCGCTGAAGCCGAGGCTCGCGCCGGCCAGATCGCCCGCGAGCAGGAGCTGGTTCAGCAGTACCGCCACCAGCGCAAGCACGGCAAGATGCACGAGCATGAGGCCAGGCTCGAGGCGCTGCAACCTCCCGAGAAACGGAAGTCGGAGGCTCGGCTGAAGCTGCCGACGGAGGCGCTTGCCGGCGGCGCGCCGGCTCGATCGTACGAGTCGGTAGTTCGGGCCGAGGAGCTGGTCGTCGGGTACAGGGCCGTCCGATCGAGCGCGGCCCATGGAACCAACGGGGAGCCCGCCGAGACGCCCGTGGCCCGCGTACCGTGGCTGGAACTCAGACGCGGCGATCGCGTCGGCATCGTGGGCCCGAACGGCGCCGGCAAGACCACGCTGCTGCGCACGATCGCCGGGGAGCTGACGCCGCTGGACGGCGCCCTGGACCTTGGTCGCAACGTCCAGCTGAGCTACCTGGCCCAGCTTCGCGACGCGCCAATCCCCGGCGCCACGGTCCTGGACGCGCTCCTCGACGAGATGCCGCTGACTCCGGCGGCGGCGCGGGGCCACCTGGCCCGCTTCCTGTTCCGGGGCGACGACGTGTTCAAGGAAGTCTCGGCTCTCTCTGGCGGGGAGCGCTCGCGGCTGGAGCTGGCGCTGCTCTTCCTGCTGCCGGCCAACCTGCTCCTGCTCGACGAGCCCACGAACCATCTCGACATCCCGGCCCGGGAGGCCCTCGAGGCCTTCATGGCGGGCACGGACGCGACGCTGCTGGTCGTCAGCCACGACCGTCGCCTCCTGGAGAAGGTCTGCGGGTCCCTGTGGGTGGTCGACGACGGCGTGGCGGTGCCGTTCGACGGTGGCTATCGCGCCTGGCGGACCGCAATGGCGGACGGCTGGACGGTGAAGGCGGCCGCCGAAAGGGAGGCGGTACGTTTTCACGGCGGTCGCGCGCGGGAAACCGGCGGGCGTCGGCCGGGGGTCGCGGTCGGGACTTCGAGTCCTGGGCCTCGTTCGCGATCCTCGAGACCCGTCGCTTCTTCACCGGGGAGCGGCCGGACAACGTCGGCGGGTGCGGCGACCGAGAAGGGAGTGTCCGCCTCGCCTGTCCCGCGGCCACCGGTCGCTAAAGTCTCCAAGGACGCCTATCGTCGTCGGAGGGCCCAGATCGACGAAGAGCTCGCTCGCCTCAACGAGCGCAAGCAACATCTGGAGTCGGCCCTGCTGGATCCGGGAGTGCATGGCAACTTCGTCGAGCTGCGCCGGGTGAGCGGCGATCTTGCCATCGTCGACGAGGCGCTCGCCGCGGCCGAGGAGGCGTGGTTGGAGCTGGAGGAGGCGGCACCGTGACGGAGCGCGAGTCCGCGGACCGCTCGTCCGACGAGTCCCGCCGCGGGTCTCTGGGCACGCGCGCCCCGGTGATCGGCCTCATCGGCCCGATCGGTTGCGGCAAGTCGACCGTGGCTGGCTGGCTCGTCGCTCGCGGCTCAGCCATCGTCGACGCCGACAGGCTGACGCGGGACCTCATGACGCCCGGCGCCCCGGTCACGGAGTCCGTCCTTGTCCGCTTCGGCGGGGAGTATCGCCGGCCCGACGGCTCGCTGGATCGAGTCGCTCTGGGACGCCTCGTCTTCGCCGATCCCCCACGCCTGGCCGAGCTGGAGGCGATCGTCCATCCCGCCGTAGCCCGCTTGATTCGGGACGCGATCCGGGCCGCGGACGCCGGCCGTCCGAAGGCAATCGTGCTGGAGGCGATCAGGCTGGTCGAGGCCGGGCATGCGCCCTGGTGCGACGAGGTCTGGCTGGTCGTCTGCGATCCGGAGTCCCAGCTCGCCCGCCTCGTCGGCCGTGGCATGGACGAATCGGACGCCCGTCAGCGGATGGCCGCGCAGGCCGTGTCGCTGCCAATGTGGCGTGCTGCGGCAACTCGCACCATTCGCACGGATGGCGAACCGACCTACGTCGAGCGCGCCCTGGCGGCCGCGTTCGAAGAGACGCTCCACAGAATGCGCTGACACCCGAGCGGTCCGCGCGTGCCTGCCCCTGGGCTCATGTTTGGCCAGGGCAGACGCTCTCGCTTGCGTCGCGTGGGCGTTCGAGGATGTCGCCACGAGTCGGAATCGGTCGCGTTACGGGCAGGCTGAACCGGTTCATGACCGGTCTCGCCTACTAGAACGTCCGTGCTAAAGCCCGCCAGGGCGGTATACTCGTCCTCTCCGCTGACGAGAGATCTAAGTGCCCGACTTCCGGCTCGTTGCAGACTTCAAGCCGACCGGCGATCAGCCCCAGGCCATCGAAAGACTGAGCGAAGGCCTGGCGAGAGGCCTGCGCCATCAGACGCTGCTTGGCGCCACCGGGACGGGCAAGACGGCCACGATCGCCTGGACGATCGAGCGCCACCAGAAGCCGACGCTCGTGCTTGCCCACAACAAGACCCTGGCGGCCCAGCTCTACTCGGAGTTTCGGGAGTTCTTTCCGGACAACGCCGTCGAGTACTTCGTCAGCTACTTCGATTACTACCAGCCGGAGGCGTACCTGCCGCGCAGCGATACATACATCGAGAAGGACTCGAGCCGCAACGACGAGATCGACAAGCTGCGCCACGCCGCCACGAAGGCGTAGTTCGAGCGGCGGGACGTGATCATCGTCGCCAGCGTCAGCTGCATCTACGGCCTGGGCGCGCCGGTCGACTACGGTGCCACGATCCTGCGGCTGCGCGTCGGCGGGCAGTATCGCCGCGACGCCGTGCTCCGACATCTGGTGGATCTGCAGTACCAGCGCAACGACCAGGCCCTCAGCCGTGCCCGCTTCCGCGTTCGCGGCGACACGCTGGAACTGATCCCGGCCGCGGAAGATCGCCTCGTCCGCGTCGAGTTCTTCGGCGACGAAGTGGAGCGGATCACGGAGCTCGATCCGCTGACCGGTGAGCTCCTTGCCGAGCGCAAGGACGTCAACGTCTATCCGGCGACGCACTACGTCACTCCCACCGACAAGCTGATGGCGGCGGTCAAGGCGATCGGCGAGGAGATGGAGGTCCGGGTTTCCGAGCTTGAGGCGCAGGGGCGCCAGCTTGAGGCCGCCAGGCTTCGGCAGCGCACGACGTTCGACCTCGAGATGATGCGCGAGCTGGGCTACTGCACCGGCATCGAGAACTACTCGCGACACCTCTCCGGCCGCGACGCCGGCTCCCGTCCGTGGACGCTACTCGACTACTTCCCGCCGGACTGGCTGCTCGTCGTCGACGAGAGCCACATGTCGATCCCGCAGGTGGTCGGAATGTACAAGAACGACCGCACCCGCAAGGAGATCCTGGTCGACTTCGGCTTCCGGCTGCCGTCGGCGCTCGACAACCGGCCGCTCACGTTCGAGGAATTCGAGGCCAGCGTCAACCAGGTCGTGTACATGAGCGCTACTCCCGGCCCGTATGAGCTGGAGCGAAGCCAGCAGGTGGTCGAGCAGCTGATCCGTCCGACCGGCGTCGTCGATCCGCACATAACCGTCAAGCCGACCGAAGGCCAGATAGACGACCTCATGGAGCTGATCCGTGGTCGGGTGGAGCGGGGCGAGCGGACCATCGTCACCACGCTCACCAAGAAGATGGCCGAAGACCTAGCCGACTATCTCCAAGAGCTGGGCGTGAAGGTCCAGTACCTGCATTCCGAGGTCGACACGCTCGAACGGGTCCAGATCCTGCGTGACCTCCGGCTCGGCGTCTATGACGTGATCGTCGGGATCAACCTGCTGCGCGAGGGGATCGATCTCCCCGAAGTTACGCTCGTCGCGATTCTCGACGCAGACAAGGAGGGGTTCCTGCGCAGCGCGTGGTCGCTGGTCCAGATGATCGGCCGGGCGGCGCGCAACGTCGGCGGCGAAGTCGTCATGTACGCCGACAACGTGACCGAATCGATGCGAGCGGCCATCGACGAGACGAACCGGCGCCGCTCCATCCAGGAGCGCTACAACAAGGACCACGGCATCCAGCCGGTGACGATAGTCAAGGGGATCCGCGACATCAACGACCGGCTGCGGGCGGTGGCCGAGGCGCACGGAACCTATGCCACGGCGCCGGGGCAGGAGCGTGCGTTCACCGAGATGGCCAAGGGACAGGTCGAGAAGCTCGTGTCCCAGATGGAAGCGGAGATGCGCCAGGCCGCCCGCGACCTGGAGTTCGAGCGGGCCGCGGCGCTCCGCGACGAGATCCAGGAGATCCGGCTGCGGGTCCTCGACGAGGACGCGTCGGCGGCCGTGGCCCGAGCGGCTGAAAGGGCCGCGAAGGCTCGACCGGTTGGGCCGGCAGGTTCGCGGCCCGCCCCGGCGCGGGCCGCTCGAACGATCAAGCCGGTCCGGCAGGCGGCGCAGCGCGCCGGGCGGCGGGGCAGGCGAGGGGCCGGCGGCGACGGCGATGGTCCCGAGGGACCGGAGCTGGAAGTGACCGAGGTCGTGGTCGTGCCTGCTGGCGATGAGCCGTGCGGCGACTCTCTCATGACCGCCGCGACCGCGTCCGATTGGCTGCCGGGCATTCGCGACGAGCACGAGGACGACGGCTGGTCGGCCAAGTGGCTGGACCGCCCGACGTGGGACCATACCGTCACCCCGAACGTGATCAAGAGGACGGGCACTCGACCGCCGGGCCGTGGCAGACGCCGGCGCTAGAGGACCCCGGCCCGAGGAGGATAGATGGACCCGCTCAGCGAAGCGTTCCAGCACCACACGTGGGCCACGGAGAAGCTGATCCGGCATCTGCGCGGGCTGCCCGAAGCCGCGCTGAACGCCACGGGGGCGGGCGTCTACGGCGAGGTGCTCGCCACGCTCTCGCACCTGCTCGCCGCCGACGGACGATACCTCGGCCACCTGGAAGGAACGCCGCCTCCGCCGCGACCGGGCCCCGACCCGACGCGCAGCCTCGACGAGCTGGCGGACCAGCTTCGGGACCAGGCCGTCCACTGGAGAGTGGTATTGTCCCGCGTCGGCGAGCTGGACGTTACGCTGCACGCTCGCGGCGACCGCCCCGAGTTGCCGCACGCCACGAATCTGTTGGTCGTGCAGGCTCTTCACCACGGCAACGACCATCGCACTCAAATCTGCACCGTGTTGTCGGCCTCCGGCTACGAGGCGCCGGACCTCGACGTCTGGTCGTACTGGATGGACCGGCGCCGGGAGCCGTAGGGCGACACCGTCGGCTACGCCGAATCCGTCGGCACCGCCGGCTCCGGAACGGTCGCGGCGGGCGAGCCAATCGCGCGGCCGGCGGAAGCCGCCAGAATCAACAGCAGAACGACGATCATGACCAGCGCCGCGCGCAGCCCCACGACCCCGGCCACGGTGCCGATGATCGGCGGCGCCGAGGTAGTCCCGAGGGCGCCCATCGTCGCCACGCCCGCGATCCCTACGCCGGAGGCGATCCCTGGCTGGGAACCGCCGGCGCGGAGGGCGATCGGGTTGGTCGCCGCAATGCCTATACCCAGGAACGCGAACCCGACGATCGCGGCGAGCGGCTGAGCGATCGCCAACGCCGACACCATCCCGGCCGCAGAAACGAGCGCGCCTAGAGCGACCAGCCGAGCGGCGCCGAAGATCTCTGTCAGTCGGTCGCCCGCCAGCCGGGCAGTCGCCATGGCGGCCGAGAAGACGGATATGGCGACGGCTGCCTGCTGGGCGGTTCCGCCGATCGTCTCCTTGATGAAGACGCCGCTCCAGTCGCCCACGGAACCCTCGGCAACGAGCCCGCACATGGCGATGAAGCCGATGATCGCCAGCCGCCTGGTGGGCCGCCGGAAGACCGCGCCCCCGGCCGCGTGCTTGTCGGCCAGCATCGTCTGGCTCAAGACCGCCGCCGAGACAACCATGACGATTGCCAGAACGACGAACTGTTCGAAGACGGACAGTCCGGCCGCCAGGGCGATGGCTGTCGAAAAGGCGCCGAGGAACGACCCGATGCTCCAGGTGCCGTGGAGACGCGACATGATCGGCGTCGTACCGGCGCGCTCGATGGCCAGTCCGTTGGCGTTCATGCAGACGTCCATGGAGCCGTGCGCGGCGCCGTAGATGAGGAGGGCGCCGGCCAGCATGACGAACGACGTCGAGGAGGCGATCACCGGCATCATCAAGGAGCAACAAGCGAGCATCAGTGCGCTGACCCGATGGCTGCCGATCCGGCCGGCCGCGTAGCCGGCGAACGTCATCGTCAGGATCATCCCCAGCGGGGCGCCGAGGAGCGCGAACCCGAGATGGACCGCGTCCAGGCCGGCCTGCTCCTTGATTGCCGGGATCCGAGACGCCCACGAGCCGTAGAGGATGCCGTTGGCCACGAACGCCGCGACCACGGCGATCCTGGCCCGGCGGAGGTGGGGCGACTCGGGCGGCTGGTTCACGGCTCCCTCCGGGTGAGAGCTCGCCTGCCGCCCACCGTCAGGATCGCGAGCATGACGAGGATTATGAGCAGCGAGCCGCGCAGCGTGACGGCAGTGGCCAGGGTGCCGATGACCGGTGGGCCGATCAGGCCGCCTGCATAGCCCATCGTGGATACAGCCGCGATCCCCACCGAGGCCGGGATGCCGGGCTGCGAACCGGCGGCCCGGAAGAGCGTGGGCACCACGGCGGCCAGCCCGAGCCCCATCATCCCGAACCCGACGATCGCCACGACAGGGATCTGGGCCGCCAGCGCCAGCGCCAGCCCGACGGCCGCGAGAGCGGCACCCCCACTGACAAGCCGCGCCGACCCAAGGCGCAGGCTCAGCCGGTCGCCCGCGAGTCGCGCGACGGCCATCGACCCCGTGAAGGTCGTCACCGCCAATCCGGCCAGGCCTTCGGAGGCGTTCATGGTGCGCTGGAGGTAGACACCGCTCCAGTCCGTCGCGGAGCCCTCAGCCATGAGCCCGCACAGAGCAAGGGCGCCGAGCAGGACGAGCGGGCCGGTCGGGAGCCGGAGCCTGCCGCCGCCTTCGGCGTGCCTGTCGGGCAGCATCGTGAAGCGCAGGAGTACCCCGCCGATCGCGAGGCCCACGGCCGCGACCGCGAACTCGGGCAGGACGGGAATCCCAAACGCCGCCACCTGGGTGCTGACCAGCGCGCCGACGAATGCGCCGATGCTCCAGGAGGCGTGCAGACGCGAGATGATCGGGCCGGAACCGGCGTGCTCGACCGCAATCCCGTTCGCATTCATCGAGACGTCCATCGTGCCCTGGCAGACGCCGAAGATCAGGAGGCTGATCGTCAGACTGGCGAAGTTCGAGGACGCCCCGATGAATACCGTCATGACCGCGCACCCGACCGCGGTCAGCGGCGTCATGACGTGAGTCCCGAACTTGCTGCCGAGCCAGCCGCCGAACGTCATCGTCAGGACCGCCCCGACCGAAGCCCCGAGCAAGGCGAAGCCCAGACCGGCTTCGTCGAGTCCCGTCTGAGCCTTGACCGCCGGGATGCGTGCCGCCCATATCCCGAAGGAAAGGCCGTTGAGCATGAACGCCGCCGCGACGGCTGCCGCCTGGACCCGCAGGTCCCGACTGCCGGCCGGGAGTGCCGGCGTCACGCCGCGACGCCTATCGCGCGAGCCAACGCCACGAGGACCACGGCCGCTAGAACGCCGGGAAGAAGCAGTCGAGTCCGGGCGACGACCAGCACGCACCCGGCCACGGCGACCGGCTCGACACCGACCAGGAGAGTCGGCGGGTTGCCGGCGGTAAGGAGGCAGTTCACGGCGGCCAGTGCGGCGAGCGCTGCCGGTCCGGCAAGCCGCAGATAGGAGACAGTCCAAGCAGGCAGCCTCTCGATGCCCGGAGCGAGCATCGGGAGAGCGCGGGACGGGTATGTGACTGCCCACATCAGAACGGCCAGCGGAATCAAGCCGAGAGTCATGGCAGGCCTGCCTCGGCCGACGGCTCGGGTGTTTCGGGCGCGCTCGACTCGTCGGTCGCCGATGCCGGGACGGCCAGCCCGAAGAGAGGGCCGAGCAGCGCGCCGGCCACGAGTCCGGCCGAGACGCCTCCGACGAGCCCTATCGGTACCGCGACCGCCACCGCGCCGAGCGCCGCGGCGACGTCGCGCCGCCGCGAGACCATCCCCAGCGAGAGTCCGGCCATCGCCGCCGGGAACGCGACGTCCAGGCCGAGCAGACGCGTGTCGACCGCCCCGCCCGCAAGGTATCCGACCGTGGAACCGAGAGTCCACGGCACGAAGATGACGAGCGCGGCAACCCAGTAGCCGGGCGCGTCGAACCGCCCGATGCGCCGGAAATGGGCGAGCGAGAGCGCGAAGGTCTCGTCGGTCAGGAAGTGGGCCATGAAGGCCCGCTCCCGGCGCGGTCGCTCGGCCGTGTACGGCGCCACGGCGGCCGAGTACAGCAGGTGCCGGGCATTCACCAGGGCGGTCACGCCGGCGATCGCCAGCCAGGGGGCGCCGCCCTTGACCAGACCCGCCGCGGCGAACTGCGCACCGCCGGCTAGGACCACGAGACAAGTCACCACCACGTCGAGCAGAGTGAAGTGGGCCTGCAGGGCGGCCAGGCCGTACACCAGCCCTACCGGCAGCGCGTAGGCCGCGATCGCCATAGCATCGCGGGTCAGCTGGCGCCGCGATTCCTCGACCGTGTCCGCGCAACCCATTGGTGCTGCTCCTACAAGTGCGTTGTCGGATGGTACCGAACGCAGGAGGGTTGGGGGCGATCCTGCCGCGGTGGACGCGGCGGGGGATCTGAGGGTTCGACTCGCCGCCCTCGAATGGCTTCGCCGTCAAGTCGACCTGCGCTTTGACGTGCTCGGCCGATCGATCCCGGCGGCCACACGGCCGGCCTACGTCCGTGTCGGCGACTTGCCTGCCGGCTCGCGGCGCGCCTCCCGAACCGTACGGCACGAACGTCTGTTCTGTTTCTGACGATTGGCCTACAATGTCGTCCTATGCCGCAGGAACAGCTCGTCGTTCGCGGGGCCCGCGAACACAACCTCAAGAACGTCACCGTTGCGATGCCGCGAGACCGGCTGATCGTCATCACGGGCCTCTCCGGCTCGGGCAAGAGCAGCCTTGCCTTCGACACCATCTATGCCGAGGGCCAGCGCCGTTACGTCGAGAGCCTGTCCGCGTATGCCCGCCAATTCCTCGGCGAGATGCAGAAGCCGGATGTCGATCAGATCGACGGCCTCTCCCCGGCAATCTCGATCGACCAGAAAGGTGCCAGCCGAAACCCGCGGTCGACAGTCGGCACGGTGACCGAGATCTACGACCACCTGAGGCTCCTGTTCGCGCGGATCGGCCACCCGCACTGTCCCACGTGCGGCCGCGAAATAGAGCGCCAGTCGGTCCAGCAGATCGTCGACCAGATCTACGACCTGCCCGAGGGCACGCGCCTGATGGTCCTGGGACCGGTCATCAAGGACCGCAAGACGGAAGGCAACCGCGAGTACGAGCAGATTCGTCGCCAGGGCTTCGCCCGCGTCAGAGTCGACGGCGAGCTGATGGACCTGGCCGAGACCCGGCAGCTGGACAAGTACAAGCGCCACATGATCGACGTCGTGGTGGACCGTTTCATCGTCCGCCACGGCGAGGAGGCGGGGCAGGGCGATGGCGTGGTCGCCGGTCCGGAGACCGCCGATGGGGCCGCGCGAGCCGCCGAAGGCGCGGCCGCCGGGACCTCCCGGCCGGACTCAGCTCGCCTGGCCGACTCGGTCGAGACGGCCCTGCGGCTGGGCGAGGGAGTGGTCCTGATCGCTCCCGTACCGCGCGACGGGGAGGCGCCGGAGTTCGCGGAGCGCCGCTACAGCGAGCGGTACAGCTGCCCCTACGACGGCACTACCGTGGACGAGCTCGAGCCCCGCAGCTTCAGCTTCAATTCGCCGCATGGCGCCTGCCCGAGCTGCACCGGCATCGGCAGCCGCCTCGAGATAGATCCGGAGCGCGTCGTGCCCAACAGGAACCTGTCGCTGGCAGGCGGGGCGCTGGTGCCCTGGGCACGCCTGCCGATGGAGAACTCCTGGCACGGCCGGATCATCGAAGCCGTCTGCCGCGAGCACGGCTGGGACTACGACGCCCCCGTCAAGGACCTGCCGCCCGAGGCGCTGAAGTACATCCTCTATGCGGGGCGCGGCGAGCGGGTGGTCATCGGCTACCGCCACGAACGCGGCGAGAACACGTACGACGCCACCTTCGAAGGCATCGTTCCCAATTTGGAGCGCCGCTTCCGCGAGACGGACTCGGACTTCATCAAGTCGGAGCTGGAGCGCTACATGGTCGCCCGGCCGTGCCCGACTTGCGAGGGAAGGCGCCTCAAGCCGGAGATCCTCGCCGTCACGGTCGACGGCCGGAACATCTGGCATGTCTCCAAGCTGTCGATCACGGCGGCCTGCCAATGGGTCGCCCATCTGCCCGAGCGGCTGACGGAGCGCGAGCGAACCATCGCCCGCCAGGTCCTGAAGGAGATCTCGGCCCGGCTTGGCTTCCTCGTCGACGTGGGGCTCGATTACCTGACGCTCGATCGCACCAGCCAGACGCTGTCCGGCGGCGAGGCCCAGCGCATCCGATTGGCCACGCAGATCGGGTCCAGCCTGATGGGCGTCCTGTACATCCTCGACGAGCCGTCGATCGGCCTGCACCAGCGCGACAACGCAAAGCTGATCGCCACGCTCACCCGGTTGCGGGATCTCGGCAACACGGTCCTGGTCGTCGAACACGACGAGGAGACGATCCGCACCGCCGACTGGGTCGTCGACATCGGGCCCGGGGCGGGGGAGCACGGCGGCGAGATCGTCGCGGTCGGCCCGCTGGAGGCGATCCTGGCCGAGCCGCGCTCGATAACAGGGGCGTACCTGCGCGGGGAGCGGATGATTGAGATCCCAGGAACGCGGCGAGACGGCAGCGGGCAGTCGCTGGTCGTCCGCGGAGCCCGCGAGCATAACCTCAAGAACGTCGACGTGGCGTTCCCGCTGGGTCGTTTCGTAGCCGTCACGGGCGTCTCCGGGTCGGGCAAGAGCACGCTTGTCTCGGACATCCTGTTCAGGGCCCTCGCGCACGAGCTCAGCGGCTCGCGCGAGGCGGCGGGAGCCCACGATGCTCTGGAAGGCCTCGACGCGATCGACAAAGTGATCGACATCGACCAGAGCCCGATCGGCCGGACGCCGCGTTCCAATCCCGCTACGTACACCGGCCTCTTCGGGACGATCAGAGAGCTCTTCGCCGGGACCCAGGAGGCTCGGCTGCGCGGCTACATGCCGGGCCGTTTCAGCTTCAACGTCAAGGGCGGCCGGTGCGAGCACTGCAAGGGCGACGGCATTCTCAAGATCGAGATGCAGTTCCTGCCGGACGTCTACGTTCCCTGCGAGGTCTGCAAGGGGAAGCGCTACAACCGCGAAGCGCTGGAGATCCATTACAAGGGTCGATCGATCGCCGACGTGCTGGAGATGACGATCGAGGAAGCGCTGGACTTCTTCGCCGCGGTTCCGGCGGTGAAGGCCAAGCTGCAGACGCTCTTCGACGTCGGTCTGGGCTATGTCCACCTAGGCCAGCCCGCCACCACGCTGTCCGGAGGCGAGGCGCAGCGCGTCAAGCTGGCCACGGAGCTATCGAAGCGGGCCACAGGTCGAACGGTCTACGTCCTGGACGAGCCCACCACCGGCCTTCATATGGCCGACGTGGAGAAGCTGCTGCACGTCCTGCATCGACTCGTGGACGCGGGCAATACGGTGATCGTAATCGAGCACAACCTGGACGTGGTCAAGACGGCCGACTGGATCGTGGACCTGGGTCCGGAGGGCGGCGAGCGCGGCGGCTACGTCATCGCCGAGGGCACGCCGGAGCAGGTCGCCCGGGTGCCAGGCTCGGCCACCGGCGAGTATCTGGCCCGGGTCCTGCGGGGCGAGCCGCTGGTGCCGCTCTCCGCGGTCACGTTCGCGGAGTCCGCCGGGCGTGTGCCCATCTCTGCGAGGCCGGCTCCGATCGAGATCGTGCCGCTGCCGGAGAAGAGGGCCGCCGCAGCGGGAACGCGCCATTCCGCCGAGTAGCGGCGGCCCGGGTGCGCTCGAGAGGCATTACCCGGCGCACTGCCCGGCCATGTCGGAAGTCGCCAGCAGCCGGGTCGAAGCGCCAGCCTGTCGCGTGTCGCACCGGCAGCGAGGCAGATCGTGAGAGAATCCGCCGATGAGATCCGACATGAAGGCCCCTCGGATTGTGTCGCGGGTGGGAGGCCGAGCAATCGAGGGTTCGTACGGGCCTCTGCGGCATGCCGGACACTGGCGTTGCCAGCGAATAGCGAAGGGAGCCCAAATGCGTAGGAGAGGTTTGCGCCTCGTCGCCCTGGCCGCGATCCCGGCACTAGCGTTTGGCGCCTGCAACGCGACGAGTCCAACGCCCACGGCAGCCCCGGCCACACCGACTCCGGCGCCGACGGCCGGCGCCGCCAGCGGGACGGTGCGTTGGTTTGTCGGCCTCGATTCCCTGGGCACGCAGACTGCTCAGGTCGCTGCTGAGAAGGCTTTCGTGGCGAACTACGACGCCGTCAACAGAGACGGGATCACGATCAAGCTCGAGATCGTGCCGAGTGTGGCAGCCGCCGACGTTCTCAAGACGGAGATGGCCGCCGGCAACGCCCCCGACATCGTCGGGCCCGTCGGTGTGAAGGGCCTCGACGGGTTCGACGGCCTCCTCCTGGATCTCACGTCGGAGATCCACAAGAACAACGTCGAGCTGACCGCCTACGAATCCTCCGTCGTCAAGTTCTTCCAGGGCGGCGATATCGGTCAGATCGGCCTTCCGTACGACATCACCCCCGGATACATCTGGTACGACAAGGACGCCTTCACCAAGGCCAACCTGCCACCCCTCCCGACGACCGTCGGTGAGCAGTACCAGGGTCAAACCTGGGACTGGAACGAGCTGGCCAAGGTCGCGGCTCAGCTGACGCTCGACAAGAGCGGCAAGAAGTCCACTGACCACGGTTTCGATCCGAAGAACATCGTCCAGTACGGCATGGACTTCCAGGGGGCCGACGCTCGCCGCGTCGCTTCCCTGTTTGGCGCGGGCTCGTTCGTTGCCACTGACGGCAAGACCGCGCAGATCCCGGCCCTCTGGAACGATGCCTACACGTGGTACTACGACGCAGTCTGGAAGGGACACTACGTTCCATCCGGCGCGGTCGAGAGCAGCGCCCTGCTGGCAGGGGGCAACTCGCAGTCGTCCGGCAGGGTCGCAATGAACGCGGCCTGGGGCTCCAGCATCATGTCCATCGCCGCCGACGCCAAGACTTCAAAGGTCAAGAACTGGGACGTCGCCGTAATTCCATCGTGGAAGGGCACGACCACGTCGCCGATGGATGCCGACGCGTTCACCATCACCAAGGCCAGCAAGAACCCCGACGCGGCCTTCAAGGCGATGCTGGCGATCATGGCCGACGCGACTCTCCTGAAGGTTTACGGCCGCGAGCCAGCCAAGACCGCCGATCAGGCGGCCTACTTCACTGCCCTCGATGCGACCCTGGCTCCGGTATTTCCCGGCAATGAGGTGACCTGGGACGTTCTCGGCGAGATGGAGAAGTTGCCGGCCGTCCCGAGCCCCGACAGCAACATGCCGGCCTTCGATCAGGCGTACAGCGACATCGGCTCGTTCTTCACGAAGCTGCAGACGACGGAGGGCCTGGATGTGAATGGGGAGCTGACTAAGCTCCAGAAGGTCCTCCAGACTGACTTCGACGCCGTTCAACCGCTCCTCAGCCAGTAGCGTCAAGATCGTCGGCCCGTATCGTCCAGAGACGGCTGACGGTCGCACCGCCCGCGCTGCCGTCCGCTAGGATGGGCCCATGCCCGAGATCGAGTACGCATTCCTGGCCGACGCCGCCGAGGTGCAGCCGGGATCCAAGTTCTACGTTCTGGGAGGCGGGATCACGCGGCTGAGCGGACCGTCCCTTCCGTTCGTTCATCCGCACCTGTCGCTGGTCGTGGGATTGCGACTTACCTCGGTTGAGCGCAATCGCGAGCACGAGCTCGGGTTCGTGGTGACGGCGCCGGACGGTGCCGAAGTGGCGAACGCCACCGGGCGAGTCGTCTCGCACGGACCTGCCGACGCGAGCGATGTGGTGCTGACGATCGCCGTGGACCTGTGGAACATGACGCTGAATGTCGCTGGCGAGCACGCGGTACGCATCACTGTCGACGGGTCCGAGAGGAAACGCCTCCCTTTGACGGTAACACGAGTCCAACAGGCCAGCGGCCCGGAACCGCCGCGATATCTAGCCTGACGTGGCCAGTGGACCCGAGCCGGCCAGGCATGAGGTTCCGGCGGTGGACGAGGCCGCCCTGGCTGCCGCGCGTGCCGCCGACAGGCTCCTCGAGAGCGCCCGCGAGCGCGGCGCGCAACGCTGGCTCAGCTTCCTGGCGACCGTTCCAGACCAGCTGCGAGACGCCGGTTTGAGTGAGTTGCGGGCCGTGGCACAACGAGCCAGGGCTGCCTACGGTCCCAAGGACTCGATTCGAGAGGCTCTGCCGGCGGACCTGACGGAACCCTTCCTGGCCGACCTGGATCGACTGCGAAAGGCGCTCGCGCGCGAGGCCGCCGAGCGATAGAGCCGGTCCGAAATCGTCCCCGGTAGGGCGCACTCGCCGGCCCAGTTTCGTCCCGTCGAACACTCTTGAGGCCGGCGGCGTCGGTTGGCTATCCTGGCGGCAGCATGGAACCCACAGATTCCTCGAGATTCCGGGCGCCGCCGAAGCCTCCGGGCCACGAGAGGGCTTCGCTGCCGTACGGTCTGCGAGTCGCCGGCATGGGCATCCGCATCGGCGCATGGGCGATTGACAGCCTGATCCTCATCGTCTTCCAGTTGGTTTTCTGGATGTTCGCCTTCGCCATCGGGGCGCTGCGCATCAACCCGGCGGCGCAGAATCAGATGGAGACTGCGCCGCTCACGCTCCCGACCGTCGCGCCGTATCGCGCGAACCTGTCCCTTCTCGCCGTCCTCCTGGCCCTGTTCGTCGTCCTGAACGTCGTCTATGCGGCCGTCTGCTGGGCCCGTCTGCGGGGCATGCCGGGGCAGAGGATCCTGTCGCTTCAGGTTGGGGCCGTCGATACCGGCCGCAACCTCGGCATCGGGCCCGCGCTGCTTCGGGCTGTGGCTGCCCTCGGCATCCCTCTCGCCGCCGTGGCGGGCGTGTTCTACGGCGTCTTTGCGTTCGAGACGTCCGTTCCGTGGTCGGACGTCATCGACCCGCAGCCGGGAGGGCCGGCGGAGGCGTGGCTGTCGGGTTGGTCCGGACCGCTGGTGCTGGCACTCCTCGTGGCTGTGATGTGGCCTCTGGCCCTGCTCATCTGGACGGCGACGAGCCCGACGCGAGCGGGTGCGCACGATCGATTGGCCGGCTCTCTGGTCGTGGGCAAGGTGTCCGCGCCGACATGGATCGCCTCCACCTATGGGCCGGGCTACGACCCCAGTCGTGGCATGTCGGGCTACGGCCCGCCGGGGTATCGGCCGGGGTACTGGGCGGCTCCCGCGGCGCCTCCCATCGCCGGCAACTCCGAGGCGGACCAGCCGGAACCCCGAACCGCGACCGAACCGTCCAGCCAGCCGGCGATGCCCGCCGGGCCCCGAAATGAGCTCTTGCCCGGTCGGCGCGGTGGTTCCGATGAGGAGCCGGTCTGGTCCCAGGGCGCATCGGACGCCCCGCCCAAGCTCCAGGCCGCGACCGTCGGTCGGCGTATGGCCGCGTACCTGTTCGACTGCGTCCTCGTCTACATGATCCTGGCAGTCACGGCATCGATTGCCGAGGCGGCCTTCCTGCCATCGAGCGGCGCCGGCGTTGACGAGCGGACTCGCATCCTCTTCGGTCTCATAGGAGGGCTCGAGCAGCTGGCCTACTTCACCGCTGGGTGGACCGTGTGGCGCGGAACGCTCGCTCAGCGAATAATGCACCTGCAGGTCGCCGACGCCACCACCGGCAAGCCCCTGCCCTGGCTGGATGCGGTCGTGCGATGGGCCGTCCTACAGGGACCTTTCGCTCTGGCGACCATCGTGCCGGATGCGGTTGTGTCTCCGGTTGCCGTAGCGGCCGCAGCCTGGGCTGCGTACCTGTGGTACACCACGACGAACGACCCCGGTCAGCGCGGGCTGCACGACCGGTTCGTCAACAGCCGAGTCGATCGGGAGAGCTGATCGACCGAGGCGCCCCATCAGGACGCTTCACGGGAAGGCGCTGTCGAGGCTCAGTTCCGCTTCGCTGAATGCCTCGAGCAGGAATGGCGAGGGCGAGGCCGGATCGTAGACGAGTGTCAGTGAACGGCGGGCCCGAGTCCACGCGACGTAGGCCAGCCGCCGCTCCTCCTCGAGCGCGCGGGCGGGTTCGGGAGCGTCCCGAATCGAGCGGGCGGACGGGAAGCGGCCGGCGTCGAGACCGATGACCGCCACGTGATCGAACTCGAGGCCCTTCGTCGAGTGGGCCGTCGCCAGGGTCAGGTCCGCGTCATCCCTGCGCAGCTCGGCGATGAGCTTGAGATGCCGCTCCAGCGCTGCCGCCAGCTCCTCCAGAGTGCGGTAGGGCGCGGCCCACCCAGCCAGGGCCGCCAGCAGCTCGCCCGTTTCGAAGGGGAGCGGCTCGTCGAGGTCGCGTCCGTCGACGTCGGGGGCGGCGTCCGTCGGACGCCCAGGCCGTGAATCGAACGGCAAGAGCCGGTCGAGGTCGTCCTGGGCCAGGGCGACCAGGAGCGGCAGCAGCGCGCCGTCGGCGGCAGAACCGCGGTTCTCCGCGGCCGAACCGCGGCTCCCGGCGGCCGCGAGCATCGCGTCGACTCGACGGTCTTCGGAAAGGAACCGCAGTCGAGGTGCGCGGAACGGCAGGCCCATCTCCAGGGCGACTGCGGCAGCCGGAAGAAGCTCGGCGTTGGTTCGAGCCAGGATGGCCCGCGTTCCGCCGTCGTCCGGCCAGCTCTCGAAGACGTGCCGCATTCGGACCGTCTCGTCGGATGCGTCGGGCGCAAGAAGGAGCCTCCCCTTGGCGGTGGGCCCGGCGGCGATCTTCTTCACGAACCGCTCGTCGTTGTGGGCTACGAGCCGGACTGCCCGGTCCACCACCGACCGGGGGCAGCGGTAGTTGATCGTGAGATCGATCCTCCGCAAGCCCGGCAGCGCCTCGGCCAGAGCGAGGATTCGTCGGACGTCGGCTAATCGCCAGCCGTAGATCGTCTGGTCGTCGTCGCCAACCAGGAAGATCCGGTTGCAGGGCGCAGCCAGCAGCAGTGCAAGCCGAAGTTGCGTGCGATCTACGTCTTGCGTCTCGTCCACGAGCAGGTGCTCACAATTGGCCCGCCAGGGACGGAGCAGGGGAGGGCGGGCTTCCAGAAGCCGCAGGGCGCGGGCGACGAGATCATCGAAGTCAAGGCCTCCGGCGTCCTCCAATGCCGACTCGTACGCGAGGAAGGCTCGCGCAATCGGGCCCGGCTCCGGATCCGTGGCCACCTCTCGCGCGGTGACCCCGATCTCCAGCTTGAGTCGGCTGAAGGCATCGTCGAGCGCGCGCAGCGCGCCGCGGGTGATGTCGGGCCACATGTCGCGGAGCACCGTTTCCCGATCGAGCAACGGCTCCACCGACTCGCCGCCGTCGGCGAGGATCTCGCGCGCCAGGGCGTGGAACGTCTTGACGCGCACGGAGCCAGCAGCCAGCCCGAGCGGTTCCAACGCCGCATCCACGCGCGATGCCATCTCGTCGGCGGCGCGCTTGTTGAACGTGACGGCCGTGATGCGCGCCGGGTCCGCGCCGGTCGCCACGAGCCACGCGATTCGTGCGACGAGGGTCGTTGTCTTGCCACTCCCCGCGGGGGCCATGCACAACACCGGCCCGGGCGGCGCGGTCGCGGCTGCGCGCTGGTCCGGCGCGAGCCGGTCGAGACGTTCGGAGACGGAGGAGGGGAGCACGAGCGGAGCATGGCGGGCGAGGCTTCATCGGGGCTTATCAGACGAGCGGCGATTAGAGCGTCCTCATAGGACGCTTTCACCTCGCCGTGCATCTATAGCGTTAGAGGTGTCCAGCCAGAGAAGAGGCACAGGCGGCCTTGCAAGGCGACCCATCGGAGATCACGGTCCAGCCACTGGCCTCGGTTGTCTCACCCGGGCGGAGCAACTTCCATGCACCGCCTTCGGCCAAAGAGATCGACGACGGCGCCTGCGCGGCCACGCGGAGCTGCAGGAGAGCGCGGGCGAGCGCTTCGGGCGCGGCTGGGACGCCGCCTGGGTACGGATTGTGCCTGAGCGCGTGATCAGCTGGGCATCGAGGCGGGGGCATTCGGTGCGGGCAGGCCAAGCGGGCGATCGATCAGCCAGACCTAAGAGACGGCCCAAGCCGAAGGCCGTTCGGGCCCAGCGACGGGTCGGCGGCCTTGTCCAGGCCGGGGATGGCACAGGTACCGTTCAGCGCAACCGGCTCCGTGGCTGCCGCTCGTACCGATCAGACCGCCGCGCTGCTGCCCGACGGGCGGGTCTTCATCTTTGGGGGTGCGGGCGGCGACTCGACGCCCCTCGCCTCGGGGGAGGTGTAGTCGTGGGCGTGGGCTGGAAACGGGCCGGCTGCGCGAGCCTGTTCTATGTCGATTGCCGGATCGTGTGGTAGCCGGGCTTGCCGGGTCGGCGTCGAGCGCGAGGTCAACCTCGGGTGTAGATCATCGCCTGCGAGTTGTTCCAGATCTGGCGGTAGCCACCCGCGGACAGACCGGCCTGAACCTCGGAGATTAGGTCGGGGGCAAGGCCCGCCGGCTCGAGAACCACATACCCGTATCCGCTCGTGAGCTGCGCGTCGAGCTGATCGAAGCCGAGCAATCGACCGCCCACCGTGTGGATGCTCAGCTCCGGCTGAAGCGAGATAGACGTCTCCATGGCCCCGGTGAAAACGCCGATCGGCACCGATACCCACTGCTGGAAGCTGGACGCAATGTGCAGGACCCGAGTCGATGGCCCGAGGCGGCCGGCTGCCTCCTCAGAGCGAAGCTCGTCGACCACCTCCTGGCGAGGCGCGTCGATGATGAGGCGGGCGTCGGGATAGACGCCGGGATAGCCCAGGTCCCAGTAGCCGCGCTCGGCTTCACGCAGCGCGAGTCCAACCGATTCGGAGGCGCGGTGCTCGCCGATCTGGACGTTCGTGGCGAGCGGCAGGGTCGTCGGGTAGACGGCGACGAGCAGGAACACGCCGATAACGACCGGTCCGAGCAGCCCGAGCCGGCGTTGCCTGGAGACGGCCGCCAGCGCGGCGGAGGCGCCGATGGCGAGCATCACCGGAAGCCAGTACTCGACCGACTTCGGCACCTCGTAGTGGACGGACTGCTGTGTCAGGTCGGCATACCCGACCAGGCCCGACGCGGCCCATGCGGCCAACCCCGCGGCTATGCCGCAGCCGAGTACGATCCAGCCACGTCCGAGTCGCAACACCGACAGCGCGACGCCTCCGAGGCAGAGCCACACCAGGTGCGGAAAGTCGATCATGACTTCCGAGGCGGGATCGCCGGGCTGGGGGATGTGCGACCTGGCCACGATCAGCAGAGCGGCGATGGCTGCGCCGACGAGGGCCGCGCGTCCCCACTCCGCGGTGGAGGCCCAATCGGTCGCGTCGTCGTGCGTGGTGCCCGTGTCGGGTTCGGCGGAGGCCGCGTCCTCTGCCGCGTCCGAAGACCCGCGATCGGCCAGGGCTCCAACGACGAATGCCAGCACGAATGCCGTCCCGATGCCGGCGGCCACGAAGACGGCGCCGATCCATGACGGGGCGTCGATGCCGGCCATCGTCAGGGCCTGCGGAACGGCCAGAACCAGGCCGCCCCCGAGGGCCGGTACGAGCCGGCGTGCCAGGCAGGCGGGGTAGAGGATAAGAGCCCCGCCGGCTGCCGTGATCGCGACCAGACCGATCACGGGGTGCACGAGGAATGCCCCGCCTAGCGCAAACGCCAGGGCCAGGTCCGGACGGCGCGATGAAGCCGGAGGCACGGCGGCTCGGATCTCATCTGGGCGAAGGGGCCCCTTTCGCCGACGCAGCTCTCCGGCGATCGTGCACAACGCCCACGCCGCGAGCGGAAAGACCACGACCGTGTCGCGGCTGTCCGGGATGCGCATGAAAGTGAAAGTGAGAGGGAAGGTGAGCAGCACCCAGAAGCTAGCGCTACCGCCGAACAGATCCCGAGCCAGGCGGCGAACGGCCAGCGCCAGCAGGATCGTGAGCGGCAGGGCGAAGGCGGCCTCCGCCAGGACGGCGTCCAGGTTCGTGAGCGTCGTCAGCTGCCCAAGCAACGCCACGTAGCCGAGCATCAGGCGCGACGGACCGTAGATCGGTGACGGGGAGGTTGTCAGCGTGGTAAAGCTGCCGAAGACGCGAACGTGCTCGACCGGGGCGACGTGGTTGGGTAGGACATCCATGAACGGAACCGCCGGCGAGGCCAGCTGGACGATGAGCGGCCCGGCCCAGACGGCCACGATGAGCAGCCACCAGGCCGCTGGTCGGGAGATGTGCATTCGCATGGGGCCGGCCATCAAGGGCCGCCGCCGCCGCGTGGCCACGTATGCGACGGCCACCGTCGCGTGAAGGGCCAGCAGCTCCGGCCAGCCGAGGAGGCCGGCGCTTCCCAGGACGAAGAGCACGCCCGCGTCCAGCACCACGGCCGCCGCGAAACCGGACAGGGCCAGCTCGGACAGGCCGCGGTAGGCTGGCCCCCCTAGCAGTCGAAGAGCCACGGCACCGGCGAGGACGTTCGCGGCAGTGGCCGCGGCAATCAGCACGGCGGCCGGGCCTGTCACCGACAGTTGCGGTAGGACGCCGCTCATCGCTCCGCTGTATGTGAAGCCCCATAGCGGAGATACCCGGACGACCTCGAGGCCGGCGATGAGAAGACCACATCCAACAAGCAGGGCCACGCTCATCCCAGTGACGTGGCTTTCACGGCCGACCAGACCCCCCGCGAAGCCGAATGGACGGACCGGCGGTCGCGGTCCGGGCGCGGCGTGGGAGCGGTCGACGGGATCCCTCACGGGTTAATCATCCCACAGCGACGGGCACCGTCCGCGAGCTGAGCCGATGGCATCGCCCCGCGAGCCGGCTCGGTTTGCCTCGACAGGCTTGCGATCGCGGGCGACCTCGTCTACGGGTGCCCGAGCTGTGCGGGCGTGTACGAGACTTGGGCCCACGAAGACGGCCCGGCTCGAGGAGATCAGCGGTCCACGGCGGGCGCTGCGAGGTGGATTGGCGGCGCGGCGATCCACTCCGAAGAAGAGCTGACGCGCCGCGAGCTAAGGCACCCCGGGTTCAGAGTGCGGCGAAGGACTCCATGTCGGCGGCGGAGAGACGCCACTCGGCGGCTGCCACGTTGGCCCGAACCTGCTCGGGCGTGCTGGCGCTGGCGATAACGGATGCCACGATCGGCTGGCTCAGCAGCCAGCCGAAAGCCAGGTCCAGCAGGGAGTGGCCCCGTTCGCCGGCGAAGCGCTCGAATGCCGCGATGCGCTCGAAGCCCTGAGGCGTCATCACCTCGGCGGCGCGCGCGCTCTCCGACAATCTGCCGCGGCCCTCCCCGCCGGGCCTGTACTTGCCCGTCAGGAACCCAGATTCGAGCGGGAAGTAGGGGATCACCCCCAGCCCGTGGGCCGCGCAAGCCGGGATCACCTCGGCCCCGATTGCGCGGGTCAGGAGGCTGTAGTGCATCTGGGCAGAGATGGGCCGGGCCAGGTTCTCGGAGCGGGCGGTCCAGTCGGCGTCGACGATCTGCCAGGCGGCGAAGTTGCTGTGGCCGACGTATCTCACCTTGCCCGAACGAACGAGGTCATCGAGGGACCGCAGCGTCTCCTCGATCGGCGTTTCGGAATCCGGAGTGTGGACCTGGTAGAGATCGATGTAGTCGGTCCGAAGGCGGCGCAGGCTGTTCTCGACCGCCTGGACGATCCAACGGCGCGACGCTCCACGCTCGAGCGGCGATTCGCTCATGGACATGCCGAACTTTGTGGCGACCACAAATCGGGCCCGTCGCCCTTCAAGCAGGCGGCCGAGCTGGCTCTCGGAGCCGCCGGGCCCTTCCTTGGAACCATGACCGTAGATGTCGGCGGTATCGATGAAGGTGATGCCCTGCTCCAGAGCTTCATTGAGGACCACGCGGGCGGCCTCGTCGTCGAGCCTTCCGGCGAAGTTGTTCGTACCGAGCCCGACGGACGAGACCATCAAACCCGAATCCCCGAGCCTCCGCAGTTCCACGCCGCACATCCTTGACCCAAGCCTACGCGCAGGGTCGACGGACCGCAGACAGCCGTCGTACCCGCAGCCGGGCGGTTCGATCGAACAAGCCGGGCGCCCGTTCCTTAGAATGTCGGCCAACCAGGCGCCGGCCTCCAGGCGCGGATCGGCCGGCGGGTCGACCGAGTGAGAGAGGACGGCGTGCGAATGGCGACGATGCAGACTGGACGGGCAGCCGCAGGCGAGGTTGCGGGGGCGGGCCTCATCGAGCCGATGGTGGGCTTCACCTTCGACGACGTCCTGCTCGTGCCCCAGTATTCCGAGATCCTGCCGGGCGAGACCGACGTGCGCAGCCGGTTCTCACGGAACGTCGGCCTCAACACGCCGGTCGTGAGCGCGGCCATGGATACGGTGACCGAGGATGGGATGGCCATCGCCATCGCCCTCGAAGGCGGCATCGGCGTCATTCACCGTAACCAGACCCCGGAGCGCCAGGCCGAGCAGGTCGCGGCCGTCAAGGCGGCAGCGGTGCCGGCCGACGCGACGCTCGCCAACCTCGACGGGCATGGGCAGCTGCGCGTAGCCGCCGCGGTGGGCGTGGGGTCCGACTCGGTGGCGCGAGCCGAGCGACTCGTGAAGGCCGGCGTGGATGCGCTGGTCGTCGACACGGCCCACGGCCACACTCGCAACGTCATCGAAGCGCTGCGGCGCTACCGGGCCGCGTACGGTACCGCCATCGACCTCGTCGCCGGCAACGTGGCCACTGCCGAAGGAACCGCCGCCCTCATCGAGGCGGGCGCAGACGGCGTGAAGGTCGGCATAGGACCCGGCGCCATCTGCACCACGCGCATCGTGGCAGGCGTCGGCGTGCCGCAACTCACCGCGATCATGCTGGCCGCCTCCGTCGCACGAAAGCACGACGTGCCGGTCATCGCCGACGGCGGTATTCGCTACTCCGGCGACATCGTCAAGGCGCTCGCCGCCGGAGCGGATTCGGTGATGCTGGGCCGCCTGCTGGCCGTTGCCGAGGAGAGTCCCGGCGAGACCGAGCGTGTCGGCGGCCGCGTCGTCAAGCAGTTCCGCGGCATGGGCTCGCTGGCTGCAATGTCGGCAGGCAGCGACCGCTACCCGCAGGTGGATCGGCGCAAGCTAGTCCCCGAAGGGGTCGAGGCCCTGGTCTCTGTGGCCGGGCCGCTCTCAGGCATCCTCTATCAGCTCATCGGCGGCACGCGGGCCGGCATGACCTACTGCGGCGCCGAGTCGATAGCGGACCTTCGGGTGAAGGCTCGCTTCGTCCAGCTGACCCATTCCGGACAGATCGAGAGCCACCCGCACGACATCGAGCTGGCCCGATCCGCGCCCAACTACCCGTAGCGGTCTCCTGGGCGGCGCCGTGGAGACCGCGCCGACGACACGGTCCTGCCCGGCATCGCCGAGCCGGCGCCATCTCGACTGAACCTTGTGCATACCTCGCCTCGTCTGAATAGGCGAACCGGTCGTCTCGATCGGCCCGGACGAGGGCGAGCATCGTGGAGGGGCAGCTGGTCGTGACTGGGGAGGACGCTTCGGGGGGAGCCTCATCCGAATACGTCCGGGCCGCTCGGGCGGAGGTCAACGACGCATATCGCCTGGCCGGCTACCTGCTCGGCGACGCGACGGAGGCCCAGGACGCGGTCCAGGACGCTCTGGTCAAGGCCTGGCGCGGCTGGCCGAGCTTGCGCGACCCGGAGGCCTTCGGGCCCTGGTTCGAGCGGATCGTTGTCAACGTCTGCCGCGATCGAATGCGGCGGCATCGAACGTTGCGGATGGTGGGGCTGGACGCCGCTGGCGACGTCGAGTCCGCGGACCCCTTCGGCTCGATGTTCGCGGGGGACGAGGTCGCGGGTGCCGTGGGCCGGCTGTCGCCCGACCAGCGGATCGTCATCGCCCTCCGATTCTGGCGCGACCTCACTCTCGAGCAGGTTGCCGAGACGCTCGGCCTGCCGCTGGGGACGGTGAAGTCGCGCCTGCACTACGCGCTCCGGGCGCTCCGGCAGGAGTTGGGGGGAACGATCGATGAGGCCTGAGCTGGACGAAGTGGAAGAGGGGCGGCTCGAGCAACGGCTCCGCAGGTCCGTAGCCGGCCACCAGCCGGCAGCTCCCGAATGGCTGGTCGGCTTCATCGAGACGGTGCCGGCCCGGCATCGAACGGCCGGACGGTTGGCGCTGGCGTTCGACCGGCCACGGGTCCGACGCGGCGCCTTCGCTACGGTTGTCGTCGCTGCGGCCCTTCTCGCAATCGTCGGCAGCGCCACGCTCGTGGCCGTCAGGAACGGTCAGAACGCCGAGCCCGGGGCTCCTTCGCTGGCCGGATGGACCTGGCAGAAGGCCGACGGGACGAACGTCAACCGCCCCTACCAGGTGGCCAACGGCTACATGGGCAGCTGCGGCCAGGATGCAACGCTGTGCACCTCGCCCGACGGGCTGCACTGGACGACGCCGGCGGATCCCTCGATCGTCGCCGTGGACGGCGGCGCCTACTTCGTTCCGAATACCGTCGCCCGCATCGGCGGCATCTACGTGGCGACGAGCGAGTCGTCCTCCATGGCCAACCCTTCCTGCGCCCCGGACGCGCTGACCTGCAGCCCGACCACGGTGATGTGGCGCCCGGCCGACGGCCTGCACTGGAACCAGGTCGACTCCCCGACCCTTTCCGGGCTGACATTGTTCGACGTGTCGAGTCTTTCGGGCTTCTTCGTCGCATACGCTGCCAGCGTGCCGGATGAAACGGGCTGGGCGCTGACGTCCACGGATGGTGCGGCATGGGTCCGAGCCAGTCGACTGCCGGTTCAGCCCGGGATCAGCAGTTCCGGGGCCTCCGGCGTCCAGGTTGGTTCCACCAACGCCCAGTGGCGCACCCTCGACGGCAAGAACTGGACGCAGATGACGGTGCCGGCTGGGTGGACCGTCGGCGTCGTGTACGCCATCCCGAGCGGCGGGTTCGTGGGCCTGGGCATGTCCCAGAGCCAGAGCACGAACAGCTATCAGATCTTCACCTCCCCCGACGGGCTGACCTGGCGAATCGATGCGGGCGATCTCCAAGGCGTGCCGCTCGCGCTTGACTCCGTGGGTGGCCGTCTGTTTGCCGACGTCTCCGCCTCCCCTCTGAACGCCTCGGCGTATCCGGACTCGTCCACCTTGGCGAACGCCTTCGAGATCTGGCAGTCGGCCGACTGGGGTCGGACCTGGCAGCCGCTGCTTGACTCCTCCGGCAACCAGATGTCGGGCCTGGTGACCACGGTGGGCGGCCGACTGTTCATCTCCTCGGCCGACCCTGCGGTCGTCAGCTGGCGGATCGCCTGGGTGGGAACGCCGCCGGCCATGTCGCCGGAAGTGCCGGTCACCCCTGCGGCGACCGGGTCCTCGGAGGCGGGGCTTCCACCGACCACCCCCGGGCCGGTCGTCCCGGCCGCGACCGGGCCCGTGCCCGCCCCGACGGCGGTCGTGCCGGTGGCGACCGTCCCTGGGGCGGCTGGGCCCGCGCCGACGTCTGGCGAGGTCTCGCAACCCACGCCACCTGTGACTCCGGGTGGCGGGATCTCCCAGGCCGACGCGATCCGGCTCGCGGCCGCGGCGTTGGCCGACTCGCCGAACGCGGCGCCGTCGAGCGCCGCCCAGGTCGAGGCCGGCCAGGCCTCGTTGGTCTACGGGAACCCGCTGGAGGTTCAGCCGCAGGCCCGCTGGGTCTGGCTGGTAACGTACGGCGCGCAGTCGGGAACAGGATCGGGCGGGGCGGTCGCCGTCGACTACATAACCGGCGTCGTCGTCGGGATGGAGAGCTGGACGCCCTGAGGCCGGCGCCGGTGGTGAGGGAGTCCGCGGACCGGGCTGCGTCCCGCCCGGGTCGGCCCGAGCCGCGGGACGCGCATAGAATCGCCGGGTGACCCCCGAGCTGGAAGCGACCCTCAAGCGGCTGCCCGACCGCCCCGGCGTGTACCTGATGAAGGACGCGCGAGGGACGGTCATCTACGTCGGCAAGGCCCAGAGCCTTCGCTCCCGCGTCCGTAGCTACTGGCAGAACCAGACCGGCGGCGGGGAGAGCCAGCTGATCCGCAGCGTCATCGACAGGATCGCCGACGTCGAGTACACGATGACCGACTCGGTCAGCGAGGCGCTGCTGCTCGAGATCAACCTGGTCAAGCGCTACCGTCCGCGCTACAACGTCCGGCTCAAGGACGACAAGAGCTACCCGTTCATCAAGATCACCCTGGCCGAGGATTTCCCGAGGGTTGAACGGACGCGCAAGCTCCCGGCCGACGGCAGCCGCTACTTCGGGCCGTACGCCTCGGCGAGCAGCGTGGACGAGGCGATGAACCTCATCCGCCGGATCTTCCCGTTCCGAACCTGCAATCTCGACATCCACGAGGGCCGGGCGGCGATCGAACGGCCATGCCTCCTGTATCACATCAAGCGCTGCCAGGCGCCGTGCGTCGGCTACATCGACAAGGCCGACTACCGGGCCCAGATCGCGCAGATCGAGATGTTCCTCGAGGGCCGCCAGGAGACAGTTGCCCGGGAGTTGACTCGCCAGATGCAGGCGGCCTCGGAGGCGACCGAATACGAGCGTGCGGCGGCGCTCCGCGACAAGCTGAAGGCCATCGAGCGGACGATGGAGTCGCAGAAGATGGCCGCCCACGCCGCGACCGAGGAGGACGTTCTGGGCCTGGCCCGCCAGGATACGCAGGCGGCGGTGCAGCTCTTCGCGGTCCGTGGCGGGAAGATGGTCGGGCGGGATGTGTTCCTGCTCGATGCCCCACGCGAGACGGGCGACGCCACTGTGCTGGCGGGCTTCGTGCAGCAGTACTACGAGCGCGCGACGTCCGTGCCTCCGGAGGTGCTCGTCCCGTTGCCGCCCGAGGATGCATCGGAGCTGGAGACGCTCCTTGCGGCCCGCCGCGGAGCGGCTGTTCACCTGCGGGTTCCCCGGCGTGGAGAGAAACGGGAGCTAATGGCGCTGGCGGAGCGCAACGCCACGGAAACCCTGGCGCGGGAGCACGCCCGCTGGCTGGCGGATCAGGGCAAGACCCTGGCCGCGCTCGAGGAGCTCGCCGAGGCGCTCGCTCTGCCTGCCGTGCCGCTTCGCATCGAGTGCTACGACATCAGCAACTTCCAGGGGGCGCAGTCGGTCGGAAGCATGGTGGTGTTCGAGGAGGGGCGGCCGCGGACCGGCGAGTACCGCCGCTTCAGAATCAAGGACGTGAAGGGCGCCAACGACTTCGCCAGCCATCAGGAGGTCCTCAGGCGCCGCTTCAAGCGGGCCCGGACGGGTGAGGAGGGTAAGGAGGAGGAGCTGCGCTGGCTGTTGCCGGACCTCGTCGTGATCGACGGCGGCAAGGGACAGCTGTCGGCGGCCAAGGTGGTTCTCGACGAGTTGGGCTATCACGATCTGGCGGTTGTGGGCATCGCCAAGGAGCGTGAGGAGATCTTCCTGCCCGATCGCGACGATCCGGTCCTGCTGCCGACCACCTCCGCGGCTCTCTACCTGATGCAGCGGCTTCGAGACGAGGCCCATCGCTTCGCCGTCACCTACCACCGCTCGCTGCGGGCGAGGGCGGCGACCCGGTCGGCCTTCGACGACCTGCCGGGAGTCGGTCCCAAGAGACGAGCCGCGCTGCTGCGCGTCTTCGGCTCGGCCAGGCGCGTTCGCGAGGCGCCGCTCGAGCAGGTAGCGGCGGTACCGGGTATCGGGCCTGCGCTGGCCGCGAAGATCAAGGCCGGCCTGGAGGGGTAACGACTGGAAGACCGCCCGCGGGGTTGCCGGTGTAGCGGGCCTGTGGCGGGGCGCCGCGCCGCTCGGTCCAACCCTGCTATCATCCCGCCTCGTGCGAAGACTCCTGCCCCTCTTCATCCTTGCCCTGGGCCTTGTGGCCTGCTACGTGGATTTCATGCCCGGACCCAAAGGGCTGGGCAGCGGGACGCGATTCGTCGTTCTGAGCAACATCGACGGCGGGCTGGGCCAGCCGCTCGAGACCAAGCTGGGGCTCGATCTCCAGGGCGGATTCGAGATCAAGTACGGGACGATCACGCCCGCCGGTGAGAACGATCCCACCTCCGCCCAGATGGAAGTGATCCGCTCCATCATGGAGAACCGCGTGAATTCCACCGGCGTCTCCGAGCCGATCGTCGAGACCGTTGGCAGCAACGAGGTTCTCGTCCAGGTCCCGGGTGCCAGCGATCCGAATGCAATCAGGAAGCTGGTCGGCGAGACCGGGTCGCTCTCGTTCGTTCTGTTGCCTCCTGACAAGTACGGCGATGCCACGGGTTCGGCCACGTGCCCAACGCAGCCCAGCGGCTGCCTGGCCCTCCCGCCCGCGAACTCGGCCATCGATCCGTCGCTGCCGGCGCAGTTCACAGGCAAGCAGCTCGATCCCGGCGGCATCAGCGCCGCGGCAGATCCGAACAGCCCCGGCAACTGGCTGGTGAACTTCGCCTTCTCCGGCCAGGCCGGAAGCGACTTCTCCACCTGGACCGGGCAACACGTCAACGACTACTTCGCCATCGTGCTGGACGGAGTGGTGCAAGGATCTCCCCCTTACATCAAGAGCCAGATCACGGGCGGCCAGGGCCAGATCACGGGCAAATTCACCGCCGCGGAAGCCAAACAGTTGGCGACTATCCTCTCCTACGGCGCGCTGCCGTATCCGGTACAGGAGGAGTCGAGCCAGGACATTCCGGCGTCGCTCGGAAAGGCGTTCATGAACCAGACGCTCTTTGCGGGCGCCATTGGTATCGGCCTGGTTCTGCTGTTCATGCTCGTCTACTATCGGCTGCCCGGCCTGGTCGCCTGCATGGCCCTCATCTACTACGGCGTGACGGTCTATGCGATCTTCCGAATTATCCCAGTGACGCTGACCCTCGCCGGAATCGCGGGCTTCGTGCTCTCGGTAGGCATGGCGGTTGACGCCAACATCCTGATCTTCGAGCGTACGAAAGAGGAACTGCGCACGGGCAAGACGCTCGCAACGGCGGTCGAGGCCGGCTTCAACCGGGCCTGGAACTCGATCCTCGACTCGAACGTGTCATCTCTGATCACCGCTTCGATCCTGTACTTCGGCGGCTCGTCCACGATCAAGGGCTTCGGCCTGGTGCTGATCGTCGGTGTCGCGACCTCGATGTTCACAGCCGTGACCGTTTCGCGAACGCTCTTGCGCCTCGTGGTACGGCAGGAGTTTGCCCAGAGGGCCTGGCTCTATGGCGTGAGCGACGAAGAGTTCCAGGCGAGAGCCGTCGGCGGTCGATTCGCTCGGCGGGAGGCCCGCGGACGTGTTTGACGTCATCGGGAAGCGCAACTGGTTCTTCCTGTTCTCCGGCCTCATCGTCGTTCCGGGTCTGCTCTTCATTCTTCTGACGCCGGCCACGAACGGGCAGGTGGGGCTCAAGTTCTCCATCGACTACACCGGCGGCACGGTGTGGCAGATCCAGTTCAAGAATCCCAACGTCTCCCTCGACGAGGTCAAGGCCGTCCTGGTCGCTCAGGGCGTCACCGACGCCGAGATCTCGGAGGACACCGCCCACAACATCACTATCGACACGAAGCGCGCCGACCTGCTCCCGCCGCCCACGCCGGAGCCGACCGTCTCACCCTCGTCGAGTGCCAGCGCAGGAGCGTCCAGCAGCGCCTCCACCGCGCCGAGCGCAAGCTCGTCTGGTTCACCGGCTGCAGGTGCTAGCCCCGGAGCGTCCAGCAGCGCCTCTATAGCGCCGTCCGCGAGTCCTTCCGCCGGACCGAGCGCCTCCCCGACGGCGAAGCCAACGCCAACGCCAAACAGCGTCGATCAGACCGGCGCAGCCTGCACGCTTCATCTGCCTACAACCGGGACGCTCGCGAAGGTTGCCGTTGCGCTTCAGGCGGACACGAAGCTCGGTCCCATCGCCTGCACGGGCATGGAATCGGTGGTTGGACCCATCGTCAGCTCCGAGCTCATCCAGCAGGCCGTACTCCTGATCCTGCTCGGGTCGCTCGGAATCCTGATCTGGATCGGCATCCGGTTCGGAAGCATCAAGTTCGGGGCCACTGCGCTGGCCGCGCTCCTCCATGACGTCATCGTAGTGGTCGGCACCTTCGCGATCCTGGGCACGATCTTCGGTGTCCAGATCGATTCGCTATTCGTGACGGCGATGCTGACCGTCATCGGCTTCAGCGTCCACGACACGATCGTGGTCTATGACCGGATCCGCGAAAACAAGGCCCGACATGCCGGGGAGCCGTTCGATCGGATCGTCAACCATTCGATCCTGCAAACCTTCGGCCGGTCCATCAACACGAGCCTCACCGTCGTCGTCACGCTGACCGCGCTGCTTCTGTTCGCCGGCGCTTCGGTCCACTACTTCGTCCTGGCTCTGCTGATTGGCATCATCTCCGGCACGTATTCGTCGATCTTCAACGCCAGCCCGCTGCTCGTGGTCTGGCAGCTCTGGGAGGACCGCCGTCGGGCCGAGAGGCTGGCCGCGGTGCGAGGGGGCAGGCGGGCCTGACCCGGGGCGCTCTCGGCGGAACGCGGTCCATTTGACTCTGTGTCGCCTATGAGTGGCTCCAGCACGCGGCGCTGCGCCTGGGCGAGTCGCGGATACGCCGCGGTTGAGTTGCTGGTGTCATGCTGCGCGGCATGATCGTTTCGAGCTTTCGCTGGCGCGTGGCGCCGGTCGCCTCCGTCGATCGTGAGTGTGAGGCGCTGGCAGCAGAACTGGGCCTCTCCAGCCGGCTTCTGGCGCTCCTGGCGGCGCGTGGCGTGACGACTGCCGACGAACTCAGCCGCTTCCTTGCCCCGGCCGAGGATGGCCTGCACGATCCGACGCTTCTCCCCGACGCCGCCGCCGCTCTCCGGCGGGTGTCGGTGGCGCGGTCGCGGGGCGAGCGTGTACTGGTGTACGGCGATTTCGACGCGGACGGACTGACCGGCCTGTCGATCCTGGTGCTGGCGTTGCGGTCGCTCGACGTTGACGCGGAACCGTACGTTCCGGAACGGCTGGGAGACGGGCATGGCCTGTCGATTCGAGCCATCGAGCGGGCCGCTGCCGAGGGACGAACGCTGATCGTGACCGCGGATTGCGGCACGAGCAGCGCCGCCGAGATCGACCTGGCCCGCGGGCGCGGCATAGAGGTAATCGTCACGGATCACCATCACGCGGCTACGTGGCCCGCCGGGGCTGTGGCCGTCGTCAACCCGCTGCGCGACGACAGCGTCTATCCGGAGCGCCGCCTGACCGGCGCCGGTGTGGCCTGGAAGGTCGCTCAGCTGCTGGTCGGCGAGCTGGGCCGAGCGGGGAGCGACGAAGTGAGCACCTCTCGTATCGGCATAGCGGCTGGAGCCCCGAGGCGCGCCGCCCGGGCTTTGCCTGAGTCCGTTCGGGAGCTGGCCGACCTCGCCATGATCGGCACAGTCGCGGATGTCGCGCCCATCCTGGGCGAGAACCGCTCGATTGCCCGCCTTGGGCTTGAGCAGCTGCGCGCCGGGAAGCGCCCCGGCCTGGCGGCGTTGATCGAACGGGCCGGCCTGGCCCGCGATGAGCTGGACCTCGACGCGGTGGGCTTCACAATCGCGCCTCGGCTCAATGCTGCGGGCAGGGTTGGGGAGGCGGCGCGTGCCGCGCGCCTGCTGCTTGCCGGCGAGCGTGCCGAGGCGGTCGAGCTGGCAGCCGAGATCGAGAAGGCCAATCTCGACCGACGCGAAATGACTCGACAGGCGCTCGCCGAGGCCAGGTTCGAGCTGGGGCTGGGGCGCGAGACCGCCCCGGACAGGGCCACTCCCGACGAATCGTCTGGGGCGGCGCCCACGCTTCCGGCCGCTGCTGCGGCGGGCCTCCCGGCCGCGTTGTTGGTGCGCGGGGAGTGGCCCGTCGGCATCGTCGGCCTCGTGGCGGGCCGCCTCGCAGAAGATCTCGGGCGGCCCGCCGTGGTGGCCACCACACTCGACGCCGAGGCTGGGACTCTCCGCGCCTCCTGTCGGAGCGGCGGCGCAATGAATCTCGCCGAGGCGCTGATAACGTGCGGCGATCTGCTGATCCGGCACGGCGGCCATCGCGCGGCAGCCGGCTTCGACATCGCGGCTGAGCGCTGGCCCGAGTTCGCGGCCCGCTTCATTCAGATTGCCGCGGTGGAGGCACCACCGCCAACGCCGCCAGAACTCGCGGTGGACCTGGTCCTGTCCGCCGATTCGGTCGACTACGCTTTCGTGCGGGAGATCGGCTTCCTGGCTCCCACCGGCCAGGGCAACCCGGT
>Ga0182021_10000923_pt1 | contig 33305 bp, 28 predicted proteins | sample 612E3MmetaG_FD_120493 | JGI IMG/M metagenome (GOLD analysis project Ga0182021, IMG submission 120493) | Permafrost microbial communities from Stordalen Mire, Sweden - 612E3M metaG (Illumina Assembly) | ecosystem: Environmental > Terrestrial > Soil > Wetlands > Permafrost | place: Sweden... | reverse complement strand
TGCGCACCGTTGGTATTGCATCACGCATTTTTGCCACACTTGCCCGTAAAGAAATCGAAGTCATATTAGTAACGCAATCTTCATCTGAACACAGTATATGCCTTGCAATTGCTCCAGAGCACACTAGGACGGCACGTGAGGAATTGGAATTGGAATTCCGTGTAGAGCTTCATCTCGGACAAATCTCCGCCATTATCATAGAGACAGATGCTTCAGTTGCCGCCGTGGTTGGGGAACACGTGCAAAACATTCCAGGTGTTACCGGAAAAGTTTTTGAAGCACTTGGACGAAACGGCATTAATCCTCGCGCTATTGCATACGGATCTTCCGAACGTATCCTTGGTCTTGTACTTTCTCAGAATGATCTCAAAAAAGCAATGAATGCATTGCACGATCAATTATTCCTTTCCCAACAGAAAACGCTCAATTTATTTCTTATCGGTCCGGGCTTGGTCGGCGGCACACTGCTTGAGCTTCTCCAAGATCAAAAAGACTATGCGCACACAGCGCTGCGTACACAATTCAAGGTTGTTGGAATTGCGAACAGCCGTACAATGTATTTTGATGAAAACGGAATTGAGCTTACGCGATGGCGCCATCTTCTTCAAGCCAGTGATAAAATATCAGATCTTGATGCTTTCACAAAAACAGTGCGGCAGTTGAACGCTGCTAATTCAATTGTTATTGATTGTACAGGAACCGAAAGCACCGTTCTGCAATACCTCCCGCTTTTTAATTCAAGCGTTTCCGTGATCACTTCCAGCAAAGTTGCCAATACGTTATCATACGATTTTTATAGAAAACTTCGCACCGCAGCTTCTCAGTATGGAGCAGAGTTCAGGTATAGTACAAACGTTGGCGCCGCATTGCCTATCATAGATTCAATCAAGAGCATCGTTCATAACGGTGATTCGATCGAACGGATCGAAGCGGTTCTTTCAGGCACCCTCAGTTTCATTTTCAACAGTGTCAACGCGGGCACATCGTTCAGTAAAGCGGTACAGGAAGCACAAACGCACGGTTACACAGAACCGGACCCGAGGATTGATCTTGGTGGAACAGACGTTGGCCGGAAATTGTTAATCTTAATACGTGAAGCAGGATTCAAAATGGAAATGGCAGATATTGTCATTGAATCGTACTTACCGAAAATAATATTTGAAGAAGCCGATCTTGAGAAAGCTTTGCGAGAAGCTGACTTTATTATCGACCAGAAAAAAGCATTAGCAAATCAACATGGATGTTCACTTATGTATCTTGCGCGATATGAAAATGGTACGGCTCATATCGGTTTAGAAGAGATATCATCAAATCACCCATTCTTTTATCTGTCCGGCAACGACAACATTGTCTCTCTGACAACGCGCAGTCTCTATAGGCAACCGTTCATTGTACGAGGCGGCGGCGCAGGAGCACGGTTGACAGCATCCGGAATCTTTAACGACATTTTGCATATATCACATTCAATGAGTTGAGGGTGATTCAGTTCATTGTGGAATTTATTTTGTTTAAAAAATCAAATCACAATTATCAAACGTCAAACAAACAGATAAATCACTAATAACAAAAATAGTAGTGCTTGATTATTAGAATTTGGAGCTTGTTTGAAATTTGTATTCTGAATATTGAATATTAATTGTGTGGCACGAAAGAAAATAATTATTCACCCAAGGAGTTCTTATGAGTGTTGTCCTTCCCAATAAATATGAACATCGAGGAAAATTAGAACAGCGCGGTGTGCTTTGCATTACTGAAGACGAAGCAAATCGCGCCGACATTCGCCCGCTGCGAGTTGGCATTCTGAATATTATGCCGAAGGGTGAAACATATGAGCCGTTTGTTCTTTATCCGCTCAGCCGTTCTATCATTCAAATCGAACCTGTTTGGCTCCGGCTGCATTCACACAACTATAAGAGCAGTGATCAAAATCACCTCGACTTATTTTACGATTATTTCGAGAACGCTATTGTGAACGTTCCGCTGGATGGACTTCTCCTCACCGGCGCACCTGTTGAAGAATTTGCATACGAAGATGTCCATTACTGGAATGAAATCACCACCATCTTAAAATTTGCGCAGCAAAACATCACTTCCACACTCGGGATTTGCTGGGGCGGGATGGCACTGGCAAAAATGCTTGGGATTGAAAAAGAAATATTCAAAGATAAACTATTTGGAGCATTCGAAACACGCAACCTCGATCGTTCGCACCCTGTCACCGGAGAGTTAGACGATATTTTTTGGTGTGTGCAAAGCAGACACTCTGGAATTTCTGATCACATATTGGAAGATCAACAGAAGCAACGAAAAATAAATTTACTTGCTCATGCCGAGAATGGGGGGTATACAATCTTCGAAAGCGCAGACCATCGCTACCTCATGCACTTAGGACATCCTGAATATGAGGCACAGCGGCTTGTGGAGGAGTACAGAAGAGACCTGTCTCTGGGAAGAAAAGATGTGCCGATGCCTGCCAACATCGATATCAACGACCCTATTAACCGCTGGCGAAGTCATGGATTAGAATTTTTTGCGCAATGGGTACGATTCATTTACGAACCGACAAGTAAAGAGGCACGCTGACAACTTTGATGGCGATAAAATCGTCCTATAAGCGACCGATGAAGATAAAAGTAATTCTTGCTTTTACTTTAAGAGGTTGGCAGACAATTCTTTAAGATATCGATCCCGAGTCATGTAATCTGTGCAGTTAATAATGCCGTACACAAAACGATTGATTATCTGTAATCCGATTACTCCGTTGTTCGGATCCTGAATTTGATATTTGTCTGGAGCAAGTTTTGTCACGGTTTCCATTGGAACAGCCTTGAAATATTCTGCAAGCATGTCGTTTGCCTTTTCCGGAACCGACGATTCAAGCACAAAAACTTTAAACAGAGAACCATCTTTGTACGAAGACACGTATGCTGAATTCAGAAAACTGTAACCAAGAAAATTACGGGCAACGTACTGTTCGGTGTTGGTCAGCTTCCCTGCAGTTGGAAAGACTTGAAAGAGTTTGGGCATTGCATTGTTTTGTTTCAAATGTACTGCAAGCCTTTTGCCAATAGTCTGCATCGCCACTTGTGCTTTGTCTCCCGTTTGATATGTCGACAACTTGATGTAATAGCATCCGGTGACAAAATTCAGCACGCCCAGCTGAAGATATCCTTGCACGCCTAATGGAATGAAGTTATATCCCGTATCTCGTTCCTGCGAATACATGCCAAATGCATCCACATCAGAAGCGTGTTTGTACAATTCCGCCTTTATTTCTATACTGTCGGCACTAAAATAGCGGGCGATGTGAAGATCGACAAAAGCATACTCGAGATACAGGTCGGCGGCTCCGTCAATAATATCCCAAAGATTATTTGCATTATAGACAGGATCTTCTTGTGTAATTTTCCAGTCGGGAATGTGTGGAAAAAGTGATTCCTGTCCATAAGACAAGGACACAGAAATAAATAAAACGAAAAGTACAGTCCACCCGTAAAAAAATATTAACCGCATACTATAAGGCCTACGAAATAAATTCTTCCGGGACTGTCGTTAATCTCATAACATCCGTTATTCGTTCTGAGATCGCGAAGTTCTTTTCGCATACCGCTGAGCATTGCGCACAATCCGCGCATGGTTTATTCGGAATATTGAGACTTATCAATAAATCTTGCGCCTGCCGGCTATCGCGGTACCCATAGGCGTACATATACGCACGCATAATATCTGGTATCGGCAATCCCTTAGGACAATTTGGAACGCAATGTTCGCATCCCTGGCAGTACAAACCTCCCTCCGATTTACTCACGAGAAGATCTGCTTCTTCTTGTGCTGTCATCTTTAAATCATGATTGATGCTGGCATTCATCGTAAGCTGGTCGAAGTTGGTATTTCCAGGAATTGCAGTCGTAACATTTTCATCTTGTAAAACAAACTTTAACGCTGCCTTGCAATTTATTGGCTGTTTCCGTTCTTTATCGTGAAAACCGCCTGCCATTGTTTTCATTGCAACGATGCCAATGCCTGCTTTCGCTGCTTTTGCTATTGTTTCTTTGAGTGCAGTGTAATGTTCCTGTTTAAAGTTGACAGATGTAAGAACAACTTCGTACACACCACTATCGATTGCCGCTTGAATTACTTCCGGTTCATTCTTGTGCGTGGAAACTCCGACATGTTTTGCTTTTCCTAGTTTCTTTGCCGTCATGACCGCCTCTAACATCGCGGGTTGTAAAACTGCATCGCGCGATGAAAGCCCGTGTACATACAGGATGTCAACATATTCCATTTTGAGCCGCTGAAGGCTGATATCTAACTTTTCAAGGAATGCTTTGCTCGTTGATTTATCATCGAGTATTCCAGTTAATTTATTTCAAAGTTCGGGAGGAACTTTTGTAGCAAGAACAAACGAATCACGCGGATATTCCTTGAGAACTTCACCCAGCATCTCTTCGTTTTTGCCACCTTGATATCCGTGTGCTGTATCAAAAAGCATTATGCCCTCTTTGATGGCGGCATGAACGAGAGCAGGACTATCGGCGCGCATTACACCGAAGCTCACAATTGGCAACTCAATTCCTGTTTTTCCGAGTCTGCGTTTAATGACCGGTTTATCTTCCAGCTCCCTACGATGAGCTGCGAAGCTGGAACTCGCAAAAGAAGCAGATGCAAGAATTGCACTCGCACCGCCAAGAACAGAAGTGCGCAAAAATTTTCGCCTATCAAGTTCATTCATTCCCATTGGAACCTTCCTTTTATATGATATTTACATTAATGAGATGAAAATTAAGAACATATAATCAAGATGCTGTGTTCTGTGGGTATTGCATAAGTAGTGTTAAGTCAAAAAAAGAGGTTGATTTTTGAATTATGATATGCCATTATTCTCATCATAAGGTTGATGTTGAAAAATGCTTTATGCTGCTTATTTCTTCCGACCGTGTTTCTTACGGGGCTTTACGACAATGATCTGCTCTTTTTCCGAACCAGCGGATGATCTATGATCAACCCGTTCGCCGCCATCGGCCATTGTGATACCCAGGCTTTGTACAAGAGAAGCAAGATTGTTAGAAATAGTAGGGGCGGCTTTCGATTTGCGGATGTGCACAAGAACTTCCTTCACCACTCCATATCCAACGGCGACACAGCACGCGAGTGTTACAAATCCGAGTATGATGTTCGTGATGTTCAGCCAGAATAAGTTCGGATCGTTCAAATCGAACATGGGCACCTTCTTGATTAAAGGATATTGAAAACTCTCTGGTCAATTCCTTTAGAAACAGTTTGCTAATAAAATCTGATTAAATCAATTTCAATTTGATGTAATTTTGCATGAAAACCTGAGAGAACAAAAGGCAAGCGAGAAATTATACCCATCATGAACAACAAAAAGGCTCGCCTCGACAAACTGAAACGAGCCTTGCTATGTAAATATCGAAAGAAAATAAAACTATTCTGTTGTAACGTCAGCCGGCAATTCAGGTTGTACGAAAGTAAATGTTCCTTGCTTCACAAGGTTCTCATAATACCATGCGCACATCACTTGAACCTTCTTGCATTCATCATATTTCACTGCCATCTTCACAGCATAGACACCCCGTGCGTCGCCGATTTTGCATAGCGCCCACGCCGCTGCAACTCGCATATTTTCATCCGCATTAGTATGCAAAACATTCATCAGCGGAATGACAGCGCGATTCGATTGTATCTTGCCAAGCATAAGTGCACAAACACGCTGAAGACCTAAATTATCGGATGTAATACCGATAAATAAGTTTTCCTCAATGAGCTCTTTATCGGCATTCGGTGGCAGGACAGATTCCCCCGCTATCGCAGGAACTGCATATATGACAACTAAAAGCAATGCAAGTAAAACAATTGAATTTTTCATAACATCCTCCTGATAAGGTTAAGGCAGATATGTTTTGTTTAGTTGATCTTACCAGGAAATACGGAGGCTCAATTGTGAAGTTTTATTTTTTCGATAAACAGTAGGAATAACAATTCAGAATGGATGGAATCTGCGACGAACTGGACAATTCGATGACAGTGAAATTCAGAGATGAGTATCGAATAATGCGATCAAGCGATCACGATAGTTGCGGCTTAAATTTAATTGCGTATTATCGTATAGGGATATGATATAATCGCCGTGATGAAGCGGCTCTAATTCTTTAATGCGATCGACATTAACAATGGCTGAACGGCCGATGCGAAGAAATTGCTATGGATCAAGCCGCGCTTCAATCTGGTTAACTTTCTGACGGACAATGTGGGTCTTTTCCTTGCAATGCAAACGGACATAATCTCCCCAAGCTTCTATCCAATCAATATCGAGAGTTTGCACTATAATCAACCGCCCTTTTAATTTCACTAACAATTTATTTACATAAGATAGCCTTGGCATACGGGTCTGACGTGCGAGCATATCTTCAAACGAGCACCTGCAAAGATGTAATTCTTGATTATTGTTATCTATGAGTGGCTGGCTTTGCCCGCCATTCACCGTGCGGTTTGAAGATTGTCGTTGTTGTGAAAAAGGCATTTATGATGAATTCAATTTCCTTTTTATACGCCGTTTTTAGTAAAAAGTTACTTTAATGCACATGCCATTGTTCTATTACCATATCTTGACGCGCAAACTGTCTGCGCGCCACATCGAATCACCATTTTTAATTCCGAACGTCGCATAAAACTCCGGCATATTCGTCAATGGACCAATAACGCGGAACTTTGCCGGCGAATGTTCGTTACTACGCACTTGTTGAGAAATAGCTTCTGGACGTTCGTTCACCATCCAGGCAAAAGCATACCCGAGGAAAAAACGCTGGTCGGGATTTAAGCCGGCAATTGCTTCATAATTCCTATATTGACCGGTTTTTTTGAAAGCTTCGTATCCCATCATTATACCGCCGAGATCGGCAATGTTTTCACCTTGTGTCAGTTCACCATTAATATGTAAACTATCCACTGCAACATATTTATTAAATTGCTGAACAATCATTTTTGTTTTTGTAAAAAACTTACTGCTATCATCAGATGTCCACCAATTCTCTAAATTGCCTTGCTCATTGTACTTGCTGCCTTGGTCATCGAATCCGTGAGTGATCTCGTGTCCAAATGTGGAACCGCCTATAACAGAATAGAGCAGCGCATCGTCAGCGAGTGTACGTTCATATCCGGGAAGAATTATATTACAGCCCGGTACAACTATTTCATTGTTAGAGGGATTGTAGTATGCATTGTAGGTTTGTGGTTCCATATCCCATTCGGATCTATCAACAGGTTTTCCGTACTTTGCTATCATATAATTAAATTCCCATTGATTCGCGTTCATGACATTTCGAACGTACGATGAACGGTCAATTTCCATGCTGCCGAGGTCTTTCCACTTATCGGGATATCCTACTTTCATAACAATCGTGTTAAGTTTGTTTAGTGCTTTCAGTTTCGTCGCTTCACTCATCCACTCTATTTTTTTTATACGTTCGGCATAAACGTCTTTAATTGCTCTCCCAATTTCCTGCAGTTTTTCTTTTGTACCTTTTGGTAAGTACTCAGACACGTACACTTGTCCCAGTAATTCACCCAAGGAGCGGTCGGTTTGTTCCACCACCCGCTTCCAACGCGGTTTGGGTTCCGGTATACCGCGCAGAATTGTGGAATAAAAGTTGAAAGATTCTAAATAAGTCTTGTCGTCCATATAACGCGCAAGTCCACGCACGAGATGAAATCTGAGATAATTCTTCCAGTCTTCTAAGGGGAATGATTTGAGATATTCATTCATTGCAGCAAGAAACTCCGGCTGGCCAACCACCACTGTATCCACAACGAGTAGACCCACACCTTTCGTAAATATCATCCAGTTCATATTGTGGGTAGATTCAGTTAATTGTTTAAAAGATATTTTGTTGTAATTCTTCAGCGGATCGCGCGTGTCTTCACGCTTGCGGGATGTTTTCGCGATTGCGGTTTCCAACTTCATAAGATTGTCAGCAGCTATTTTTGCTCCGGTTTCGCTGTACCCGAGGATTGTAAACATGTTATTGAGGTGCATAACATATTTCTGGCGTATCATGGCAGCTTGCGCATCAGTGTCGAAATAGTAATTGCGATCTGGCAGACTTAATCCACCCTGCGCTATAAAAACTGCATGCTTGCTGCTGATTTTATCATCCTGTCCCACACCAAACCCAAACAAAGGAGAGCCGGCGACAGTATGGATGTATGCTGCAGCTTTCATAACGCCATCAAGATCTTTGATACGGTCAATCATTATAAGCTCATTTTTAAGATCAGCGATTCCTCTTTTATTAAGCGCAACGCTGTCCATACCAGTAGAAAAGAAATCGCCAATCTTCTGTTTGTTGCTTCCTTTTTCAGCGTTTGTGAGTGAAGCAGAAGTCTCACAAATAGAACATATCTGCGCATTTATAGTATCCTGTATCAATTGCCATATTCCGTTACTCTGTTCGCTGGCAGGAATCGGATTTTCCTTAAACCATTTTCCATTAGCAAAGAGGAAGAAATCATCTCCCGGTTTTACAGTCGAATCAATGTGCGCAACTAATGGATCAGGAGGAACTTTAGATTGACTCATTGATAACGAAAAACAAGATGCTGTGATAACAAAGAATGAAATAGCGAAGTGTTTGTTCATCGTACTTTCCTTCAAAGAGTTATTCGATAATACACGACATTATATTAATCAAGCTATAATTTTCGAAAATAGAAACAAGAAAGAACAAGTAAATCACCCATCAATAGGACAACAATAAGTGAAATAATATCGGCAAAGAAAATTGTTATAAGAATAACGCAAGAGAAAAGCTGGAAATGAAAAACCTGATACAAAAATTATTTTTTCAATACAGTATCGCCTCCTTCGACATTGTTTTTTGCATACGAACCAAAGAGTGATAATACCGCTGCATCATTCGAAAATGATTCGAAAATTTCAACACCTGCTGTAAGGATATTCACCACTAGACATTATTATTTGATCATCGAGAAAACGGATATAATGCGAATATGAGATAAAAAGCGGGATTCTGACCGGAAATTATAGTCGAATATCTTTGGCACGCATATTGGGCATGATATAGTGGAAAGTTGGACAGAATTATACGAACAATAGTCTTAAGAGATTGAATTGAATATACAAATAAAGGAGATAATACCATGGTAGCATTATTCGTTATCGCCACAATCCTTCTTTGCGTTGGCATAGAATTCCTGCGAGATCGCGCCAAACAGCGCAGTGCAGTTCCCGCCGCTGCTCAGATTCCTGCGGATCGATTTTTATTGCCAAAAGGATATTTCATCAGCAAAGCACATACGTGGGTCGAGTTGACATTTGCCGGCGAAGCGCGCCTTGGCGTTGATGACTTCGCACAAAAAGTTATAGGTAAAATTGATAGAATAGAAGTCGCACCTCTTGGTTCTGAAATCAAAAAGGGTGATACATTGCTGAAAGTGAGCCACGGCAATCGTACTCTCTCGATTCCATCTCCAATTACTGGCAAAGTGCTGACGGTCAATGATTCATTACTCGCTTCACCAAATCGTCTCCATCAAGATCCATATTTAGCAGGATGGATTGCCGTTGTCGCTCCTAATAATATTTCATCAGAGTTGCATTTCCTTGCGATCGCCGACGAAGCAGCCAGATGGCTGAGAAAAGAAGTCAGCCGTTTCCGCGATTTCATTAAAGCGCAATCGCAAATTGGTGTACCGGTTCCTGCAGGCGCTACAATGTTAGATGGCGGCGCACCGCTCAATGGGGTGCTTGAGCAATTTAACGAGAATACATGGAATGCCTTTCAGAAAGAATTTTTGAAAGGTGAATAAGCATCTTTGCATCACGATACATTGGGATGCGATATTTTTGTCACTCCCGCTTGCGCGTGGATCTAAAATTCTGGAGAAGCAAGTATGTCTGGTTATGGAATCTTAATTGACACAACTCTTTGTATTGGATGTTATGCATGCGAAGCAGCTGATGCTGAACGCTGGGGAAATCCCGTCTCCGACAAACACATACTCTCGTCTGTGCAGAATACCGCCGTACAGCAAGTTGGTGAGACGAATGTACCGCGAATGTGTATGCACTGTGCCGAGCCAACGTGTGCTTCAGTATGTCCGGTTGGTGCATTTGAAAAAACAAAGACGGGCGCAGTTGTATATGACGCAGATAAATGCATGGGATGCCGATATTGCATGCAGGCATGTCCGTTCGATGTTCCGAAATACCAATGGGACAGTGTAAATCCAAAAGTCACAAAGTGCGATCTTTGCCATGACCGTATTGAAAAAGGCGGACAACCTGCGTGTGTCGAAGCATGTCCGGCAAATGCAAGAATATTTGGCAAAGTGGATAACCTCATTCAAGAGGCGCAAAAAAGAATGTACGAAAATCCCGGCAAGTACTATCCGTCTATTTATGGTGTACGGGAAGCAGGCGGTACATCTATCCTCTATCTAGCAGATAAAGCATTTGAAAAACTCGGACTTAAGATAAACTTGCCGGATCGTCCAATGCCGAATCTCACGTGGGAGATACTTTCAAAGATTCCGAATTATGTTTTTTGGGGCAGTACGCTCTTATCCGGTGTCTGGTGGATTACAAATAGGAGAAAAGAAGTTCAAGCGTTTGAACTGAAATTGAAAGAGATGGAATCCCGCAATAACAATGGACATTCTGACAAACATACGTAAATAACGGATACAAAAATGATTTCAAAAATATTTTCTAAACTCACATTTTGGACTACTACATTTTGGTTGATTATGGGAACAGGATTTGGATCCATGATCATCCGATTTGGGTGGGGACTTGGTGCATCGACACATTTGAGCGATCAAATGCCATGGGGATTATGGGTTGGATTCGATGTCGTGTGCGGTGTTGGACTTGCTGCCGGCGGATTTGTCGTTGCTGCTTCCGTCTATATTTTTAATCTTGAACATTATCGTCCGGTTCTTCGTCCAGCGATACTGACTGCATTTCTTGGCTATATTCTTGTCGTAGTCGGATTGATGTTCGACCTGGGAAAACCATGGAATGTCTGGCATCCGATTATTATGTGGAACCCGCACTCGGTGATGTTTGAAGTCGGCTGGTGCGTCATGCTCTATTCCACAGTACTTGCCTTGGAATTCAGTCCAATTATATTTGAAAAGTTAGAATTCGCACGCCCACAGAAAATTCTCCATACAATCACGATCCCAATGGTAATTCTTGGTGTGATTCTTTCAACGTTGCATCAATCATCGCTCGGATCATTATTCCTTATTATACCGGAAAAAGTATATCCGCTTTGGTATTCCTCCAATCTGCCATATCTTTTCTTCACTTCAGCAGTGGCAGTTGGCCCTGCAATGGTTATCATCGAATCATTTTTGAGTTCACGAGCTTTTCATCGAGAAATTGAGATAGACATTCTTTCACAAATAGCAAAAGTTACCGTCGTAGCGCTCGCGGTCTATCTTGTGCTCAAGATTGAAGATATAAACACCATGAAACTCTGGTCGGTCGTTTTCAATTTCAACTTCGAAGGAATAATGTACTGGGCAGAAATTGTTGTAGGCGCCATTCTGCCAATGGTTTTGCTTATCAGTCCCCGTGTACGTACGAAGCCCGCAGGTTTATTTATTTCTGCATTGCTTGTCGTTATGGGTTTTGTGTTTAACCGGTTGAATATCGCAATTACCTCAATCGAACGCAGTTCGGGTGCAGCGTATTTCCCGGCTTGGACAGAAATCTCAATTACACTGATGATCGTAGCGCTTGGGTTTGCTATCTTCCGACTTGCGGTGCGCTACTTACCAATCTTCCCAAAACGTCGCGAAGAAGTAATGAAAATTCCAGCACACGATGTTGTTTCATTCTTACATATCAAATCATTTGACCGAGTTCTTACAAAAGAATATTCAGAGGAATTCTAAACATGAAAAATCTATCGACAAACAGTGTGATACCTGAAGGCGAGCTGCGCTGCGTCTGGATGGATGCAGGCGTCACCGGCTTTAAATTATGTGATCAGGAGTTTCGCTGCGAGACGTGTGCGTTCAATACGCATATCGCTCAACAAACTAAAGAAAATTCAACGTCGTATGCTCAACAAGAAACGCCGCTTTCCACCGACGGCAGAGCAATGACAGCAGATGCGCTTTTCAACAACATATTAAAAAGGCGTATCGATACTCTGCGCTCAATTAATATTCCTCAAGATAGAACATTCAGCCGCGGACAATATTGGATTCAACAAAATGCTACTGGCAACTATAGAGTTGGGATTAATCATATCCTTGCGAATTTTTTCCAGCCGGTCTTAAGCATTGTCGTTTCAAAAGCCCCAGTGAATATTCAACGGCACGATCCCTTTTGTTGGATCATTTTACCAGGCGGCACTATCACATTGCGATCTCCTATCGAAGCAACAATTACTCGATTCAATCCCGCGCTGCAACAAAAACCAAATTTGTTAAGCGCTTCCCCATTTGATGATGGATGGATTATGGAGATCACTGCAAAATCAAAAGGATTGAGCAACTTTACTTCATCAACTGACTCACAGCGATTGGCGAAACGGACGCTTCATAATGTTGAACATATTTTAAAACAAACATTTCGGCATCTTCAACCATCCGCAGGAACAACACTTTTTGACGGCGGTCTCAGTTTGAGTACTATCGAAAACATTCTTGGACCAACAATCTATAGAGAAGTTGTCAATCGAATAACACACTTTCCTTTATAAACTTATTTCACGCCTTTCCTCGCCTTTGCTATGTACTTATGCAGAGGCGTTTTCATTTTCCCATCGACTTACTCAACTTTACATGAGGATTAGTATGCTTTCAGCAAACTATCTATCACACATCGGCGTACGTTTGTCAATCATGATCTTAGATAGAAACTTGAAAATACTTCAGAATATGGATGAACATTTTAAATCCGCAAGACCTTTATCCGCATAAGGCAATACATTAGTATCACTATTCTATCACTTAATATTATATGTTTTAAGAGACGCTTTCTTCTTATTGAGACTCTACACTATATTTCAATATAGATTGTAGAGTTTATCAACCTTTTCAAGCTGTAAATAATTGGCACAAATTTTGCCGTACTATTGTATATTATTTCAACTCGATTTTGAATATGAAACGATTCTTCCATCTGCTTGGCTTTCGGCTTTTCCTCGGCATCGCTGTTATTGTAGCGGCAGGAACCCTGCTTTTTACTATGTTACTTGTCGATTTCCAGTCAAATAAGTATATCGCCGCCGCCAAGCAATCTGCTGTTAACATTAGCGATCTTATCAGCCGATCAACGCGTTACAGTATGTTGCTCAATCGCCGCGAAGATATATATGAAATTATTAAAACCATAGGAAACGAGCCGCGTATTGAGCGGATACGCATCATCAATAAAAAAGGCATTGTCAGCTTTTCGACGCAAGAATCCGAGGTCGGCAAGAATGTCGATATGACAGCCGAGGCATGCATTGGATGCCACAGTACTGGAAAACCTGTTGTCCCGCTGAATGATCCGACGCTTACTCGTGTTTTCGAATCGCCAAAAGGGTATCGCGTTATCGGCATCATCACTCCAATCCGAAACGATGAGGGCTGCACAGCCAGTACTTGCCATGCACACAGCAGTGCTCAGACTGTATTGGGAATTTTAGATGTCATGATCCCACTTCAGGATGTCGATCAGAATATCGCCCAATTTGAACGTACACAGATGTATGGTTCGCTTTTGCTGTTCTTTGTATTAACAGGATTTGTTACGGTTTTCATTTGGCGCATGGTTAATATTCCGGTAAAGAAACTTGCTATCGGCACACAGGAAATCGTAAAAGGGAATCTTGATCATCAAATTGATGTGCGGACGAATGACGAAATCGGTTCATTAGCGAGTTCGTTCAACATTATGACGGATGAATTAAAACGCGCCAGGAAAGAACTCACCGCGTGGACTCAAACACTCGAAAAGCGTGTTCATGAAAAGACAGAGGAACTTCGTCGAGCACAAAAACACATGGTACAAATCGAGAAAATGGTATCTCTCGGAACGCTTGCTGCAACCGTCGCTCACGAATTAAATAATCCGCTGGAAGGTATTCTAACCTACGCCAAACTGCTTCGAAAAAAATTAGAGCGCGGAATTCCATCCACGGAAAGCGCAAAAGAAATGATTGGCGAACTTACTCTTATTGCCGATGAAACAGCACGCTGTGGTAACATTGTGAAAAACCTTTTACTGTTCTCACGCGAAAAAGTCGGTGAATTCAAAGACTGTGATTTGCACTTCATTATCGAACGCAGTCTCAAGCTGATCGATCATCACTTGAAAATGAATAATATCAGATCCGAAGTGGAAATGGTGGAGAACCCTGTAATTCTTTATTGCGATGCACATCAGTTGGAAGAGGCACTGTTAGCGCTCGAGATAAATGCCGTAGAAGCAATGCCGGCCGGCGGGACTTTCCGCATCATGGTAAAGGAAATTGAATTTTTGAATGCCATCCAAATCGCCATAAGCGATACCGGCACCGGAATAACTGAAGAAGATCTGCCGCACATCTTTGAGCCGTTCTATACAACGAAGAAGGATGGCAAGGGAACCGGTCTAGGCTTATCCGTCGTGTATGGAATCATCGAAAGACACAGCGGCTCCATCTCCGTGGATTCTAAACTGGGCTTTGGTACAACATTTACGATCACGTTACCGCGACAATCTGCGCTGAAGGAATCGGCGCTAAGTTGATATTATAATTCAATAAAGAGGTTATTATTATGGCCGAAAAAAAATCTGTGCAACATAGCATACTCATAGTCGATGATGAACTCATTGTTCGTGAATCGCTCACAAAGTGGTTTCGACAAGATGGATACCGCGTTGAATCGGCAGAAGACGCCACTCATGCCATTAAATTGATGAACGAAGGCCCGTGGGATCTTGCATTGCTCGATATTAAAATGCCAGGCATGAGCGGACTCGATCTTCAAAAACGATTGAAGGAGATTGATAAAAATACAGGTGTCATTATGATCACCGCATTCGCTTCAGTCGAAAGTGCGGTGCAAGCATTAAAAGAAGGCGCATTCGATTATGTCACTAAACCAATAGATCCGGACCACCTTTCGCATATTGTATCAAATGCTCTCAAGCATAAAAAAATAGTTGAAGAAAACGTCCAACTTCGCGAGCAGATTTCTGATATCGCAAAAGCAACTGACATCGTCGGCGAAAGTCAGCAAATTCATAATGTCATTAACTTAGCGAAAACCGTTGCAAAAACAGATACCTCGGTCATGTTGCGCGGTGAAAGCGGAACCGGTAAAGAACTTATTGCGCGGGCAATTCATGCCAACAGCGACCGTAGGTACTTCCCCATTATAGCTGTGAATTGCGGTGCTGTAACGGAGAGTCTGTTGGAAAGCGAGTTGTTCGGCCACGAAAAAGGTGCTTTCACTGGTGCACAATACCGCCGCAAGGGAAAATTTGAATTAGCAGATGGTGGAACGATATTCCTTGATGAGATTGGAAATGTTAGTCAGAAAATGCAGGTGCAGCTCCTCCGTGTGATCGAAACGAAACAATTTACACGCGTGGGAGGCAGCGAAGTTATTTCCAGCGACTTTCGTGTCATTTGTGCAACAAACCGCGATCTTGAAGCAGCTGTAAAAGATGGATCGTTCCGTGAAGATTTATATTACCGTTTAAACGTCTTCACCATTTCTATTCCACCCTTGCGCGAGCGCCGTTCGGATATTCCATTGCTTGCCGAATACTTTCGGAACAAATACGCAACGATTATGCACAAAGCCGTTACGGAAATAAACCCAAATGCAATGGACATCATGGTTCAATACGACTGGCCGGGAAATGTGCGTGAGGTGGAGAATGTCATGGAGCGTGCTATGGTACTTGCAGTTCCTCCTGCAATCCAGCACTCTGAATTACCATTCCAGCTTGCATCCAAGACACACGGATTGCAGGCAGATTCCCTTGCCGTTGTTGAGCGAGCGCAGGTGGAAATGATTCTCAACCGTACGGGTTGGAACATTTCTCGTGCGGCGGAAATTCTTGACATCGATCGTGTTACGCTTTACAATAAAATCGCGAAGTACGGACTGAAGAGACCGTAGGCAATGCCCTCGATCCTGATCGTTCCGATTCGTCCGGTCGATCATGCGGAATTGACAGCGCTCGTTGCACCGCTCTCTCACGCATTTGAACTTCCGGTCACCATTGAAGAGTCGAAATACCTCGACCCCTCGTTTGCATTTGATACGTACCGCAACCAGTTTAACTCGACTTACATCATCGCCGCACTCCTCGATCGCTATCCTGCACATTCCGGAAAGATCATCGGCATTACCGAGGTTGACCTTTTCGTACCAGTGCTCACGTTCGTCTTTGGTGAAGCTCAATTAGATGGACGCATTGCTGTGCTTTCAACGTATAGGTTGAGGGAAGAACTTTATGGATTGGATCCAAATCCCAAATTAGAACACAACCGATTGCTGAAAGAAGCAAATCACGAACTTGGCCATACATTTGGCCTCATACATTGCCACAACCCTGAGTGCGTCATGCATTCCTCCACTTCCGCTGAAGAGATTGATGTGAAAGGGAAAAAATTTTGTGAAGAGTGCGAACAGACAATGAGAGAAGCATTCATCTCAACGCAATAATGTTCCTCACCATAAAAAAGGCGGTTCCTTTTCGGAACCGCCTTCGTACTACTACCTCTTTATCCAACACTACATAAAACTATTTGATCAGCATCATTTTCCTTGTAGCGGTGTAGTTTCCGGCATTGATTTTATAGAAATAAACTCCCGATGTGAACTGAGAGGCCTCAAACGTCGCACTGTGCGTACCTACATCCTGCTTTTCGCTGACCAGAGTTGCAACAACTTGTCCGAGAACATTATATACTTTCAATGTTACGTGGCTTGCAATCTGGAGTGTATATTCAATCTTCGTGGAAGGATTGAACGGATTCGGATAGTTCTGGTCGAGAGAGAATTTATTGGGGAGACTCGATCCATCGTTCCCTACCGAAGTGAGGACTGTTCCAAATTTCCACATAGTACTGCCAACAATTTTTCCATCAGATGAAGCGTTTTTAAGATTGACGGTGGCACTATAACTGCAATCCAGCCAATCATAAATTGAATCAACTGTCATGCGCCGTAAATCATACGGGAACTGGCTAAACTGATTATAGGGTTGCGTAAATTGCGTCAACAGAATAAAGTAGGGCATCGGTGCCGTTGCATATTTTCTTTTTCCCTCACCAGCCCCTTTACAACTATCTACTGCCAAAGTTTTTGGTACATAACCAGAATCAGCCGGACTAAAGTACCATCTACAGAATTTTGAAGGGAACTGAGCTGCATTCACAAAACTCAGCTTCGTCAATTTTGTAAATGCCGTTGTTGCATTTCCGCCATTTGCATTAAGCTGTTTGACCATATCTGAGGTTAAGATTCTCTCGGGTGAGCTTGAATTGTAAAGTAATGGATGAGCAGGCGTTGCAAAGTTGCGTATTGCTTTTCCAGAATCTGATATGTTATAATAGTTATTCGAGATCACCCACGGAGTAACATGCGTTGTGTTGTTCTTACGGCAAATAAACCACGAACATGCCGGTTGACCGTTAACATCAAGATCAGGATTATCAGTAAATTCTATCTGACGATTTACATCGGTATCGGGTCCAAAGGCATAATTATCAACAAACAAATTATTCTTTATTTCGAATGGACCGGCTCCAGCAGAGTCAACCCACCCTAAGGACACAAATCCATTATAACTGGTGCAATTATGGATGGTGTTATGATTAAACTTAACGCTAAATATGGGCTTGGGGGATCCCAAATACCTAACAACACGGTCAATAATATTAAATATGGTGTTATTAGACATATCCAAAGTGTCAACACCAACGCTTCTAAAATCGACTGCTCTACCGGCACCCAGGTTGGATTTCTGTAAAGTTCCCCAATCACCTATGACACAATTTTGAATACGAACTACTTTTCCATCGGTTGTAAGAGACAACAGGCTCCTTCCACCATAATTCAAAACTGTAACACCTCCGGTGAATATACAGCTATCTAAATAAACATTCGGCCTGGCGTTTGTCCCGCAGGTTATAAAAGTACCAGTTGCATTCCTAAGATCGGTCGGATTAATATTTTCATCATAGGCAGTCCAACAGACATTTCTCATCGAAAAGATTTGATCATCAGCATTTAAAACGAACCAAGCAGTCGCTAATGTTCCAGTGATAGAACGGAGTACCGGCCTTTTTACAGAAGTCAATGTAGAGGGAATAGTATAATCCTTGCCATTTTCGCCGCGAATATAAAGGCTTCTATGTGCAACAGCCAAACTGCACGCCGCACTCCAGGCATACTTCTGCCCTGCAAGTAATACATAAACACGATTTCGGTTTTGCCATGCTACCTGGCCATGTGCCCCCTGAGGTCCGGTCCCAGCAGTATCACTCCCGATAAAAACGTTTAACACCGAGTTTCCGGGTACTATAATTGTGTCCTCTGTGGCCGGCCAATTAATATATCCCTGGCTTAAAGCCACTCCAGGCAAAAGAAATAGCACTGCCAGTCCGAGACTGTAGATAATTGATTTCATACTGCACTCCTTAATAGAGTTGAGAAATTAGTTGATTAAATGTGTTTCTTGTTCCTTTATAACGATACCCTTGCTCCAAAATCAATTGTTGTTCCGTAGGATGATGCCGCAGTGGGGAGATAGCCCCAATCAAATATATTGTTATACCTAAATCTTGTATCTGTTCTATTGAATAAATTATCTACATTCAGCATCAATGCGACATGCGATGTCACCTGTTGTTTCAGCGAAAGATCCCATTTGATAAATTCACCTACAATTCCATCGGAAGTACCGTTGGCGGAATACGATCTTGTATATTTGCTTTGATAAAACATTGATATTCGCACTGAGGATCCCCACTTCTCTACATCGTATCCCAATGAAACGTTTGATGTTAGCTGCGGTTGATCTTCCATCGGTTTATTCAATAATTCGGCAGTATGAACGGTAATAGCGTTAAAATTTTCCTGTGATATGACAACATCGCGTCCGAATTTATCCTTTCCCAAAATTGCAGGAGTATAGACTGTATCGATCAAACTTTTTTCCATCCAGACATTCGTCTCTGAGCGGGCTATTGCAATATTGTACGTTAACGTGAAATTTTGCAGCCAGCTCAACGGAACAAACCGGAAATTCAATTGATGTTCAAACTCAAAGCCCCAAGTATATGAAGGATTTGGGGAATTATATCCTGCAGTAACAGCGAAGTGGGAATATTTATGCAGCACATCATTGAATGCTGGTAAATTTGTCCAGGAAGACATTCCAATATTATCGAGCATATTATCTAAACGGTGATATCCTACTTCATAATTCGGTGTTCTAACATTATTATTAGTAATCAGTTTCATTGAATCGGCGTTCCAATCAAACCGAACGCCATTCAATGTATGAAACAAATTTTCTATACGTTTATAATACGCGTTCACCGAAATTAAGCCAAGAGTAGTACTAAATATTTGAGTGTTCGCTTCAAAATTCCAGGATGTCACATCTTTTAAACTTGGATTCCCGGCGGTGATAGGTACATTCGAACCGGTCGTTTGATATAAAAGTTGAGGCAGCCGAAGGTTAAAGTCCGGCCTTGCCAATGCTTGATATGCAGCAACACGCACAGTAAGGAAATCTGAAGGCTTGACAGTCAGTTGAGCATTAGGCAGCCATATCGTTGCTTGAAAAGGCAATGTCGTATCTGTAATATATTTCGGGTCGACCGTAAGGACATTACCGGTACCCGCTGCCCCGGTATTGCTAAATTTTGCATGATACGTATTATCTTCTTTTTCGGCGCGCACACCGACCAGGAGTGTTATGAATTGACCAAAATCAATATTATCCATAAGATAAGCGGATGTCACATTTTCCGTAACAAAATAATTGCTTAATGCTCTTAGTCCGAGCTCTCCATAATCGATTGAAGCTTGGAGTTTCGCATTTTGGATAAGAGATTCAAATTGTTTGTACGAGTCGAGATTAACAATAGGTGTCATTCTATAGAGACCCAAGAGGTCACGTGTCGGGGGTTGGCCCATATCAACAAAGTGAGATAACTCGATATGAGACATTGCCCCATCAAACGGTGTTCCGGTGAAATCTATAGGATTTCCGCTTGCATCATAGAATGGTCTATAAAATTGATAGGTATTCCATGTATAGCCATAACTATCCATCCATCTTGACTTTGATTTGTATTTTGCACCTGCCTTAATTTCATTTGTTACCATGCTCCCAAGCGAAATAGTCTTTGTCAGGTTCAATTGTAACGTCATCTCTTTATCAAAGTTTTCTGTTTTAAGCCGGTCCATACTATCAAGATACGCATGGGCAAAGTTATTGACCGCTACGGCATTAAATTGTTCCGGATGATCTTTAATATTCAATTGAGTGCCGCCGGCGGGTTCAGTAAACATTGTTCGAAAATCTTCCGGGTTCGTAATTTTTGATTCTGCATACGATGCATTCCAGTCAACGGTCAAGCCCAAGAGATAATTCTTCCCCTGCAAAGACGTATTCCGCGTAATTGTGTTTTGTTCAATATTTTCAAAATTATAAACCCAAGTTGGATAGACTCTTTCATATATCATATAATTTCTGTTTGTCTGGGCATACACGCCTGTCAGTTTTACCGATCCACTGTCCGGTGTATTGTAATCAATAATGGCTTGTCCACCATTTCTTTTGCGTGTCTCATCTGTAAAACGGACTGTAAAAGCATTAATCTGATAATCGTTATCGTATTCATTTATGTCATACGCGGGATGATTTTTATCGGAACCATAACTTGGAAGTGTAGTATTATCCGATGTCGAATATCCATATGTAATATTCTCCTGGCTGCGAATTTTCCGCTCAGTATTCCCCTGCAATTGAATTCCTACCAGGTCGTTAAAAAATCTTTCCCCATAGCGTAATGAAAAATCATATTGTTTAGGAGACTGCATCAGATAATTGTAACTTCCCTTGAGATCAGCACGAAGAAGCCGATCAGATGGTGCTTTTCTCGTCACCATATTAATACCTCCGGCAATAGCATCGGCATCCTGGTCGGGAGTCAGCGTTTTATATAATTCAATGCCTGCCAACGCTCCTTGAGACATAACGCTCAGATCCACGTCGCGGGAATTGGGATCTGTGGGAGGAATTTTTACTCCATCAATAGTAATATTGCTAAATTTTGAACTGAGACCACGCAGCACAACTCCCGATGCTTCACCTCCACTACGGATAATGGAGACACCCGGCAAGCGGCCAATTGCTTCTGCGGCGTTTGCATCTGGTAATTCTTGAATTTTTTCTTCCGAAACGACATTGATAATTCTAGTCGATGTAATTTGCTGATTCATAGCTGCTATTTGTCCGCGCATCTGAGCAGTCACAACAACTTCTTCCCCTTGTATGATAGACGGTTTCAATTGGACGTTCAAGACCACATCATTGGTTTTTGAAAAATCTACTTCTTTCACTTGTTGTTCATATCCTATGCAAGAGATTTTCACATTCAACACTCGTTCCGGAACACTGACGATTCTAAATTGACCTTCGATATCTGTTGCCGCTCCTAACGATGTGCCCACAACAACAATGTTGACACCAATGAGAGATTCATTATTAGAAACATCGGTTATAGTACCTTTTAATGTCGCTTGCCCAAAAGCAACGAGTGGAAGGACCAGTACCACTATTATTATTTTATTCACTGGTGATAAGAGGTTCATAGGGACATTACTCCTTTTGCAAATGAAGAATATTCCAAAACGTTATTTATCTTTTGAATTTCAAAATGAAGACAAATTGTTTTTGTTATACAACTTTCTCTAATAATTTATCATGTCTTTGTTGTTGTATAATCTGTTTGTCATGTTGTTCCGCAATTTCGAGATGCCGTATCATTGCAAGACGTGCACCATCTGCATCTCGCTTGAGTATTGCGTTAAGAATATTTTCATGCCATTCAGCGGCCAATTGCCTTGCATCAAGAACAGAAGCGTAAACTGAGGATCTAATCCGGGGGGCAAGTCTATGTAACGGTTCTAAGAGTAATGGAATTAAAAGGTTTTCAGAAGCTTTTGCAATATCCAAATGAAACATCATATCGAGTCGGGAGAGTTCTTGGTCATTTCCCATACTTGATATTAATTCACTCTGATCCTTTTTGAGTCTTTCTGCATCTTCTTCGGTGTGATAGAGCGCTGCCAACGCCGCGATAGGCGGTTCAATAATTTGCCGGGCGTGGATTACATCAAGAATATAATTGCTTTCACTTTGCATTTGGAGGTAAAGGTAGATGGGATCCGTAACTGTCTCAGCCGATATGTTCTGAACATAAATCCCTTTCCCCTTCATGACGACAACTAACCCGCGAGCAGCGAGCATCCGAAGAGCCTCTCTTAGAGCTGTGCGGCTTACTTTGAATTGATTGCATAATTCTTGTTCAGAGGAAAGTTTCTCTCCAGGCAATACGGCCTTTGAGCGGATAGCCTCTTCAATTTGAGACTCTACCATCTTGCTTAAAAGTCTTCTTTTACCGACAGGTTCAAACATAATCCTCTTCGCAACTTGTATGACATCTTACAAGATCAATCTATTAAAGATTTTCATTCCTGTCAATAGAATAATGAATATTTTTTCACACGCTCCCGAATAAAATGAAGGTCAAACTGAGGGGGTGATTGGTTGCTTCTGAAGGCTAGGGCGACAATCCTATAAGTGTGTTATGATACAAACACCTTTGCAATTTCAATCAGCATGGACGGTTTATTCCATAATGCTGTTCGAAAAATGCCGCCTACTGTCCGTTTACTTTCGGGAATTGAAAGCGCACTTTCGGCAAGGTTGTTCAGTGTTTCATCTGAGAAACTTGAGATTGCTTCTTTAATATTATAGAAGATTTCGTGCCGCCAGCCAAGACGTTTTTGCCAACGAACCTCGTACTCCGGTACATGCGAAAGATCCTTCAGTTTAATCGCTTCGGCAGCAACTTGTCCAGCAATCATTCCTCCGATCATTCCACTTACTATGCCGCCGCCGGATGTTGGATTCACTTGATGACCCGCATCGCCGACCAGCATCACGTTATTCTTTACTAATGTTTCGCATGTTTTGGCACATGGCACCCCGCCGGCAATATGTGTGAGCACCGCGGCATTTGGATATTTTCGTTCTACAAATTCCTGCAAGTACCGTATTGCAGATTTTCTTTTTGCTTCCTCGACTGTTATTCCCAACCCTACATTTGCTGTTTTATTTCCCTTGGGGAACACCCACACGTACCCGCCAGGAGAAACATTTTCCCCAAAATAAAATTCTAATATATCCTGTTCGAAATCAATTCCCGAAATCGTCATCTGCGCGCAACTTTCCATGTCATGGATGGAACTTGCTGTATCGATTCCTGCCCACTTGCCGACACGTGTCTCGACGCCATCTGCGCCAACAACAATTGCCGAATGAATTTCAACCGGCTTATCTTTTATAAGCGCTCTCACTCCCACAGCTTTGCCGGCATCGTCCTTGAGAAGATCGTACACGTACGCCTTCGTGATGACTTCTGCACCTTCATTTGCTGCTAACTTTGCCAATTCATAATCAAACAATCGCCGCTCAAGCACATATGCTATTCCATCCAGCCGCGGGATAACAGATTTTCCATTCGGTGCAACAAGACGGAAACGGGTGACAGTTGCCGCAATCCATTTGGGATCCGGCGGAATAAATTGTACAACACCTTCATGACTTACTGCTTCACCGCATCGGACCGGATAACCGACATCGCGATCTTTCTCCAGAACGAGCACCGAGGCTCCGCCTGCCGCTGCATATCGTGCCGCTGTCGAACCTGCTGGTCCAGCACCAACCACTATAACATCATATTGATCTTTCAGCATAATAGTATTTCGGATTTCAGATACGTGATTCGAGATTTGTCGTCTGTTAGAATTCTGTTATTTAGGATTTACGATTTTCAGCCGGATCATTCAAAAACAAGGGCTGCACTTTTGATAAATTCCCCACTCCTTCTCGATGGAACTGAATCACTTCCCAAGGACATGCCCACACGCATTTGCGGCAATTTGTACAACGTTCTTCAATAATAGAGATACGGGATTCCATCAACTCGATTGCGTCTTCAGGGCATACGCCCACACAACACCCGCAGTAATCGCATTTACCGGGTATTATATGAATCATCAATGGTATAGTTCGCGACATATTCGAGCTCCAACTTTTCTGCGGTTCTTAAAGTCTTGTGTATTGCAAAACGAATGTGATATGCAATTAAAGAGACTCAATTTCTTTTTTTAAACGAAGCAACTCATGTTGTCTCTGAAGATATGGTGTCGCATCTTCGCGGCGTGAACTCGCTTCCTTCAGAGCATGCTGGTTCTCTTCCATTTCCTTCCGAATTGCTTTACGCCGTACAGTAACGACGGCGTCCTTGGCTATCGTCATCGGGTCGGGCACATCAATTTCTTTTTCCATTTCTTCCCATTGTGGACTTAGTTCGTACCGGCTCAAGACAAGATCGGTGATAAGATTTTTCAATGCCGGCTCTTGCACTTCACTAACAATCAAAGGTGCATCAATCGTTCCGCGTTCATCATACAAATCCAGTACGAGCTGGGCGAGTCTCCTCGCACGCTCATCGCTCAACTGCAATAAAGAAATATTTGAGAGCACAAATCGAATCACCTCTGGATTACCTTCAAGAATCAATTTCAGTATGTCACGTTCTTCAGGCGGAATAGTCTTAGTCTCCAGAGGTGCAGGAATTTCTGATGTTGATGAATGAACAGACGGCGGTGTGGGGGGAAAATGATCTGAACGTCCCGTGCGTTTTTCCAGTTCTAACGCTCGTTCGAGTTCACGAAACAGTAGATTTTCATAGACGTCGTACTTCTCTGCTACTTCTTTGAGATAAAAATTTCTTTTGAGCTCGTCTTTCATCTTTGCGATGGTTTGTACGAGCGACCGCACGGCTTGCGTTTTTCCTTCTGCAGTTGCAAACGCTCCTGCATACTGAAATTTTTTTGCCCGAAAATCGATAAAAGAAATTGCGTTCAGGAGACGTTCTCGGAATTCGTTGCCGCCATATTTCTGCACAAACGAGTCCGGATCGTCACCTTCGGGTAATTCCACTATTTGGACATTCAACCCCTGCTCAAGCGCTAAATCGATCCCGCGCACTGTTGCACTGGAACCGGCGGTGTCTGCATCGTATACCAGTGTAAGATTCTTCGAGTATCGCCGGAGAAGCACAAGTTGCTCTTCTGTCAATGCTGTGCCGCTCGAGGCAACCACATTTTTAATTCCTGCCTGGTAAAGCGAAATCAAATCTGCATATCCTTCTACCATGAGTGCATTGTCTTCCTGGCGAATGGAATCTTTGGAGTGGAACAATCCATACAACACGCGGCTTTTATTATAAATGGGTGTTTCAGGTGAGTTGATGTACTTACCGGCTATGGTATCATCTTCGCGCATCTTACGTGCACCGAAACCGATAACGCGGCCTTGCGTTGAAAGAATCGGGAACATTGCCCGCCCGCGGAAATAATCGTACACCGAACCATCGTCGCGCACACGTGCCAGCCCAATTTTGATGATATCGTCCGTTTTAAATCCTTCTGCTTGCGCTTTATTCACAAACGCATCCCACGAGTTCATCGAATAACCAAGCCCGAACGACCGTACGATTTCATCCGTAAAGCCACGCTTCGTGAAATACTGAAGCGCCGCTTTGCCTTCATCCGATTCAGTGAGATTTCGAAAGAAGTACATTCCCGCAAAACGGCACACTGCATAGTAATTTTCAAACTCCGTTTGCTCTTCGTTCATCGGCTTACTCTCTTCCGGAATGCTAATACCAGACTTCGCAGCAAGCGACCGCACAGCTTCTACAAACGAAACCTTATCCATCTCCATCAAAAAAGTAAAAATGTTGCCGCCTTTACCGCAGCCGAAACAATGATACATCTGCTTCTCTGCACTCACCGTGAACGACGGCGTCTTCTCTGTATGGAACGGGCACAGGCCGAGAAAATTTTTGCCGCGCTTTTTCAGGTGGACATATGCAGCAATCACTTCTACAATGTCGGCGGCGTTTCGGACTTCATCAATTTTATCATCTGATATACGCATGACAGGAGAAATCTACCCAAATAAGTGTGTACAAGCAAGATTACAAAGTTTGTGAACCACGCCGATCACTGAGAGTGGTCGGAGTGGTAACGTCTCGTAGATTGACATTTAATATCAACCGACAGCGTGTCGGACTCTACCTCATTTTTTCCCTTAAAAAACTTTTCCGATCGCTTAGAGCGTTCGGAGAGGTAATGCCGCCAAGAAACTTCCGAAGAAAAAGAAAAAAGTCCCGGATTGTTCTGAGCCTTGTAATTGTACTTTGTTATTGAATTTAAGGAGTTACGGTACAGATTTAATATGTCGGAAGATATTTTTCCAATTCCCATGGGGTCACTTCTAGCCGGTAATCGTCCCACTCTAACCGCTTTGCACTAATGAACCGTTCGAAAATATGTACACCCAATGCTTCCCGAATAACGTTGTCTTTTTCAAATTCCGATATTGCTTCGTCAAGAGAACCTGGTAAAATATTCAAATTGGATTTCTTTTTAGGATCGTTGGACAGATAAATATTTTCCTCAGAAGCGTCGGGAACTTCCAATTGACGGCGAATACCATCAAGTCCGGAAGCAAGCATCACTGTAAAGGCAAGGTACGGATTGCAGCTCGGGTCGGGGCAGCGTAGTTCAATGCGGGTTGATTCCGGTGTATGTGCACGCGGAATTCGGATCAACGCAGATTGGTTTATACGCCCCCAGCTGATATTGACCGGTGCTTCATAACCGACGACGAGTCGTTTGTAGGAGTTCACTAATGGTGCAAGCACAGCACACATGCCGCGGGCATGAGCCAGCTGTCCTGCAATAAAGTGCTTGGCAATTTTCGATAGACCATGTGAATCACCAGGATCCGAAAGCGCATTTCCGCCGTTTGCCTTATAATTAAGTCCCTGATGCACATGCATACCGCTGCCGGCAAGTCCGCGCAATGGTTTAGGCATGAAAGAAGCGAACAAACCCTTCTGCTGGGCGAGTCGTTTCATGACAACTCGGAAGGTCACTGCATCGTCTGCAGTCTTTAATGAATTTGCATAACGCAGGTCCATTTCGTACTGGCCTTTTGCAACTTCATGGTGCATTGCTTCAGCTTCGATTCCGAACGCTGAAAGAGTTTCTGCTGCTTGCCGCCAAAGGTCCGTTGCAATCATATCGGTAGGCATATCAAAATAACTAGCACTATCGTGCGGTTGAGGAGGGATAACTCCACCTTGCGGATTTGGTTTCAAGAGAAAGAATTCCAACTCCGGTCCTGTATTATAGACAAACCCCATCTTTTCCGCTTCACTCATCATCCGCGCCAGTACTGCTCTCGGGTCGCCCAAAAAAGGCTGGCCGTCCGGAGTATAGACATTACAAATCAATCGTGCAGTCATTTCATTATCCTTCAACCAGGGAAGGACGGCAAAGGTCGATGTATCCGGGACCAAGTACATATCGCTCTCGGCGGTTCGTGCATACCCTTCGATGCAGGAGCCATCGAACCAGATTCCATGACTAAGTGTCGTCTCCAATTCCTTAGTCGGAATGGTAACATTCTTCACAGCTCCACCGACATCTGTGAATTGAAGATCTATGAATTGAATTTTGCGCTCGAGAACCAGTGCAAGAAGTTCTTTATGTGAGTATTGTTGGTGTGTGGGCATTAGCGTATCGCCTGTAAAAGTAAACCGAGGAGTGCAAGGAATATTAATATTCCCAACCCTACTCCGATAGAAAGAATAGCCGACGATTTATAGAATGGAATCGGCTTGGATTCTTCAAACAACTTATTAAAAATGGAAAGATCAACAGATTCCAAATGATCCAGATCGTTTAACAATGCTTTCATATCCGAATACCGATCGTCCGGATTTTTCATTAAGCATTTTGCAACGACTGCAGCAAGCTGAGGAGTGATCTCCGGACGTTCCTTATCCAGCCGCGGAATCGATCCATGCATTTGTTGTGCCATTACCGCAAGATTATTATCTCCGCTAAATGGGGTGTGTCCGGAAAGTAGTTCAAAAAAAATAACGCCGAGGGCATAGAGATCTGTTCGTTTATCGCCGCGCTTTCCTTCTACCTGTTCAGGGGCCATATAGTCCGGAGTTCCGGCTGTGCCGCTCAGGTTTGCATACGTAACTCTGAACCCGCCTTTTGTAAGTGCAAGTCCAAAATCTAAAATTATCGGCTGGTGATTATCTGTAAAGAGAATATTTTCCGGTTTCATATCTCTGTGAATAATATTATGGTCATGACAATGAGCAAGTCCATCTGCAATTTTACGGACGAGCGCAATGGCTTCGTCGACAGGTAATGGCGCTGACCGGCGGATCAATTCCCGCATCGATTCTCCAGTGATCAATTCCGTGATGAGATATGGAGTACTGTTATATTTTCCGGAACCCAATCCCTTTTGGATCGAAGGATGATTTAAAGTGCGCATCACTTCCAGTTCCCGTTGAAATCGCTCATACTGCGCAGGATCTCCTATCGACATCCGGTCCGGGACTTTTAATACAACGTCCTGTCCGCTGATAAGATCGTACGCGCGGTAAATATCGCTCATTCCACCCTGGGCGATATGCCCGCGAATTTGGAAATGATCAAACTGATCGCCTATCTGTAGCATAATATTTTCTTCTTTTTCCTTGTGCGATTATATTTCGCGCAAAAAATATACTATTGTTTTTTTTGAAAAGCGAATATCACGTTTATTTCCATTTTTAGCCATATCAACGGCCTGTGAATCGTTTCAGAATCTTCGAAAACCGCGAGCCATGCTCTGTTTGCTGTAACGCTAATCTGTGCAGCATTATAGTTACGGCCGAAACATTATCGTCACTCCCGCGCGTCATCGCCAGATCGATAATCGTCTGGTTTAATTGTTCAGCAGATTCTGCCTTTGAGGCTAACGTTCCAAATTCGTCATCATCGATCACCGACCACACTCCATCCGAACAAAAGATGATTATATCGCCATCCTGCACTTGAACTTCAAAGACATCCGGCTGAACAAAAAGATCCAAGCCGAGACATTTGTTGAGCACCGAACGTTGATTATGTGTCCTCAATTTATCCGGTGCCAGTACCTTCATCCGCACTAATTCGCCGACACGTGTATGGTCCTTCGTTAAACACGTGGAGGTTTTTCCCCTGATCAGATACGCACGGCTGTCGCCTACATGGACGACGTGGAATTTGTTTTCTTTCAGCAGGCCCGCTGTCAGAGTCGTTCCCATTCTACCGACCCCCAATTCCCGCGCTTTTTGATAGACATTTAAATTCGCACTCTGCACTGCCTGTTTCATTTTTTGGGGGATCGATAATCCATTGCTGGAATAAACTGTTTCAAACAATGTAACTAATGCCAGCGTACTTGCAACACCGCCATGAGCATAACCGCCCATGCCATCTGCTACACCAAAGAGATGCCCATAGGATACCGTCAATTCATCGTGCTGATCGATGATACGTACAGAATCTTGATTATCCTGGCGCACATTCCCGACATGCGTCAAGCAATGGGAATCTATTTGGGGTAAATCAATTTGTGTCATGCTAAGTCCGTAGTGCAAGATAATAAAAGAAGAAGCCGTTTGCACGGCTTCCTCCGTATATTTCGTGAATCAGGATCATTCACCAAAAATTTTAGAATCCCATCAACATCTGTATCGATCTTAAAAGGAAGAGACGAAGAAATTTCTACTCCGATGCCGGACTTATCTTGGGTATAATCGACCTTCCCGATTTTTTGCTGTTCCAGACTAAATATGCAACACTAATTGCTCCCCAGCCTGCAGTAACCCATAATGCCATCTGAGTCGCGTCTGCAGAAACTCCGGGAGTCGTTAGCCCAATGAACACAACACCAATCAGCATTCCCACGTTTCCAATCAGTCCCAAAAATGGGATAACCGCATGTTTAATGCTATGGAATTCATTTCGTCCGGCAAATGTAACAAATGTCAGGAAACAAATGAGCGCATACAGAGCAAATGTTCCTATGTTCGAAGCCAGCGTAATACCGGTCAATGCCGTAACATTGAGAACTCCAACTGCGCCAATAATCGAAGACACAGCCACCAAAACCCAAACACCTTTATGGGGTGTTGCGTGTTTTGAATGCAATGCACCGAGCAGGCTAGGCATTTCATTATCCTGTGCCATGGCAAAACTTATGCGTACGGCCGTGTTGATGGCAGCAAGAGTAGTGCCCAGAACAGCAAGCCCAACCGTAAAGGCGATAACGATCATCAATGCAAAACCATTCCCGCCCAGGAGAGAATTCCCGATCATAATAGTCATATCACCGATAGGTGCACCTGATGCAGCAGCGGCGTCCATACCGGTAAGGATTGAACCATCCGGATTTGTAAAAGTAAGCTTTTCGCACATAGCATAATTAGCTGCAAAATATTCAAGCAAGTATGCAAACAATCCCTGAATAACGAGCGAGAGCAATATCCCGCGCGGAATATCCCTTTTAGGATTAATTGCTTCGCCTGCAAGCGACGTGGACGATTCAAATCCAACTAATATAAGTATGGCTATCGTAGACTGGAAAAGCATCGCTGCCAGACTGTGCGGAAATACTATCGACGGTGCAGCAGCATGCGTCCATTGTGTCGCATGAAGGGGATTCGAAAACCGAAATGCAATTGCAAGTGCACTAAATCCTATTAATGAAACCAACTGGATAACGTTGATGATAATTGCGACATTCGTTGAGCCGCTGATACCTCGGACAGCTATAAAGCCGACGATGATGGCGAAAATCACAGCGACCAATATTTGCAATGGAATGCTCAGAGTGATACCAAACTGTCCAAAAATATAAGTTACTAAGATCGCCATAAAGGCTACCATCACACCTGGGTAAACCCAATAGAAGAGATGTGCTGCCCAGCCGGTGAGGAATTTCGAGATTCGCGCAAATTTCTGATGATGGGCTTTATCACGATCAAGGAACGCCTTTTCTGCGAAATAGTATGAGCCTCCCGCACCCGCTTCCGGATATCGACGAGCCATTTCAGAGAATGACATTGCCGTTAAAAATGCCACGATAAGTGCTGCAACTATTCCTGTCCACATATCCGTGACACCACCGTTATTAGCTGCCTGTATTTGGAATGTGATCCATAAAAATGCGCCGGGTGCAATAAGCGCCATTGCGTTCACCGTCACTCCGGTCAAGCCGAGAGTTTTTTTCATTCCTGTGTCTGTACTAGCCATAATGGCCTCCAATAAATTAATGGGTTATAAAGTTATTTTTTTCCGTGTGTTGAGTTATATATTGATATCCAATTGCATTGTAAACGTACTTGGGATATCAGCATTAAATACGTCTCTTGCAAAGATAACGCTCACATTTTTTGAGAATGACCACGCTAAACCGTAGCTCAATGCACCGAAGCTGCTTTTGGTGCCTTGATAGTCAATTGCAAGCCAGAGATTTTCACTGATCTCTGGAATTTGTCTATCCCACGAAAGTAAAACTCCCGAATTATCCGCACTTCCTGTAGAAAGATCGACTAATAGATTTTTATTCCCGGAAAAGTACCCTATTTCAAGTCGTCCTATAACCGGGAATGTCTTTCCTACCATTCCATAAATAATATTGTAATCAGTTACATTTTTTGCGAAACCAAAACCAAATCCTCCCACTGCTATTGCGGGAGACCAATCGGCAAGCGCTCCCTCCGGGACACCGACTTTCGCATTCAGAAGGAAAGGCGACCACTGAGGCGTCATATAATCAAAGCCAATCTCCGCTAGCACAACAGAATCAGGCAGCACTCCGACGGTTAATCCGAGATCTGTTGGGAATGCTGTCCCGCTGCCTGGCTTACCGTTTTTATAATCGTATGCATAATTATCGATGCCAAGATGGAATGATTTATATCCCTGGAAATCCACAGAGGGAATCCAGATAATTGTTGATGGTGTAGCATAGATAAGAGAGCTTGTTAACATAAAAAGTGTAAGCATTATAATGAGAATCTTTTGAATCGCATTCATTTTGTATCTCCTTTTGTATATAGTATTTGTCATTTTGATCTTAATAAAAGATAGATTCTTACAGTTGACAGCAGGATGGCATCAACATCGTTGATATGCTTTACTAGGTTGAGCCGCACGAATCCCGGTAGAAAAACTAATGGTGATAAATTGCACTTTACTCATTATAATATTCCTCATGAATACCCCTTCACAATGCGAGTTTGTTAAACTATTATTTACGACCTGTATCCATCAAACAGATTCTCCGGTCCGCTTGAATATATCTGACCGACATCATTTACCGACGAAATAAGTATTCTATCTTCTCCACCTCTTCCTGTTTGACCTGTTGTCTTAAGAATGGAAACCACTGCAGGCACTTTATTCTGGGATACGATGGTTTCTACCTTTACTCTGGCAAGCGAATCGATCGAGAACGAATTGCTTCGGTAAATTTCAGTATGTGCTTCAGTACTTCCATAATCCCGAACTTCCGTTACCGTCATTTTTTGAATCCCCGCCTTTAAAAAAGCTTCCCGAAGAGCACCAAGCTTGTCGGAACAAACAATTGCTTCAATCTTCCTCACAGCAGTTATTTCCTTTTCTTTAATGTCAATTACTTAATTAGTATTGTCAATCATATATGTTACCTTATAATATAAGAATAATATATCAATTGTCAATAGTTAATTAACTAATTTCCTCTTTTATCTTTATTAAAGGAAGCAATGTCACGGGACCGTGGAACTTCCTCATTTTTGGTTTTGTGTAAAATAAATTTATGAATGACGGGTAATTTTTAATCGGGCAGATAGACAATCCCGTAACAACGTCTTTCTGCCGGAACGACATTCCGAAATAGAGAGCTTGGTAATTTTAATGTTTTACAAAATTCCTTTGTTGCCTCCATCCATTTCATCCCGTACATTGAAACCCACAAACATCAATCAACGTATTGAGGTAGTAATTCATTATGTCCCAACAATTTCAAGGTGATGAAATGCATCCATTCGCAAAAT
>Ga0182021_10000921_pt1 | contig 33312 bp, 35 predicted proteins | sample 612E3MmetaG_FD_120493 | JGI IMG/M metagenome (GOLD analysis project Ga0182021, IMG submission 120493) | Permafrost microbial communities from Stordalen Mire, Sweden - 612E3M metaG (Illumina Assembly) | ecosystem: Environmental > Terrestrial > Soil > Wetlands > Permafrost | place: Sweden... | reverse complement strand
TGGACACATCATGCGAGCGGTACGCCACCGAGGTCCGCAACCTGCAACGCTCCGAGATCATGGAGGTCTCGGAGGCGTTCGACAACGAAAAGCAGGTGGGCAGCTCGACCATGGCACAGAAGCGCAACCCGGTCATCTCGGAGAACCTGTGCGGGCTCACCCGGATCGCCCGGGCGTTCATCATTCCGGCGATGGAGGACATGGTCCTATGGCATGAGCGTGACCTCACCAACTCCAGCGCGGAACGTTTCATCCTTCCGCACGTAATGGTCCTCACCGACGATATCGTGACCAAGATGGATACCGTGTTCACCGGACTGGTGATCCATAAGGAAAACATGCAACGCAATCTGGACTCGTCCCGCGGGATGATGATGGCCGAACCGGTCATGATCTGCTTGGTGGGGAAGGGGATGGGGCGGCAGGATGCTCACGAGATCGTACGCCGGGCAAGTATGGCGGCGGAGGACCAGGGAAAGACCTTCAAGGAGATGCTCCTGAAGAACAAGGAGGTCAGGTCCCGCATTACCAAGGCCGAGCTGGACCAGGTCATGGACCCTGCAAACTACGTGGGAGTGGCCCCGCAGATCGTGGATTCGGTCGTGGCAAAGGCGCTGGCATTGACGTCGCGCAAAAAAGTGGCTAAGAAGGCTAAGTAAATCCTAAATAAAGATTAGGTGTCTGGAGAATGGTGCACTCCTTACTTATTCAGTTAAGACATAAATGAATCCAGCATAATCGCAGGTCAGAAACAATTATATTCCATGTTGTGTTCCCTGTCCGTACATTGGGCTGGTAGATCAGCGGAAGATCGCTGCCTTCGCAAGGCAGAAGCCGGGGGTTCGAATCCCCCCCAGTCCACCATTCTTCTGCCTTTCTTCATTCATAACCTTTTCGTGAAAAACACACTGGATTATCAAACAATAACTTGAAGCATTGTTGCCCCAATTCGATTGATGGAATGAAAAGGTGAGCAAATGAAGGTTGTCAAAGTGAGCGAGGTGTTGGACAAAACCAATCCTCATGGTGTGAGTGCCAAGAAGATTTACGATAACGAGTATGCGCAGGCGATCCATATGATGTTGAAGCCAGGTGAAAGCCTGAAGAAGCATGTGACGCCAGTGGATGTGTTCTTCTATATTCTGGAAGGTGAAGGCCAAGTGGAGATCGGGAACGAGGTGCAGACTGTGGACAAGGACACAATTATCGATAGCCCAGCAAAGATCCCACATCGATTGATGAACCCAGGGAAGGAAAACTTTCGTTTCTTAGTCGTCAAGGTACCAAGACCTGTAGAGAAGACCACTCTAGTCAAGGGATCATCACAGTAAGATTGCTGAAGGGATATGATATCGGTCAGGAATTGTAATAGATTGTAAGAATCAATATGAGGAATTGAGCTGGTGATCAGGGCAATTGTATGTAGGTCCCTAATCAAGTTTGAGCTGCGACCTGGCATGTCAGTTTATTGGAGGGTAAACCCCCAGTCCACCACTATTTATAGCTGACTCCAACGGTTCTTGCAAAGAAAAAGGAACGGAAAGGGGTTTGCAGCGCCACTCGCCCTATCTCTCTAGCTTCCGAGCGATTGCGGTTGCCTGATAAGGGGCACTTTGGCCTAACAGATATAACAAATAGTTTCCAAATTCATGAATCAACGATGGTGTCGAATCAAATCGGTGGGTCATGGCAGGGGGATGGCCTCATCGAAGAATGTCCACAGAGAGAGCTTATGAATCTTATCTTGAACATCGCGATCCAGAGGTCAACCAAGTCATGGAAAGCGAGGACCAGGAGAACTCGAGCAGCCTGGCCATCGTTATTGTCTCGGTGATCATTGTTCTAGTTTTCATTCTATTGATTTTCATAATATGATGAATCGGTCGAATGTCACTGATCGTACCGCCTTCGTCCGTGAATTATGATTGCACATTTATCAAATAGCTCATTAGTAAATACAATATGGATGAGTTGGGCTGACAATATTCAGTTGATAAGGAGGAAACCACAGGAACATGAAGAACCTAAACGTCCTAAAACCGAAGGAGAACTACTGGATGACGAAACCGAGGATGTTAATAAGACCTGGTTCGCGATAATCTCCTCGGTCATAATTGTGGCTGTTTTTCTTTATCTTTGGTGGCTTTCGACCTTAAGATAAAAACATTCAAACCCCTTTACAGAAACCGCTTACGGCTTATGGAATTCTGAAAAATAAGTAAAGGTGGTAGCAGGGCTGCTCTAACCCTATCTTTCTAGCTTCCCAACGATTGGGGTAGCCCTGATAGGGGACACTTGGGCCTCAAGCTAATCTTGTGGAGTCATCCTACTCGTAAGTGATTCCATCTATCCCTGCCAGGATTACGGGAGCTATCGCTATGGAGATTTCCAAAAACGTTTTAGGGAGAGCCAATATTAATGAATTGGAAACATTTATTTGACAAACGACAATCTAAATAATCGTACCTCAAACTAATAATGTTGGATATGATAGCCTCGACGATCAGGGTTTTAGTGGTAGATGACGAACCAAACCTTCTAGAAATATCCAAGGAGTTCCTTGAACTCGATAACAGTATATCAGCGGATACGACATCATCGGCATATGATGCCCTGAAACAAATAGAACTCCACAATTATGATGCCATCGTCTCCGACTATCAGATGCCCGGCAAGGACGGTGTTCAGCTCCTGAAGGAGATTCGGGAGACTGGGAACAAGGTACCCTTCATCATTTTCACGGGCAAGGGCCGGGAGGATGTGGTCATTGAAGCCCTGAATGCTGGAGCTAATTATTATTTACAGAAAGGGGGCGATCCTATTGCTCAGTTCGCTGAGCTTGAAAACATGATCAAGCAGGCATACGCCAAAGCAGAGGGAGAACGGGCGTTACAGATCAGTGAGGAACGCTATCGCTCGCTGTTCGAGAATAGTACTGATGCTGTGATTCTGACGACAAGCGATTTTGATACCATCCTCTTTGCCAATCCTTCAGCGTGCACCATGTTTCAAATGACCGAAGATCAGGTCCGGAAGCTCGGTATAAGAGGATTGGTGATCGATGAAAAAGAGTGGGAGAAAGAACATCGAATATTGAAGCAAACTGGAATAGTCAGACGCAAATTTACCTATCGGCGCAAAGACGGGGCGACCTTCACCGGCGAGACCACTAGCGGTCTCTTGACCGGTCATTATGGCCTCGCGAGGATAAGCATGATTGTCAGGGATGTCACCGAACAAGAAAAGGCAGATGAGATTATAACCGAGAGCGAGGCGCGGTTCCGCACCTATATTGACAATGCCCCTGAAGGCATATTCGTTGTCGATTCGGAGGGGAACTATCAGGATGTCAATAGGACGTCATGCTCCATGTTGGGATATTCACGTGAGGACCTATTAAACATGAACCTTGTCGAAATAACTGAACCAAGTATGGTCCAGGATTCCTTGAAAATGTTTAAGTTGCTCCAGGAAAAGGGTTCGATGACCATGGAGACCGTCCTTATGAGGAAGGATGGCACCAAAATACCAATATTCCTGAACGCGGTCGGACTTCCAAATCAGAGATACATGGCCTTCTGCACCGACATCGCTGAACGAAAATGGGCGGAGAAGGCCGCGCAGGAAAATGAACTACACTATCGCAGTTTATTCGATAACACGCTGGAGGGAGTCGCTGTTCATAAGATTATTCTTGATTCCAATGGAGTTCCTTGCGATTATCAGTTCCTCGAAATCAACCCCGCCTTTGAGAAAATGACCGGGTTAGTACGAAAGGATACGTTAGGCAAAACGGTATGTGAGGTCATACCCAACATCGAACAGACTTTGATCGAATGCTATGGAAAAGTGGCATTGACCGGAGTGCCTGATCATTTTGAAGATTATGTCGAAGCTCTGGACACCGTCTTCGAGATATTTGTTTACAGGAACGCCCCGATGCAGTTCACCACCAACTTCAATGATGTGACTGAGCGAAGACGGGCAGAGGTGAATTTAGGGGAGAGCGAAGAACGACTTCGCGATTTCATCGATGAAACTCCAGCAGGGTATTTCTTTGTGGACAACGAGGGCCGATTCAAGAGTGTTAATTCGGCATGGCTACGGATGCATGGTTATGAATCGGATGAAGAGATCATCGGTCAAAATTTTTCAATTACCCAACCTGATGATGGCATCGAGTATGCGGAAAAAGTTGTAAAGGAAGTGCTGAACGGAGAAGAGATCCAATCCGGTGAGGCCGCTCGTAAGTGCAAGGACGGTTCCATCAGATTCCACGTGTATAGTGCACATCCGGTCTGGATGAAAGGCGAGATAATAGGGCTTGAAGGTTTCTTGGTGGACAACACCGAACATAGGCGGGCGGAGGGGGAGCTGAAAAAGAGCGAGTCCCAACTAAACACACTCTTGCATACTATTCCTGACCTTGTCTGGTTGAAGGACAATAACGGGGTATATCTCTCTTGTAACCCCAGCTTCGAGCGTTTTCTGGGTGCTAAGGAGTCGGACATCGTAGGAAAGACCGACTACGATTTTATGGAACAGGACCTGGCCGACTCCTTCCATAGGAACGATCGAAACGCAATAGCGGCTGGCAAGCCCACTCTCAACGAAGAGTGGATCATCTTCAAAAACGACGGCCATCCCGCCCTTCTGGAGACCACGAAGACCCCGATGTTCGATGCCCAAGGTAAGATAATTGGTGTGCTGGGTATTGGACATGATATAACTAATCGTAAATACGCCGAGGATGCGCTGAAGTTGACCAATAAGAAGCTCAATCTCCTTTCCAGCATCACCCGTCATGACATCAATGGTCAATTGATGGCACTTGAAGGGAACTTGACGCTGCTGCAGAGAAAACACAATGAACTTGGAACCGATGATCATTTCCTTAAGGCAGAATTAGCCGCCAAAAGGATCTCTGCAATGATCCAGTTCACCAAGGAATATGAGAACATCGGCGTAAATGCCCCCTCATGGCAGAATATCTATGAATTGGTAAACAAAGCCTCTGAAATTGTCCACTTAGGTAAGATAAGGTTCGTGAACAACATTCCGGCTGGTACGGAGGTCTTCGCCGACCCCTTGATAGCAAAAGTATTGCACAATCTGATCGACAACGCAGTTAGGCACGGTGAGAAGACAACGACCTTACATTTCGATATCAAAGACCGAGGCGGTTCCCAGGCAATCATTTGCGAGGATGATGGTGTTGGCATCTTGCCAGAAATGAAGAAAGGACTTTTCACACACACATCTAACGACAATCATGGATTCGGCTTGGCCCTTTCCCGAGAGATCCTAGCAATAACTGGTATGACAATTACCGAGGAAGGCGAACTAGGGAAAGGTGCATGTTTTGTCATTATAGTTCCTCATGGTGGGATCAGGACAGTATAATTTTTTTCTACAGATTTCCGTATTTTCAAATCGATTCTTGCTTGATCTTCCGGTAGCAAACGGCAAACAGAATGCCAAGCTTCTCACTAGGTTCATTGAGAATTTAGAGATCAGAGCAGGGGGATAGCGAGAACAAGGAAAGAATATGGCGGTTCCGCTTGCCGTGAAAGGTGCCTTGCCCATCATATGAGAACATGATGAATGAACCGAAGTTTGGGATACCATACCACCGAATATTTCGGATATCTTCGACACGAATATAATTAGTTAAGACCTATTACGGAAGACGAGGGTTGAAATGTTGGACAATATACTCCAGACGATCGGAAATACACCATTGGTCCGAATCAACAAGCTAAATCCAAACAAAAATGTCAACATTTACGCCAAACTCGAAGGTTTTAACCCCACTGGAAGCATCAAGGACCGTATTGCTCTTGAGATGATCCAACAGGCGGAAAGGGAAGGACGATTAAAACCCGGAAAGACCATAATCGAACCAACATCTGGCAACACTGGTATAGCGTTGGCCATGATCGGAACGGTACTGGGGTATAGCGTCGAAATTGTCATGAGCGAGGCAGTATCAGTCGAACGAAGACAGATGATAAAAGCACTGGGAGGTGAGATCACTCTTACCGATGCTAAATCAGGTACCGATGGCGCCATTAGAAAAGCCCGGGAACTGGTAGAACAATTTCCGGATAAATATTTCATGCCTGACCAGTTTTCCAATAACTACAATCAGATATGTCATTACCGTACCACAGGTGAAGAGATCTGGAAACAGACCTTCGGCAAGATAGACTATTTTGTTTCGGCGCTGGGAACATCCGGCACCATCATGGGTGTGGGAAGAGCATTGAAAGAGCACAATCCCAACATCAAACTCGTATCAGCCCATCCGGTAAAGGGTCATTACATTCAGGGCCTGAAAAACATGGAGGAGGCCATCGTCCCGTCCATATACGATCCCTCAAAAATCGATATAACAATTATGGTAGAGACCGAAGCCGCTTACGATATGGCACGGCAGATCGCCCGAAAAGAAGGAATTTTTGTGGGCATGAGCAGTGGCGCAGCCATGTTTGCTGCGGCAGAGACGGCCAAAGAGATAGATTCCGGCAACATTATTGTTATCTTCCCTGATCGAGGTGAGAAGTATCTCAGCACCAAGTTGTTCCAGGTCTGATCCTCTCCGGTCAGGGAATAGAACATTCCCCTCATCCAAATCCTGAGGCAATTGTAGGAGCGGGAACCTTGCAGGAGTCCGAGATATTACCCTTCGACACTGGCTTAGAGATCAGTTAGATCAATTGATCTGGATGAGATGATAGGTTAGTGTTATATAGACATTTGACTTTTTCCGGGAAAGTACGGTAATCTTACAATCCGAATTGTAAGTTCAATTAAATCGGAATGGCGGTAACCAAAACAATTTTGCCAATGAAGGTAACCAGATGAACAATGATTCTAATAAACCGGGATATGAGTGGACCGTGCTATCGGTCACGACGATCGGCGTGCTCATGGCCACGATGCAGAGCTCCGCCCTGCTCATCGCCCTGCCTGATATCATGGGCTCGCTCCACATGGGTCTGTTCACGGTCATGTGGGTGCTGCTAATCTACATGCTGATCACCACCGCGATGATCCCCCTGTTCGGTCGTCTGGCCGATATGTACGGACGCAAGAATTTGTACGTTCTAGGGTTCGCGGTTTTCACAATCGGTTCGCTTTTGTGCGTCTTTGCCAGCCCTTCATATCAAGGTTATGACCTGATCGCCTTCCGCATCGTCCAAGCGATGGGCGGAGCACTGATGATGGCCAATGGGACGCCGATGGTCACGGACGCTTTCAAATCTCACCGCCTCGGTCTCGGCCTCGGCATCAATGGAATAGCGGCCGGCGCTGGTCTGGTGCTTGGGCCGGTCATTGGAGGCATTCTCGCCCCATACGGCTGGGAATGGATCTTCCTGTATAACGTTCCAGTCGGTATTTTCGGGACCATCTGGGCATTTACGCGGCTAAAGGAGCCGACCAACCTGCCCAAGAGCCCGGGTTTCGACTGGGCAGGGTGCGGCACCTTCATCGTCGGTATGACATCGATACTCCTGGCCATCTCGCTGTATGCCTTCCCCATGGGGCTTGGCATGGATATCATCTACGGACTCTTCGCTCTCGGCATCGTTGGCATCGTGGTCTTCCTATGGATCGAGCTGAAGGTGAAAACGCCGATGCTCGACCTCCACCTGTTCAAAAACCCGGACTTCGCCATTGGATGCACGAACGCCTTTCTCAATAGCCTGACCCGGGGGGCGTTCCTCTTCCTCCTGATCTTCTTCCTCCAGGGCCCCTATGGTCAAGATCCGCTCACCGCGGGTCTTAGCATCATCCCTCTGGGGCTCTGCTTCATCGTGGTAGGTCCGCTGTCCGGCAGGGCGGCTGACAAGAGCGGAGTACGCCTTTTGACCATCATTGGACTGGGATTGTCGTCGCTAAGCATGATCGCCTTCGTCTTCATTGACCACACCACGCCGTTCTGGTGGCTTGTGGTCCTGATGTTGATCGCCGGTATCGGTGGCAGCCTCTTCAATTCGCCGAACATGAAGTCGGTCATGAACACCGCCTCCCCCCAGAGGCGCGGGATTGCCTCAGGCACCAGGATGATGCTGGTTAACGTAGGATCCATGATCAGCATGGCCATCGCTATGCCAATGGTGCTGAACGGCCTATCACCTCAGGACATGGCGGCATTATTCCTCTACGGCGGCGGTATAAGTTCATCTGCTCTGACAACGTTCGAGAACGGTCTGCATGAAGCATTCTTGCTCTTCTTCGTAATATCGCTGATCGCTCTGGCCATCTCGCTCATCAAGGTCAAGCCGTTCAAGGAATCAGTGGAGCATGAGGGAACAAACAAGCAAATAGGGTCGAATAAGGAGAGTGGCTGATGTTTCCATTCAAGAAGATACTCATAACCACAGATGGCAGTGACAAGACAGGTCCGTCCATCATTTATGGATTGGATATGGCCAAGGTCACAGGTGCCGAGGTCACTGCGTTGTGCGTGATCGATGAGAGCGATTATGAGGATCCTATGAACACGGCCAGTCCCGACTCCGAATCTGTCCTGTACCAACAGAGTATGAAGGCGGTTGGATCCATCGTGGACCAGGGCAAGGCAAAAGGGTTGCATGTAAGACCGTTGGTCATTAGCGGAATTCCAGCGAGCGAGATCGCCCAGGCTTCCACCGACCACGATCTGACCGTAATGGGGACCGCCGGGCGTACCGGTATATCGCATCTTTTGCTAGGGAGCGTGGCGGAGAAGGTCATCAGATCTGCCAATTCTCCGGTTCTGGTCGTTCATGTCGGTGATTATCTCAAGGCTGACAGATTGACCATAAAAAGAATTCTCATCCCTACTGATGGCAGTGAAAACACCACCACCGCAATTACACAAGGGATAGCACTGGCCAAAGTTTTCGGAGCAGAAGTGACGGCGTTGAGCGTCGCTGACCAAGCGGTTACTTCGCGATCTAAGGCAAACGAAGGGGTCGGGCAGAGCTCATTAGAGGTATGCCGCGAGGCCACAGACTATGTAGCCAACGAGGGACGGAAGTTAGGCTTAACGGTAATCCCACTAATTCTCACTGGCACACCATCCGACGAGATCGTCAAGGCATCCGTCAATTATGACCTCATCGTAATGGGAACGGTCGGGCGCACTGGACTGGCGCACATTCGGCTTGGAAGCGTCGCCGAGAGAACGGTCCGTCAAGCAAAATGCCCGGTACTCGTTGTGCGAGCGAAAGAGGCGAAAACACCCGTATGAAGTGGATGTGAACAGGACAAGAAATGGCCAAACCCATTCCACCTTTATTCGTCTTATATGGCTGACAACACGTGATCTCGCCTCCAAATATCGGATTTTTTAAATCAATCAACCTTCCGAGCGATTCTGTTGATCATACACTTGTAAAACTAGCAATGCCAACGATAACATGGCAATTGGGACACGAATACATTGTTGTCACGACATTCTGATACATTCCAGTTACCGTTGGCAATGCTTTTCGGCCATTGTCAATCAATTCCCTGACGATATTATCTCCCCTTACATCCGTTTTGCAATTCGGGCATAGAGCCAAATTACTCACCGATCATCAAAATGTTATTTGATTTGATAAAATAATTGTAAACACTCTGGTTTGATATCGTTATATAGGTCATTTTTAACTCCATCATCAGAACCGATATCATCGATTATTCATCATCAGGGGCAGGAAAGAAAGAAGTAATCTTCACCGACATATACAACAGGGAAATTCATTGAAGCCTGCTTTACTGGTTATCGATATCCAGAATGTATGGTTGAACTCGAGCCCTGGTCTGAAAGCATGTCTGGAACAGCGGTTCGAGGTGATCAATTCGGCGATCGCCCTGTTCGGGAAGAAAGGTCTGCCGATAATCCGAATCTATCATGTGGATAAAGGAGAAGGACCACAACCGGGCACAGAGGAATTCGAATTCCATCCATCCATTGGAAAAGGTGACATAGAGACGCAGGTAATCAAGAACTATCCGAATGCTTTTAATAAAACAGAACTGGCATCGATCCTGGAAAGGGAGAATGTCGATGTCGTGATCCTCTGCGGATTGAGCGCCACATGTTGCGTCATGGCCACTTATTTCGGTGCACTGGACCACGACCTCCACCCATTCTTGCTGAGGGATGGGGTGGCGGCCGGCTGTGAACAACACATCAGATTCGCAGAGGAGATATTCGAGACGATGAGCGTCGGCGCCCTGAAGGTAGTTCTTTGATCCTTGGTCATTGCCCAACCGCATCTCATCACATCTCGATCGTCCATTCGATCTCAATAAATGAATGGGATGAGCCTCTTGCTCTGTTCAATGTACTCTTCGTACTCAGCCCCGAAATGCCCGATGAGCATCCTCTCCTCAAGTTTGATCCGATGTAGTAGGTAGGGCACAAGAAGGAACATCACTAGGAATCCGAGAACACTGGAAAACATTACAGGTATGCCCAAAAATAGGATGATCGCTCCTAGGTACGCCGGATGGCGGACCCACTTGTAGATACCATTCCTGACCAAGGTATGGTCGTCCCTGATTCGTAGGCGCCCGGAGAAATTTCTTTTCAGAGTGGCAATTGCCACGATCCTAATGATTACCCCCAGAATTACCATCGCTAGGCCAACGAACAAAAGAACCAGGTTGATGCCGGATAGAGATTCGGCTTTAATGACATTTCCCTGGCTGGGCGCCAGCCCTGTCGGGTCCAACGCGGTTGCTAGTAGGCCAACTCCCATGAGAACGAAAAGCCCCAGGGTGAAGAACCGACTCTCGTAACGCTTTCTCGTCATCGCTCAGAAATGCCTGTTAAATTAATAAGACCTTTTCCTGATTATGAGATAACCGCCAAGAAAAATCGCATATGCCTGGACAATTCAAATGACTAGGGCTAGTATCCATTCAATGAAAGGATGCTCACAGAGAATCTTCATCAATAATTCTAAGGATAGGCCAGGGGCAAGTCCAGCATCACACCATATATTCTCCAAAACCCCAAACTGGAGTAAGAGCCCTTATGGAAAGGTAAAGGGTGGGCACTTATATCATTGGTATAGCACATAGGTGTCCTGATGACGTCCAAGGTCCGTGTCGACATGTCCATCTGCAGCCACAAGACCTTGATCGAGGCGACCGCACTTGAGGATGGAACGGTCAAGGTCCGGATCAGATCGACCTGCAAGGATGTCAGGGATTTCGCCAAGCGTTTGGGTCCGGTCGGAATGGAGGATTATGTCGACACTAGGAATTCGAAGATCGTCCAATGTGCCTCTGATGCACGGCTTACCGCCACCTGCCTCATTCCAACCGCTGTTTTCAATGTGATCTGGGTGGAGGTGGGCATGATATCCAAGAACCTGGCCCTCAAAGAGAAGGCGATCTCGATCATCTTCGAAGGCTAGAGATTAGTCTCCCAGGACGACTCGATACGTTATTTGAAATCATGGTGAACCAGGTTCATTTCTTGCTCGGAACTCCGACATCATCAACCTGTATCTCTCTACCTGCATATCTCGCTATGAACGCGTCCCCCTCCTGGTAAAGGACCACGCCGTCCAAGAAAGGGACCAGTCCATTTTCCATGAAGTCATAACCAAAGTAGTAGGCCATCGGAGGGGTGATGATCATGTCATGCGTGACGAACACGCCGACGCCGTCTTTCATCAGGCGGATCTTTTCGATGACGTACGAGAACAACAACTTTGCGCCTTCGCTGCACGGTATCGCGATGCATCTGTCGATCGCGTCCTTGACGTATAGGTCGACGAAGCCCAGCAGGCCGACCTCGTTCATCTTCTGGTAGGCTTTTTTCGGATCGACCATGGTCGGTGACGACATGCCCAGGAGCTCGGTGACGATGGGTTCGGTGGTCTTTCCATATCCTGTGGAAATATGCATGCATGTCTCTTTGCACCGATCGATGGGGCTGGAGAACGATCTCATCTCGTGGAACCGGCGGAGAAGGACCCCAAGTTCTTCAGACCTACGTATTCCCATCTCATTGAGACCCTCATCCCTGCGTACGACCTGATTCAACGGGCCGCCCCTATCGGCATGACGGATGATGACCGCACAGTTCGAACCGTTCGGAACGGCGTCGATGTCACATGCTATCCTGAGGTCTTCGGACAAAGGGATCCCCTACCGTGGGCTTAGATGAAGCTGATCTCTCTTTTCTGCGGCGTCGTACTGAAGCTCAGATATTGAGAGATCCCCAAAACCACTTGGCAGTTGGGACAGGAGTACATCGTTGTGTTGACGTCCATGTTCTTGACGGTCATTTGGGAAGTCCTTACGGTCTCGCCATTATCGATCTTCTCTCTGATGATGTTGTCTCCGTTTATTTCCTTCTTGCAGCAGGGGCACAGTGCCAAATTCTCACCTGGTATCATATGCTCATTAAATTATTAAAAGAAAGGCAAATGCATGACTGGACTAGTCATTCAGTGAACTTGGTGAAATGTTCCCTGCGATCGTTGTCCCCTACTTCGATCTCATACGGTTGTTCCGGGGGTTATGTTCCACCTCGGCCAGGCCGAGATTCTCCATGATCGGAGGGATATAGGTGGCAAATCGTCCTCGCAATCCTTTCTTTAGTCCGTACCAACCACCCACCGGGTTGTCCGACGACCTGGCCCATGCCTCGACCGTTCCATCCTTGGCCGGTTTCTGTTCGTCCGCGTTGCCCAACGACATCCAATCGCCATGCTTTTTCAGCAATGCCTGCAGGTCCTCAAGGCATCTCGATTGGTATCTGAGCTCGGTCTTTCCTACGGTGACGACGATCGATGGGGGATTCGCGCCTTCGTCCTTGTACGCGGTGAACTCCGATTCTCCGGATGGCGTCTTGAGCACCCATGGATCGTCCTTGGTCCCTTTCCCTTTCGCTCCAGTCATGTTCCTGAACTACGGAGCTACCGCGCTATTAACTGTTGGTATGAGGAATCGAATAATACGAAACGCTTGATGGGAATATTTCGATCCCCACTTCATTGTGGCGCAGGAATCCTGATGTGAACAGACTATTGTAACGCATGAGGAACGGTGCTCCCTATGAAAGGATATTGTTCTTGGCCAGTGTTTCCGAGAGGTTCCGCTCTTCTTCGCTGATATCGTGTTCATGGGCACAGCCAGTGTACTTTACCACTGCCCAAAGTGCGCGGTGGACTGAACGGCGCTGCCTGATAGTTCGATATGGAACAGGGGCTTTTTGATTTTTATCGTCTAGATCGGACTATTTGTCCGTTACCATGTCGATAGAGCCAGTCACTCTGAACGTTCAGTCTGTCCGATCTGAGGTCCAATCGTAGCTGATGAAATCATTGCCTTTGAAGAGAAATGCCTTTCCAGACCTAGGCCCGAAACCCTCGACCGAGGCATTCAGACCACTCCTGAACGCTTCCGGAAGGCCATGCCATCCGTCTGCTATCTTCTTTGGATAGCCGGGAGCCGCATGGTCTTTCATCCAATCGAACTTGAGGTAGGAGTCGCCTTTGAAGAAATAACAATTACCAGCAAAAGCACCATCGCCGTTCAGGATCGCGTCGAAGTTCCCTTCGAAACCAGCTGGCAATCCTGGCCAGTTGCCTGCGACTTTTTCGGGCAATCAGAATAGGCACGATCATTCTTCCAGTCGAACTTGACGTAGGAATCGCCTTTGAAGAAGTAGCAATTTCCGGCGAACGGTCCCTGCCCGTTGATAGCAGCATCAATATCGTGACAGAAATCCGATGGCATTCCAGGCCAGTTACCTGCGATCTTCTTGGGATATCCCTGTACCGCGGATCCAGAGCTCCAATCGAACTTGATGTAGGAATCGCCCTTGAAGATGTAGCAATTGCCGGAAAACGGTCCGTCACCGTTCAGGATCGCGTCGAAGTTCCCTTCGAAACCTTTCGGCATGGCATGCCAATGATCTAGCGTGGGCATGGCTCTGCATATCTTAGCCTGCTGTCCCTTATTACCTGAACATCCGTTAGGTTCCTTCAAGACCATTTGATCCCTCATCAACCGTGCGGATGGAATAGCTCTGTTTTCTATATGGCATTGTCGCATTGTCCTGGTTTCCCAGAGGTTCGATTTCGATATTCAACTCCGTGCGAGATATTGTCGTCCGCAAGGTCATATCCCTCCAAAAAAGCCCATTCCTCCTGAGATTAGAACCTCTCATTCAATCTCTCTTTTAAGAGTGTGTTATTTAGATTAAAATGACCTTTAGCCAACTCGGAGTCGATGGTTTTGGCGGACGAGTCAGATGCGGTCCAATATTCACATCAGGGGATCTCCAAGATCGCTAAGAGCCTGACATTTAGATATGCCAGAGTTCCAGGGGTGCATATCCTAGTACGCCGGGATCGGTGCAAAGGATGTGGTGCCTGCGTAAACCAAGCCTTCTGCCGGTTCGGGGCGATATCCGTCAAAGACCACTTGGTCACCATTGACGAAAATCGATGCCGGGGTTGCTCTAGATGCACCCACCTTTGTCCCAGGGACGCTTTGGCAATCGAGGTCAGACCGCCTCCGATCGTGAAGAGCACGCTCAAACATATTGATAACCGGATCGAAAGATTGCTGAAGTGAGGATCGGATCAAGTCCTCACTCGGACCTCACCTTTTCCTGCGGCCATATCATGTCGAGGAATCTAACGGCGAACATAAAGATAACGAGCAGGTCGATGGCCAATAGCACAACGAAATAATTCATTGTCGTGGTGACGGCAGGTTTGTGGATCGAGATCACTTATTCATTGGTCACGACTATGATCCTGCCATCGGCCGTCTTGCTCCAGTTGTGCACTGTACTTTTTGCAAGGACTGTCCCATCACCGAAAATTGCGACAGGGTTATCTGCCAGATCACTCCCGTCCGGCTTTGTTTGCCACGCCTCTGATCCGTCCTTGGTCAAGCACTCCAAAATGGAGTTCGTGCCTGGGCTCTCCACGAAATAGATGTTCCCATCCGATCCCACCTGGAGGTCCCTGATGACGCCGGACCCATCATATCTCCAATTCGGGATGCCGTTGCTATGCAGAGACACTACTGAGCTATTGCTGCCCGATCCGATCTGAATTAAGTATATGTCGCCATTGGCTCCCAGATCCATGTCAAATGAATTTCCTGCCCCAAAAGCCCACTTTACCGTGCCATTCTGGTCGACGTCCTCGATGGGTCCGCCGTTCCCTTTCACTATGATGGTCCAATCGGGTGCCACAAGCATCTGTTGAAACCTTGCTGGCAATGGAACTCTCCATTCGATATCGAGACCTCCTGCGCTAGCATCCTTCGCCAACAGGAAACTCCCGATCAAAGAGGATACGATCAAGAATATGGCAATGGCCAATGTAGATGCTATCAGCCTTTTTTTACTTGATCTGCGACCCATCTCGGTTCCTGACGAAGAAGTCGGGACTGATTATATAACCGGTCCAGTCTGGATATCCATTACAACAATCTTAGTCCTCTGGGTTTTCTAGAATTTTGATTATTGTGTATGAGGTATTATAATGTTGAAGATGGTATTTGCGCACTCATCAGGTTAAACTGTATGTCTTCTGTAACGAACAATGACACGAACTTTGAAGAGCGTTGTTACATCTGCGGACGGAGCGCGGTAGAGATCGGCAAGCTAATGGGCGTAAAGTCGGTAGAGGGTTACGAGTTCAGGACGCTCTACATCAAGGAAGGTGGCGGACTATACGACTCAAAAGTGGTTGACCGCAAGCTCGTGAACCTGTGTGATTATGAAAGGAAGGCGGTCAATCACATGAAGATCGACGTTGTGGTATGTCCGATCTGCAAGACGCTGATCAATTCACTGGCGCCCAGATAATTATTTCATAGATTGTAATTATAATTCTGGCAAGTCTTCAATATATAGGGCAGAGGATTTTATTTTCATGAATAGTATGACACCTTCATATTCTTCGGACTGACAATCTTTAATAACCAAGCACCGACCTATTTGTTTAAAAAATGGTTAGTGTAGATGGAAAGTTTGAACCGCTTGCAATTAACCAGCGGGACCCAATACATTGGGCATTCAACGAAATTACTGTTAATGTAGTACGAACAATGTTGGAGAATATTGGAGTATCTGAGACCCTAGAGCTTGTACATCCCGGAATGAGGTATTCAGGAAGGGCGATGGCAAGAAACTTTACCCATAGGTTTGGTATCACCGAAGGATTGGAGGCGATAGCCTTGGCCCCTTTTTGCGGTATTTGTTTGGCCTGGCGGGGAAAGGCCAAGATGTCAATTTATGAACGCGGGGTCGCACTTGAATACTTCTCCTGTCCTGTCAGCCATGGCCCACCCGAAATCTGCATACTCTTATCACATTATTGTGGAGAAGGGGCCTGTGAAGAGATCGATCCGGGATGTGAGATCGTATATTCCAAACACATGACCCAGGGGGACCCATTTTGTCTGGGAATATGTAAAAGAAAAGATGAACCCGGGGCAGAACCGGATCAATTAGGAAAATTGTTGCGCGTTGTAGATGACCTTGAGGTGGATGAAAAAGAAAGAGACGCTTTATCGATTAATTTTGAGACCTGGGGCCTAAAGATATTCCTAGAGTCATTCCTCCAGGGCGATCATCAAAAGAGTGCCCATCGACTTCTTGTTCCTATCTTTGAATCTGTGGGAAAGGAAGCTGGTCGCAGGATCTTGAAAGAAGGTCCTGAATCCTTGGAAAGGTCGATTTCGACCCTCCTCACCTGGGGAGAAATGCTCGGTCAGAATTTTGATATTTCAGGGGATAAGAAGGATGGTTACAAACTGATGGTCAAGGGATGTCTCTATTATGATTCTGCACCAAACATATGTGATTTGATGGAAACATTTTTGGCTGGCATGATATCAACCTCCAGTCCACAGGCAACCATCCGGTTCGAGAAATGCAAAAAGGATTGCGATTGCTGTGAAATTGTCCTAAGGTCGCAACCTATGACAAGTGACATGGAAAATGATCCATTAAAGGCATTGAAAATGCGTTTTGTGAAAGATGAGATTTCCGAAGAAGAATATCTGAGGAAAAGAGCAATATTGCTCGAAAAATGACCTTCTTGGGTCGTCTTATATAATGCAACCCTAGATGAGTGAGTGTGAATGATCTCTTGGCTACACTCAAAGGTTAAAACACTAGACCGATAACAAGATCGATCAAAGCAGGTTCTTGAAATCCTTTTCCAGAAGCCGCACCATGCTCCACTCGGTGTGGACTGTAGCGCCACAGTTTTGATAGAAGCTGATCGCCTTTGAGTTCCAGTCCAGCACGTTCCAGTCCATCCTTCCACATCCTCGCAGCTTTGCCTCGGCGGCACAGAATGCCAATAGCTTCTTGCCAATGCCGTGCCTACGGTATCTTTCCGCCACGTAGATGTCCTCGATGAACAGGGTAGGCTTGGCCAGCAAGGTGGAGTATGTGAAGAAAAAGAAAACGTAGCCGACCTGTTCCTCTCCCTCATAGGCGATATATGCATGGAAGTATGGAGTTCCCGATTCAACATCATATCGCAACCGTTCCACCGCCTCAGGAGTAGGTGGGACGAGGTGTTCGAACTCTGCCAGCTCGGCGATCATCCTTGCCAGATCGTCGACATTTTTGCTATCGACCTTCACCATTTTGACTTCCATGTTAGTAGCCCCATCGTACGTTATGGTCGTGGTGGATGGCCTGATGATAATTAACTTTAGCGACACTTAATAACGCTGACAGTAGACATTCAGAAATATGATTGATTTCCCATAGGCTTAATGAAAATAGTCGAGCCCAACGATTATTAATCGTGTGGACCTTACTCGGACGATAGGGAAGTCGACACCATGGACCTAGATAAGATCGAGCTCCCGGAATGGATCAAAGAAAGGATCCTAAAAATGAACAAGGCACCTTTCATCCAGACTTTCGGTATCGAATTGATCAGTATCTCGGCAGACGGGGAGGTACGGATGACCATGGACGCAAGCGACAAGCACAATGCGTTGGGCGCGGCCCACGGGGGCGCTGTATTCACCATCGCTGACCAGGCTTTCGCCATCGCCTGCAACCTAGGTCCAGAGCTCCAGGTGGCCATGTTCGCCAGCATTACGTTCATCAAACCGGCGCGGGGAATGCTTGAGGCGGTGGCTCGCAAGATCGGGGAGACCAAGAGAACCTCGGTCTTTGAGGTCAAGGTCTTCGAGAAAGGAGATCTGATCGCCATCTTCCAAGGGACTGGCTACAAGCTAGAGGACCGGGTCAAATAGATTGGGGATCCAATGACGCGCTATGTCGCATTCCTTAGGGCGGTCAACGTCGGCAGGCATACCGTGCTCAAGATGGATGTTTTGGTCCAGGGCCTCGAGAAGGAGGGTCTTGTCAATGTCTCAAGCTATCGGCAGAGCGGCAACATCATCTTCGACTCCGATATCTGCAGCGATGAGACGATGAAAGAGATGATCTCGGATCAGCTCGAACAATTAGCTGCTAGGACCGATGTCTTCCTGTTCAGATATGATAAGATGAGGTCCCTTATCGGTTTTGACCCATTCCATGGCCATATCATGGAAGGCGACCGGGCTTTCGCCACCTTTCTGTCCAAGGTCCCTGCCGAAGTTCCGAAAATGCTGTTGCCCTTGCAGGATGGTATAAGTCTGATCGGTGTCATCGAGGACATAGCCCTCACCGTGGTCCTCAAGGATGTTGGCTCCGGTCCGGTCAACGACCTGCTGGAAACCCGGTTCGAGGTCAGGGCCACCACCAGGAACTGGTCCACGGTAAAAGGTCTCGTGGAAAGGGCAGGAAAGTAGGTGCAACTATTTTTCATAGGGTGCCCTTTCTTTCTAGGGTATCATTATAAATGCTGGGAGATCGACCATCTATTTCTTTCCTATTTACGGACCGACCTCATCTTGCAAAGATTTCCACAGGCCTTCTCCAAGACATCATCCCTTTTGGCAAAACAGAATCGGACGAGGTTCTCTCCGGCTTCGTCGTGGTAGAATGCGTTCCCAGGAACGCTCGCTATCCCGGTTCTTCGCAATATCTCCATCGCCTTTTCCTTACTATCTTTACCGGGTACGTCACTGACATCGGCAAGTACATAATAAGCACCCTGTGGCACATGGGGTTCGATACCGGCATCATGAAGGGTGTTGCAGATGAGCTCCCTCTTCTCCTCGTATGAACGGCATACTCCTTCGTAGTATGACAATGGCAAGGAGGCCACCCCCTTCGCCACTCCCACTTGAAGGGGGGAAGGGGCGCATACGTAGACCAGGTCGTTCACATAGCCGATCATTCTGGCCCATTCCTCCTGGGCGACGCTATAGCCGATGCGCCAGCCGGTGATGCTGAACGTCTTCGAATAACCGGATATGGTGATCGTCCGATCGGCGATCTTCGGAATGGAACCGGGGGAGATGTGCTTTCTTCCATCGAAGACGAAGTATTCGTATATCTCATCGGTGAAAATGAAGAGGTCCTTCTCAACCGCGAAGTCTGCGAGTTGGCCGATCTCTTCGCGCGTGAAGACCTTGCCTGATGGGTTCCCCGGGGTGTTCACGATAATGGCCCTGGTCCGATCTGTGACCAACGGTTCGAGCCTTTCCGTATTGAATTGCCAATCCGGAGGGTCCAGACGGGCAAAGACCGGCACCACGCCGACGGCCAATAGAGTGTTCACGTGATAGCCATAGTAGGGCTCGATGACGATCACCTCGTCCCCGGGATTGAGCAAGGCCATGCAGGTGCAGTAGAAGGCACCGGTCGCGCCGGCGGAGACTGTGATGTTCTTCTCCGGATCGGCAACGATGCCGTTGTAGCTGTAGATCTTCTTTGCCAGTGCCTCTCGGATCATTGGCAGTCCATCATATCGTGTGTATAGGTTGTATCCTTCCCTCATCCCGTCCGCCGCCCCGGTTATCACCAGTTCCGGAACGTCGAGATCGCACACACCTTGGGCCAGGTTGATACCTTTGATCCGGTTGCACTCGATCGTCATGTTCCTGATCTCTGACTGAACGATGAGCTTTGACCGGTCGCTGACTCTCAGGTTCATCCTTAACCACTCGACCTCAGATTGCCTGACTCGATATTAAATGGATTTCGAGTCCCGACCGGTCGGGAAAGCGGAATGCATGCTGGGAATTAAAGAAAGAAACTTAAAGGAATGGCCTTCACTTCTTCGCTTGGTAGATCAAAGAACGCATTTCTGCCGTTGCTTTTACAATGTCCTTTTGCCCCACAATGGCGGAAATGACTGCCACACCGTCCGCCCCTGCGTCCATGACCTGACGTACGTTACCTTTGCCTATTCCACCGATGGCGATGACCGGGATCGAGACCGCTGATTTGATCTCCTTCAGCATCTCCAACCCCTTACCAGGACCAGCATCGGATTTGGTCGGGGTGTCAAAGATCGGGCTTAGGGCGATGTAATCCGCTCCTTCGGACTCGGCTATGATTGCCTCCTGAACGGACCTCACTGAAGTTCCTATGATGAACCCTTTGGGCGCGACCCTGCGGGCAAATGGGATGGGCAGGTCCTCCTGTCCCAGATGCACCCCATCTGCATCGGCGGCACGAGCGAGGTCCAACCGGTCGTTGATGATGAAACGGATGCCGGCGGAACGAGTTATCTTTTTGATCTGAAGCGCAATGGAAAGCATGTCCTTGCCGGTGCGGGCCTTGTCCCTCAGCTGGATCACGTCCGCACCGCCCTCGGCGACCTTCCGGGCGATCTCCACGTGGCTCAGGCCGTGCGATATCCCTTCATCGGTGATTACGTAAAGTCCGTAATCCATCTAACCAGACCTCACTTTGGACCTGGTGGCCAGGGCCTCGGGCGTTACTGAAGCGGTCTCATCGAACAAGGCAACCTTGAAAGAGAACGGGCAGGTGGTCCTCAGTGCCGCATTTTCCCCTGCGATACCGAAAGCGGCCAGGGCGGCAACGGACCCGACGGTCAGGTCCTTCGTGACCGCGGCGAAAGCGGCGATGATCGACGTTGCCATGCATCCAGTGCCTGATATCTTACCCATCATCCCGTGGCCATTGTCGATCATGTAGGTCCTATTGCCATCGCTCACGATGTCGGTAGGGCCGCTCATGATGACCACGCTTCCCGATGACCGCGCCAATTCCCTGACGATGACCGGTGGGTCCCCGGTGATCCCACCGGAGTCGACGCCGCGGACGACACCGCCCGTACCTGCCATCACACCGATCTCCCCGGCGTTCCCTTTGATGATGGAGATGTCCAACTGGTCCATCAGACGGTGGGCCGTCTCGGTCCGGTATCGCGTGGCGCCAACGCCTACGGGGTCCAGGACGACCGGGATGCCGCGGTCGTTTGCCCTTCTTCCGGCCAAAAGCATCGATTCCACCTGCCGGTCGTTCAGAGTCCCGATATTGAGCACCAGCGACCCTGACATGGAGACCATCTCGGCCACTTCTTCAGGCGCATCGGCCATGACCGGGGCGGCCCCGATGCAGAGGGTGATGTTGGCACAATCGTTGACGGTGACATAATTGGTGATGTGGTGAACGAGAGGGCGCTTGCTCCTCACCATCATTAACGCGTCGGAGAGTTGCTGGTTGAGCATACCGTTACCTCGAAGGACATTGAACGAGATAACCGTAGCCTTATTCAACCATATTGGAATTCGCGATCGCCTTTCAGATCTAAGATGTTATCCTACGGTCGTTCCTCGGAATGCCCCTTTCTCCGATCCCAAATCGCGAACGCCGCCACCATAATCCATATTCCCACTAAGATCACCCCAAGAACAAGCATGGAATTCGGTTCCGAAGGCACCATTGGACCAGTGATGAGCTCCGACGGACCGACACCGTTGAAGTTCACCGATGCGATGCTGTATTGATATCCCCGGGACCGGTTGATATCCCTGTCAATATAGGATAATGAATCGCCTTTAAGGTTGATCTCGACCGACTCTGATGTCTGGCTGATCGGATCGAAGGACCGTCTTTGTAACACATATCCTGTCACGGTGCTTCCACCGTCCGCAGGGTAGGACCAGGATAGCTCGTTCTGGTCCAGCCCATATCTTATCTGGGCGTTGTTGGGAGAGCAGGGTCTTCCCGGACCATACGCGCACAGGCCAACGGAGGTCGGGACTAGAACCGATCCGTCGATATCGAACGCAAGCGGGATAGGTTGTTGGAAAGATTGTTCTGCCACACTGAACCCAATGGAGGTCCACAACAAACTGCCGTTGGTATCGATGCAATATAGTATATTCCCTGCATCCGCGTAGATCCTGTCATCATAGCTCACTATGACAGTCGACGATATGTCGCCTATCACATCCACGCTCCATTTCATCTTACCGTCTGGGGCGATAGCATAGACGTTCCCATTCGAAATCACGCCATCCCGGTTGGAATCGTAGAACATCATCGATCCGATGTAAAGTGTTCCATCCTTTCCGATCGCCGGGGCATCGTTGACCGCCCCCGAAGCCACGAATTGCCATTTCAGGATCAGGTCCGAGGTCAATGCGATCAGCGTTTTGGATGATGCCCCGGTATAAATGGTGCCGTCGCTACCTATGGAAACAAAGGTCGGATAGTTCACGGTCGAATTCTTGAATTGATAGGAACTGATCAGCGAACCATCGCTCCCGGATATCTTCAAGATCTCCGAAAAGGTCGAAACAAAGATCATGTCGCCAGAGATGGCAGGGGTACATCTGCCGGTCAGATCGGGGACGAGCCTATTCCACAGCAGGGTTCCGTCGGACCGTATGCAGGAGATATATGCCTGGTCTGTGATCGTGTATATCAATCCCTGGTCCGAAATTAGCGGAACGCCAGCGGTGCCGTTGCCCACTTCCGTCCTCCATTGTTCGGTCCCGTTAGGCTCCACGGACAACAAGAAGGTCGATGTCAGATTTCCGATGGACAAAAAGCCCATCAAGCCTGGTCCACATACAAAAAGGACCGACCCGTCAATCCCGATCACTGGCATCGTATAGATCATTCCATTTGAGTTGAACTTCCATAGAAAGGACCCATTCCTATCGAGTGCGTAGAGCCAACCGAATGAACTGGTGAAATAGATGTTGCCGTCCTTGGCGACTGAGGCTCCCAGGACCGGACCACCGTATTCGAAATCGATCACCATGTGGAAATCCCATGCGATTCCGCCTGGGTTGGTTGAAGTGTTGATTTGGTTGAGCCCGGAATGTCTCGGGTCCGATTGCAGGTTCACTATCTGAGACATTCCATCTGTTGTTGACACACCGATGGATAAAGAAGAAAGCAGAACAAGACCGACAATCATGACCGTTGTCAATCCATTTGAGACCTTACCCAAATCATCTCCCCGATGCAGATTGACTTGGGGGAGTGATAATAGTTTTGCTGGTGTTAATGAAATTAAGGTCGAGGTCGTTGCCTAACATCAGTGAGTCCGACCATATTTTCTGATAGCATCGGTCATTGCTAAAAGGTTCTCCAGCGGAGTCATGGGGGACACCCCGCAACCAGGGGCTGCGATGTCAACCCCATCCTTCATGCAACGCCTCACATCCTTCTCGACCTGTTTCGGCGTGCCGTTCAGGAGCACGCCGCTAGGGTCGATGTTTCCGATGACCTGGCATCGGCCTTTCACGATCTCCTTGGTATTGATGATGCTGGTTCCCTGACCGATGCTTATGGCATCGGCACCAGCATGCACCATAACTTCCGTCGAAAGGGAGATTTCTCCACAGATTTGCAATATTGACGGAGCGCCGCCCGCCTTGACCGCCTCCACAACTTTTTTCTGACCGGGCAAAGCAAAACTCTCGTAAAGCTCGGGGCCCAGGATGGAATCGTCCGCCTCCTCGTCCACTATCATGATGGCATCGGCACCTTCCTCGACGAAATGAGAGGCCGCAAAAGAGCTCCATCGGGCGACAAAGTCCACAAAATCCCGGTAACGTTCAGGCTGTGATGCCAGGTCCATCATGGCCATGTCCTCGCCCCGCAGCTGAGCCGATAGGGTGAATGGTGCTTGGATGGCGACGACGATGGGCAAATCCGGCCGCATCCGCCGTATGATACCGATCGCCTCATCGACCAAGGGAATACGACCTGCATCCCTGATCTCTGGCACGTCGATCTGTCGGATGTCATCAAGGGAGCGGATGGGAGGATCTATCACGAAGGGCGCGGTCACTTTATCCCCATAGTCTATTTTTGCGCCTAACGCCTCCGCATCCAAAACTAGGTCGAACGGCAGACTTGCACACTCCACCCCGGCGAATGTGTTCGCTGCCAACGATAACATTGCCATTTTCTTGACGTCATGTTGGGTTTCGGGCCAAAAGGAATCGGAAAGTCTCATCAGCTCCACCGTTCCGGCATTAAAGGGGCACGCAGCTGGCATCCGGTCGATGTCCGACCCTCTTAATGCGTTCAAGAAACGTTCCTGCATATTCATCGTTTCACCGGGTCGGCTCATTGCCCCTTTCCATCAAATCTATGATTCTGCTCATGGTTATATTCTAGTTTCGCCCCGGTATGATTACCGGACCGGTCAATTACAACGACAAGCATTATGTGTTCGCACAGCACAATCTGGGTTTGGATGGAGCTTGTTCTTTTCGTTTTCGCCATCGCCGCGCTCGTTCTAGCCATGGCATTCTCTTTCACAAATGGGTTCCATGATGCTAGCTCCACCGTGGCGACGATGATCGCATGCGGTGCAGCCTCGCCTCGCCGGGCGGTCGTCCTGTCGGCGATATGGGGCTTCGCCGGGGCGATGTTGGGCGGCACGGCCGTCGCCTTGACCATGCTCAGTCTGCTCTCGATCGCCCCTGGCCCCACCCTGGTCTATGTCATCTTTGCCACCCTGGTGGGAGCGGTGGCCTGGAATCTCGTCACTTGGGTGTGGGGCATCCCCTCCTCGTCGACGCATGCCCTGGTCGGCGGACTAATCGGATCTGGCATAGCGGCCGCGGGATTGGGGAATGTCAACTGGGGATTGAACGAACTCCTGTCCGGGGGCCAATTGGTCGGGATAACCAAGGTGGTGATCTTCCTCTTCCTCTCGGTAGGCATCGGGTTCATCGGAGGGTACTTGGTCATGAGGTTGACGAGGACCCTGCTTCGTAATGCCAACCGGAAGATCAACCGGCCGCTGATGATGTCGCAATATCTCACCTCCGGACTTTTGGCCTTCAGCCATGGGGCCAATGACGCCCAGAAGGCCATGGGAATGATGGTCCTGGTCATCGTGTCGGTCGAATGGGCCCCGGACACCAGCATACCGCTGTGGGTTATGTTGGCCAGCGCGATCACCATGACAATAGGCACCCTGGGCGGAGGCTGGAAGATAATGACCACTTTGGGACGCAGGATATTCCACGTCCGGCCCATTCACAGCTTCGATTCACAGGTGGCCTCCACGGCCGCGATCCTGGTCTCCACTGCGGCAGGCGCACCGGTATCATCGACCCACGCCGTGGCATCAAGCATCCTCGGTGTCGGCGCAGCGGACAACGCCCGGATGGTGCAATGGTCCGTGGGGAAGGAGATGGTCGTCTCCTGGTTACTGACGATGCCGTTGACCGCGTTCGTTTCTGGACTCATCTATATCATATTGAAAGGCAGTTTGAACATCTGAAGGGATGACATGGAAGAATCACCGAAGAAAAGCAAGAACGGAAAGCTCGGGTTATTGAATCATTTGTTCCCTTCCGATCATGATTTCTATGGCATGCTTGGTAGGCAGGCCGAACAGACCGAAGTGGGCATAAAGGCGCTCATAGCCTGGCTCGAGGCAGGGGCTACCTCGGAGCCCCTCGACCTGATAAGGGAAGAGGACAAAGGGGACCAGCTACGCCTGGAGATGGAACGGCTTCTCACGGATGCCTTCTCCACGCCGTTCGACAGACAGGACATATACACCATTTCGAGGCAGATGGACCATATACTGAACTATTCCGTGTCCACGGCCTATGAGATGAGGGCGTTCGGGGTAAGACCGGATGAGGTCTGCATGAGCATGGCCAGATCGCTGCTGGGCGGGGCGGAACTAGTGAGCCGGTGCGTGAACCTGTTGCGGGAGCAGCCCAAGGAGGCGGAGAAGCTGATCCGCCGGCTACGGGAATTTGAGCACGACATCGATAAGACATATGTGCGGAACATGGCCCTGGTGTTCACGAATGACGATCCGATCATGGCCATGAAGAAGCGTGAGATCTATCATCATCTGAAGGATGCCGGACGAAACCTGAGCATAACGGTCGATGTACTGCATCGGATCATCGTCGGACTGATCTAGGTACGGCTGCGGCTGGGCAGGATGACCGTCTTGAACCAGAACTCTTCCACGACCTTGATGATTCGGGCGAACTCGTCCAGGTCCACCGGTTTCGCGATGTAGCAATTGGCATGCTCGCCGTATGCCTTGCTCACGTCCTCCGCCGAAGTCGAACTCGTGAGCACGATCACTGGGATGCGGAGGAGGTACTCGTTGGTCTTTATCTCGTTCAGCACCTCGCGGCCATCCTTCTTAGGCAGGTTTAGGTCGAGAATGATCAGTTCTGGTTTCGGAAGACGAGCATCATCGCAGACCTTCTTCAGATAGTCCATGGCCTGCACTCCGTCCTCCGCCACGGTCAGGTTGATCTTTACCATGACCTCTTTGAATATCTCCTTGGCCAACCGCACATCGCCCGGATTGTCCTCGACCAGGAACAGTTCGATCGGTCGTGCCACGTCGGTCCGATTATACATCATTCAATGCCTCCAGACAAGACCGAAAAATCCTCAATACCGTGTAATCGGCCTGGAAAAACCTCCTTCGGCTTGTTGTTTGAGTTCATGGACAAGTTGTTCACCTGGCGATCACTTGTCATCGTCGTTCCTATGGATGCCTGTGAATTTCTTTTCCAACTCGTCCTTTGCCCGGCGCAGTTCCTCTTCCATGCGCTTCCGGTCGCTGATGTCGGTGATCATGGCCAGGGTTCCGATTTGTTTCCTGGAGTTGTCGAGAATGCGGCGTGTCGAGACGACGCCCCATAAGGATGTCCCATCCTTCCTCCGGAACTTGAAATCGTTGACAATGGCAGGATCGGGGTGATATTCCAATCCCTTATCCTGCTTCTGTTTTCGCCATTCTGGATCGGTAAATGATATCATTCCTTTCCCGATCATCTCCTCCGGAGTGTAACCCAGCATCTCCGCCATCTTATTGTTCACGAAGACGGTGGTGGAATGGTCGTCCATGAGCCAGATCCCCTCGTAGGCGGTCTCCACCAGCTGCCGGTACTTTTCCTCGCTCTTTCTCAGTTCCTCCTCTGCCTTCTTGCGCTCGATGGCATAACGCATCGTACGCGCCAGAAGGGGTCCGTCCGTTTTACCCTTAATCAGGTAATCCTGCGCCCCGACCTGGATCGCGTTGAGACCTGTCGTCTCGTCGTCCAGACCGGTCAGGACGATGACTGGCACGTTGTTGTCCTTGGAAAGGAAGCTGCGCAAAGTGTCCAGTCCGTCGCTGTCCGGCAGGTTGAGATCGAGCAGGACAACGTCAAACCGCTCGTTCTTGAGAATGGTCAGGCCTTCGCTGAGCCTCTCTGCCCGGGCAAAGGTGACCGTGGTTATGCTCTGGTCGGCCAGTTGTGCCCTGATCAAACGTACGTCCCCCGCATTGTCCTCGATAATAAGAGCCCGGATAGAACCCATGAAAGCAAACTCAGGCTGGATGAAGGCCGCTCATGGTTAATATCTTTTTCAACTAAATGGATGGGAGGAGCCCGGATTCCTCAGGAAAACCTAGGTCAGATGAGATGGGCCTGCCACAGCCGTTGCATCGACTGCCGCAACGAGATGGCGGTCTTTGTCTCAATCAACACGCGTGAATTCCGCTCCTTAGCGAAATTCAGCATGCCTGCGATGTCTATCTCTCCGGTCATCAGGACCTGATGATCGCTCTTCCCATCATAGTCATGCAGGTGCATGTGGGCGATGCGGTCCCTGTGCCTCATCAGTACCGGCCGCTCGGCGTATTTGACCTTGGCATCATGACCTGTGTCCCATGTGATCTTGAACCCGTCAAGCTTGGAAAGCTCATCCAGCGCATCGGAAACGAACGGAAGTTGGAAATTACTCGAGTTCTCAGTGCATACCATCACGCCGTTGGACCTTCCCCGGTCGATGAGGTAGGCCATGGATTCGACCAGCGTCTCCTTGAATCGGTCGCGGTACTGGTCGTATATCCATGCCTGGTGATCTGGAAGGGTGAAATAGACGCCTCGGTTGATATGGACGTTCAAGAGCTTGGCACCGGATTCGGCACACCAATCCAGGGCTTGTGCGCATCTTTGGACGTGGCCTTTTCGGACGGGATCGTGGAAGGATGCCAGATCGACCTCGTCGTGGGCATGCATGGTGAACTCTATGCCGTGAGTTTCTGCCACTTCCCTGACCTTCTTCGCCGGCAGGTTCTCCGGGAAGCTGTATGGCATGTTCATGTTCAACTCGATGAAGTCAAATCCCAGGTCCAAGCAAAGTGCCACGTTCTCTTCCAGGCTCGAGTATTCGATCAATGCCGGCATGCCCAAGGACTGTCCTCTTTTCAAAGACACAGGGCAGTGATTCGGGAACTTGTATTAAAAAATGGGTGACCAACTACCGCCTTTTGATTCATATGATACTCACATACTTGCCTTCACTTGCTTTTCTTATGAAGGACAAATTCCTGATCGGGTGCGGTTTATTCCCTTCTGATCCTAACGGACCGGGCGTGGGCGTTCAGACCCTCTGCATTTGCTAGTCCTTCCACGGTGTCGCCCAACCGCTCCAATCCCTGCCGGTCGATGATCTGGACCGTGGATGTCTTGCAGAACATGGCCACGTTCAGGCCCGAGTACAGTTTCGCATAACCGGCGGTTGGTAGCACATGGTTTGTGCCTGAGGCATAGTCCCCGCATGCCACTGCGGTGTACGGACCGACGAAGATGGAACCGGCGTTGCGTATCGCCGACAGCACCCCCATCTGATCCCTGACCTGGATGGATAGGTGTTCCGGAGCGATGTCGTTGATGATGGAAATGGCTTCCTCCATCGAGCTCGTGACGACATATCCGGCGTTGCCCAGTGATCTCTCGATGATGCTCTTCCTTTCCGCGTCTGGGAGCATCCTTTCGATCTCTTTCCCTACGGCCATCGCCAATTGCTTTGATACGGTGACCAGGATACAGGCGGCGTTCGGATCATGCTCGGCCTGCGCCAGCACGTCGGCGGCGACATACCTTGGGTCGGCCGAGTCGTCGGCTATAATCGCCACCTCGCTCGGTCCGGCCGGGAAGTCCATCTCTGCCTTGTCCCGAAGCATCATCTTGGCCGCAGTGACGTAGACGTTCCCAGGACCCACGATCTTCTGGACGGGGGTCACGCTCTCAGTCCCCAGTGCCATAGCCGCGATCGCCTGGGCCCCACCGATCTGATATATCTCGTCGACACCAGCGATGTCCATGGCGACCAGCGTCAAAGGGTTCACAGGTGCCGGCGTGCAAGCCACGATGCTCCGCACCCCTGCCACCTTCGCCGGGATAGCGCACATCAATGCTGTGCTTGGATATGATGCCCTTCCGCCGGGAACATAAGCTCCTATCCGGTCCAGGGGCGTGGTCTTGACACCTAGGGTGATGCCCGGTTCGACCTCTTTCAACCACATGTCGTTGGGCTTCTGCAGTTCGTGGAATCGCCGGATGTTCGCTGCCGCATGGCGCAGTAATTCCACAAGCTTTGGATCCACCCTGGAATATGCCGATTTGATATCGTTCTTGCTCACGGCAATGCTGTTCAGCTGAACTTTGTCGAACTGCTCGGTGAATCCGATGAGCGCCCGGTCACCGTTCTTTTTCACCTCTTCGATTATACCCGCCACTGCCGAACGTACGTCCTGGAGACCTGCCTTCCTTTTCTCCATCCACTGACTGGGCTCGAGCGCCTGCCACATGGTTAGGAGATACCTGGACGGGTAAATCTAGGTTTTGGGCGAAAGAAGAATCCAATGATGGTCGGCCCTCATGTGTATTTATGTTCGCGGCCTCACATTGAGCTTATCGATCTTGTATGCCATATTGAAGATAGTGAACTCGTCCACCTCGATGATCAGGGCATCCCTTATGAACATGATGCCCTTCTCCGGTACCTGACGACCAAGGAGCGGCCCCTGCGATTGATAAGCTTTTCAATGGCAGTGGCACTCGTCGCTGACAGCTGAAACGGGAAGGTCGAAGACCTTCGTAAGGGATCTCTCCACCTGGGCCCAGTCATCGCACTCCACCACGTCATCAGTTACCGGCGTATCCTTGGCCAGCTCCCAACAGTTGTCCGGAGGGGATGATTCGAAACGCAGCACGTACATTCTGAAGTTGCCCACACCGCCAGACTTCTGCTTCGGCCCGGAAACGACAGACGCTCCATAGTTGTTCGGGAAGCGGTAGATCTTGTGCAGCCGGTTGCCTTCCATGCAACCGCAGACGCATTTCGCATTCAGATCGATCTCATAATGCTCATAGCCCATTTGATCATCCCTTCTCTGCCTTTTCCGTTTCGCCCGTGGTCGGGATCAATTCTTTGACATAGTATCGGCGGTCCTTTATTCCAGATGTCGCCGGTATTGGCGCCACAAGTTTGAAAAAGAACGCTGGACCCAGTTCCTTGGCTCGAGCCCACTCGCTCAGGAAATCTGCCGCGCCGCGGGCGTTCATCTCAAGAGCCATTAAAAGCATGTCCATCGACTCGTCGTCCGGTATTCGTTCTTCGGCCTTCGGATCGTCGATATCGAAGAACAGCATCTCCCGGGTAAGTTCCGGAATGTCCTTACCGCTTCGGGAAAGAATATCCTTGAAACGGCTGAAATCGATGTCTGAAGGCTCCCTGCCAAGCATCTTCTTGACCGACATGAACAAGGTCTCTGATTTGCCTGCCTCACGCAGTATCTCGTCCACCGCCTCCGCACTGGTCATGCCTGTTGTCGAATAGTAACCCAGCACCTTTACGATCGGGTCCTTGGCCGTCACTGCACGCTCACAGTCTTTGAGCAGCCTCATTAACATCCCAAGTTCATTGACCGCCAGCAGAAGATTTGCGTATCTGAGCCTCCGCTTACCGGCATACTCTGATTGGAAAGACAATGCCTTGTAGGCATTTACATACTCGATCACATGGCCAGCCAGCTCGAGCGCCTTCAGGTGGGCGGCATCGACCTTGAGCTCGAGATCGTCGTTGACCCGGGACATCGGGCTTTGCATGGAATGGGAGGGCATTAATCTTTTCTGAGAACAAGATGACATGACTGAAGGAAGGGTAGGGAGGTTGAAAGGATGAAAATTAATAAAATATTGCCAGACTACAGCTGGGCCGACCCTCATCCTTTCCGGTTTGGTGGTCATCGCTGTCGGCGTCTGATTGGTGCTGATGAAGCAGAAACAATGATGTAAAAATCTCAGATGCGTTTCTTGTATTCGTTCAGGAGCGCTTCTGAATACTCGCCTTCGGCCTTTGACGGGACATAATCCCGATCCTTGATCCGGGTCAAGAGTTCCCGTTTGATCTCCTCATCATCATTGATGTTCAGCGACAGTACTTCGTTCATCACGTCGTCCAGGCATGAGATCCCAACATCCTTGCCACCTACGCTCAACGTCGCTGTCTCATTTACCGGGTATTCAAGCTGGTCTCCGCAGCGGTGACACTCCTTCTTCTCCGTCATTTGCTCGACTCCACGAATGATTTGCATCGGTACAAATAAAATGCTATCGTTCCCTCGTTCGCCAGTATGCGATAATGGAATGGAGAAATGGAAATGTCGTCATCAAAGGTGACGGATCATTCGGAAATGTCCTCCATTTCCAATTTCAATCCAAACCAGATCCTTGCAGTTCTCAGGGGCGTCTTGCATTCGGGGCAATGGTAGTTGTTTCTTTTTGTGGCCAAGGGATAGTATCCCGCATTGAATTTGTCATTGGTCCTGAGCTCTGTCGGTTCCTCAATGAGCTCTGGCTCTCCCCCTACCCAACCGCATTTTGGACACTTCATTCCCCCACACCGGATAATTCTAACAAGTTCCTGATGATAAACCTGAGGACAATGGCCAAAACAATGAACTGATATTAGCCCAATCAGGCTTAGATCCCGGGACTTATTGCCAATTGTCCGGAAAATATTGAGGCAATTTTAAGCAATCATATTCTCAGGTGATAATGTTCAACTCACAATATCGGAAGGATGAACATGCCTGCATGGTGGATATAGTCGATCGCACCGCGCATGATGAACTCGACCGCCATCGCGGCCAGCAGCAGACCGATTATCTTAGAGAATATCTCGATCGCCTGATTTCCTGTGATCTTGATGATGGTGGCCGCGTTCCTGAGCAGTATCCAGGTGATCATTAGTGAGAACACGCCGGCGATCAGAGTGGTCAAGAGATCATATTTGGCCACCAGCAATATCGCGGTGGTGATGACTCCCGGTCCGGTCAATATCGGAGTGGCTATGATGACCCACGCGACGTCCGTGTCCTGGTTCTTGGTCAGGCTCAAACTGAAAATGATCTCGATGGACATCAGCAGCAGGACGATACCACCAGCGATCCGGAAACTATCCAACGAGACACTGAAAATGCCGAGCAGGTTGGTGCCCAGGACGGCGAAGATCGCGAACAGGAGAGCGGCCACGAGAACGGCCCGGTTGGCGGACGACGTCTTCTGATTGTCGTCCAGGTCCTTGGTCATGCAGATGAATATGGGTAAACTGGCAAATGGGTCGAAGATGAAGAACAACAGCGTTGCTGCGTAGACCAGCCCATCTAATTCCATCAGTCCGTAGATTCTGAAGGGCCATATAATGTTTTTTAAAGACACCTCAGGTAACTATTTGACTGGGCTGCACCAAAATACAATGACGAGAAATGATGCCGCCGATGTTGTCTTTTGAGAAGTATTGGAAAGGAGATCTTCCGGCATGCTGAAAGAACGCCTGGTGGATTTCATTAAGCTTCTTCGTCCTCAATTCCTTCTGGGCAGCGTATTGCTCTTCCTGGTCGGATCGGTTTACGCCGATCGAGCCCGGATAGATCTGACTGTTGAATTGGTCTTTGCCTTGATGGCGGTGGTCCTGGTCCAGATCTTCGGGCATTTTATCAACGACTACTTCGACCGCGAAGGTGATGTTCCGTCCCGACGCACTCTTTTTGCGGGTGGAAGCGGCATGATCCAATCCGGATCCTTTTCCGCCCGGTCCGTCCTCTGGATGACGACAGTGGCATGCATCTCCTGCCTGCTTATGGCCATCCTAGT
>Ga0182021_10000920_pt1 | contig 33349 bp, 30 predicted proteins | sample 612E3MmetaG_FD_120493 | JGI IMG/M metagenome (GOLD analysis project Ga0182021, IMG submission 120493) | Permafrost microbial communities from Stordalen Mire, Sweden - 612E3M metaG (Illumina Assembly) | ecosystem: Environmental > Terrestrial > Soil > Wetlands > Permafrost | place: Sweden... | reverse complement strand
CCAGCCGGTCTCGCTCGGCTTGGGTCATCAGTAGTTGTCCTTTGTCCACCCTCCAGCCTGGACCCTGTCAATAGGACATTTCTACTTTGCCCAAATAGGACATTATCACTTTGCCGCGACATCGGTATGCAGCCGTGTGCCTCGCTCGGAGCAGCGAGTGGCGGATTGACAATCCGCCGCAGATTGCCAATCTGCCCCACGAGCAGTCGAGGTAGTACAGGTGGTTGGCCTTTCGGTTATCATGTGGCCATGTTGAAACTTCTGGTGATTTGCCTGAGCGCGGCGTTGCTGGCGTCGGCGGTGGAACTGCCTTCGCGCAAGTATCTGAACCTGGCGGCCATCAAGACCATGGTGGCGGCGGCGGAGAGCGAGGCGGCCAAGCGCAATGTGCAGGTGACCATCTGCATCATGGATGAGAGCGGGAACCTGCTGTTTCTGCAAAAGGCCGATGGGGCCACGATGAACACCATCCAGTTCGCGCAGAAGAAAGCCAAGTATGCGGCTATCTACGGGCGGCCGTCGAAGGTGGCCGAAGACTCGCTGAAGGCCGGCAATCTCGGGGTGCTGGTATTTCCGGACGGGTTTCCCAATCAAGGCGGGCTGCCGATCAAGGTCGACGACAAAGTTATCGGCGGAATTGCGTGCAGCGGGGCGGCCAGCGACGTGGATGAAGCCATCTCGCAGGTGGCCATCAATGCGCTGCTGAAGTAAGCAGCGCGCGGGCTTCGGCTACCAGGAAGAGAGACCCGGTCACAAAGACGGCGTCTTCGGGCGAAGCGTCTTCCACCAAGGCCAGGGCGTCGCGGAGGGTAGGGGCGGTGCGCAGGTTGGGGTGGCCGCCGATATCCCGCAGGGCTTCGGGCGCCAGCGCGCGGGCCTGTTGCGGCGCGGTGACAATCACCTGTTGCGCGCGCGGGAACAGGATGCCGCTGATTTCGTCGATGGCTTTATCGCGCATGGCGCCGTAGATCAGACGCACCCGGCGGCCGGAGTAGAAGCGGTCGATGTAGGCCGCCAGCGCGCGGGCGCCGGCGGGGTTGTGAGCGCCATCCAGGATGATCTCGGGGCGCTCGGAAACCCGCTCCAGACGGCCGGGCCAGCGGGCGCGCGCGATGCCGGCCTCAATGGCGGAATCCCCAATGCCCAGGCGCGCCAGGGCTACGGCGGCGGTGACGGCGTTCTCCACCTGATGCTCGCCGGCGAGCGGGCAGGTCAGACGAAGCTCGCGCTCGCCGGTGAGCCGGAAGCGGCTGCCGCGGGCGTCTATTTCGAGATCGCGCACGGACCAATCGGTGGTGCGGGCTACCGGGATGGAAAGCTCGGCGGCGCGCTGGTCCAGCACCCGCGCGGCTTCGGGACGCTGGCGCGCGAACACCGCGGGCACCCCTGGTTTCAGGATTCCGGCCTTCTCCCCGGCGATGGATTCCAGGCTCTTTCCCAGAAAGGCTTCATGGTCGAAATCCACGGGCGTGACCACGCAAAGCTCCGGCGAGACCACGTTGGTAGCGTCCAGGCGCCCGCCGAGTCCGACCTCCAGCACCACCGACTCCACGCCTTCTTCGGCGAAAACCAGCAATGCCATGGCGGTGACGGTCTCGAAGTAGGTGGTGCGATCGTCCAGGGTGTTGGCGGCGTGGACCCGGTCGAACGCTTCGGCGAAACGTTGGGCGGAGATGGGGATGCCATCGATGCGGATGCGCTCGGTGGGTTCCGCCAGGTGCGGGGAAGTGAAGAGGCCGGTGCGGGGCCCATAGGGCGTCCCGGAGACGCGCACGGCCGATTCGATCATGGCGCACGTCGAGCCTTTGCCATTGGTGCCGGCGACATGCACGAAGCGCAGCCGGTCTTGCGGGCGGCCGAGGGTTTCCAGCACCTCGCGGATGCGCTCCAGGCCCAGTTTGGCGGTCTTGATTTCGTTGCCCAGCGAGTAGAGGAAGTGGACCGAATCCGGGTAGTTCACGCCGCCAGAAATCTCAGCGCTTTGGAGATGAACGGCTTCAGTTCCAGGCGCGGGACCACGGCATCCAGCATGCCGTGCTTTAAGAGGAATTCGGCGCGCTGAAACCCTTCCGGCAGCTTCTGGCGGATGGTCTGCTCGATCACCCGCGGGCCGGCAAAGCCGATCAGGGCGCCGGGTTCGGCGATGTTGAGATCGCCCAACATGGCGTAGCTCGCCGTGACACCGCCGGTGGTGGGGTCGGTGAGCACACTCACAAACGGCAAGCGGGCCTCGTCCAGGCGCATCAGGGCCGCCGAGACTTTGGCCATCTGCATGAGGCTGATGGCGCCTTCCTGCATGCGGGCGCCGCCGGAAGCCGAAACAATCAGCAGCGGCTGGCGCAGTTCGAGGGCGCGCTCGATGGCACGCGCGATCTGTTCGCCCACCACCGCCCCCATGCTGCCGCCGATGAAGCGCGGATCCATGGAGCAGATCTGGATGGGGCGGCCGTCCAGAGTGCCGCTGGCCGAGATCATGGCGTCGGAGAGCTTGGTGGCCTGCTGCATGGCCTCCAGGCGCTTGCTATAGGGCTTGCTGTCGACGAAACCGAGCGGGTCGGAAGAGCGCAGGCCGGCGTCGTACTGCTGGAACTGGCCGTCGTCGAGCAGCAGCTTGAGACGGGAAACGGCGCCCAGGCGGGTGTGGGCGCCGCACTTGGGGCAGACGTTCCAGTTGGCCTCCAGCTCTTTTTTCCAGATAATCTGGCGGCAGCCTTCGCATTTTTGCCAAAGGCCCTCGGTGCGAACGCGGCGATCCCCGTTCTCCACCATGGGGAGTTTTTCGTCGGGCGGCTTGTCTCGCCGAAACCAAGACATGCAGTAGCTACCTTAGCGCGGGTAGGGATGGCCCCGCAACGTTGCCAGCGCGCGATAGATCTGCTCGGCCAGCAAAACGCGGGCCAGCTCGTGCGGAAAAGTCATGGGCGAAAGCGAAATCAGCAGGTCGGCGCGCGCGTCCCAGCCGGCCGGCAACCCATCGTGACCGCCCACCAGGAAGACCAGGTCCCGACCCTCCATTTCGGCTTTGGAAACCAGAGCGGTGAACGCGGCGGAATCCATGAGCTTGCCGGCGGGATCGAGACAGATCTTGCGCGCGGCGGAATGTTTGGCCCACGGATCGAAGCGGTCCGGGCGGATTTCCCGCATGGCGGCGGGCGAGAAACGGGCCGCGCGGCCCAAAAAATCCTCGGCCAGGGCATTCGCGTGGGCGTCCCTGGGCTTGCCGATGAAATAGAGTTGGATCTTCACTCGGCGGGGATCTCGAGCGTCTTGGCGCCGCGCCAGAGACGCTCCAGGCTGTAATACTCGCGGGCTTTGGGCGAGAAGATGTGGACCAGCAGGTCGCCGTAATCGGCCAGCACCCATTCCGCCTGGGTGTAACCCTCGATGCCATGGGGCAGCTCGCCGGCCTGCTGCTTTAATTGAAGGCCCACTTCGTCGCTGATGGCTTGCACCTGCTTGGGGTTGGCGCCGGTTGCGATCACGAAAAAATCGGCGAACGAAGTGACGCCTCTGAGATCCAGGACTTGGATGTCGGCGGCCTTCTTGGATTCGGCGGCGCGGACGGCAACGAGCCAGGTGGGGGCGGCGGCTGGGATGTCTTTGGCTCCTGTGAGTATGGTACTACAATGGAGTCGTATGCGTTGGTGTTTCGGCTTGATGCTATTGGTGTGCGCGGGCGCCGTTGGTGCGCAAACCAACGACGTCCCGGAAGTGGCGCGCGCCCAAGCCGAAGTCCGCAATCTGCGGACCCTGGTGGAAGCCGGGGCAGCCCCGCGCGCCCAATTGGAGAAAGCCGAAGAGGCCATGGCCGATGCCCGGGACGCGGCTATTCTGCGGCGAACCTTGTACGGCCAGGATTTGACGGCGGCGCAAACCGAAGACATGATGGCCGCCGCCGGCCGCCGCGTCGACCGGCGCGGGAAAGCCCTCGACGAAGCTAAACGGCTGGTCGCGGCGGGCGCGGCGTCGCAGCTCTCGTTGGGTGCGTTCCTCGAGGAGTTGGACCTGGCGCGCAAGGAATCCGACCTGGCGGAAGGTCGAGCCAGCCTGGTGCGCGAGCTGACCGAGATGGCCCAGGCGGAAGAATCGCTGGCCGCCAAACTGGCCGAGGCGCCGGCCGAGGCGCCGCAGATTGCCGACCGCTACGATGGCGATGGCATCTTCACCCTGGGAACCCTGGCGCGGGTGGAGGTGGCCTTCACCCGGCATTTCGGCAAACCGCTGCCGCTGAGCGCCGTGGGCGAAACGGCCGTGCATCGCGCGCTGGGCTTCGACCACCGCGGGCGCGTGGATGTGGCCGTCCATCCCGACCTGCCGGAGGGCGTCTGGCTGCGCGAATTCTTAACGGAGAATCGCATTCCATACTTCGCGTTCCGCCAGGCCGTGCCCGGCAAGGCCACTGGCGCGCACATTCACATCGGGCCTTTGAGCACACGGCTCGTGCCCGGCGGATAATAGGAACTCGATGACTGATCCAACGCTGCGGGTGCTAATCCCTTCCGAGAAGATCCAGGCCCGGATCAAAGAACTCGGCGAACAGATTTCCCGCGATTATCCTACCGGGCGCCTGCACATGATCGCCATTCTGAAAGGCGCCGCTTTCTTTCTGGCGGACCTGACGCGGGCCATGAAGCGCGACGTCTACATCGACTTCATGGGCATTTCCAGTTACGGGAAAGGCAAGACCTCGTCGGGTGAAGTGAAGGTCACCAAGGACCTCGACATTTCGCTCGAGGGGGCCGAGGTGCTGATTGTCGAGGACATCGTCGATAGCGGCATCACGCTCAACTACCTGATGCACGTGCTGGACCAGCGCAGGCCGCACTCCATACGCATCGCGGCGCTGCTCGACAAGCCCGAGCGCCGCCTGCGGCCGGTGCACGTGAGCTACGTGGGGTTCCAGATTCCGGACCAGTTCGTGGTGGGATACGGCCTGGATTTCGACGAGAAGTATCGCAACCTGGACGACCTCTGCGTGCTGGAAGAGCCGCAGACGGCGGCGGGGTAAGATAAGCTTAAGGCATGTCGCCGTTGTTGGAAAAGGCGTTGGAGAAGGTCGGCGTTCTGCCTCAGGCGGAGCAGGATGCGATTGCCTCCCAGATCCTCGCTTCGCTCGCCGACGAGGAAGCGTGGAGGAGGCGGTTCGCCGAGAAGCGCGATATCATTCGCCGTTTGGCTCGGGAAGCCCTCGAAGAGGACGCGCGGGGCGAGACCATTCCATTGGACGATCTGCTTGACAAGTAGTCCCGGCAACTCGCGCGGAAGCACTACACATTAAGCGATGAGCATCCAATCGCGGACGACCCGGCGGTTCTGGCGGCTATTCTTCGACCTGCCCGTTGAAACACAGCAGGAAGCCAAGCGCGCGTACCGTCTCTTTCGTGCCAGTCCGGCTCACCCCAGTTTGCACTTCAAGAAGGTGGAGGGGGAAAGCGACGTCTACTCGGTCCGCATCGGCCTCGACTACCGCGCACTGGCCGTCATGAAGGGAGACCGCGTCGTCTGGTACTGGATCGGCGGCCACTCCGCGTATGATCGGCTGATTTGACAGTCCGGACCGAGCCGGGGATCCCGCTGGATCGCCCTGAGCCACAGCCAGGCCGGTCAGAAGGAAATATCCCGGGATCACCGATAATGGTGGTTGAACATACCCAGCCGTGCTGCCAGAGATGCGGCGCGGCCTCCTTCGGGTTTCGAAATGTTCCGGCCCTTTTCGGGCCAGTAGACAATTCTTTGCGGGATTTGGTACACTACTTGCTGTCCCGTTAGAAAAAGCTCAATGGGAGGTTCGTCTGCCTTTTTGGGGAACGGACCGCTGGTACCAATGAGGTAACATGGCACGCAAGTCAGGCAAACATTATCAGTCCGCCCGGAAGCAGGTAGAGTCCAAAGAATACCAGCTCGAAGAGGCGGTTCCCCTTCTCCAGAAGATCAAGTACGCGAAGTTCGACGAGACAGTGGAAATCCATATGCGGCTGGGCGTCGATCCCAAACACGCCGACCAGATGGTTCGCGGCACCGTGGTGATGCCCAACGGGTTGGGCAAGTCCAAGAAGGTGCTGGTCATTGCGGGCGGCGACAAGCAGCGCGAGGCCTTGGAGGCGGGCGCCGATCTCGTGGGCGGCGACGACATGGTGAACAAGATTCAGACCGAAGGCTGGACGGATTTCGACGCGGTCATCGCCACGCCGGATATGATGCGCTCGGTCGGTAAGCTCGGCAAGGTGCTGGGACCGCGCGGCCTGATGCCCAATCCCAAGACCGGCACGGTCACCATGGACGTGGTCAAGGCCCTCAAGGAAATCAAAGCCGGCAAGGTGGAATTCCGCGTGGACAAGACCGGTATCATCCATGCCCCCGTCGGCAAGATCAGCTTCGAGGCGGGCAAGCTCGTCGAGAACGCCGCCAGCTTGATCTCGGCCGTGATCAAGGCCAAGCCGGCGGTAGCCAAAGGCAAGTACGTGAGGAGTGCCACGCTCTGCTCCACCATGAGCCCCGGCCTGGCCATCGACACGGCGCCGTTCAGCGTGAAGGCGGCCAGCTAAAGCCCAACAGGTGTTTCCATGAAAAAGAAGGAAGACAAGAAGAAAGAGATCGATTCTTTGCGCCAGGACCTGGCGCGGCTGCAGAACCTGTTTGTCACGGGCTACGAGAAGCTGCGCGTGGGGCAGGATTTCGAGCTGCGTAAAGTGGTGCGCAATGTGGGCGGCAAGTACCGCGTCGTGAAAAACAACCTGGCGGAGAGGGCTTCGGAAGGAACGCCCGCCGAGCAGGTGCTCAAGGGTTTGCGTGGGATGACCTCGGTGGCCTACACCACCAACGACCCGGTGGCGCTGGCCAAGGCGCTCACCACCTACGCCCGCACCAACCCCACTTTTACCTTTAAGGCTGGGATCGTGGAAGGCCGCGCGATCGACGTCAAGGCGATCAACGACCTGGCCAACATGCCCTCGAAGGAGACCATCTTCGCGAAGTTGCTGTACGTGATCAACGCGCCGGCCCAGCGGCTGGTGACGGCGCTCAACGCCGTGGGCCGCGACCTGGCTGTGGTGGTGGATCAGGGCGTGAAAGAGAACAAGTTCCAGGCATAGGTTCAGAGCCGGGCCCAGAGGGCACCCCGTTTGGGCGCGGTTGCCAAGGATGATATTTCGATAGGAGTTTTGACATGGCGGATATTAACGCAATTGCGGATCAGATCCAAGGCTTGACGCTGCTCGAGGCATCTCAGCTCGTCAAACTGCTCGAAGAGAAGTTGGGAGTATCGGCGGCCGCGGCTGCTCCGGTGATGGTGGCCGGTGGCGGTGGCGGCGCGGCGGCGGCTCCGGCGGTCGAGGAGAAGACCGAATTCACCGTGGTCCTGACGGCTGTCGGCGCCAACAAGATCAACGTGATCAAGGCGGTTCGCGAGGTTACCAGCCTGGGCTTGAAGGAAGCCAAGGACCTGGTGGACGGCGCTCCCAAGCCCATCAAGGAAGGGGTCAGCAAGGACGAAGCCGACTCCATCAAGAAGAAGTTCACAGACGCGGGCGCGACCGTAGAAGTGAAGTAGATTCTCTGGAGGCGGGAGTCGGTGGCCAAGGGTTGGGGCTAGTCTTTCCCCGGCCCCCGACCCCCGGCTCCTGTTTTTGTGGTTTGACGCAGGACGTAAGCCCTGGTAAACTGAGTAGTTGGGCCTCCGATTCAGCGGATTCGATCCCAATTGGTGACTGTGCATCCGAAATCCTGGTACTTCAATTGCAGTGCGCGTGAAACTGCAGAGAGGGGATCTCTGTCGTTTTGCGTACGCGAAAGTACTTACTGGGATGCGTGCGCCCGCTCCTCCACATCTCCAGTCTTCATCGCGCACCTTACTCCGCGACTTCCGGTCCACGCATCCTCGGTTTGCGTTCCGGACGCGCCGGAAGTTGGAATCCCACCCCTGTTCGATCACTCGGCGCTTCGCAAAGAGGCGCCGTTGGTTTGGTACTGTTGAGCGCTTCATAGCTTTGGTTCTTCGGCCGTCAGGAGTATAAGAATGAATATTCAAGAGAGCGGCGCCGCCCCCGAACGAGTTGATTTTTCCAAGATCAAGACCTCGATCCCGATCCCGAACCTGATCGAGGTTCAGAAGACGTCCTATGAGCGCTTCCTGCAGATGGATCTGCTGCCCAACGAGCGCGAGGACATCGGCCTGCAGACGGTCTTCAACTCGGTGTTTCCCATCTCGGATTTCCGTGGCGTCAGCGACCTCGAGTTCGTCGACTATTCCATCGGCAACTGGGAATGCAAGTGCGGCAACCTCAAGGGGTTGCATCATCTTCGCTCGACCTGCCGGAATTGCGGCGCCACCATTCGCACGGATCCCTTCCACGCCGGCGACGTGCTCTGCCATCATTGCGGGACCTTTAACAAGAACGTGGTCACCTTCTGCAACAAGTGCGGCGACCCGGTGGGCCTGCAGCTCAAGTACGACATGCTGGAGTGCCAGGAACGCGGCATGACGTACGCGGCCCCTCTCAAGGTCACCATCCGGCTGACGGTTTACTCCAAGGACCCGGAGACCCAGAAGAAGAGCGTCCGCGACATCAAGGAGCAGGAAGTCTTCTTCGGTGAAATCCCGCTGATGACGGACAACGGTACGTTTATCATCAACGGTACCGAGCGCGTCATCGTTTCGCAATTGCACCGTTCGCCGGGCGTCTTTTTCGAGCGCGTTCCGGCGCAGGGATACTTCCTCGGCAAGATCATTCCCTACCGCGGAAGCTGGGTCGAATTCGAGTACGACAACAAGAATATCCTGTACGTGCGCATCGACCGCAAGCGGAAGTTCTACGGCTCGGTGTTCCTGCGGGCCTTGGGGTACAAGACCGACGAGCAGATCCTGCGCGGGTTCTACCGGGCCAGCAAGATCGCCATCGAGGACAAGAAGCTGTTCTGGAACGTCGATGAGGGCCTCATCGGGCTGAAACTGTCGTACGCCATCGCGGCGCACGGCGGTGAGACCGTAGTGGGGCAGGGCAAGAAGATCACGTCTTCGCTCTACAAGGAAGTCCAGAAGGCCAAGATCGCGCGGGTGGAAGTGGCGTCCAACGACCTGGAGGGCGCCTATGTGGTCGCCGATGTGTTCGATACGGCCACCGGCGAAGTGTATGCCGACGCCAACAGCGAGCTCACGGCCACTCTGTTGAGCAAGCTCATCGAAGCCGGCGTCTCGGAATTCGAAGTGTTCTTCCCCGAGCGCGACGAGGTGGGCACCGTGATCTCGGCCACCATCAAGAAGGACCCGGTCAAGACGCAGAACGAAGGGCTGATCGAGATCTATCGCAAGCTGCGGCCCGGCGATCCGCCCACGCTCGACACCGCCACGCAGCTTTTCCAGGGCATGTTCTTCGATGCGCGCAAGTACGATTTCTCGCGCGTCGGCCGCATGAAGTTCAACATCAAGCTGCACGAGAACGCCGATTACGCGCCCTCTTCGTGGCTCACCGAGCCGGTCAGCAAGGGCAAGAGCCCCATGGACCGGCGCACCCTGGATCAGGACGATTTCCGCGACACCATCAAGTACCTGTTGAAATTGCGCCGCTTCGCCTCCATACCGGGCTCGGGCTACGACGTGGACGACATCGACCACCTGGGCAACCGGCGCGTGCGCGCCGTGGGCGAACTGCTCGAGAACCAGTTCCGCATCGGCCTGGTGCGCATGGAGCGCGCCATCAAAGAGAAGATGTCGGTCTACCAGGAAATGTCCACGGCCATGCCGCACGACCTGGTGAATGCCAAGCCGGTGATGGCGGCCATCCGCGAGTTCTTCGGGTCGAGCCAGCTCTCCCAGTTCATGGACCAGACCAACCCGCTCTCCGAGATCACCCACAAGCGGCGTCTCTCGGCGCTTGGTCCAGGCGGTCTGAGCCGCGAGCGCGCGGGATTTGAAGTGCGCGACGTTCACCCCACGCACTACGGCCGCATCTGCCCCATTGAGACGCCGGAAGGCCCCAACATCGGGCTCATCTCGTCGCTCTCCTGTTTCGCCCGCATCAACGAGTACGGCTTCATCGAGAGCCCCTACCTCAAAGTAATCAAGGGAGTGGTCATCAACGAAGTCAGGATTCTCAATCCCGGCGACACCGACTACAAGGTGGGGGATATTGCCAAGCGGACGGAAGCCGAGGAGGTCAACCGGAAACTCAGCTCCAAGAAACAGCCCGCCGAGTTCGAAGCCCACTGCGAGTACCTTTCGGCGTGGGAGGAGGACAAGTACACCATCGCCCAGGCCAACGTGGGGCTGGACGAGAAGGGCCGCATCGTCCCCGATCTTTCGAACGCCCGCCAGGCCGGCAATTTCGTGCTCAAGCCGCGCGAGGAGATCGAGTACATCGACGTCAGCCCCAAGCAGCTTGTGTCGGTGGCGGCGAGCCTCATTCCGTTCCTCGAAAACGACGACGCCAACCGCGCCCTGATGGGATCGAACATGCAGCGCCAGGCCGTGCCGCTGCTGCGCGCCGACGCCCCCTATGTGGGCACCGGCATGGAACAGGTGACCGCCCGCGACTCCGGCGCCGTGGTGCTCTGCAAGCGCCCGGGCGTGGTGGATTCGGTGGATTCCGAGCGCATCATCGTGCGCGTGGAAGGCGCGGCCCACGAAGGGCAGCTCTCGCGCGAGGTGGGCGCGGACATCTATCAGCTCACCAAGTTCAAACGGTCCAACCAGAACACCTGCATCAACCAGAAACCCATCGTGCGGGTGGGCCAGCGCGTCCCCAAGGGCGCGTGCCTGGCGGACGGTCCGTGCACCGATCTGGGCGAGCTGGCGCTGGGACGCAACGTGCTGGTGGCCTTCATGCCCTGGCGCGGGTACAACTTCGAAGACGCCATCCTGGTGAGCGAGAAGCTGGTCAAGGAAGACTACTACACCTCTATCCACATCGAGGAATTCGAAATCGAAGCGCGCGACACCAAGCTGGGCCCGGAAGAAATCACCCGGGACATTCCCAACATCGCCGACGCCTTCCTGCGCAACCTGGACGAAAGCGGCATCATCCGCATCGGCGCCACCGTGAAGCCCGGCGACATCCTGGTGGGCAAGGTGACGCCCAAGGGCGAAACCCAGCTCACTCCGGAAGAGAAGCTCCTCCGCGCCATCTTCGGCGAAAAGGCCGGCGATGTGAAGGACGCCTCGCTCTATTGCCCGCCCGGCATCGAGGGCACCATCGTCGATTGCAAAATCTTCTCCCGCAAGGGCCAGGAGAAAGACGAGCGCTCCAAATCCATCGAGGAATCGCAGATTCAGCGCTTGCAGCGCAACCTGCTGGACGAAATCCGCATCCTGACCGACGAGCGCGCCAAGCGCCTGGCCGGCCTGCTCGAAGGCAAGAAGCTGCTGGCCGACCTGCACGACGAGAAGACCAACAAGCGCCTGCTCTCGAAGGACACCGAGCTGACTCGCGACCTCATCGAAAAGATGAAATCGCGCGACCTCAAGCGCATGCGCCTGGGGAACAAGGACGCGCGCCTGAACGAGCAGATCGACGAGATCGAAGAGATGACCTCGCGGCAGATCGCGGTGCTCGAAAAGATCACCGACGAGAAGATCGGCAAGCTCCGCAAGGGCGACGAGCTGCCCCCCGGCGTCATCAAGCTGGTCAAGGTCTACATCGCCATGAAGCGCAAGCTGTCGGTAGGCGATAAGATGGCCGGCCGCCACGGGAACAAGGGTGTGATCGCGCGGGTTCTTCCGGACGAAGACATGCCGTATCTGCCCGATGGGACGCCGGTCGAGATCGTGCTCAACCCGCTGGGCGTGCCTTCGCGCATGAACGTGGGACAGATTCTGGAAACCCATTTGGGGTGGGCGGCCCACGCGCTGGGCCTGCACTACGCGACCCCCGTGTTCGACGGCGCCACCGAGCGCGAGATCAAGAAGGCCCTCACCGAGGCGAACCTGGCGACCTCGGGCAAGACCCCTCTGTACGACGGCATGACGGGCACGCAGTTCGAGCAGCCGGTGACGGTGGGCTACATCTACATGATGAAGCTCTCGCACCTGGTGGACGACAAGATTCACGCGCGCTCCATCGGCCCGTACTCGCTGATTACGCAGCAGCCTCTGGGCGGCAAGGCCCAGTTCGGCGGACAGCGCTTCGGCGAAATGGAAGTCTGGGCGCTGGAAGCTTATGGAGCGGCCTACATTTTGCAGGAGCTGCTCACGGCGAAATCGGACGACGTATATGGCCGCGCCAAGATCTACGAGGCCATCGTCAAGGGCGAAGCGGCCATCGAGCCGGGCGTGCCGGAATCGTTCAACGTGTTGATTCGCGAGTTGCAGTCGTTGTGTCTGGATGTCGAGTTGATGAAGAAGCCGCACGAAGTGCCGGATACGGCGCTGGCGGCGGACTAGGGGCCGGGGGCCAGGGGCCGGGGGTCAGGGAAAACCCGGCGAGGCTTCTCGGCTCGGTTGAAGTCTGTAGGTTGGCCAGTTGCAGGGTGGGTGGGGTTCCTGGCCCCCGGCCCCCGGCCCCTGGCCCCTGAAAGGGTTCCTAAATGCGTTCTTCACCGTATGATCGGGCGAATTTGATCGCGGATTTCGATTCGATCCGCATTTCTCTGGCTTCTCCGGAAAAAATCCGGAGTTGGTCCCACGGCGAAGTCACCAAGCCGGAAACCATCAACTACCGGACGTTCAAGCCGGAGCGCGATGGACTGTTCTGCGCGCGAATCTTCGGTCCCACCCAGGATTGGGAATGCTTGTGCGGCAAGTACAAGCGCATGAAGCACCGCGGCGTTATCTGCGACAAGTGCGGCGTGGAAGTCACGCTGGCGCGCGTCCGCCGCGAGCGCCTCGGCCACGTCGAGCTGGCCAGCCCCTGTTCCCACGTGTGGTTCTTCAAGGGCCTGCCCAGCCGCATCGGCCACCTGCTGGACATTACTCTGCGCGAGCTCGAGCGGGTGCTCTATTTCGAAGCCTTCGTGGTGGTGGACCCGGGCGAAGTGACGGGCATCTCCCGAAGCGAGGTCATCACCGACGAGAAGAAGCGCCAGCTCGACCTCGAGTTTCCGGGCAAGTTCGTCGCCATGATGGGCGCCGAAGGCATCAAGGAACTGCTCAAGAAGGTCGATGTCGATTTCTTGAGCGAAGACATTCGCGAGAAGATGAAGACCGAGGCGTCGGTCCAGAAGAAGCTGAAATTCGCCAAGCGGCTGAGGGTGGTGGAATCGTTCCGCAAGTCCGGCAACAAGCCGGAGTGGATGATCCTCGACGTCATCCCCGTGATCCCGCCCGAGCTGCGCCCGCTGGTTCCCCTCGATGGCGGACGCTTCGCCACCTCCGATCTCAACGACCTCTACCGCCGCGTGATCAACCGCAACAACCGGTTGAAGAAACTCATCGAGCTGCACGCGCCCGACGTGATTGTGCGCAACGAAAAGCGCATGTTGCAGGAAGCCGTGGACGCCCTGTTCGACAACGGCCGGCGCGGCCGCGTCTTGCGCGGCGCCAACAACCGGCCGCTCAAATCGCTCTCCGACACCCTCAAGGGCAAGCAGGGACGCTTCCGCCAGAACCTGCTCGGCAAGCGCGTGGATTACTCCGGCCGTTCCGTCATCGTGGTCGGCCCCGAGCTGCGCCTCAACCAGTGCGGCCTTCCCAAGAAGATGGCGCTCGAGCTGTTCAAGCCCTTCATCTACCACCGCCTGGAGCAGCGCGGCCACTGCACCACCATCAAGCAGGCCAAGGAGCTGGTGGAGCAGCAGGACCCCGTGGTTTGGGACATTCTCGAAGAAGTCATCAAGGACCACCCCATTCTGCTGAACCGCGCTCCCACGCTGCACCGCCTGGGCATCCAGGCCTTCGAGCCGGTGCTGGTGGAAGGCAAGGCCATCAAGATTCACCCGCTGGTATGCACCGCGTTCAACGCGGATTTCGACGGCGACCAGATGGCCGTGCACATTCCGCTGTCGCCGGAAGCGCAGATCGAAGCTTCCACGCTGATGCTCTCGTCCAACAACATTCTTTCGCCGGCGCACGGCAGCCCCATCGCCGTCCCCACGCAGGATATGGTGCTGGGCTGCTACTACCTGACCAAGGCGCGTCCGGGCGCCAAGGGCGAGGGCCGCACCTTCGCCTCCACCGACGACGTGCTCATCGCCCTCGAAATGGGCGAGGTGGAAACGCTCACTCCCATCAAGCTGCGCTACACCGGCCGCGTAATCGACCTGGTGCACGCCTTCGACAACCAGAACATCCTGCACACCGAGCCTATCGAGTTCATCAAGCAGTACATGGAAACCACCGTCGGCCGCGTCATCCTCAACGACAGCCTGCCGCCGGACATGCCGTTCATCAACGGCCTGCTGAAGAAGAAGGGCCTGGGCCAGTTGGTGTCGTACTGCTATCTGAAATTCGGGCTGCACATCACCGTGCAGATGCTCGACGAAGTCAAATCGTTGGGCTTCCTGTACGCCACGCGCGCGGGCATTTCCATCGGGATCGACGACATGGTCGTGCCTGCCGAGAAGGCCGTCCTGGTGCGCGAGGCTGAAAAAGAGGTGGTCGCCGTCGAGAGCCAGTACCAGGACGGCGCCATCACGCACGGCGAGCGTTACAACAAGATCATCGAAATCTGGTCCAAGGTCACGGAGAAGGTTTCCGATGAAATGATGAAATCCATGGAAGAGGACGACCGCACCGGCCGCTACCTCAACCCCATCTACATCATGGCCGACTCCGGCGCGCGCGGTTCCAAACAGCAGATCCGCCAGCTTTCCGGCATGCGCGGCCTGATGGCCAAGCCCTCGGGCGAGATCATCGAAACCCCCATCACGGCCAACTTCCGCGAAGGCCTCAACGTGCTGCAATACTTCATCTCGACGCACGGCGCCCGCAAGGGACTGGCCGACACCGCCTTGAAGACCGCCGATTCCGGCTACCTCACGCGGCGCCTGGTGGACGTGGCGCAGGATGTGATCGTCACCGAGAACGATTGCGGCACCACCGAAGGCATCTACGTCGAGCCGATCATCGAATCGGGTGAAATCATCGAGCCGTTGCGCGACCGCATTGTGGGCCGCGTGGCGCTCGAAAACCAGAAGGACTACGAAGGCAACGTCATCGTGGGGGTCAACGAGGAGATCACCGAGGATCTGGCGGCGGCCATTCAGGCGGCCGGCATCGAGCGCGTCAAGATCCGCTCGGTGCTCACCTGCGAATCCAAGCGCGGCGTGTGCGTCATGTGCTACGGGCGCAACCTGGCCACCGGACGGCTGGTCGAGCGCGGCGAGGCCGTGGGCGTCATCGCGGCGCAGTCCATCGGCGAGCCCGGCACGCAGTTGACCATGCGTACCTTCCACATCGGTGGAACCGCCACGCGCGTCAGCGAGCAATCCACGCAAGACGCCAAGTCGGATGGTTTCGCCCGCTACATCGGCATCCAGACCGTGAAGAGCAAGACGGGCGAGATCATCGCCATGAACCGCAACGGCATCATGGCGGTGGTGGACGACAAGGGCCGAGAAAAGGAGCGCTACCCGGTGGTATACGGCGCCAGAATCCTGGCGGAAGAGCGCGCTCCCGTGAAGGCCAACCAGATCCTGCTGGAATGGGATCCCTACACCTTCTCGATCCTGACCGAAGTCACCGGCACGGTGCACTTCAAGGACCTCATCGACGGCCTTACCATGCAGGAGCGCGTGGACGAAGTCACCGGCATGTCGCAGTTGGTCGTCGCGGATTCACCCGACGAGAAGCGGCAGCCGCAGATTATTATGCGGCCGGAAGGCGCGGCGGGCTCGCGTTCGGAAGCCAAGAAGTACCTCATGCCGACCCATGCCCACCTGATGGTGCACGATGGCGATGAGGTCCACGCCGGCGACGTGCTGGCCAAGATCCCGCGCGAAACCACCAAGACCAAGGACATCACCGGCGGTCTGCCGCGCGTGGTGGAGCTGTTCGAAGCGCGCAAACCGCGCGAGACGGCCATCATCGCGGAAATCAACGGCGTGGTGAAGTACGGCGAAGTCTCCAAGGGCCAGCGCAAGATCTTCGTGGCTGGCGACGACGGCGAGCAGCGCGAATACGCCCTGCCGCGCGGCGTCCACATCAACGTTCAGGAGGGCGAGCGGGTGAAAGCCGGCGAGCCGCTTATGGACGGCCCGCGCAACCCGCACGACATTCTCGACGTGCTGGGCGAAAAGGAACTGCAGAAGTACCTGGTCAACGAGATTCAGGAAGTCTACCGCTTGCAGGGCGTCAATATCAACGATAAGCACCTCGAAGTCATTTCCCGGCAGATGATGCGCTGGGTGAAGGTGGAAGATATCGGCGACACCGAATTCCTGCCCGAAGAGGTGGTGGACCGGTTCAAGTTCCGCGACGAGAACATGAAAGTTCTGGAAGCGGGCCAGCGGCCGGCGCAGGGCAAAGCGGTGCTGCTGGGCATCACAAAGGCTTCGCTTTCGACCGATTCGTTTATTTCCGCGGCCTCCTTCCAGGAGACCACGCGCGTGCTCACCGAAGCCGCCATCAACGGCAAGGTGGACTACCTGCGCGGCCTGAAGGAGAACGTGATCATGGGCCGCCTGGTCCCGGCGGGTACGGGTATGGAGTACTACCGCCGCGTGAAGATCGCGGGCGAGGACGTGGTGGAAGAGCCTCCGGCCGAGCCGGCGCTCGACGCCATCCCCGGTTACGACGAAGAGACCCGCCTGCAATACGCCGGCGGCCTCCCCGAGGATACCGGCGAGGGGTCGCTAGCGGAGTAGGGCGGCGGACGGGGGCGATGACAATCAATATCCCGCTGGATTCGGAATTGGCCGGTTTGCTGCAGATGTTCGACCGACCGGTGAAGGACACGGCGCGCGAGTTGATCATCCTCGAACTGTACCGCCAGGGTAAGATTTCCAGCGGCAAAGCGGCGGAATTAGTAGGGATGCCGAGAATCGCCTTCATTCAACACGCTTCCGACCTGGGCATCCCGTTCTTCGACATGACCGAGGAGGAATGGCAGGCGGAAGTGGACCAGGTGAGAAAGCTCTAATTGCGGATCGTCTCGAATACCAGCCCAATCGTCGCCCTCGCCCACCTTGGCGAACTTGACCTGTTGCGAAAGATTTTCGACGGCGTCATTCTCATCCCGCCCGCCGTGTCGCGCGAACTCGCTGGCCGCACGTTGCCCGAATGGTTCGAGATCCGCGAGCTTCGCCAGCCACTCAGCGCCAGAGCGCTTGAAGCTTTCCTGGGAGCGGGCGAAAGCGAGGCTCTGGCATTGGCGCTGGAGGCCGAGGCAGACCTCGTCCTTCTGGACGACAAAGCCGCGCGCCGTCTGGCCACCCAACTTCGCCTGACCCTCGTTGGCACGCTTGGCCTGCTCCTGAAGGCCAAAGAGGCTGGCCTGATTCCATCCATCCGGCCAAGGCTGGAGGCCCTTCGCTCCTTGCCATTCCACATTTCGCCGCGTTTGCACGAGAACATCCTGACCCAGGCGCGCGAATAAGTGGCAGAACGACATGAAAGAGAGACGGGTTAATGAGCGCACCGATTGGAATCGCCTACGTTCTCTGAGCGACCGTCAAATCCGGCGGGCCATCGAGAGCGACCCGGAGGCGCGGCCGACCGATTCGGAGTTTTGGAAAAAAGCGCGCGTGGTCATTCCGGCACCAAAGCAAACCATCACCATCCGCCTCAATGCGGATCTCCTCGAATGGCTGCGGAAACAGAAGGGCTACCAAACACGGATCAATGCCGTGCTCCGGACCTTCATGGATGCAAGTCTTACGTCCGGGCGGCGGGGCTGAGCGCGACATGGCCTCGGCGGCTCAGCGCGGCTCTTCCGTCCACCAGTACCCCGGCCGTGCGCGTATGTGAAACTCGCCGGGCCGGGCGAGCCGCACTTCGAGAGTGTGATAGCCCGGGGCCGGCACCTCCGGCACAAAGCTGAGCACGTATTGCGTGTGCAGTTCGGCTCCGAGATGCTCGATCGCCTCTTCGAGGGCCTTCTGCCTGGTAAACGGGAACATCCGGCCTCCGGTGCTTCTGGTCAGCACCTCCGCGGTGTTCGCCCGATTCAGGCGCGCCAGCTCGCCGATCGCGCCAAGCACATCCAGTTGCTGTTCCGAGGGATTGTACTTGGGGTTGTATTTGTTGGGCGGAGCACCACTCGCGGTTCCCATATTGTCGTTGGGACCCTTGGGCCTTATCGACCGCCGCGGGTGGCTGACCGGCGCCTTCGATGTGAACGCCGTCTTGAGGGCCGAGTAGGTCGCGGCATATACGGTCACTCCCGCCGATTGGGCCGCGGCGGTGGCCACATCCAGGGCGGTCTCGCTGCCGCGGTCGCGCGATTCGGAAATGAGCAACAACACGCGCCGCGCATTCGGCCGGCGGCGCAAATGCTCGACTGCCAATTGCACGCCGTCGAGCATGCGGGCTTCCTTATCCTCACCGGGCCGGAGTACCGGTCGTAGTTGGCGGAACGCGCGGTCGAGCGCGTCCGGGTCCTTCGTGCAGTCCTGCAGCCACACCACCCGGTCGGCGAAGGAAACCAGGCCCGCGCAGCCGCGTTCTCCGGTGATCAGCGGTTGGATCATTGCTCCGATCGTCCGCACTTTCTCGAGCACCGCGGCCGAAATACCGGAGGACTGCACGGCGATGAGCAGTGCGATGGGAGCAACACCTGTGTCAAGAGTGTCCACAACGGCTTTCTGCGGCCGGCCGTTATCGAGCACCAGGAAGTCCGAAGCTTCCAAACCGTGGATGGAGCGGCCTTTCAAATCCGTAACGGTTGCAGGGACTGGCACTAAGCGGGAGCGAACTTCGAAACGCGACTCCTGGGCTGCGAGCGAAGCCGCGAATGCGAATATCAGCGTGCGTCCGATCAACCGCTCTCGCTTGCATTCGAATAGCCATCGCCGCCCACCGCCGCCCACAGGGCGGGGTCGCGGACGCCCTCACCCTTCCTGGTTCACCAGTTGGATCAGCGCCTGGATGTAGCCGAAACAGTAAGCAAACGCCTGCTGCTTGTCCGCATCCCCGGCGATCACCGGCACGTGGTCGGGCATCAGCATGCCGTCGTAGCCCACTTCTTTGTACGTCCGGATCGCCCGTATGAAATCCACGTCCCCGTTGTCCGGAAAGGTCTCCTGGAAATTGAGAAAACCGCCTTTTATATTGCGGAAATGCACGTTGAAGATTCTGCCGCGCGAGCCGAAATAGCGGATCGCGTCGTAGATCTCTTCGCCGGGCTTGGTGAGCATCTCCGAAACTGTCCCCTGGCAAAAGTTCAGCCCATGAAACGGGCTGGGGCTCAGCTCGATGAATCGCTTCAGCCCTTCTATGCTGCCGAGCACGCGGTGAACGCCGCGAAAGCCTTGCGGTTCCGGCATGGCGGGGTCGTGCGGATGGCAGGCCAGGCGTACCTTGTGCTCCTCCGCCACGGGCACGACCCGCTTCACGAAGTAGCCGATGCGCTCCCACGACTGCTCCGCGCTCACCGGCCCCGCTTCGGTGGGCGTGTCGCGGTTGGCCGCCTTCTCGTAGTTGAACGCGCTGTAAGTGGCGCCGCCGCGGCCGGTCGTGGATTCCGTGCGCACCACCCCGAGAATCGACATGTTGTATTTCAGTTGCCGTATGCCCGCCTGGGCGGCGTTGCGGATCATCTGGCAGATGCCGTCGATCTCGCGGTCGCGCTCGGGGTTTTTACCCAGCATGATGTTGGGGTTCTCGGACCTGGTGATGTAGGCGGAGCTGAGGGGCAGCGGCAAGCCCTCCAGTTTGATGCCGAAGGATTCTACGCGCTCCCGGCGGCGCGTGAGCGATTCCACGGACCAGTTCTGGTCCAGCTTGGCCGAGGGCAGAAGGCCGCAAATGTGGTTCACTCCCAACGCCGCCATCGCTTTCAGGATCTCGTCGCTGTCGCCGTGCTGCGTACCGAGTTTCAAGTTGGCCTTGCGGCTCGCCGCCGGCCGCGGAGTCTGAGCCGGCGCGCCGGCCGCCGCCAGCGCCCCGGCGGTGGTTTGAAAGAATTCTCTGCGATGCATGAGCACAGTCTAGCGAATTGCGGGTAAAGGCAGGCCGCACCGCCTGCGCGGCCGAGGTCCCACGATGGCGAAACCGTGCGAATTCATGCGATTATAGAAGAGCGAGCGCAGCGCCAGGCTCCTTGTGAGGATCGTTGAAGAGACTTCTAATCGTCGGCACTATTCTTGTGTTCGTTCATCAGGCGCGCACTTCCGGGTCGGCGGTGGTTGTATTGAATACCGTGAATCGGGCTTCCGGCAAGTTGCCCGCGGATTGGCAGGTCAAGGTGAACCACGGCCGGCCCGAGATCTCCATTTGCAATGAGGGCGAGGGCGGGGAACCCTGCCTCCACCTCAAGAGTGTGAAAGCGTCCTTCGCCCTGGAGCGCGGTGTGGACGTGAGTCCCGCGGAGACGCCGTTTCTCACGTGGAGTTGGAAGGTCACCAGCCTGCCGAGCGGCGGCGATTTCCGCCGGGCCTCCACCGACGACCAGGCCGCCCAGGTGCTGGTCGCCTTCGCCGACCGGCGCGTCATCACCTATCTCTGGGACAGCACCGCCCCCAAGGGTGCCATGCAAAACGCCAGCGAGATTCCCCTGGTGCATATCTTCGCGGTGGTCTGCCAGTCCGGCGCCGCCGAAGCCAACCGGTGGATTGCCGAGAACCATAACGTGGCCGCCGACTATCAACGGGCCTACGGTAAGACCGCGCCGCATGTGAAGGGGTTGCGCCTCCAGATCAACTCCCAGCACACCGGCACAGTTGCGGAAAGCTACTTCGGCGAAGTCGCCTTCCGCAGCGCGCCGCTATAATGATTCTGGTTACTGGCGGGACCGGCTTCATCGGAAGACATCTGCTGGACAAGCTATCCGCCTTGGCCGAACCCGCGCGCTGCCTGTTGCGCAGGAAGGCTCGCCCGCGCCGCCTGCCCGCCGGCATCGAGGCCGCTTACGGCGACCTCACCACCGGTGAGGGCGTCGAAGAGGCGGTCCGCGGCGTCGATACCGTAATTCATCTGGCGGGCGTAACCAAGGCGCTCGCCGCCCGAGATTACTACGCGGGCAACGTCGGCGCCACGGAAACGCTGCTGCGTGCCCTGGCGGGGCGCGCCGTCCGCCTGGTGCATGTGAGCACCCTCGCGGCCATCGGCCCCAGCCTCGACGGCACGCCCGTCCATGAGGACGCCCCGCCACGCCCGCTTACGCACTACGGCAAATCGAAGCTGGAAGCCGAGCGGGTGGTGCGCGCGCTGGCGCCGGATGCCGTGATCGTACGCCCCCCGGCGGTCTACGGCCCGGGCGATACCGACATTTTCCAGCTTCTGCGGTCCATCTCCAAGGGTTGGGTGGTCGAAATCGCCGGCGGCGAGCGGTGGGTCAGCTTCATCTACGTCAAGGATCTGGTGGAAGGTCTGCTGGCTGCTACGGGCGGGGTGGGCGGCCGCGCCTACTTCCTGGCGCATCCCCAGCCGGTTTCCTGGAGCGAACTGGGCACCGCCGCCGCGCGTATCATGAATCGTCGTCCGCGTGTCGTCCGCGTGCCGTTCGCCGCGGCGTACGCCGTGGGCCTCGGTGCGGAGCTGTGGTCGCACCTCACGCGCCAACCCGGCATCGTCTCGCGCGAGAAGGTGGCCGAAGCACGCTGCCGGTGGTGGACCTGCGATACCAGGCGCGCCGCCGCCGAACTGGGCTTCCAGGCGCGCACAGGGCTGGCCGGCGGCCTGGCCGAGACCCTCGCCTGGTACAAGGAGGCCGGTTGGCTGAACTACTAAGAGCCTTCGTGGGGCGGACCCCCAGGTCCGCGGCCGACGCCCCCGTCGGCCTTGGCTCCACCCGCTTCTGGGCCGTCGACAAGCTGTTCATGGCCTACGTCGTCTTTTCCTCCGTCCTGGTCGTGGGCTGGTGGAACCAGGTACCCACGCCGCCGGCCTTTTCACCGTGCACCTGGCCTTCGCCGCCCTCCTGGTTTTCGAGGTGAAGTTCCCCAACGCCACAAGCTGGCTTTTCCGGAACTGGTATCCGCTACCCTACGTCGGTTTCTGTTACAAGGAGATGGCGCTGCTGATACCCGCCGTGCGGCGCACCGATGCCGACCAGTGGCTGGCCGACTTGGACCTGCGCATCTGGCACGTCCACCCCACCGTCTGGCTGGAGCGAATCCAGACCCCCTTCCTCACCGAATTCATCCAGACGGCCTACACGCTTTTCATCCCGGCCGTGCTCCTGGTGGCGTTCTGGATCTGGACCAAGCGCCGTTACCCGGAGTTCCAATATTATGCGTTTTTAATCACGCTGGGCTTCCTGACCTCGTACGTGGGCTACCTGATAGTCCCCGCGCGAGGGCCGCGTTTCCTGCTAAGACATTTACAACACATACCCTTACAGGGATTGTGGCTGTTCAAGGGCATGCAGGCGACCCTGGACCGCCTGGAATCCGCCCACTATGACTGCTTTCCGAGTGGGCATACCCTGCTCACCATCCTGGCGTGGTGGGGCAGCCGTTTTATTTCAAAAAAAGTGTTTTGGGCCTATTTGGCCTACACTCCGCTCCTCATTTTTGCTACAGTTTATTGTCGATACCACTATACGGTCGATGTGCTGGCGGGTGCCGGGTTGGGGTTCGTCCTGATTCTGGCGGCCCCGGCGATTTACAAAAAGCTATCATAAGGGGTTTGAAGATTGGGAGGCATTGAAGTCGTTGCGGTTGACAACCGGAAAACGCTGAGACAATTCGTGGAACTGCCGTATACGCTGTACCGCGAAGACCCCTACTGGGTGCCTCCGTTGCGGATCGCCGTGAAGGAGCTGCTGGACCGCGGCAAGCATCCGTTCTACGCCAATGCCGAGGCCGAGTTTTACCTGGCCGTGCGGGATGGTCGCGTGGTAGGGCGTGTAGCGGCCATCCTCGACCGGAACCACAATCGCTTTCACGGCGAGAATGTTGGATTTTTCGGGTTTTTCGAAAGCGTGAACGATGTGGATGTGGCCCGCGCCCTGCTCTCTCGCGCGCGCCAGTGGGTATTCGAGCGCGGCGCCACGGCGATGCGTGGACCCATGAATCCGTCCACTAACTACGAGTGCGGCATGTTGATCGAAGGTTTCGACTCGAGCCCCGTGGTCATGATGACCTACAACCCCGGCTACTATCCGGTCTTGATGGACCAGGTGGGGTTGCGGAAGGCCAAAGATTTATACGCCTACCTCAGCAGTACCAGCACCGTCGAGGCCAGGAAGATCGAGCGGGTGGCGGACCGGGCGCTAGCGGCAAAAGGGGTCCGCGTGCGTCCTATCGACATGCGGAACTACGACGCCGACGTGGAGCGCGTCTGGAACGTGTACAATTCGGCATGGAGCCGAAACTGGGGCTTCATTCCGATGTCGCGCGAAGAGTTTCTCCTGATGGGCAAAGAGATGAAGCAGATTCTCAAGCCGGAACTGGTGCTGATCGGGGAGGTGGGTGACAGCGTGGTGGGTTTCGCGCTGGCCTTGCCCGACATCAACCAGGCGCTCAAACCGGCGGGCGGAAGGCTGTTCCCCACGGGGCTGCTCAAAATCCTGTATTATCAACGTTTGATCAAAAGTTTGCGGGTCATTACACTAGGGGTGGTGGAAGAGTACCGCGCTTCCGGCTTGGCGGCGGGTTTTTATGCTGCGCTCATCCGCAACGCACGGAAGCTGGGCTATGGCGACTGCGAAATGTCCTGGATACTGGAAGACAATATCTTAATGAATCGCTCCCTCGAGCTCATGGGGGCGAAGCGGTACAAAACGTACCGAATTTATGAATGGAACTGAGGACCATGCGCATATCAACTGGCGACATCACCGGCAAGAAGAAGGGCAGCGTGTCGAACGACATTTTCGAGAAATGCCGGAACTTCACTCGTCCGAGTGATCTGCAATCCACCGGGCTCTACATGTATTTCGAGGTTTTTGGCGACCGCGAAGGCTGCGGGCCTGGTGAAGTCCGCATGGGGCGGCGTAAAGTGCTGATGTTCGGGTCGAACGACTACCTCGGCCTCATCACCCACCCCAAGGTTATCGAAGCCGCCGCGCAGGCCGTCCACAAGTATGGGACCGGCTGCAGCGGTTCGCGCCTGCTCAACGGGACCCTCGACCTGCACGTCAAGCTGGAAGCGGAGTTGGCTGCTCTGGTTCATAAAGAAGCGGCCATCATGTTCAGCACGGGATTCCAGGGCAACTACGGCACGCTGTCGGCCCTTGCCGAGAAGGGCGACGTGATGATCTGCGACCACAACCTGCACGCCAGCCTGGTGGAAGGCGCGCTACGGTCGCCCGCCCGCACCGTGCGCTTCCGTCATAACGACATGGACCACTTCGAGCGGTGCCTGGAGAACTGCCCGCCGGACGAGAAGATCTTCGTCGTTTCCGAAGGTGTCTTCAGCATGGAGGGCGACATCGCCGATCTGCGCGGCACGCTGAAACTTGCCAAGCCTTACGGCGCGCGCGTCTATGTGGATGAGGCCCACGGCATCGGCGTCCTCGGCGCCACGGGCGCGGGCGCGGCCGAGCACCTGGGCGTGCTCGACGAAGTCGACATCGTGATGGGCACTTTCAGCAAGTCGCTGGCGTCGGTGGGCGGCTTCATCGCCGCCGAGCGTTCGGTGATCGATTACCTGAAGCACACCTCCCGCCCGTTCGTGTTCTCGGCCAGCCTGCCGGCGGCCTCGGTGGCGGCCGTAAGCACGGCTCTCCAGATCATGAAGAAGGAACCGGAGCGGCGCCATCACCTGCTGCGCATCGCCCGGATGTTGCGCGAGGAGTTGCGCGCGCGCGGCTTTGCCGTGCTGCCCGGTGAGACCGCCATTGTTCCCGTGGTGATCCAGGATGAGCTGGATCTGTGCCGGCTCTGCAAGGCACTGCTCGACGAAGGCATCTACATCAACCCGGTGTTGCGGCCGGCCGCCGCGCAGAACCTGCTGCGCATTTCCTGCACCGCCGCCCACACCGAAAAGCACCTGGACCGCCTGCTCACGACCCTCGAGAAGGTGTCGAACGCGCTGGGAATCGAGCGGTAGGCAACCGCCGGCGCCACTGTATCCAAAGAGGCGGGAGCCGTCCGATGTGGGGCAGGATGGCATCCTGCGCGGCGGTTTGTTACCGTCGCCGGCCTGCTAAGGCCGATTGGAAATCGGCCGCAGATTGCCAATCTGCCCCACCAGCACCCCCGCCGGCCCCGCTACTGGCACCCGCCGCACGTCGCCGAACCCGGCCTCGCGCAGCCACGCCGTGTACTCGTCCTCGCTGTAGCTGGCGCCGCCTTCTGTGTTCACCAGCATGTTGAGCGAAAACAGCGCCCCGGACCGCGGTCCGGTCTTGTCCGCCCGCAGCAGGAAATCCTGAATCGCCACGCGCCCGCCCGGCGCCAGCGCCCGGTGCACCCGTGCCAGCAGGTCCCGGTTCTCTTCCTCCGACAGCATGTGGCAGATAGCTGAAATCAGCACCAGGTCGTAGCCGTCGCCGAACTCGTCCGTACGCAAATCGCCCACGCGCGTCGAGATGCGGTCTTCGAGGCCCGCTTCCCGGATATGCCGCTCGGCGATGCCCAGCACCGCCGGCTGGTCGAACACCTCCACGCGCAACTCGGGGTTAGCCTGCGCGAATGCGATGGCGTAAGCTCCCGATCCGCCGCCCACATCCAACATGCGGCGGGCCCCCGCGGCGACCGCCCCCGCCAACTGCGCCGCCCGCTGCCGAGCGTTGTTGTGCATGGCCGCGATGAAGGCTTCGGTGTCCTCCGCGCCGCGTTCGTCGGGGACTGCCGTGCCCGTCCGTACGCACTCGGTGAGACCGGACCACCGCTGCCACAACCGCGCTGTGTGCAGCATGGCGATGCGCGCGCTCGCCGGCGAGCCCGCCGCCAGAAACCGCGCGGTCACGGGCGCATTGTGAAACACCGCCCCGTCCTTACGCACCAGCTCCAGCGAAGCCAGCGCGTTGAGCAGCATCTCTGTGGCGCGCGCTTCGGTCCCCGCGGCGGCCGCCGCCTGCGACGCGGTGGCGCCGTTTTGAATGGCGGTGAACAGGTCCAGCTCCAGGGCCGTAAGGATCGCGCGGCTCTCCTGAAACCCGCGGATGCTCTGCGCCAGCTCGTCCGGCATTACCCCGGCGGCCTCCCTGGCCCGCACCGAGGCCAGGTAGCGGTCCCGGCTGGCGCAGACCTCCGTTGCCAGTGCCGCCGCATCCGTGTTTACCAACCGGCTCACGGGGCGTCCTCGCCGGAAGTGCGCATCCACGATCTCACGCACGTCCTCGGCCCGCACGCCCGAGTACCACACCCCCTCCGGGTACACCACCATGTTGGGCCCCCGCTCGCACAGCCCCAGCGAGCCGCAGGTGGTGATCTGCACCTGGTTGGCGAGTCCCTGCGCAACTACCTCCCGGCGCAGCTCCTCGATCATGGCGCGCGATCCGCGCACCGTGCAGCACGGGACGCCCTCCGGCTTCTGCTGATCGCAAACGTAAACGTGGTAACGAAATGGCTCCATGGCGTTAATCTTACCGAGAAGTAGATGAAGAGGTATAATTCGGAGAAATCGGTTCTTTTTGTGGTATTATCCGGCATTAGGGTGGCACACTGATCGCGCGCGCCCGGTCACGTGCCTGAAATCGAGCCATTGAAAGGTGTCCCATGAAGATGCACAAGCTGTTGTTAGCCGCTGTTTTATGCGCAGCGTCGTCCGTCGCCTATGCGCAGGTCATCTTGCCCGAAGGAACCCGGGTAAGAGTTCGTCTGGAACAGACCATCTCTTCGGCCACCGCGGAGGAGGGCCAGTCGGTCAACCTGAGCGTCGCCGATGACGTCAAGATTGGCGATACCATCGTCGTCCCGCAGGGGTCGACCTGTGTCGGTACCATCACCCAGGCAGTGCCCAAGCGCCGCATGGGACGCACCGGCAAACTCGATTTTTCCATGGAACGTGTAGTCGCCGTCGACGGTACGTCCATTCCCCTTCGCTATAGCCCCACCAAGAAGGAGGGCGGCAGCAAGTCCGGCACCACGGGCGCTCTCACGGCGGGCGCCGCGATTGTCTTTTGGCCCGCCGCCCCCGTCTTCCTGCTCATGAAGGGCAAGGACGTGACCATCAACCGGGGGATCATTTTCGATGTGTTCACCGACCAGCGATTCACGCTCAACCCCAAGGCGGCCACCATCGCCCCGGCCGGCGCCACCACGGTCCAGCCGGCGCAGCCTGTGACCACACCCGGTCCGGCCTCCACGCCCGCCGCCCCACCGCCGCCCCCTCCCGCCACGGTCACCATCACATCCGACCCGGCAGGGGCCGATATCGAGGTCGATGGCATGTTCATCGGTAACACGCCCACCACGCTCCAGATGGCCCCCGGCCCCCATTCCTTCCTCATCAAGAAGGGATCGGGTACGTGGACCCGCACCGTTCAGATTCAGCCGGGCGGCACCATCACTCTCAGCGCGCCGCTCACCGGCAAGAAGTGACGCGGGCGCTGGTGGCTCCGCGCTAAGGCGCGCCGAATTGGATGTGCCGCTCCGTGTTCGCCAGTCTGCCAGTCTTGATGCATACTGTAATCTGAGGCGGCGATGAAGCGAACGATCCAAGTGCGCATAACCAAAGGCGAACACCAGTTTGTGGCCGAGTGCCTCGACCTTCCCGTGGTCACGCAGGCTGCCACTTTGGATGAACTGGCCTTTAATATCCGCGAGGCCATCGGTCTGCATCTCGATGGCGAAGACCTTGCCGAGCTCGGTTTCTCCGGCGATCCGACGATCCTGGCGACCATGGAACTCGAAGCAGTAGCGTGATGTCGAGACTGCGAGTTCTCTCCGGCGGCGAGGTCCGGAAGATTTCGCGGCAAGTTCTTCACGAACTGAGGAAGAGTCCGCTGGAATTCAGGCGGTCCCTTTCGAGATCCAACGGTGATATCGCCTCAGAACACGAACGGCACGAACCGTCGCGTGCGTTTCATGTAGGCCGCGTAGGGCGCGCCGAAGCTTGCCAGATTCTCCCTTTCCTCGGCGACTGCGGTAGCAGTCAGGAAGCCGCTCGCGCCCACCGCCAACACAATGCCGCCGATCGCCAATGGGTCCTTCAGATAGGCGCACCACACCAGCGCCAGCAGCGACGCGTACAGTGGGTGCCGGATCCAGCGATACGCGCCGACCGTGACCAGCGTCGTGGTGTTCTCAAAAGCCAGATTGGTGCTGCGGGCGGCTGTGGGCGCGGGCCTGCCAATCGCGCGAAGCAGCCGGAATCCTTCAATCGCCAGTCCTATTGAGACCGCTCCGAGGAACCAGGAAACCAGTTGCCGAGCCGAGAGTGGGTCGCGGAACCACACCGGGACGTTGAGCAGGATCAGCGCCGAGAGGAGCTCGAACGCGAAGAAGCGATAGAAGCCGTGCGAGCGCAGGTCCCGCAGCGGTCGCCACGACAACCTAATGATGGCGGCCGATGCAGCCACGAAAATGGCGATTCGCACCAATCCGTACGCCAGGATACCACACTGCCGGAGTTCTCCCCACCGGCGATTCTCAAAAGCGGACACTCACGCTCCGCGCTATCCCCGCGCCGGATTCTTTGCGCGCCCTGCGTAAGGTGCCCGGCTTCAGCGCGGTGGCCTTGCTGGTGCTCGCACTCGGCATCGGAGCCAACACCGCGATCTTCAGCGTCGTGAGTTCGGTGGTGCTCGGCGCGTTGCCGTATCCCGGCGCCGATCGGCTGGCGCTGATCTGGGACGGTGGCGCTCATCGCCAACTACGTCCCGGCGCGGCGCGCCACCCGCATCGATCCCATGGAGGCGCTGCACCAGGAATAGCTGGACCCCGCTACTGGCACTGTGGCGCACGCACTCTTGCGTGCCGTGTCGGCACTCGTGCCGACACGCTGTGCGGCCGCCAGGCGTCGAGGAGGGTCTCGACGCGGGACCAGCCGGACCCGCCGCTGTTTTACTCGCGCCCCTCTACCCAACCCTCGCCGGGGACCCACCGAACCGGCTTGCCGGCACTCCTGTCGACGAGTGCCTCGGTATCCTCCTCAGGCCAGCCGCGCGTCCATTCTCCGAGTCCCTGCTCGGCCAGTTCGGTGCATTCGGGGTGGGGATTCCGCAGTGATCGGCGAAGCTCCGCGCGACGGCGATCCAGTTCGCTCATACCTTCGACTGTACCCCGACCGCAGCCGCGAGCGAAAGCGTTACGGGGGTGCTCGCGAGGTCAGAGGGCACAACGGTTGGGGCCTTGGGCGGGTTGCAAACCCGCCGCAGGATATAATCCTGCCCCACGAAAACCACTCTTGCATTCCCCACGAAAACATCCGAATATGATATCGGAGGCTGGCCCAATGCCACCACTACGCAGAGGTGCTCAAGGATGAACATCGGGGTGATTCGAGAGCGCGGGGCGTTTGACCGGCGGGTGGCGCTGACGCCTCCCGTCGTCCGGCGGCTGACCGGCGCCGGCCACACGGTTTGGGTCGAGACCGGGGCCGGCGATGGCGCCATGTTTCGCGACACCGAGTACCTGCGCGCCGGGGCCCAGATCGCCTATTCGCCCGCGGAGGTCCTCCAGCGCGTGGAGTTGCTGGCCAAGGTCGGCCGGCCCACGGCGGAAGAGTTGGGTCTCTGTGCGCCCGGTATGGCGCTGATGGCCTTCTACCACATGGCCGTGGCGGACCGCGGTCTAGCGGAAACGCTGGCCGGGCGCGGACTCACCGCCATCGGCTGTGAGATCATCCAGCAGGACGACGGGCGGCTGCCCGTGCTGGCCGCCGTCGGCGAAATCGCCGGACAGATGACCGCCGCCATCGCCGCGCATCTGCTGCGCTCGAGCTCCGGCGGACGCGGCATCCTGCTGGGCGGCACGCCGGGAGTGCCGCCGGCGCGCGTGGCGATCCTGGGTGTGGGCTCGGTGGGCTTTGCCGCCGCGCGAGCCGCCGCCGCCACGGGCGCGCGCGTGGCCGCCTTCGATCGCGACCCGCGCAAGCTGGGCCACCTCATCGAGCATGTCCCCGATGCCGAAACCTACCTGGCCGATGAAGACGCCATCGCCGACGCCGTAACTGGCGCCGACGTGGTCGTCGGCGCGGTCCTGGTGGCCGGCACGCGCACGCCCCACGTGGTGACCCGCGCCATGGTCGAGGGGATGAAACCGGGTGCGGTCGTCATTGACGTCTCGATCGATCAGGGAGGCTCGGTGGAAACCAGCCGGCCTACCACCCTGGCGGAGCCCACCTTCGTCTACAAGGGCGTGACGCATTTCTGCGTTCCCAATTTCACCGCCGATATCGGCCGCTCGGCCAGTGTGGCCATCGCACAGGCCATGCTGCCGTACCTGCTCACCATTGCCCGCCACGGTGTGGAAGCGGCCCTGGAGAAATGTCCCGAGCTGGCGCGCGGCGTGTATGCACTCGCGGGTAAGAGTATTCAACCGTTACCCCCGCCTGCGGAGCAAGGCTCCTGCGCCGGAGGCGCAATGCCGCCTTGCCAAGGGCTGCGCGGGAGGCGTCCGTGACCCGCGACTATCGCTCCCGTATCATGACCGCCGACGAAGCGCTCGCCGTGGTCCAGTCCGGGCAGCGGGTCTACATCCACAACGGCTGCGCCGAACCCGTGGAGCTGGTCAATGCGCTCACCCGCCGCGGCCCGGAGTTGCGCGATGTGGAGGTGATCCACATGGCCACCATGGGGATCGCCGATTACAGCTTGCCCGAGCACGAAGGCCACTTCCGCGCCAACGCCCTGTTTATCGCCGCCAATGTGCGCCAGGCGGTGCAGGAGGGCCGCGCCGATTACACGCCGATTTTTCTGGGCGAGATCGAAGGCCTGTTCCGGTCCGGCGCCGTGCCCATCGATGTGGCCCTGCTGCAGTGCACGCCGCCCGACCATTACGGCTATATGAGCTTCGGTCCGAGCGTCGATGTCACGGTTACGGTGGCGCAGTGCGCCCGCCACCTGATCGTGGAAATCAACGACCAGATGCCGCGCACGCTGGGCGACGCCTATCTGCACGTCAGCCGCGTGAATGCGTTCGTCGAAACCTCGCACCCGCTGGTGGAATACCCCAACCACGAGGCCACCGACCTGCACCGCGCCATCGCCCGCAATATAGCGGCTCTCATTCCCGACGGCGCCACCATTCAGACCGGCATCGGCGGCATCCCCGAAGCCACGCTGGCCCTGCTGGGGGACCACAAGGACCTCGGCGTCCACTCCGAAATGGTCCCCGACGGCGTCATCGAGCTGATTCGGGCCGGCGTCATCAACGGCGAGCGGAAGACGCTGCATCCGCATAAGGTGATCGCGGCTTTTGTGCTGGGTACCAAGCCGCTGTTCGATTTCATCGACAACAACCCCATGTTCGAGTTCCACCCCACCGCCTACTGCAACGACCCATTCACGATCGCCCAGAACGACCGCATGGTGGCCATTAACTCGGCCATCGAAGTGGACCTCACCGGGCAGGTCTGCTCGGACTCCATGGGCCACGCACCCTACAGCGGGATCGGCGGGCAGGTGGATTTTCTGCGTGGCGCCGCCCGTTCCAAGGGCGGGCTGCCGATTATCGCCCTGCCCTCGACCGCCCGCAACGGTACGGTTTCGCGCATTGTCCCGGAGCTTCAGCCGGGCGCCGGCGTGGTCACCTCGCGCGGCGACGTCCACTACGTCATCACCGAGCACGGCGTCGCCTACCTGCACGGCAAGACGCTGCGCCAGCGCGTGGAAGCGCTCATCCGCATCGCCGATCCGCGGTTCCGCGCCGATATCGAGGATTTCGCCCGCCGCAGCAAGCTCCTGGTCACCCGGCACGCACCGGCATAACCGGCACGCAGCCGCGCGCCGCGGCGAATTGTGGGGCAGGTTTTTAACCTGCGGCGGATTGTCAATCCGCCTGCCGCAATTGTACGCGCCCGCCACGACCGCGGAGAATCGCCGCCCCCGGTTTGCGGCTTGCCGCAAGGTGGGGATCGCTCCCAGGCCCTGGGGTCCCCTCCGCGGACGCCCCCCTGGTCGGCCTGCTCGGACACACCAGGTTCCCGCCCCTTTACGGAAAGCCTCGGTCCTGCTGTGTGCAAAATGCGGGTTAGAATGAGAATCTAACCCAGGATGATTTCCCGCCGGTCTCTGGTGACAATCGCTGTACTTTCCAGCGCCGTGATGGAGGTGCTGGATACCTCCGTTGTGAACGTGAGCCTGCCCCATATTGCGGGCAGCCTCTCGGCCACCACCGATGAAGCCACCTGGGTGCTCACGTCGTACCTGGTAGCCAATGCCATCATCCTGCCCATGAGCGGCTGGCTGGCCAACTACTTCGGCCGCAAACGCCTGCTGCTGACGGTGGTGACGGGGTTCACCGTGTCGAGCCTGCTTTGCGGCCTGGCGCCCAGCCTGCCCATGCTGATTCTGTTCCGCGTGATGCAGGGCGTCACCGGCGGGGGCTTGCAGCCGCTTTCCCAGGCGGTGCTGCTGGAAGAGTTTCCGCCGCGTGAGCGCGGCAAGGCCATGGCCCTGTTTGGGCTGGGGATTATGACCGCGCCCATACTCGGCCCCACCCTGGGCGGGTGGATCACCGACACCTATTCCTGGCGCTGGATCTTCTACATCAACCTGCCGGTGGGCATCGCCAGTTTGATTATGATCTCCCTGTTCGTCACCGATCCGCCCTACATGCAGCGTGGCTCGCTGCGCGCCGACTTCTGGGGATTTGGCATGTTGGCAGTGGGCATGGGCGCGCTGCAGATCATGCTGGACAAAGGCCAGGAGGACGACTGGTTCGGGTCGAACTTCATCGTCATGCTGGCCATCACCGCCGCCGTGCTGCTGATCGGCTTCGTGATTCGGGAACTGCTGATCGACCAGCCCATCGTTCACTTCGAGCTGCTGAAATACAGGACCTTCGCGGCCGGCATTTTCTTCGTGACGATGCTGGGGTTCGTGCTGTACGGCAGCCTGATCCTGTTGCCGCTGTTCATGCAGACCCTGCTCGGCTGGACCTCCGCCACGGCCGGTCTGTGGACCAGCCCGCGCGGCATCGGCACGGCGCTGTGCATGCCGCTGGTGGGGTACCTTCTTGGCAAGGGCTGGGATGGCCGCTGGCTGTTGGCGTTCGGTTTCGTGGTCGGCGGCATTTCCTTGCTGGGCTTTTCCGGCATGAACCTTCAGTCCGGAACCTGGGACATCCTGGTATGGCAGATCAGCCAGGGGCTCGGCCTGTCGTTCATCTTCGTACCGCTCACCACTCTGACCATGGACCCGATTCCCAAGCGCGAGACAGGCTATGCCACGGCGCTCTACAGCGTCATGCGGAACATCGGCTCGAGCGTCGGCATTTCATTCGTGACCACGTGGCTCGAGCGGCGCGCCCAGTTCAACCAGACGGT